>BBPE01000105.1_pt3 | contig 10483 bp, 12 predicted proteins | sample 1344301 | NCBI WGS metagenome assembly BBPE01 (sample SAMD00019089, study PRJDB2971) | groundwater metagenome | isolation source: The Cedars highly-alkaline
TGAAGATTGCGAGAGCGGCGAAGAAGAAGGCGAGGATGAAGAATCCGCTCCCCAATCCAACACGTCTGGCGGACTAGACCCAGAATCTCTGAGTGAGCAAGGCTCGCTGTATGAAACAATCTCAAAGGCCACGACCGACAACTGCGGTGATTTGTACTCGCGCGACATTACTATTCCGCAAAGTAAGCCGATGGGTCGCACGACTGCAAAAGAGTTTGACGCGGTATCCATCGCCGCTCTGCTGAATAAACAAAACTCACGCATCAATGCTATGGTGCGCGAGTTTGAGATGCGCAAGGCGGCTCATGCGGCGTATCGCGCCAAGGCTTCGCGGTCGGGTGTGATCGACTCAAGTAAGATCGGACGTGTTAAGTTTGACCCGTCCCCATTCCGTTCGAGGCTTGATATGCCTAAAGCCAAGAATCACGGAATCATCATCGTACTGGACAACTCCCAGTCGATGCGCCCCTTCTACGGAAGTGCATTCAATCGCGCGATGGAACTCATGGAGTTCGCCAAGCGGGCTGGAATTGAGGCGCATATCGCCACGTTCCAAGGATATTGCAATTCAAACAATGATGACTTATGGGCGAACAAAAAGACCCTCGCGCCTCGCGTCCCGCGCGCCACCCATACGCCGCTCTGTGGCACCATGTTGAACATGGAGTCTTTGATTCGCTCGATGTATGCGCGTGGTATTGAGATGGTGAATCTGTTCGTCATCACCGACGGCGAGGAATCATATTTGAACACATATATCAACACGTCGAACGGAACAGTAATAGACCCAGAAACGAAGCGACAGTATATATCGCCGCCTATTCTGGCGCATGAAAACGGAGTGCCGAGCGGCAATGCACTGTCACTCGCTGCAATGGCCCTAGCGAACCAAATCCTGCGTGACCGCCTCGGCCGTCAAGAGTTGAAAACACATTTGATGTTCATCAATTCTAGCAAGGCACGCTGCATCAAGTTCAAGGCTGTGTTGGATCTAGTGCCCAAGACCGAAAAGAACATTTTCGGGTTCAACAATATCGTGGCGCATCAAGTAGAGACTGACGCTAATCTCACGCAGAACGGTGTTGCTATGAAGGATGCCGTCGTTCTGCCCGATTTGAATGATAGCAGCCCAGTTGCCATTCGGTCTGCGTCGAAGAAGGCGGCGAGCGTATTGATGGGAGGGACGTTGGCCAAGAGTGCGCTGTCTGACTCCTACCTTTACAAGTTCGTGGCCGCCGCAGTAGCGGAAGGCTTCTAAGTCGTTGATTCATAAAGGGTTTGTAAGTCCTTGATTTACAACCCTTTTCAAGGAAGGACTAATTTAGTTGCTGAACTACTTTACTTTCGCCAAGAATAGGCGTATACTTCTTCTGTACCTTGAGATTGGAGCTTGTTTGAAATGACCGACTATATCGAAACCCTACGCAAGACGTTCCCCGATTCCCCTACGTTCACAGCCAACGAAGTCTGGAAGAAACTGGGCAATAAATACACGGAATGGGTTCGCAAAAATTGCGTCAAAGTCGCCCGTGGCGTATACGCTGCCGAGCTTAATCAATCCGCTCCGTCGGCGGCCCAGCCTGCCGCAAAAAAGAGCGTCAACGTCCAACCCCAAAACGTGCTGACCCTACAAGTGTCCAATCCGCAAAATCAAGCAGGAACTTCCCAGCCGCGAAAGCGCGGCGCATCGAGCGGTGATCGGACTGACGACCAGACGCCTGATAAGAACCCAGCGTTCGTGCCATACGGCAACTTCAGCGTTCTGCGCAAAATCATCGCGTCCAATAAGTTCATGCCTGTATTTATCAGCGGGCGGTCAGGCTACGGAAAAACCGAAATGATTCTGGAAGCCTGTGCCCGCGCGGCGCGTGAATGCTTCCGCTTCAACTTCACCAATCGCACTGATGAGTTTGACCTCATCGGCGAGACTGGTATCGTAAACGGCGATACCGTCTTCCAAGAAGGTATTGTGATCTCAGCCATGCGTCGCGGCGGCGTTCTGTTGCTCGACGAACTCGACTATGCGTCGCCCGAAGGGTTTACCGCGCTCCAGTCCATCATGGAAGGCAAGCCATATCTGATCAAGCGCACGGGCGAAACCGTGCGGCCAGCTCCTGGGTTTACTATTGTCGCCACGGCAAACACAAAGGGCCAAGGCGACACCAGCGGCCAGTATTACGGTGCTCAGCTGCTGAATGAGGCGTTTCTTGAGCGGTTCCCGATCACAATGGATCATGACGCACCTTCGATTGACGTTGAGACTCAGATTTTGAAAGCCGTGGCTGCCGCACTCTCGATTGAGGCGTCCAACGGATTTATCAATCGACTGGCGGTCTGGGCCAATGCAAATCGAGACACCGAGGCCAAGGGTGCGATTGCCGTGTCTGTGAGCACGCGGCGGTTGATTCATATCCTCCGCACGTTTGATGTCGTCGGTGACGAAAACAAAGCGATTGCTCTGTGTGTCGCTCGATTTGATACTGAGGTTTCGCAGGCGCTGATGATGCTTTGGAAGAGCCTGAGCGCGGCGCAAGGCTCCCCAGCCGACGTGACGACAACTGCTGCCGAATCCGCCACCGTCTAACCCTAAACGAGGATACTCTGAAATGTCATTTACTGAACTGAAGAACCGTCTGGCCGAGGGCCAGACGGTTGAGATTAACTACCAGAAGTTGGACGGAACGGCGCGTTCCATGCGCGTGACTCTCAGAGACCCGACCGACAGCTCGCATGTTCCCGTGTTCGCCAGCACTTCAGCATGGGAAGTAGCAACCACGATTCGAGTGTTTGACCTTATAATCCACGACTGGCGTTCAGTTCGTGCTGAAGGGTTGCTAAGTATTTTGTCCACACAGAAGGCCACACATGATGACGATGTTGTCGAATAATAAATTAAGGGCGACGCTGTTGGCGCTACTGGCCGCTGCCTCGTCGTCGCCCGCAGCGCTCGGGCAAACCGCAGTTCAGTATTCATATGCTGAAGTCATTAGCGTGCGGCCTATCGTGTCGCTTGTATGTCATCAACGGAGCGGACGGCAAGCTGAATTGCCGCCCCGAAGCCACACGGCACCGATTCTGGGGGCCATCGTCGGCGCTGCCGCTGGCAATCAAATCGGTAGCGGGTCGGGGCGCGACGCGGCCACCGCAGCAGGTGCGCTTCTTGGGTTCTCGATGACGCGGGATGCTCAAGAGCGAAGCCGCTACAATCATCATCATCATCATCATCATGAACTGCAACCGCACCGCAGCGACTGTTTCGAGCGCCATAGTGGATATGACGTATTGATTCAGACTTCCGCAGGAACGATGCAAACCACACTTCCCTATAACCCTGGACGCTCGGTGCGCATTCGTACTGAGATTTCCGTAGTGGACTCGATGCGCTAATATGCAGCACGCATTTGACTTATCAGGAACCGCGTTCCGATTTTCAACGACGAAAGCGGAATATGCGATTGACATTCATCACTCCAGCGGGGAGGTATTTTTGTTTGTGCTCTGCGCGGATGGTTACTGGGAAAACGCAAATCCAAATCAAGGCCCGCTCCCTGTAGTTCCATGGACACGCGACGTTGGGAGTGAAATAGCCGCATGCGAGGCAATCCTCGCCGTGGTAAATCCACTGTTGGAGTTCCTAGATGGATTCAGCGATGCCAGACCGCCGCGCCGACAGAAGGCATCAGACGGCCATCGCCGCGTTCTCGAAGCCCTCGAAAACAACTTTCGCACCCGCGTCGATTCGCGGGGAGTGACAAAAATCGTATCCAAGTTCAAAAAGACTGATTGAGGATTCATCAAAAAATGCCGACGACAGCCAAGATCATTGCCGATTCTATTTCACCGCAAGGAGTTCGCCTCACCACGTTTGAGTTGGAGTTCCCGCGCATCATTCTGGCTGAGTTCAACACCCATCGAATGTTTTCGCGGAATGCGGCATCAACCAGAGCAATCCCAATCAAGCAGCAGCTTGAATACATTGTAAATGGGAATCTGTTTATTCCTACTCCATTCACCGAAGCTCAGAAGGGAATGGTGTCAAACGAACCCGCGTACGATCAAGAGTCAGCCGCTGAAAATTGGTACGAAGTGCTCGATGCTGTTGATCGGGCAACTACTCGTCTTGCGGATTTAGGCGTGCATAAGCAACACGCGGGTCGTCTACTTGAGCCATTCACATATATCAAAGTAGTATGCAGCGCGACTGAGTTCAGTAATTTTTGGTGGCTGCGCGACCATCAAGACGCACAGCCTGAAATGCAGGAACTGGCAAAAAGCATGCTGGTTGCGTATTTGGCGTCTAATCCTCGCGTGCTGGAACAGGGCGAATGGCATGTGCCGTATTATGGCGACGGGGCATGGGCTGCATCGTCCGTTGACTCATCGGTCGATGATCGCGGTAACACATTAGCGGACGCTATCGCAATCTCGGCCTCTTGCTGTGCGCAGGTGTCGTATCGAAAGTCCGATGACTCGCTCGAAAAGGCGCGAGACATATACAAGCGCCTCGTTGAGTCTCTGCCGCCGCACATGTCGCCATTTGAACATCAAGCGACGCCAATGCATGTCCCCAAGCGCGAGGCCCCAGTTTTCGTAGCGCGAGGCGATAACATCGAAACCCTCGATACAAAGGGCACGACGCACTATGATCGGTTTGGGTGGGCGTGGTCAGGAAACTTCTGTGGCTGGGTGCAGCACAGACAGCTGATTCCAGATAACGCCAAACGCGGATAGCCTAACTAGACCCTGAGTACAATCAACATTCCTCAGGGTCTTATTCAATGGCGACTAGCGGCAGCGCGGCGTGGGCGAAGTATTATCAAGGCAAGGGCGAACAGCGTACTGTAGTCAAGTCCAGAGCGCCAACATTTGAGTTAGGTTCTCTGCGAGCCACGGGCGAGTTTCTTGCGGCTGGAACGCAAGTTATTGCTTTGCCTACCAGCAAATACGAAGCTAAGACTCCAGTCCAGATACTGGAGTCTGGCATTCGCGTGTGCGTGTCATTAGATAATCTAGTGAAGCCTGGAAAGAAGGGCGCTGCCGCATCCACCATCAGCCTGAAGCCGCAAGCCTTCGGGATCAAGGAGCAGCTGTATTCGCTAGATCAATACGTTGAAACTGTGATTGAAGGGATAGAAGATTCACAAGCTCTGCCAACTGATTTGAAGGCTTATCTTCTTGCGTTGGTTGACTGGTTTATGGACAGAGGAAGTCAGGCATCATACAACAAACTCTGGGGTTATGAAGTAAGCGGCCTTCCGATCAATGACATTGAAAAAGACTTTGGCGAAGTACTGGGGCCGATTTGTCTTCTGCGATTCCCAGAAGTCGCCCGTAAAAAGAACTTGATTGTAGACCCGAAAAGTACGAAAATCTTCGTGCCACTCAGACCCAATGAGCCGCTAATGGACTATAAGCTAGTGACCCATACAGACGGAACTGGGTACTTGATAAGCGCAAAGACACAAGGCGCGTCTAATACAGTAAAGCCTGCTGATATTCTGATGTTGCTGGCGAAAGATGATGCAACTCTCAAGAAATGGACAAAGACCAAAGAGTACAAGGTTTTTGACATACTCGCCGACAAGAGATATTCATCAGTAACAGGCCCCGCAATGGCGGCGTTCGCGTTGTCCGCAGCGGGTGACAAGTTGTTTGATGGGTTCAACGCGACCAAGGCCATTCCAGACTTGAATAAAGGGATGCCGAAAGCAGGAAACGTCAGCGCGGAAGTCATGGCAGCATGCGCTGGGTTCATAAACCACAACGACTATCTGAAAAAGATCAAGGGCGGCATCACCACACTTCAACTCAACTATGAGATAGAAAAAGTGCTGGTGCTATGGTCAAATCAGAATACTAAGCGCCTGACTGAATTGTTTTTAGATGCAGTGTCCAATCGCGTCAAGTATGTGAAGTTCTCGGGCATCGGGAAGAAGCAGCCGCAGTTTGAGATTATTGCGGAATCACAAATGGCCGAGCAGGGCGTCGCGTTTAGATCGAAGTCGGGACACACCAGAAGCGCAGACAAATTAGGGATACAAACTTAAATGGAACAGTACAAAGACTTCATCAAGAAAGCCAATGCGACCCTTACTATCTTCGACGTTGACGACACCCTATTCAAAACGTTCTCCAAGATTGAAGTCAAGAAGAAGAACGGTCATACAGTCAAAGAACTGTCGAGCAGCGAGTTCAATAACCACAAATTGAGCGACGGCGAAGTTTATGGGTTTGACCAGTTTCGCTCGGCTGATGTTTTCGCCGCCACGTCTATTCCAATTGTCCCAATGGTTCGCAAACTGCGAGCCATACAACGCAATGTGATGCGCAGCCCGCTGAGTCGTTCTATTATCGTGACCGCCCGCGCGGACTTGGACTCAAAGGCAAAAGTAGTGTCGTTCTTCAACAAACACGGTATTGACGTGGACAATGAAGTATTCATCGAGCGGTCGGGAAACCTAAACAACCCATCAACGGCGGCCGCAAAGAAGATCATATTTGATCGCTATTTGGAGACTGGCGTGTATCGGCGCGTGCGTCTGTATGACGACGCGATGGGCAATTTGACTGCGTTGCTTTCGTTGAAGCCTAAATACCCAGAAGTCAAGTTCGAGGCATGGCTGGTTCGCCATGACGGCTCAATCGAGAAGGTCAACCCCTAATGCAAACATGCAAACATACAAACAGTTCCTGCTGAGTGAAGTCGGGTTTGCTGATATACCAGGCAAAGGGAATACTTCATGGACGTTTACCGAGCCGAACTTGGGCCGCGATGTTAAAGAGGTCGCAAGCAAAACCCGCCGCGCAGGAATGGACAAAATCATCGCGTCTGGGTCGTTGGTGGGCGGATACTGGGTGCTGACCACTGCACCAAAAACCAACACCAAGGAATGGCGGCTGTATGCCGTCGACAACAGCGGCGTGATTGAGATTGAAGCAATCCTCAACACGTACAAGCAGCACTCATACAACGTCGAAACTTTAGTCGCACTACAGGGAAACACCATAAAGGCCGACGATCTTTACGGCGCGTTTGTGCGGTCGGGGCGAATCTTGGTTGGCACATCCCAGAGTTTCGGTGGCCGTGCGGTCTGGTCTAAACTGTCCGCCCAAAAAGGCGTCGTGGTTTTTGGATGGGATTCCAAGACCCAGACTCCAATAAATCTCGGCCCGAGATACAAGATGGACAACCCAGAGATTCATGTTGATCCTTCCGACTATGATGCTATGGCATCCATGCGTGAGAAAGGCGCTGGGGATACGGCCATTAACCCATACTATCAAGAATACAAACATCTGGCAGCCGCGCATATCGTCGCGTCGCCGCGCGACAGCAAGATAAAGATTCATCCACCAGGAAAGTGACCGATGCTCAACTTTCGACAATTCCTCAGCGGCCTGATCAGCGAGGGCGGAAATGCAATCAAAACAAAGACAGTGTCGCGAATCAAGCGCGAACATATCGACGCCACTATCAAAAAGACGGTCAAGGCCCTCTCAAAGTTCGGCGTTTCGCTCGCCGCCGTTCGCCCTATCGGCTCAACTGGGAAGAAAGCAGATTCAGGTGATATTGATTTGGCTGTATTAACATCGCCCATCGCCAAAGCCCTGAAGACTTCAGACTTAAAAACTACAATGGCCGAGCTAGCCAAGCATATCAGAAACATCTATGGCGAGGCGCATGTCGCATTCGGAAACACAATCTCATTCCCCGTTCCAATCGAGGGCGGCGAAGGGTATGCACAGATGGACTTCATGTTCACGGACGATCTGGAGCGAGCATCATTTGCGTATCATGCTCCTGCCCCTGCCGAGTCTGCTGCTGGTGGCGCGGCGCGCAATCAACTACTCATGGCAATTGCAATGTTCCACGGCGACAGAAACCAAGACCCGACAAAGACCGAGTTTACGCGGCATTGGATGGATTTAATTAGCGGTCGATTGCATATAGGTCATGAATCAGTCAAAAACGGAAAACGAGTAATCAAAGACAAGCAGCCGCTAAGTCTGAGCCCAGACGCAATAGTCAAAGAAATACTAGGACGCGAGTTTTCTGTATCGGACGCGCACTCTGTCGAGTCGCTGTATGCTGCATTGAAAAAGAGTCGAAACTTCTCGCCAGCAACCAAGGCGGCCATCATCACCCAGTTCAAGAACTCGGCGACAAAGCTAAAAATGCCAATTCCGAGTTCTATCAAATGATGAAGTCATACTCCGAATATCTGATCGAAGCCAAAACTCATCTCGAACACGCAGAGGAGTTTATTCTCAACAGCGGCAAGGCAGGATTGGCGCTGGCCGTGAAGCAGATGCGCGGCACGATCAAGCAGCTGTCTGGCCATTCCAAATCTGCGGTGAACATCACAGTAAAGTATGACGGAGCACCAGCAATCTTCTTTGGCATCGACCCAGCCGATGGTAAGTATTTTGTCGGCACGAAAACCATCTTCAATAAAGAGCCAGTGCTGATCAAAAGCCCATCAGACGCTCCTGCTGGCGAGCTGGGAGAAAAGCTAAGTGCAGCAATCGAGCACTTCCCCAAGCTCGGCCTCAAGCGCGGAATGATTCTGGGTGATCTTATGTTCACCGCATCTTCCCTTAAGACTGCCACTATTGAATCTAAGGCATACCTGACGTTCAAGCCTAACACTATTCTATATGCAGTCCCAGCAGAAACACCACTAGCCGCGACCATGAAAGCAGCGAAGATCGGCATCGTCTGGCATACACAGTTCGCGGGTGATTCAATCGCGTCGATGAAACCGCTCGCTGGGAAGCCAATCAGTCAAGGCCTACGTCAACACAAAGACGTTTGGCATGATGATGTCAAAATCAAAGACTTGTCGGGAACGGCCACGATGACGACAGAACTCACGGCAGAATTGCTGGCTGAACTCAATGCGATTGAAAAGAACGCCGCGCAGATCAGTGATGACTTGATAACGCGAGTTGCAACCAACAACAGCACAGTTGCGCTGATCAAAAAGTTCATCAATCAGAATGTCCGCGCTGCCAAACCTATTGAGGCTGACGAGAAGTTCGTCGCCGACTTGCGTACATTTCTAGCTTCGCAATTTCCGTCCGATGGTAAATCCATAGAGACGCGAGCACCCGCGAAGGTGCTATTTGATCATTCAAACGCGGAGATTAAAAAACTGTTCCACGTCATCGCGCTTATAGTCGATGTCAAGCTAAAGATCATCAAGCACCTAGATAGATTGACGTCACTTGGTACCTTTGTGGAAACCAAAAACGGCCTAGAAGTTGTAGGCCACGAGGGATTCGTAATTTCTGACCGCCTCGGCAAAAACATGATGAAGCTAGTAGATCGTATGGAGTTCTCGCGCTATAACTTCTCACCAGACACAATCAAGGGGTTTTCAAAATAAGCCATGTCATACAAAAACAGATTGCCGCTCACACAGGTGTTTTCAGAATCGCCAATTTCAGGGCGAAATATCGTAGTCGGGTCTTATGCTACAATGCACTTTGATGCTGTCGAGGGTCTTGCAGATGTGTTTGAAAAATACGATGATGTATCATCGGAAATGGAACTGGCCGCCGAGTTTCTAGACTCCGCGCTTTCGATTTTCAAAGTCGGAATCGTCAGAAATGGAAAATTGTCGTCTCTGCAATATGAAAAGCTAGAGCGCGATATTTCAGCAGCGGAAGAACTCATCGAAACATTTGATGACCTAGACTCTCACTCGTACATCAACAGCGTGTTGGAAGCTGCCGCTGACATGTTAGACATTGACGAACTACTCGATGACTCTGATGAATCGGGCGAGAGCGACAATGATTTTGACGACGACGAGGATGACGACGATTCGGATGACGATGACGATGACTATTTCGACTCGGAATACGACAAAATCGGCACCTAACAGGCCGCCAGTCACGTTTAGGAATGCGCTAACTAGGCCTTAGTACTGGAAAGCTACGCGCAACCCCAGTTTGGAGTATCAAACAATGCCGTTTCAGAAAATTAAAGCAATAGCCGATGAAGTCGCCGCCAAGAAGAAAAAGAAAGGCGACGGCGGAACCGTGTCTAATGAGATAGATTTGACGCCACAAGACAACTCGCAAAAAAGTCCGCTGTCCGAATCAATAAAAGCAGGCGCAGTTGTTACATTCGGGCGAATGAATCCACCGACTGTAGGTCATGAGCACCTAGTTCAGCAGCTTCGAGCACGCGCAGCAAAAAGAGGATTCGAGCCAGTTCTCATCCTATCGAAGACTACGGGCGACTCCAAGAATCCGCTGACGCCAGCAGAAAAACTCGCGCTGACACGCAAAGCATTCCCTGGAGTCCAGGTGCTGTTAGCGAAAGACTTCATCGAGGCACTAGCACTTCTGACTGGAAAATACGAGTCCGCCGAGATTGTGGTCGGAGCAGACCGCATTGCTAAGGTTCAGAGCTTCCTCAAGTATAACGGCAAAGACTTTTCATTCAAACATATAACTGTGCGCTCGGCTGGCG
>BBPE01003031.1_pt1 | contig 10479 bp, 8 predicted proteins | sample 1344301 | NCBI WGS metagenome assembly BBPE01 (sample SAMD00019089, study PRJDB2971) | groundwater metagenome | isolation source: The Cedars highly-alkaline
TTAGGTTCAAGCCCTTCCGAATCGTCGCCTTATCCGCATCGAGATGCCAGCTCAGAACATCCGCTGCTGACCGTGCGGATCCACCGGCGGCGGCTCGGGTTGCGCAGCCCGCTCCAGCGCCTCACTCACCCACTGGATCGCCTCCACCGGCCGCGGCCGGTGATCGATCTCGCGGCCGCAGCCACGGTCGATCCAGGCCAGGGCCAGCCGCTCGTAGACTGGCTGCCAGCCTTCGCCCTCACGCAGTTGCATCTGCGAGTTGGGGATGTAGTGGCCGTTCTTCGTGCGCACCCACAGGCGGCGCGCGGGCTGGTAACTGCTGTGCACCTCGGCGCGGGCCAATACCTGGTTGACGTAGGTGCGCTTGCACCGCGCCTTGGGCCACAACCACGCCGGCAGTTGCTGCAACACATCGTGCAGCTGGTCGGCGAAGAAGCCGGCGAGGACCTTGTAGGGCTCCTGGTGCCGCGTGACGCACCGCGACCACTGCGTCTTCAGCCCAGCCAGCATCAGCGTCAGCACCCAGTACTCTGCCTGGTGCCGTTCCAGCCGTACGAGCCGCCCGTCGGTCTGCACGTCCAGTGCCGGTGGTGCGATCAGGTCGAAGAGCACCGGCAGACCGCTGCCCGCGAAGGCGGCCTCGCGCATCGCGCGGCCGACAGCGTGGTCCCAGGCGGTGTGCCCGAACTCGTCGCGTCGCCCGGGATCCGCACCCTTGGCCAGTAGCGCCTCCACCAAGGGGGCGTTGCCGGCCGTCGCGGCCAGCATCAGCGGCGTGGCGCCCACCGGCTCGGCATGGTCGGGGCCGTGCATGTCGGCGGCACGCAGGATGTCCTTGAAGTGCCTGGCCTGGTAGGGCTGCAGGTGCCGTTGGTGCAGGGCGGACACGGCGCGGCGCACCAGTTGCTGCCGCGCCAGCCAGGGGCTATCGATGCCGTAGCGCGGGGGCAGCAGCGTGCCGGCACCGGCGAACTCGCGTTCTTCCATCAACGCGCGCGCCGGGGCGAAGCCGGCCTCGCCCAGACTTTGCACCCACTCGTGCTGGCCGTGCCACAGGGCGTAGTCGAACAGGGTTTGCCGCGGCTTGCTGCTCGGGTTCTTCGGGTCCAGGGCCTTGGGCGCCAGTTCCTCGATCAGGGCGCGGCTCCACGGCGTCCAGGGCACGGGCTTGTGCTGCAGGAAGGCATCGCGGATGGCCTGTGCCTGCTCGGCCTTGCCTTGCAGCTCGAGCCGGCGCGCCTCTTGCGCCCATTCGTCCTGGCTCGACTTGGCCACCGGCTGCGCAGCCGACTCGCCCAGCTGCAGGCCCAGCAGCCCCAGCAGCGGGTGGCCGGTGTCCTGCTCCACCAGCGTCAGCGTCTCCACCGCGCGCGTCATGGCCACGTACAGCGCGTTCACCTGGAACTTGTACAGCTCCAGCGACTTGTCCGCCTTGTCACGCGCGCGGCGGTAGTCGATCTCGTCGCTCTGCAGGTCGGCTGCGGTCACGCCCTCGCATACCTCGGCATAGGTCTGGCGCTGGCCGCAGACCAGTTTGAACAGCAGCACGTGCGGGTACTCCAGGCCCTTCGCTTCGTGCACGCTGAACACCAGCGGCGTGTGGAAAACCAGCCGCGCGGCGGGCTTGTCCTCGTCCCTCAGCACGATCACCGCGTGCTGCGCCGATTGCCGGGTGGCCGCGTCCAGTTGCGCGAGGGTCTTGTCCTTCGCGTCGAGCAGCCGCACCTCTCCGGCCATGGCCGAGGTGCTGCGCACGAGGAAGTTGCTCTCGCGGTCCACCGAGCCGAAGCGCGCCTGTTTGATCTTCAGCAGCCGGTTGGCCAGTGCGGTGACGGCGCGCGTGTTGCGGAAGTTGGCCTGCAGCAGCTTCAGCGGCTGGCGCTGTGCCGCATCACCCGCCAGGCCCTGCCAGAACAGACTCTTCAGCGCCGCCCAGCTGAAGAAATTGGGGTGCACGATCTGGTGGCTGTCGCCGCACAGGATGAACTGCCCGGGCTGCTTCAGCATCGCCAGCACCAGCGCCAGTTGCACGGGTGTCAGGTCCTGCACCTCGTCGATCACGACGAAGTCGTAGATCGGCGGCTGCTGCTCGGCGATCTGGGTGCGCCACGCATGCGCCACCAGGTTGCTGTCGTGCAGGCCGGCCTCGTCCAGCCAGGCCCGGTAGCGCTGGAACAGGCCGTGGGCCCGTTCGCGCTGCGCCGTGTTCAGCAGGCTCTGCCGCGTGCCCAGCGCCAGGTAGTCGGCCAGCGACAGCGGGCCCGTCGGTTGCGCGCCGATGACACCGCGGAATTCCTCGAACAGCGCCTGGGCGTCCAGTTCGCCCAGCAGCCGCAGGGTCTGGCGGTGGCCCTGCTGGAAACGTTCCCACCAGACGGCGAACATCGCGAGCGTCACCTCGCGCCCCGGCGGCACGCGCAGCGTCTGCAGCAACTCGCGGTAGCTGAGGAAGTCGACCTCCTGCCTGGGGTTCTCGAAGCCGTGCGCGGCGTGCAGCACGCGGGCGCTCTGCGCCAGGTAGGCCGACAGCGTGACGTACAGCACCCGGCCCTCGGCCTGGCGCAGCCGCGCCAGCGTGACCGCGGTCTTGCCCGAGCCGGCCGAACCGATCAGCACCAGCGGCGCCGGGTGGCGCCAGGCCTCGTCCTGGGCGTCGTCGAAGACGATGGGCTTGTCCAGCAGTTCGAACTGCGTGCGGCCCGTGCCCAGCCAGCGCAAGGGCGTCGCTTCCTCCGCCAGCGAGGGGGCCTTCGCATCGGTGAGCGGCTCGCGCTCGATGCGCGCTTCGTCCACCGTGGCGCCGCGCAGGAAGCGCGAGCGTTCGTAGGCGTGGCTCTCGATCACCTCCAGCGCCAGGCACACGGTCTCTGTGCCGCCTTCGGCCTCGGCGCGCTTGATGCGCGCGAACTGCAGCAGAAGCCGGTTGGCGTAGTCCAGCTTCGCGCGGTAGTACGGCCCGGCGTGCAGCTTCTTCACGTCGGCCGAGCGGAAGTCGCCGGCCTCGATCGCCGCCTTGACCTTGTCGAACGCGGCCCTGACACGGCGCAGATTCAAGTCCTTGTATTGCAGCAGGCGCATTCGATACGGCAATCCGATGTCAGGTTCGTTGATGCAGTCAGGCCTCGCGCAGGCGGTCCTGCTCGGCCATCAGGCGCAACGCTTCGAGGACCACTTCACTGGCGGAGGTGTAGAGCCCCGAGGCCACCTTGGAACGAACCAGTTCCTCAAGCTGCAAGGTCAGGTTGACGTTCATGCCCATGGCTGCGCTTCTTCGACTGCGTGGCAGCAAGAATATCACCTGAATCCGTGAGCCATCGCCGCCCATACCGGTTTTGGCTGATTTTTCCGCTCTCATTGGGTTTCGGTTCAGATTTTTCCTGCCGCACAGGCTCAAAGTCAAAGCCGACTCGTCCGGGTGTTCGCGCGCTGGCTTTGGGTGCCCGAGTTGTCCATCACAAAGCTGTCCCAGTCCACGGCCATGTAGCCACAGGCCAGCGGACATGGTGGGACTTCAAGAGCCCTGGAGAGGCGCTGAAACCCGAAATCGCCAGCATTCATGCGGGGTTGCGGGTGGCAAGTGGGCCGGCGTGAGACGCCGTGAAACATCACATCAGAACAATGTCGTACTGATCCTGCGTCATCGAACTCTCGACCTGCAAGGAAATCGGCTTGCCGATGAAGTCTGACAGGCCCGCCAGATGCTGGCTTTCCTCGTCCAGAAACAGTTCGATCACTTTGGCCGTGGCCAGCACCCGGAACTCGCGCGGGTTGAAGGCACGCGCTTCGCGCAAAATTTCGCGCAAGATGTCGTAGCAGACGCTGCGCGCGGTCTTGACGGCGCCCTTGCCGGCGCAGGCCGGGCAGGGTTCAGTCAACATGTGGGCCAGCGACTCGCGGGTGCGTTTGCGCGTCATCTCCAGCAGACCCAGTTGCGAGAAGCCGCCGGTCATGGTCTTGACGCGGTCGCGCGCGAGCTGCTTGCGAAATTCAGTCAGTACGGCTTCGCGGTGCTCAGAGCGCACCATGTCGATGAAGTCCACGATCACGATGCCGCCCAGGTTGCGCAGGCGCAACTGGCGCGCAATGGCCTGCGCGGCTTCCAGATTGGTGCGAAAGACGGTGTCGTCAAAATTGCGCGCCCCCACAAAGCCGCCGGTGTTGACGTCCACCGTGGTCAGCGCCTCGGTCTGGTCGATCACCAGATAGGCGCCCGATTTGAGGTCGACCCGACGGCTGAGCGCGCGCGTGATGTCTTCATCGACATTGAAGAGGTCAAAAATCGGCCGCTCACCGTTGTGGAGTTGCAACTTGCTCAGGGTGTCGGGCATGAATTCGGTGGCAAAAACCTGCAGCAGTCCGAATTGCTCGCGCGAATCGACGCGAATCGACTGCGTATCGGCACTCACCAGGTCGCGCAGCACGCGCTGCATTAGGCTCAGGTCTTCGTGCAGCAGCGTCGCAGCCGGCTGACGCGCTGCCGCGTCCTTGATGCGGCCCCAGGTTTTGCGCAGATAGGCAATGTCTTCACTCAGTTCGGCGTCGCTGGCATCTTCGGCGTTGGTGCGCAGAATGAAGCCGTTAGCGGCCGAGCCGTCGGGCGGCAGTGTCAATTTCAGCAGGCGCTGGCGCAGCGCTTCGCGCTGGGCCGATGGAATTTTTTGTGACACGCCGATATGCTGGTCCTGCGGCAAAAACACCAGCAAACGCCCGGCAATGCTGATTTGCGCCGTCAGGCGCGCACCCTTGCTGCCCAGCGGGTCTTTGAGCACCTGCACCATCAGCGCCTGGCCCTCAAAAATCTGGCGCTCGATCGGCAGCACCGGGTTGGGCGCCAGCACACGGGCATTGGCGCCATGGACGGCAACATCGGCCGGGTTGGCCGGGTTGGCCACCGGCGCGGCGCCAGCCGTCCCGGGTACTGGGCTGCGCTCACGCGGCGCGGCGTGCTTGGCGGCAATGCTGGGCATGAGGTCGGCCACGTGCAAAAACGCTGCCCGGTCCAGCCCAATGTCGATAAAGGCCGATTGCATGCCCGGCAGCACACGCACCACCTTGCCCAGGTAGATGTTGCCCACCCGTCCGCGCTCCAGCGTGCGCTCCAAATGCACTTCTTGTACTGTGCCTTGCTCGATGACGGCGACACGGGTTTCGTGCGGGGCCCAATTGATCAGGATGTCCTGGCTCATGTGGATGATTGTTTTGTGGTGGGTGCGGCTGCGCGTGGCCGCACAAAGGGGGCGTTCGTCAGTCCGGGCGCAGGCCTGCGGCACGCAAAAGCTGCGCGGTCTCGTGCGCTGGCAGGCCCATGATGCCCGAATAGCTGCCGCTGATGTGGCTGATCCACACGGCCGCACGGCCCTGGATCGCATAGGCTCCGGCCTTGCCCATGGGTTCGCCGCTCTGCACGTAGCACTCGATCTGGCACGGCGTCAGCGGCGCAAATCGCACCCACGAGACCGATAGCGCGGCCCAAGTCTGGGCTGGCTGTGTCGCGGGCAGGCCCAGCGCCACCGCCGTCAGCACCCGGTGGCGCTGGCCAGCCAGATCGGTCAGCATCTGGCGCGCCTGCGCAGCGTCTTGTGGTTTGCCCAAAATGCGCCGCCCCAGCGCCACCGTGGTGTCGGCGCACAGCACCGGCGCCGGCGCCAGCGCGCGCCGTTGCTGCCGCGCCAGCGCGGCTTGCAATTTGAGGCGGGTGACGCGCTGCACATAGGCGGCGGCCGATTCGCCGGCTTGCAACGCTTCCAGCGCCTCGACGTCTTCCTGCGCGTCGGGCAGCAGCAATTGATACGGCAAACCCCATTGTTCGAGCAACTGCTGGCGGCGCGGGCTTTGCGAGGCGAGATAAATCATTTTCTGCATTATCAGGAGGACCAGCGGGCCGGGCGCTCATTCTCGGTGATACGGGTGCTTGGCGTTGATCGACCAGGCGCGGTAGAGTTGTTCGACCAGCAGCACGCGCGCCAGCGCGTGTGGCAGCGTCAGGTCAGACAAGCGAATGCGCTGTTGTGCAGCGCAGCGGAACGCGGGCTCCAGCCCGTCTGGCCCGCCCAGCACCAACGCCACGTCGTCACCGTCCAACTGCCACTGTCTGAGTTGCTGCGCCAGCGCCTGGGTGCACAAGCTGCTGCCGCGCTCGTCGAGCGCCACCACCCGGCAGCCGCGTGGCAGCGCGGCCTCGATGCGCGTGCGCTCGGCCTGCAGCAGCGTGCCCAAGGTTTTGCTGCCGCGTGGCTCGGTCTTTACCGTTTTGATCTCCAGCCGCACATCGGGCGGAAAACGTTTGACGTAATCGTCCAGCGCGCTCTGCGCCCAGTCAGGCACACGTTGGCCGACGGCCACGATCAACAGTTTCATCTTCAACCCACTTCTTTCCCGGCATCGTCCCCGCAGCACCCTTGCAGCGGCCCAGTGAAGCAGCAAGCGTTAACGTGAAAGTCGGGCCGCGACTCACTTCGCTCCCCTCTCCCGCGTGCGGCAGAGGGGTTGGGGGTGAGGGAGAACGGGCAGGACTTTCATTTTTTGGGGCGCCTTTTAAAGTCATGCCCGTTTGGTCGGCAGTATAGGGACGAGCTGCTGCTCAGCAAAAGAACGCGGGACTCTGCCTCGTTTTCGTCTGCGCGAGCGCAGCTGCTGTTGCAACAGCGGCCGCAGGTGAGGGTTGGCCTGCGCTGGAACGAAAAGCGCTTGTGACAGCAGCACGGCGCCATTTTCGTTACAGTCCCGGCATGTCTTCACACGCACACCCGGCGCTCGAATCACCGCAAAAATTGTCTGTGCTTCAGGTGCTGGTCTGCGGCGCGGCGGTGGTTGCCCTGTCCATGGGTATTCGGCACGGCTTTGGCCTGTGGCTGCTTCCCATCACCCAGGAACACGGCTGGACGCGCGAAACCTTTGCTTTTGCGCTGGCGGTGCAAAACCTGTCCTGGGGCATTTTCGGCATTTTTGCTGGCATGGCGGCCGATCGCTTTGGCGCCTTTCGCGTGCTGCTGGTCGGCGCGCTGCTCTACGCGCTCGGTCTGGTCGGCATGGCCTTGACGACCGATTCGATCATGTTTGCCCTCAGCGCCGGCGTGCTGATCGGTGCGGCGCAGGCGGGCACCACCTTTGCCGTGGTGTACGGCGTGATCGGCCGCCAGATACCGGCCGAACAGCGTTCCTGGGCCATGGGCGTGGCCGCCGCAGCCGGCTCGTTCGGACAGTTTTTGATGGTGCCGGTCGAGGGCTGGCTGATCAGCAGCTTTGGCTGGCAAGACGCCTTGCTCTACCTGGCGGTTCTGGTGCTGCTGATCGGTCCGCTGGCGCTGGGTTTGCGAGAACCCGGCTTCGCTGCAAGCAGCGCGCCCCGGCGCGAACAAAGCATTTTGCAGGCGCTGCGCGAGGCGCTGCGCTATCGCAGCTTTCAGTTGTTGATGGCCGGTTATTTCGTCTGCGGCTTCCAAGTCGTCTTCATTGGTGTTCATTTGCCCAGCTATTTGAAGGACAATGGCTTGTCGCCGCAGGTGGCGGGTTATGCGCTGGCCTTGATCGGTTTGTTCAACGTGTTCGGCACCTACGCCGCCGGCGTGCTGGGGCAGCGCTGGGCCAAACGCCACATTCTGGCTTTCATTTATCTGGCGCGCGCGCTCGCGATCAGCGTGTTTTTGCTGGTTCCGATTTCACCCCTGAGCGTCTATGTGTTTGCCAGCGTCATGGGCTTGCTGTGGCTCTCCACCGTGCCACCAACCAACGCGGTGGTGGCACAAATTTTTGGTGTGGCGCATCTGTCCATGCTGAGCGGTTTTGTGTTCTTTAGTCACCAGATGGGCAGCTTCATGGGCGTTTGGCTCGGCGGTGCGCTGTACGAACTGCTGGGCAGCTACGACATCGTCTGGTACCTGGCGATTGCGCTGGGCGTTTTCGCCGCCCTGATCAACCTGCCGGTGCGCGAGTCCCCGATTGTTCGCGGTCCGCAGCGCGTCTCAGGGGCGGCGCTGTGAAGCCCTGGCTGCGCACCGCCTTGTGCTGGAGCGGCGTGAGCGTGCTGCTGCTGGCCACCTTTGAGCTTTACCGTCAACCCGACTTTTTGCTGCGTCTGGCCAACCTGAACTGGGCTTGTTTTTGATGCACGGCAGCGAACCGGTTTCACCCTGGCTGCGGCGCTGGGCGCATGTGCTGCGTCCCGGGGGGTCTGTGCTCGATGTGGCCTGTGGACATGGCCGACACCTGCGCTGGCTGGCGCAGCAAGGTCATGTCGTCACCGGCGTCGACCGATCCCCCCAGGCCCTGGCGGCATTGCAGGGGCTCGCTCGCCTGGTCTTGGCCGATCTGGAAAACGGGCCCTGGCCATTTGCGGACGAGTTGTTCGATGCGGTGCTGGTGACCAACTACCTCTGGCGCCCCTTGCTGCCCCGGCTTACAGCCAGTCTGGCGCCGGCTGGCGTGCTGATTTACGAGACTTTCAGCGCCGGCCATGAGACCGTGGGTCGGCCGTCGCGGCCTGAATTTTTGCTGCAACCCGGGGAACTGCTACAGGTTTGCGCCGGTCTTCGCATAGTTGCTTTCGAGGACGGTTTTTGCCAGCAGCCGCCGCGCTTCGTGCAACGTGTGGTGGCGCTGCGTGCACCTGTTCAAGACGCGCCGGCCCGCTATGCGCTCGACGCCACTGAGTAGAATGCCCGCATCGACGCGTTGCTGGTCTTGCGGTCTTGCTTGACGCGTGGTCTTTTTTACCCGAGCCTTTTAGCTTATGAAACCCATCACTGGCAGCATTGTTGCCCTGGCCACCCCGATGCTGGACGACGGCAGCGTGGACTACGCCAGTCTGCGCCAATTGATCGACTGGCACATCACCGAAGGCACCGACTGCATTGGGGTGGTCGGCACCACCGGCGAGTCGCCCACCGTGACGGTGCAGGAGCACTGTGAAATCATCCGCGTCGCGGTCGAGCAAGCCCATACCCACGGCAAGCAGCGGGTGCCCATCATGGCCGGTTGCGGAGCCAATTCCACTGCCGAGGCCATAGAGCTGGCGCGTTTTGCGCAGAAGGTCGGCGCCGACTGCCAGCTCCAGGTCGTGCCTTACTACAACAAGCCGACGCAGGAGGGTCAGTACCAGCATTTCAAGAAAATTGCCGAAGCCACTGGCGACTTGCCCATCGTGCTCTACAACGTGCCCGGGCGCACCGTGGCCGACATGGAGCTGCAGACCACGTTGCGGCTGGCGCAGATTCCCGGCATCGTCGGCATCAAGGACGCCAGCGGCAACATCGAGCGCGCGCAGTGGCTGATCCGCGAAGCGCCGGAAGGCTTTGCCATTTATTCCGGCGACGACCCGACCGCCGTGGCGCTGATGCTGTGCGGTGGTCAAGGCAATATCAGCGTCACTGCCAATATCGCGCCGCACCTGATGCGCGAACTCTGCGCGGCGGCCTTGGCTGGCGACGTCAGACGCGCCATGGACATTCAGTTGCGCTTGCTGCCGCTGCACAAAAACCTCTTCATCGAGGCCAACCCGATCCCGCTCAAGTGGGCCATGGCCCGGCTGGGTCTGTGTGGCGGGGCCATGCGGCTGCCGCTGACGCCGCTGTCCTTGGCCAACGAAGCAGCGCTTGAGAGTGCGCTGCGAGAGAGTGGACTGATCACCTGAGCGCAGTCGCTTCCCATCTCACCGGACCGACTTTTTCCATCTCCATTCTGAGCTTGCCCATGCCCACCACCCGATCCCTCCAGGCTGCGCCAACCCCTACTTCATCCACCGGATCGGCCCAGAGGCTGGGCCGCCTGAGCGTGCTCGCAGCCCTTGCCGTGGCTGTCAGCGGCTGCTCGGTGCTGCAAGAAGACCGGATCGACTACAGGGGCGCCGCGCCGGCGCGCACGCTCGATGTGCCGCCCGACTTGACCCAGCTCAGCCGCGATTCGCGCTTTACCGTGCCGGGTGCCGCCGTCAGCGCCCTGCAGATGGCCCCGGCCGCTCAGGCCGTCGGCGCGACAACCGCAGTCGCCGCTGTGGGCGATGTGCGCATCGAACGCTTGGGCAACCAGCGCTGGCTGGTGGTCAATCGACCGCCTGAGCAGCTCTGGGGCCCGCTGCGCGGGTTTTGGCAAGAACACGGTTTTGCGCTCGAAATCGAGCAGGAAAAGCTGGGCATCATGGAGACCGGCTGGGCCGAGAACCGCGCCGATATCCCGCAGGACTTCATCCGGCGCACCATTGGCCGCTTCTTCGAGAACCTGTATTCCACCGCCGAGCGCGACCGGTTTCGCACCCGGCTTGAGCGAAACGACGCCGGTGGCACCGAGATCTACATCAGCCACCGCGGCATGATCGAGGTATTCTCCAGCGCCCAGCAAGATCAGACTATGTGGCAGCCGCGCCCCGCCGATGCCGAACTGGAAGCCGAATTCTTGCGTCGACTGATGCTCACGCTCGGCGTTCCACAGGCGCAGGCGCAGGCTGCGATTGCAGGCGAGCCGGCGCCAGCACCAGCTCGCCTGGCC
>BBPE01004622.1_pt1 | contig 10446 bp, 9 predicted proteins | sample 1344301 | NCBI WGS metagenome assembly BBPE01 (sample SAMD00019089, study PRJDB2971) | groundwater metagenome | isolation source: The Cedars highly-alkaline
ATTTATATGCAATTTATTGCGGATTTTCATATTCATTCAAAATATTCAAGAGCCACTTCCCCTCAGATGGATTTGGAAAACCTTGACAAGTGGGCAAAAATTAAGGGAATCAAAGTTTTAGGAACCGGTGATTTTACCCATCCGGAATGGTTTAAAAACATAAAAGAAAAGTTAGAGCCGGCTGAAGCAGGTTTATTAAAATTAAAAAATTCTGATTCTGAAACTCGTTTTATTTTAACCGCTGAAATCAGTTGCATTTACTCCAAAGGTGGCAAGGTTCGAAAAATTCATATTATTGTTTTTGCTCCATCTTTTGAGGTGGTTGAAAAAATTAATGTTCAGCTGAGTTGGATTGGCAATCTAAAATCTGACGGCCGACCAATTTTAGGATTAGATGCTAAAGAACTTCTGAAAATTGTTTTAAATATTTCTGAAGATTGTTTAATAGTGCCATCGCACGCCTGGACTCCATGGTTTTCTATTTTTGGTTCAAGATCTGGCTTTGACTCAATTGAAGAATGTTTTGAAGATTACTCAAAATATATTTATGCAATTGAAACAGGATTAAGCAGCAACCCTGAAATGAATTGGCGATTATCTTCCCTGGATAAAATTACCTTAATCTCTAACAGCGATGCGCATTCGCCGCAAAAAATAGGCAGAGAGGCAAATGTTTTTGATACGGACGTAAGCTATCCCGCGATTATTGACGCAATCAAAGCAAAAGATTCTAAAAAATTTTTATACACCATTGAATTTTTTCCCGAAGAAGGAAAATATCACTATGACGGGCACCGTCTCTGCGAAATCAGTTTATCCCCCCAAGAGACAAAAAAATACAATGGGATATGTCCGAGTTGCGGAAAACCTTTGACAATCGGAGTTTTAAACCGAGTTGAAGAATTAGCAGATAGAGAGAAAGGTTTCAAGCCGGAAGGAGCAATACCTTTTAAAAGTTTAGTTCCTTTAGAAGAGATTATTGCCGATGCCTTAGGTTGTTCTGCCGGAACCAAGGGAGTTGAAAAAGAATACAAAAATTTAATTGAAAAATTGGGCTCAGAATTTAATATTCTTCTTGAGGTGCCGCCAGAAAGCCTGCAGACCGCAACTCTTCCTGAAATCAGTGAGGCAATAATAAGAGCGAGAGAAGGGAAGGTGGTTAAAGATCCCGGCTACGATGGAGTTTACGGGAAAATAAAAATTTTTTCTCCGGGCGAACAAAAAACGCTTTTAAAACAAAAAACCCTATTTTAATTAAAAACAGCTAGTCGAAGAGATAAATCTCTTCTTAACCCTACATTGCGATTCGGGTAGATGAATAATCAAGACAAAAAAAACAAATATCCGCCAGAGTCAGCCGGCAGAAGAATGATAAGCAATATTCCTACGGCCTTGCCAGAAGAAAGGATTTTAGATGTTCGGAAAAGACTTTTTGAAAAAGCCCAGGAATTTGAAACCTTAAACTATATTTATATTGTTGACCGAGAAGGAAAATTAGCCGGAGTTCTCTCCTTAAAGGATGTTTTTCAAAAACCAGAAGAAACTAAAATTGAAGATTTAATAGCCAGAAGCATTATTAAAGTTTGCCCCCATACTGATCAGGAAAAGGTAGCGATTTTGGCTTTAAAACACAACCTTAAATCAATTCCAATAGTGGACAGAGAGAACAGGCTTTTGGGAGTTGTGACTTCAGATGTTATTCTGGAAATTTTACACTCAGAACATGTTGAAGATATTTTGCGCTTTGCCGGAGTTTCTAAATACAATACTTTTGCAGATAAATTTCTTCAAGCTTCCCCTGTTGTTTTAACTAAACTCAGGCTTCCCTGGTTGGTTTTAGGTCTTTTTGGAGGAGTTTTAGCGGCAAAGATAGTCACTATTTTTGAAACCCCTCTTAGAGACCATTTCATTTTAGCCGCTTTTATTCCCTTGATCCTCTATATGTCTCATGCTGTTGGCGTCCAGAGTCAGATATTATTTATTAGAAACTTAGCCTTAGCTGAATTTTCACAAAAAAATTACTTTTTCAAAGAGATAAAAACCAGCGTTTTAATAGCTTTTTTCTTGGCAGTTTTACTTTTTTTTGTATCTCTATTGTTTTCCATTCAGTTATATATCGGTTTTGTTTTAAGTCTTTCTCTTTTTTTGGCAATAATGACTGCCATTGTTAGCGCTATTTCAATCCCTTGGATTTTGCAAAAACTAAAAAAAGATCCAGCTTTGAGTTCAGGACCTTTTTGCGCCATAGCTTCCGATATTACTAGTTTGGTGATTTATTTTTTAATTACTTCTTTGTTGCTTAACTTTTTTTAAAAAAGCCGTCCAAACAAGACACTCTTTTTTAATCATGACCATAGGGATACCAAGAGGTTTATTTTATTGGAAAAACCCCTATTTTTGGGAAACTTTTTTTGAAATACTTGGCTATCAAGTTCTTGTTTCTCCTTTGACCAATAAAGAAATTATTGAAAAAGGAGTTAAGGCGGCTGACCCTGAAACTTGCTTTTCAAATAAGGTTTTTTGGGGACATCTTCTCTGGTTGTCGGACAGGGCAGATTATATTTTTGTTCCTTTGTTAAAAACCAATGAACAGGGGCTTGAGTATTGCCCTAAATTTTTTGGATTGCCTGATTTGGCAAAGATTTTAATTAAGACGCCTATTTTGACCGGAACCTTTGACCGAAGAAAAGAAAAGATTGAAAAAACTCTTGAAAAATTAGGCAGGAAATTAAAAAAAGACAAAAAAACAATAGACAAAGCGATAAAAACCGCTATCCTGAAAGAACAAGAATTAAAAGAAAAAGCAGGGCAGGATTTTTTTAGAAAAATCCAATCCAAGAAACCCAAAATAGTTTTAATTTCCCATCCTTATAATTTATATGATGAACATCTTAATTTAAGGATGAAAGAAAAGCTGACCAAATTGGAAGCAGAACCGCTCTTTATAGATGAAGTTCCGCTTGCAGAAACTCAAATTTCAAAAGGAGTAAAGTTTGGAAATCCAGAGTTTCATTGGGAGTTCGGTAAGGAGATAATGCGCCAAATTCAGGAAATTTTGAAATACGACATCACCGGGGCAATTGAGATTTCTTCTTTTCAATGCGGCTGCGACGCAGTGCTCAAAGAATTTGTTGAAAAAGAGTTCAAAGACAGGAAAATTCCTTTTTTATATCTATTAATAGATGAACATACTGCTGATGTTGGAATCCAAACCAGATTAGAAGCGTTTATTGACACCTTATGATAGCCACTTTTCCTTATTGGGGGAATTATACCATTGCTTTTAGGGTTTTGCTTGAAAATCTGGGAATAACAGTTATTCTTCCTGAAAAAACCAATTCCAGAACAATTGAACAAGGAGTAAAGTTTTCCCCAGAGCTTTTTTGTTTTCCGTTTAAGGTAAATGTCGGCAATTATTTGCCGGCTCTTGAAAAAGGAGCTAATACTATTTTTATGTGGGAGAATATCAGGGGCAGCTGTCGTTTAAGGTATTATTGGATAGTTCAGCAGAAAATTCTAAGAGAAGCGGGGTATAAAGTCAAGGTGCTGAACTTAAATTCTAAAAATTTTTTTTCTGAAATAAAAAAGATAAAAAACGAAAACAAAATCTCTTTATGGCAATGTCTAAAAGCGTTTTTACTCGCTTTTAAGATAATTAAACTTATTGAAGAATTAGAAAAAAAAGCTAATTTTCTCAGACCAAGAGAAATATGCCCCGGCCAAACAGATAAGATTTTATCCCAATGCTTTGAAAGGTTGTCAAAAATTAAAATTAAAAAGTTTCAAGAAATTTCCTCTTTTCAAAAACAGACCCTTTGGAAATTTTCTCAAATCAAAATTGATAAAAAATTGAATCCTCCAAAAGTTGGGCTGGTTGGCGAAATTTATCTTATAAGCGATAGCTCTCTAAATTTTGATTTAGAGAAAAAACTGGGACAACAAGGGATAGAAATTCATCGGGAAATGAACCTTTCCCATCATATTAAAAAAACTGCGTTTCCCTGGATAGATTGGTTTCTTCAAAGAAAAATAATGCCTTATCTTTGTTCCACGGTTGGGGGTCATGGTAGAGACGCAATAAAAGAAATGTTAGACTGCGTTAAAAATGATTTTGACGGCGTGATTCAGCTGCTACCTTTCGGCTGTCTGCCAGAGGTTACTGTCCGACCGATTTTGACCAAAATTCATCAAGAAAGCGGCCTCCCGTTTTTATCCTTATCATTAGACGAGCAAGTAGCAGAAGCCGGAATTAATACCCGTCTTGAAGCCTTTGTTGATGTAGTTAAAAATCATTATGAAAACAAAAAACATTAGGGCTTTTTTAGGAATTGATGTTGGTTCTATTTCCACTAATTTGGTTTTAATTGACATTAATAACCAAGTTTTATCTTCTTTATATCTTCGGACTCAAGGAAACCCAATTAGGGCTGTCCAGCAAGGATTAAAAGAATTAAGAAACCAAATTCCAAAAAATACTGAAATTATCGGAGTGGGCGCTACTGGCTCGGCTCGTTATTTAGCCGGAGTAATTATCGGGGCGGACTTAATTAAAAACGAAATTACCACTCACGCCAAAGGAGCCAGTTTTTTTGTTCCTGGCGTTAGGACAGTGATTGAAATCGGGGGTCAGGACTCAAAAATTATAATTTTGGAAAATGGTGTTGTCGTTGATTTTGCAATGTCTTTGATCTGCGCAGCCGGCACAGGAGCTTTTCTTGATGCTCAAGCCAATCGCTTAAAAATTCCGATTGAGGAATTTGGCGCAATATCCTTGAAATCAGTCAAGCCAACCTATATTTCCGGGAGATGTACTGTTTTTTCAGAAAGCGATATGATTCATAAACAGCAGATCGGACATTCAATTGAAGACATTGCGGCCGGACTTTGTCATTCTTTGGTTAGAAATTATTTTTCAGCTGTAGCAAAAGGGAAAAATATTTCAGGGCCAATAGTTTTTCAAGGCGGAGTTTCTGAAAATTTGGGGATGAGAAAAGCGTTTGAGCTGGCTTTGGGTCAAAAAATTATTGTCCCGCCTCATAATACAGTCCTTGGCGCTTTTGGAGCCGCTCTTTTGGTTAAGGAAAAATTGCCTGAGAAAACTAAGTTTTTAGGATTTGAAATTTCAGACAAAGACATTAAATGCGCTTCTTTTCAATGCGCTGGCTGTCCTAATCAATGCGAGGTAATAGAAACAAGAATTGACAAGAAAATAGTTTCAAGGTGGGGGGATCGCTGCGGCAAGTGGAGCGCTGTTTGACATATTAAACAAGATAGGATATAATATTATTACGATAAGTCGAATATCTTAAACTAAGGCTTCATAGTTTGTTTTAAAAATTAGCGAAGAACCTAATTAAGGCGGCTTAGAGTTAATAAAGGTCGCTTTTTAATTAGAATTAAGCAAAGAACACAATACAATGTTTAAAAAGTTTGATGAAGGTTCTCAGGGAGGAAATTTCCAACGTCAGATGTTTGATGTTTCTAATCTAAACATTAAATGCCGCGATTGCGAAACGCCAATAACCCAGTTGCCTTTTGAACCCGATCCTTCAAGATTGGATTCTATTCGCTGCCGGGACTGTCTGCGTAAATTCCGAGAACAAAGACCAAGAAGGTTTTAGGCCTTTTGGTTATATTATCAAAATGCCCGGTTGGCCGGGCATTTTGATTTGAATGCCCACCCGCAAACCGCATTGTCTTTAGCGGGGCGGTTGACAAATAATTTCTACTCGCCTATATTTAAGTTATGAATAAAATCTTTGAATATAAATTAAGGCCTAACAAAAAGCAGGTAAAATTACTGGATAGTTTACTATGGGAAACAAAATGTTTGTATAACAATGCTTTACAAGAGCTTATAGACTATTACGAAAAAACTGGTAAATATCTTAATCGTTTCACCCAAGACAAGAATTACAACAAGCAGATATATCCAAATATCCCTGCTCAATTTGTAGATACCACACTAGATAGATTACATAGAAGTTTTGCTAACTTTTTTAGAGGGTTAAAACAAGGTAAAAAGATTGGCTTTCCACGCTTTCAATCGTATAAACGATGGTCAAGTTTTGCTTTCAGGGATTATACACAAGGGAAAATCAAAGACGGCAAATGGTATATTTCAAAAACAAATGGAATTAAAGTAATTCAACACAGAGATTTTTTAGGAACACCAAAACTAACAAGGTTGGTAAAAAGAGCAGATGGTTATTATATTCAAGTTATTTGCGAAATAAAGTCAGTCAAAGTTAAAAAAACAGATAAACAGATAGGATTAGATTTGGGGTTAAGATATTTTATTGCGGATAGCAGTGGCAATAAAATTGAAGCGCCCAAGTTTTTTAGAAAAGCACAATACAAATTAGCACGAAACCAAAGACAGTTAAGTAAAAAACAAAAAGAAGGGAAGAATAGGAATAAAGTAAGACAGATTGTAGTTAAAAATCATTTAACAATTCAAAGACAAAGAAGAGGCTGGTTACATAAACTAAGCCACAAATACGCAAATGAAAATGATGTGGTAGTTGTAGAAAATTTGAATGTGGCGGGAATGGTTAGAAACCGTTATTTGAGTTTGTCAATATCAGACGCAAGCTGGGCTACTTTTTTAAGTATGCTGGAGTATAAGTTGCAAATACTCTCCAGAACGTTTATTAAAGTCAATCCTGTATATACATCGCAAAAATGTTCACAATGTGGAGCGATTGTCCAGAAGTCGCTTTCACAGAGAACACACTACTGTCCGGAGTGTTTGTATATAGGTGACAGAGATGTCAATGCGGCAAAAAATATCTTAAAATTAGGGCAGGTTCTGCCCTTTGGCGAGGATACTGCAATAGCAGGTCTTACGACCCAAGAAGCCAATAGGTCTTTAGGAGTGTGAGATTCGAATCCACATCAGATTGAGAAGCTTACACTCCTAGCCTAGTGGTAGTTCACTTGAATGAAACTATGTTAGAATAAAAACATGTTAATTTTTTGGATTTTAATTTTCATTTTAAGTTTAGCGGTTTTAGTAAAATCAGCTGATTGGCTTGTCAATAGCGCCGAGAAAATTGGATTAGCTCTTAAGATTTCTCCTTTTATTATTGGCGTAACAATAGTCGCTATTGGCACTTCTTTTCCAGAGTTGATTACATCGCTTGTCGCTGTTTTCAAGGACGCCACTGAAATTGTAGTTGCTAACGTTCTGGGTTCCAATATTGCCAACATTCTTTTGATTGTCGGCCTTTCGTCTATAGTTGCCCGAACTCTTATTGTAAACAAATCTTTGATTGACTTAGACGCTCCTCTTTTGGCGGCGTCAACAGCACTTTTTGTTTTTATTATGTGGGACAGAAAGATTGTTGCCTGGGAAGGAGCTTTGCTTCTTTGCGCTTTTGTTATTTATCTCTTATATACAATTTTCAACAGAGGAGAAGAAAACAAGCCAAAAGAAAAAGGAGTTTTTCGAGTAACCCCCGAAGAAATGGTTGAAATTTTGCCGTCTCATGTTGAAAGAAGGAAGAAAATGGATTCAAAAAAACAGGCAGTTCTTGGACCTAAAATTGGCTCAAGAGTTCTCTTTTTTTTAGTTCTCGGAATAGTTGGTTTGACTATAAGCGCCTATTTTACCATTGAATCAGTAATCATGCTGGCTGGTTTTCTCGGGGTTCCTACTTCTCTTATTGCCATTATTGCTGTTGCCATTGGCACTTCTTTGCCGGAATTGATAGTTTCTGTAGGGGCTGCCTGGGCAAAAAAATACGAAATTGCCCTGGGAAATGTTCTTGGTTCAAATATCTTTAATGTTTTATTTATAGTCGGAATTTCAAGCTTAATTCGTCCTTTAATTGTGGACAATCTTACTTTTACCATTGGACTTCCGTTTTTAGTGGTAGCGACTCTGCTTTTTGTTATTTCCGGGATATCCAGAAGGATTCATATCTGGGAAGGAATGATGTATCTTCTGATTTATCTTTTATTTGTGGTTAAGCTTTTAATGTTTTAACGTATGCTTTATGTAATCGGTCATAAAAATACAGATACTGATTCAATTGTTTCCGCTATTGCCTATGCTTATTTTTTGAGAAAACAAGGACGGGAAGCAAAAGCCCTAAGGCCTGGTCCGATTAATCCGGAGACCAAATTTGTTTTAGAAAAATTTAGTTTTGTTGAACCGGACTTAATTAAAGATGTTTCAGGAACTAAATTGATTTTAGTTGACCACAACGAAAAAGAGCATAGGCCTGATGGCGACTTTGAAATTTTAGAAATTTGGGACCATCATCGTTTTAATTTTTCTTATCCGTCAGCGATTTTTATTCATTGCGAAGCAGTTGGGTCAACAGCGACAATTTTGGCTAAAGAATTTTTTAAGAAAAATTTAGAAATTCCAAGAAACCTGGCTGGTCTTTTGATTTCCGCAATTTTATCAGATACGATTATTTTTAAGTGTCCGACAACAACCATTCTTGATAAAGAGATTGCTCAAAAATTAAATGAAAACTTAAAACTTGACCTCGTTCTTTTCGGCAAAGAAATAAAGAAAGCCGGAATGGATTTTGACGCTCCGATTAAAGATTTAATCCAACGCGATTTTAAGGAGTATTTTTTTTCCGGCCGCAAAACAGGAATTAGCCAAATTCAAGTCCTTGAAATTGACGAATTTCTTAGAAAAAATAAAAAACAAGAAATTATTAAGAGTATGGAGGAAATTAAAAAAATGAAAAAATACGATTTAATAGTTCTTATTTTAACGGATATTTTCAAGCAAGGCAGCGAAATTTTTTGTTCTGAACAGGAAGAAAAAATAGAAAGAGCGTTTGAGGGGAAATTTAAAAATAATTCTTTCTGGGTTAGCGGTTTAATGTCAAGAAAAAAACAAATTGTTCCTCTTTTTGAGAAAATTTTTGAACAAAAGAAGGCTGTGGAAAACTCCCTTTAGAGAGCTTGACAAGTGCGTTGGCAATGATAGAATTCAAAGCATTAGGGTTAATTAAAAATGACCAGAGAAAGCAAAAAGAAAAACAATTATCACAAAATTGCCATTGTCTCAAAACAAATTAATGGCGTTTTAGGAATTCTTTTTGAAAAAACGATTTGCTGAAAGGGTTGAAAAAAATATTTATCTTTTTTATATCAACCCCTTAGCCACAGGGGTTTTCGCACAAATATGGCAGAAGAAAGAGTTTTTTATTTAACTAAAAAGGGATTAGAAAAAACAAAAAAGGAGTATAACAGCCTTAAAGAATTTAAGCTTGCTAAAACAAAGGGGGAATTGCCCGAGCTTTTGCATTCTGAAGACATAAACCCTGAATACCTTGCTTTTCAGGAGGACTTAAATTTTCTGGAATCTAGATTAATGGATATTGAGAATACCCTTAAAAATGTTGAATTGATTAAAATTCCCTCTAAGTCAAAACAAGATATTATCAATTTAGGAGCAACTGTTGTAATTGAAGCTGACAAACAGCTTGACGAATTCACTATTTTAGGCACATTAGAAGCCAACCCTTCCCTGGGTATAATTTCTAATGAATCGATAGTAGGTAAAGCTCTTTTGGGACATAAGGTTGGAGACGTAGTCACGGTCCAATCTGTTGTCAAGACAACTTATAAAATAAAAAAAATAGAGTATAAAAGAGTCTAGCCAAATTATGCCCCGCGCCAGCCGCGAATACGTTCGCGGCAGGGCGGGGTCTTTTTATTTTTTTGAAATTGTGTTAAATTGAATACACATATATATACATATATGAAAGAACTTGTTGATTTTTTTATTGAGATTGGGAAATTAAAAAGAATGCCGAGGAGGGGCTGGGTGATAAATAGAATAAAAAATCCCGAAAGCATTGCCGACCATATTTTCCGAACATCGGTAATGGTTTGGATTTTAGGTGAAAAAAAGGGACTGAACAGAGAAAAACTTCTTAAAATAATTTTGATTCACGACCTTTGCGAAGTTTATGCCGGAGATATAACTCCTTATGATAGAATTCTTCCGAAAAATAAAAAGAAATTAGCGGAACTAATGAGGACATGGCCAAGATTTTCAAAAAGCCAAAAAGAAAAAACAGAACAAGAAAAATATAAAAAAGAATGGAAAGCGTTGTTAAAGCTTACTAAAAATTTGGCGCCAAAATTAAAAAAAGAAATTAAAAATCTCTGGCTGGATTACAGAAAAGGATTGAGCAAAGAGGGAAGGTTTGCCCGTCAGGCAGACAAGATGGAAAATCTCTTACAGGCTTTAGAGTATTGGAAGAAACATAAAAAACCTCCTCTTATGCCTTGGTGGTGGTGGGCAAGAGAATATTTTGACGACCCGGTTTTGCTTGAATTTATGGAATGTCTTGATAAAAAATTTCTCTCATCAAAAAAGAGGAAATATCTGACAAGTTTTAAGAATAATAGCAAAAAAACGCAAAATAAAGGTCAAAAAAATGCTAATTAATAAATTTTTGATATTCC
>BBPE01005110.1_pt2 | contig 10437 bp, 8 predicted proteins | sample 1344301 | NCBI WGS metagenome assembly BBPE01 (sample SAMD00019089, study PRJDB2971) | groundwater metagenome | isolation source: The Cedars highly-alkaline
TGTTATGGCCTTAGTCTCGTTTATTCGGAGTCTGCGTTTGCCTGGAACCTCGAAGCATCGTACAGTTACTCGAAAAGTTCGGGTAAGCGCAAACTCCAAAATGGATGAAGACATGATGCTGGTAATCTTTTACCTCTTGACCATCTTGGCGGTCGCAAAACCCCGGGAAAAGGCCAACAAGGCATCAAGTCGGGCCAGGGCCGCTCCGCTTTGCACCAGTGTGCGGGCCAAGGCTATCCCATCAGCCATGCTCGAACAGCGCTCGGCTGCCAGAAAAACGGCAGCGGCATTAAGCAGGACCATGTTCAATCGCGCCCCCTCTTCCCCGGCCAGAATAGCCCGCAACTGGGCGGCAGCTTCAGCGGGCGAATCCCCTCCCCGAATATCGACCAGGCTTGCCAGGGGAATCCCGTAATCCTCAGGGCTAAGGGTCAAGATCCTAACCTCTCCATCATTATACTCAGCCACTTTGGTGGGCCCGGTCACCGTAATTTCATCGACATTGCCCGCCCCACAAACCACCAAGGCTCGCCGCGTACCCAGTTTTCCCAAAACCCGGGCCAGAGTTTCCACCAAACCGGGGCTGTAAACCCCCATCACCTGCACATTGGCCCCCGCCGGATTGGTCAAAGGCCCAAGAATATTGAAGATGGTGCGAATCCCGATTTCCCGCCGGGGGCCGATGGTATGCTTCATTGCCCCGTGCAGCAGCGGCGCAAACATAAAGCCAACCCCCACCTGACGAATAGCCTGGGCAATGGCCTGGGGTGGCAACTGTAGATCTAGTCCTAAAGCCTCCAGTACATCGGCGCTGCCACAAGAACTGGTAATCGAACGGTTGCCGTGCTTGGCCACCGGCAAGCCCGCGGCGGCAACCACAAAGGCGGTGGTGGTGGAGACGTTGAAGGTGCCCGATGAATCACCCCCGGTTCCGCAGGTATCGACGAGAATCGGCGGAGCCGGCGGGGTTGAGAGGTCTGACGGGATTAGCGAAGTCGGCAAAACTGACGAGACTGACAGATCCTGGCCGTTCGCCAATGCGGCGGCGCTGAAAGGGGTGACGGGAGTGGCCTTCTCCCTCATCACTTTAGCCGCCCCGGTTATTTCGTCAACGGTTTCCCCTTTAATCCGCAGAGCGGTAATAAAAGCAGCGATCTGGGCGGCGGAGGCCGCTCCCCCCATAATTTCGTCCATCACCACTATCATTTCCGCCTCAGTAAGATCGGAGCCGGCCACCACTTGGGCAATCGCTTCCTTGATCATTCTTCTTCCTCTCTGCTTGTTCTGGCTCGCGCAAAGAGCCTCTCTTCAATCAGGTCCCAAACTATCAGTTCACCGGCCGCCCCATCTTCGCCCATTTTGGGCTTCGTTAAATAGCCATACTCCGTTAAATAGCTATACTATGCTTCGAAGTTCCGGGCAAACGCAGACTCCGAATAAACGAGACTAAGGCCATAACAAACTTTTACATCTCTAAATTTTGCTAAGCTTAATCACCCTTATGAGCTGTTACTCAAGCCCATATCAACACAAAAATTGCGTGGACCAATGCGGGAAAGCGGCGTTTATCTGAAAAATTGATTCATCTTAAGGTCGGATAAGTGGGATCGATAAAGTTTTTCAGTAAATCCGCCCCAACCGGGGTCATGATCGATTCGGGATGAAACTGGACCCCTTCCACCAGCAGTTCACGATGGCGCAAGCCCATCAGTTCACCCTGCTCGGTACGGGCGGTGATTTGCAGACAGGCGGGCCAATCGCTCTCGTCCACGGTCAGCGAATGATAACGCATGGCTTCAAAGGGGTCGGGCAGACCGGAAAAAACCCCCTTGCCGTCGTGGCTGATCATACTGGTCTTGCCGTGCATCAAGCGAGATCCCCGCACGATTTTGGCGCCAAAAGCCTCGCCAATGGCTTGATGCCCCAAACAAACCCCAAGAATGGGAATCCGTCCACTGAAGTGGCGAATGACCGCGACGGAAATTCCGGCCCTCTCCGGAGCGCCAGGCCCAGGGGAAATCAGCAGGCGGTCGGGTCGAATGGCGGCGATGGCGGCAAGATCGATCTCATCATTGCGGTAAACAATTACTTCCGCCCCCATTCCGCCCAGGGCCTGAACGATATTATAGGTAAAAGAGTCGTAGTTGTCGATTACTACAATCATGGTTGCGTCATCCATTATGCCCGCTCGGCCAAGCGCAGGGCCCGACGCAGACCCATGGATTTATTGATCGTTTCGACCAACTCGGATTCAGGATCAGAATCGGCAACAATTCCTGCCCCGGCTTGAACCCAAAGCTCCGACCCCAGCATGACGAAGGTTCTAATCGTAATGCAGAAATCCATGTTGCCGCTAAAGCCAAAATAACCCACCGCCCCGGCGTAGGGACCGCGACGTTGGGGCTCCAGTTCCTCGATAATTTCCATGGCGCGAATTTTGGGAGCGCCGGAGACCGTCCCGGCGGGGAAACAGGCCCGGATCACATCAAACTGATTTTTATCGGCGGCCAGTTTAGCGTGGACTCCGGAGACGATATGCATCACATGACTGTATCGCTCGATGGCCAGCAGGTCATGAACCTTCACCGAACCATACGCGGCCACCCGGCCTACATCGTTGCGCCCCAAATCTACCAGCATCAGGTGTTCAGCCCTTTCCTTGGGATCGGCCAGCAGTTCTCGTGCAAGCGCCAGGTCTTCCTCCCGATCACGCCCCCGGGGACGCGTGCCGGCAATGGGTCGTAGCGCGATATCATCTCCCGTCAAACGGACCAAAATTTCCGGCGAGGAGCCAATCTGGATCAAATCATCCAGCTTGAGATAAAAAAGGTAAGGGCTGGGATTGATATGGCGCAGGGCCCGGTAGAGCTTGAGCGGCAAAACCGCGGTGGTGGTCTGAAAGCGCTGGGATAAAACCACTTGGATGATATCGCCCGAGCGGATGTACTCCTTGGCTTTCATTACCATTGCCCGGAAGGCCGCCGGACTCATGTTGGCGGCAAACTCGGGCTGCGCCGCGGCGCCCTCAGGCGCTTCAGTCAGCAATGGGAGGGTCAGGGGTCGGTTAAGCGCGGCCACCACTCGGTCCAGATTGCGACCAGCCTGGATCAACAACCGCTCCGGATCATCAGCCCCAGCGCAGTCCACCCAATTAACCATGGTCAGCCGTTGACGCAGATTGTCATGGATCAGAAGCATGCCGGGAATCAGAAAACTACTCTCAGGGATGGCGCTTATGGAGGGGGTGGCGGCCGGTAACCGCTCGATGAAGCGAACCATATCGTAACCGAGAAAGCCCACCGCGCCACCGCAAAAGCGAGGCAAAGATGCGTCAAAAACCGCAGGATTGAGGTCAGTCAGCAACTTTTCCAGAATTTTCAGAGGATCACCCCGAAGGTGTTCCTCGCTGAATACCGAAGCTGAAGCAGCCACGGCCAAGCCACTTGCCTCCGGCAAAACCCGCCGGATAACGATATCCTCACCCCGAGAGGTGAAGATCAGCAGCGGGTCAAAGCCGATAAAAGAATATCGTCCCCATTTTTCCCCACCTTCCAGACTTTCAAAGAGAAAAGCGTGGGACTGATCGCCGGCAACCTTGCTGAAAATCGTCAGCGGGGTGTCCAGATCAACGATCAACTCCCGGGCCACCGGCACCAGATTGTATTCGGCGGCAAGTTTTTTGAAGTTTTTCAGATCCGGCCGCTGCATGGATAGTTCCGCCTGCTGATAGCCATGGTGAACTGATTATAAAAAAAATCATCGCCGCCCAAAATCAAGGCATTAAGGCCTGCACAGACAACCTCCGAGAAGGGATACCACGGTTGAGTCGGTCAAAGCGCGATGATCCGGGCCGGACGAGGCTAGGCATTGCCGGCCATGGAGTTGACCCGACGGCTCAACCTGGATATCTTGCGAGCGGCTGCATTGCGATGAATAATTCCTTTATTGACCGCCTTGGCGATCATGGGAATAGCCACCAGCAAGGCGGCGCGCGCCTGATCCGGGGCATCACCCACCACCGCCTCATTCACCCGACGAACCAAGGTCCTAAGCCGAGAGCGGTTGGCCTGGTTCCGTTCACGACGCACTGCATTCTGCCGATTTCTTTTAATTGCCGATTTGTGATTCGCCAAAGTTACATCTCCTTACAATTCAACATAAAAAAAACAGCGGTTACCCACCGTGATCTCCTCGTTTAGCCGGCAATATTCGCTATCGCCGAGTCACCAACAGAGGAAAGACTCCCAACCAGGATGAACAGTCCCGGGACAAAAGAAACGGAAACATATAACGTTAACGCCGCCGACTGTCAAGCAACAAGTATCGGCATGTTAGTAACTGATGACTTCTAAGCATACTTGTGCTATTTGAGAAGGCCAAAACAAGATAAGATAGGATGCCCCTGAACAGTTACATTTATTTCTGAGTGAGCTCTTAACTGAAAAGGAGAAAAAAATGGCCCCCGCTCGCCGTCAACTTGCCAATGCCATCCGCGCCCTGAGTATGGACGCCGTTCAGAAAGCCAATTCCGGTCATCCCGGCGCACCCATGGGGATGGCCGACATTGCCGAGGTGTTGTGGAATAATTTCTTAAAACACAACCCAGCCCATCCGGCTTGGGCTGACCGCGATCGTTTTGTTCTTTCCAACGGTCACGGCTCGATGCTGCTCTACTCAGCGCTTCATCTCAGCGGTTATGATCTGAGTATCGATGATATCCGCAATTTCCGCCAACTCCATGCTAAAACCCCGGGACATCCCGAGTACGGTTATACCCCAGGAGTGGAAATCACCTCCGGGCCTTTAGGCCAGGGAATTGCCGGAGCAGTGGGCATGGCCATTGCCGAACGAACCTTGGCCGCCCAATTCAATCGTCCGGGCCATGAAATCGTCAATCACCATACCTACACCTTTCTTGGCGATGGTTGCATGATGGAAGGCATTTCCCATGAGGCTTGCTCGTTGGCCGGGACTTTGGGGCTCAACAAGTTAATCGCCATTTACGACGACAACGGCATCTCCATTGATGGCGCGGTTCAGGGCTGGTTCACGGAAGACATCCCCGGCCGTTTCACGGCCTATGGCTGGAAAGTAATCGCCGGAGTGGACGGCCACGACCCCGAAGCCGTCAAAGCGGCAATTATTGAGGCTCGCCGGGAAAAAGATCGGCCAACCATAATTTGTTGTCGGACTATCATCGGCCGCTACGCCCCCAATAAACAGGGGAAGGAAAGCTGCCACGGCGCACCGTTGGGCACGGAAGAGATAGCCCTGGCCCGCAAAGAGATGGATTGGCCCCACCATCCTTTTGTAATCCCTGAGGAAGTCTCTGCGGCCTGGAATGCCCGCAAGCGCGGCGCGGCGGCCGAAGCCGCCTGGCGGCAAAAAATGGACGCTTACGAAAAAGCTCATCCCGAGGCGGCGGCCGAATTCAAGCGGCGCATCAGTGGAAAACTGCCCTCTGATTGGGCCGAAAAATCCGCAGCCTTTATCGTTTCCAGTGAGGCTAAAGCGGCCAAGCTGGCCAGCCGCAAAGCATCGCAACTGGCCCTGGAAGGCTACGGCCCCTTGCTGCCGGAGCTAATCGGCGGCTCGGCGGACTTGACTAGCTCCAACCTCACCACCTGGAGCGGCAGCAAGGAGATCAAGGAAAATCCCGCGGGTAATTACATCCATTTCGGAGTCCGGGAGTTCGCCATGACCGCCATCGGCAACGGCCTGGCCCTGCACGGCGGCTTCATCCCCTACACCGCCACCTTCCTGGTCTTTGCCGATTATGCCCGCAACGCCATCCGGATGGCGGCCCTGATGAAGCAGCGTGCTATTTTCGTGCTGACCCACGACTCCATCGGCCTGGGTGAAGACGGCCCGACGCATCAACCGGTGGAACACGCCGCTTCCCTGCGCCTGATCCCCAACCTGCATGTCTGGCGACCTGGCGATGCGGTGGAAACTGCCGTGGCCTGGAAATCGGCGATTGAGCGGCAAGATGGCCCCAGCGCCCTACTGCTGTCCCGCCAAAATCTGCCCCACCAGGTGCGCACTCCCGCGCAAATCGCCGCCATTGCCCGAGGTGGTTACATTCTGCTTGATTGCTGCAAAACCCCGGATTTAATCATCATCGCCACCGGTTCGGAAGTGGAGCTGGCCGTAAACGCCGCCCGTCGTTTAAACGAACAGGGCCGCAAAACCCGGGTGGTCTCCCTACCCTGCCTCGAGATCTTCGAGGCTCAAGATGAGGCTTACCGGCAAAAAGTGCTGCCCAGCGCCGTCGAGGCCCGGATCGCCATTGAGGCGGGCAGCACCGCGGGTTGGCACAAATATGTCGGCAGCAAGGGCAAGATCATCGGCCTGGACCGCTTCGGTGAGTCGGCCCCGGCCGACGAGCTGTTCAAACTCTTCGGATTTACCGTGGAAAACGTTCTAAAAACGGCTGTACAAAGATATTTTTCTCCTAATCTCACAATTATTGACAAACGGCTATCTTGAAAAATTAGCTATTTTGTTCGGGTTTAAGGCACGTAAAAAATTACCGCAGGCATACAGAATGCCGGCATATTGATGACTAAATCAAAACCGTTTACACAAAATGCTTTACAGGCCCAATCAATGTGCGAACAAATATTGACGCTTCCCAACAAACACCCCTCCCTGGCAGGCTTTCTGTAAAAAAACTTATCTCTTTTTTTGTCGTAAACGCTCGAAGAAGCGAAAATTTTGCAATCAATTACATTGTCGTTAAGGTTAAATCGATAATTTATACCATGTGCACTGATATCAACAATAATTCCGAATTTTGCCTTCCAGCTTTTAAGAATTCTTGCCCGTAATGCTCCCCTGCCAAAACCTGCGGAAACTAAAAAGCGCAGAAATATTGATTTTTTTTGCAGGAGCATATTCACCCCAAGAAGAAAATTTTCTATTTGTCATGTGCCGCACCTAACCTTTAATCGGCTATCGTTAATTTTTGGTTATATTCGATTTTCCCAAATGCCGACCCAGACCACGCATGACTGCTCAGGAGCATAGACTTTTGTGGCATAGTAAGTTACCTTGCCGGCGATATTTTTGCCACGACGGTTCACTCTATCTTACCGGACTTCCGGAGTCCGAGGTTTTTTATTTTTTTGATGGTTGGCCATGGCTGCGGTTATAGTTTGCCCAAGCAGCCCTTTCCGGGTAGTCTGACAGTCGGAGTGCCTCGTGGCAAGCCCATGGCAAGCCCACGGCAAAGCCCCCACGGCAAGCCCATGGCAAGCCCACGGCAAGCCCATGGCGAACCCCGCCGCAAGCGGGATGAGTCTCTCGCCCATAACTCATCAATTGGTCACCGACAAGAATATGTCGCCTGTAATCTTGCCCTATCGTCTTTGCATCTCGGTTGCCCGGTCAACGGTGGCTGCGACTCTACGGGCCACCGCTGCGGTGGCAACTTTAGCCGACGTGGTGGAAATCCGCCTGGACACCTTGACCGACCGAACTAGCATCGCCGCAACTCCCAAATTATTACTCCGGCAAGCCGCCACCCCCCTGCTTTTCGCCAATCGCCCGACCTGGGAAAATGGGGGGGCCGCCGAGCTTGACCCCCAACGAATCATCCCCCTGATTATTGCCCTTAACCATGGCTGCGATTACGTGGATATCGAGTTGCGAAGCCAGCCGGAGCAACTTCGCCAGGTTATTGAAGCGGCTCATAATAATCAACCGTCATCCCGGGTTATCGTCTCCTGGCATGATTTTGTCGGCACCCCTGATGCGGTCTCCCTGCGAGAAATTCTCGACCAACAGCAAAGTAGCGGGGCTGATATTGGCAAAATCGTTACCATGGCCAATTCCACCCGTGATGTTCTACGGGTGTTGGCTTTGCTGGAAGAAGCCGCCCAGCTCGATTTTCCCCTGATTGCCTTTTGTATGGGTGAAATCGGCAAAATCAGCCGAGTTGCCACCGGCTATCTGGGCGGCTATATGACTTATGCGGCCGAGGCTGACGGCCAGGCCACGGCACCCGGTCAACTTCCCGCCGCCCGCCTGCGCGAAATTGAAACAATGTTATCAAGTTAAAATGCTAAAAATTTACGGAACCACTCAAGTTTACGGAATAATCGGCAACCCTGTAAGTCACAGCTTAAGTCCGGCCATGCACAATGCCGCCTTTGACGCCTGTCGACTCGATAAGGCTTACGTGGCCTTTCCCGCCCTCGATGTCGCAGGGGCGGTGGCCGCCATCCGTAATCTTGGCATTGCCGGAGTTAGTGTCACCATTCCCCACAAGCAGGCGGTTATCCCGCTGCTGGACTCGGTGGACCCGGTGGCCGCTAGAATCGGGGCGGTCAACACCATCGTTCGTCGGGGTCAGAAATTGCACGGAGCCAACACCGATTGGCTTGGGGCCAATCAGGCTTTAGCTGAGGCTCTTAAATTGGCCGGGAGCACGGTGCTGATCCTGGGGGCCGGCGGATCGGCCCGGGCCATCGGATTTGGCCTGCGGGAAGCCGGGGCCAAAATTATTCTGGCCAGTCGCACCGCGGAAAAAGGCCGGGAGCTGGCCCGCCAGCTCGATTGTTCCTGGATTCCCTTAAAGCAGGCCGAGTGCCAAAAGGCTGATGCCCTAATCAACGCCACTTCGGTGGGGATGAGCCCCAACGTCGATGCCACCCCAATGCCGGCCGCCGCTCTGGTCGCCTTCCCGGTGGTCATGGATATCGTTTACGCTCCCTTGCAAACCCGTCTGTTACGAGAAGCTGCGGCGGCCGGATGTCATCGCATCGACGGCCTGGCCATGCTCTTATACCAGGGGGCGGCCCAGTTTGCCATATGGACCGGCCGAGAGGCTCCGCTGGAGATTATGCGCCGGAGTCTGTTGGCCCAACTTGTAGGAAGTAAGTAATTCCGGCGGTGAGCCCTTAAATGAAAAGGACAAAAACATGCAGATGATAATCCCCGGCGGCCCTTTGCGGGCCACCGTTGAGGTGCCGGGCTCCAAGAGTATCACCCAGCGAGCCTTGATCACCGCCGCCCTGGCTAAGGGTAAAAGCACTCTGATTGGGCCCCTAGCCAGCGAAGACACCGATTATACCGTCAGGGCCCTGCAGGCCATGGGGATTGTTATCGACGTCGACCGGGAGCATTGGCGCCTGTATGGTGGGGCCGGCCTGATCTCCGCTGCGACCACTGAAATTTACCTGGGTAATAACGGCACCGCCACCCGTTTTCTCACCTCGGTGGCGGCCCTGGGCCACGGTGTTTTTTTAATCAACGGCGATCAACGGATGACCCAGCGGCCGATCGGGCCACTTATGCGTGCTCTTAAAGGCTGGGGGGTACAAATCCGCAGCATCAACAACACCGATTGTCCGCCTCTTGAGATCGCGGCCGCCGGGCTTGCCGGTGGCCGCGGCGTACTGCCGGAGGGCAAGAGTAGTCAGTATCTTTCTTCGTTGCTCCTGGTCGCCCCTTATGCCCGTCAACCTGCCGAACTGCGGGTGGAGGGCGAGGTGCTTTCCAAACCTTACGTCACCATGACGCTGGCGGTAATGAAAGCCTTCGGGGTTGAAGTCGCTGTCAACCCGGAATTAAGCGAGTTCAAGATCCCCCAGGGCTGCTACCAGGGCCGGGAATATCAGATAGAGGGTGATGCCTCCGGCGCTTCTTATTTTTGGGCGGCGGCGGCCCTCACCGGTGGCCAGGTCACGGTGACCAACGTGCCTTCCCCCTCCCTGCAGGGAGACACCGCGCTGGTGGACATTTTGGCCCGGATGGGTTGCAAGGTGGAGTATGGCAAAAGTGGTATCACCGTGGCCGCTCCGCATCAGTTGCGGGGGGTGGAAGTGGATATGGGTGATTGCCCGGATGTGGTTCCCACCCTGGCGGTGGTGGCGGCTCTGGCCCAGGGCCGCACCGTAATCCGCAACATTGCCCATCTGCGGATTAAGGAATGCGACCGCCTGCGGGTGATGGCCTGCGAGCTGACCAAGCTTGGGGTAGCGGTTGAGGAAGGCCCGGACTTTATAATCATCGAAGGCCGGGGTCGCAAGCACAACTACCACGGAGCCGAAATAGCCACCCATAACGATCACCGCATTGCCATGAGTTTTGCGGTGGCTGGCCTGGTTATCCCTGGGATCAAAATTGAAAATCCCGACTGCGTGGCAAAATCTTTTCCCGACTTTTGGCGGCACTTTGCCCGTTTGCAGGGGTCAGAGGTTGGGGGACGGAAGTCAGAGGTTGGAAATTAAAACAATGAACCATAGTTAACCAATAACGGTGTGACACCCTCGCACCGTCCGGGGTCGGGGCTTTATGTCCGCAATTATGGATCACTATAACATCTAGTGTCGTGTCAAGGCTGAGATGACGCAGCTCGCTTGCCCTTTTCCACGCCTGCTGCGTTTACGACTTGACTCACATAGCCTGGGCTATGCTCATCAAGCCGTGCCT
>BBPE01003902.1_pt3 | contig 10427 bp, 9 predicted proteins | sample 1344301 | NCBI WGS metagenome assembly BBPE01 (sample SAMD00019089, study PRJDB2971) | groundwater metagenome | isolation source: The Cedars highly-alkaline
TATAGAGAACCTGCCGAAAATTATTATTTTTTTTAGTTGCTTGTTCTATATTAACAATATAACCCTTCATGAAATTTTAACTAATTTTAACTCTTTTTCGACTTTAATGTCTTATAATGGGGTGAGCCAATTTATTCTCCTTTTTGAAGTTTCTTTAACATTCCTAACATTTCAATCGGAAATAAAATAGTCGCATTTTTCTCTTTGGCAACTTCGGTCAATGTCTCCAAATACCTTAGAGTAATCGGGGCTGCTTTTAAAATATCTCCGGCTTCTTTCAGTTTTTGAGCTGCTAGATATTCTCCTTCGGCCAAGATGATTTTGGCTCTTTTCATTCTTTCGGCCTCAGCTTGCTTGGCAATGGCTCTTTGCATATTTTCCGGGATTTCCACGTGCTTTACCTCAACGGCCGTTACTTTTATACCCCAGGGGTCAGTCGCTTTATCAATAATTTCGTGAAGTTTTTGGTTAATTTTTTCTCTTTCAGCCAATAATTCATCCAGGGTTGAAGAGCCAACCACTCCCCTTAAAGAAGTTTGGGAATTCTGGGAGGTGGCAAGGATATAATTTTCAACTTCAATAATTGCTTTCCCTGGATCAGAAACTTTAAAGTACAATACCGCGTCAACTGTTACCGGAATATTGTCTTTGGTAATTACCACCTGGGCCGGAACATCCAAAGTAATCACCCGCAAATCTATTTTGGTCATATTTTCAATAATCGGAATAAGTAAAAACAATCCCGGTCCCCTGATTCCGGCAAATCTTCCTAATTTGAAAATCACCCCTCTTTCATACTCCCTGGTAATTTTTATTGTTTGGGGAAGAATAATTAAAGCAACAAGAATTAATCCAAACCAGCTAAAAAATAAATCAATTAACATAAACGCGATACTAATATACGAATTCATACTAATGATACGAATATTAACATTAGTATAATTCGTATTTATTAGTATATTGGTATCAATTTAGTTCGACCTTTTAATGCATTCCTTAATTATACAAAATTTTTCAAATAAAAAAAGGTTAAATCAAAAACTCCCCTAGAAGGGAGTTTTTGATGTTTTCTACCAGTTTCTTTTTCTATCGCCGAAACCGCCACGGCCACCGCGACTGAATCCGCCAGGGCTGGGTCTGGATTCTTGGGGTCGCGCCTCGTTGACAATAATAGTTCTACCGTCCAATTCTTTACCGTTCAACGTTTCAACCGCTTTTCGCGCCTCATCTTCGTTAGACATTTCCACAAAACCAAATCCTTTTGAACGTCCGCTCATTTTATCAATAATAATTGTTGCCGATTCTACGGCTCCTGCTTGGGCGAAAAATTCTTTAAGGGTTTTTTCAGTGGTGTCATAAGACAAACCCCCAACATATAATTTTTTAGTCATAAATTTTTGTTTTATTAACAAATAAATATAAGCCGACCTAATTTTCTTAATCTTCTTCGACTTACATTTATTTGTGAAAGAGAAGAAAACAAGAAAAGCTTACATAATCAATAATACTTATTTCAATAAAAAAGTCAAGTTTTTTTAGACAGCAAGTAGTGCCCGAGATTGCTTTATTACCTGAAAAAAATCTATTTTCTTTGACTACCCGAGCGTCACAGCGAAGGGGCAGAGAAGAGGATTTATCCTCTTCGACTAGCCATTTTTCAGTATATAACTAAATAAAGAAAACAAACGATATTATTATTATCAGAGCCACAATTCCAAATATTAATTTTTTGTTTTTAAATATTAATTCTTTGTTCATGTTTTTTTACCTTATTAATTAGGTTATTAGGTTATTCCGACCTTTATGTCTTTATTTTAACAAATATTTCCCCAAAATTCAAATCCATTAAAAGGGCAAGTGAAAGGAATTGAACTCTCATCTCCTCGCCCTTAATTAAATAGCGGGTTATTGGAAAAAGTCAGAACTTTTTACCAACAAAATCCGGACGCTGAAATTTGATTTAATTTGCCCTCGCTCCGCTCGGGCGAGCGTTTCCGCAATCGCTTCCGTTTCGCTTCGGCGGAAACGCTGACGCAGGCGGGCAAAAAAGACGAAAGTTTGATACTGGAGCGAGTGAAGGGAATTGAACCCTCGTCTCAACCTTGGGAAGGTTGCATATTGCCACTATACTACACTCGCCTAAATGGAACTCAAAATCCTATCTTTTGCCAAAAATTCTGCCAAAAATTCTGCCAAAAATTTTTCTTCTCCTTTTCTTCATCTTCTTTTCGAAATTCTTCTCTTTTAATTACCACCAATTCTTCTCCTGGTTTTTGTAAATTAAATTGCTCTCTGGCTATTTTTTCCAAATGGTCTTTTGTTCCGATTTGGGAAATTCCAATTTTTAATTCCCGGTTTTTTTGCTCCATCTCTTTAATCTCTTTTTCAAGGGCTTTGATTTCTTCGGTCAAAAGGGCTCTTTTTTGAGTTATTCTCCAGTTGGAAAAAATTAAAAATCCGCTTATCAACAAAAACAATATTAAAAGAAAAAGAATGGGTAAATTGCTTTGCTTTTGATTTTTTTTTAATTTTATTTTTCTTGCTATCATATACTCAACCTTAATTTATTAAAGTCAAGGTGGAGATAAAAAGATATTTTATAATTTCTTTAATCATGATAATTTAAGCAATTTAAGTATTCTTTTTTCCGCTTTTTTTATCAAATAATCGTCTCTTTCTTTGCCTTGTTTGTCAGCCAATGCAATAAATTGCCGGTAGGACTCTATCGCTTTTTTGTGGCGGCCGAGAGCGTAAAACGCATTGCCCAATCCGTTAACAGCGTAAGCGCAATCCGGATCATCTGCTATTGCTTGCTGGTAGGCCCCAATCGCTTTTTCGTAACGGCCGAGAGCGTGAAGCGCCTCGCCCATTTCATGCCAAGAAAAAAAACAATCCGGATCAATTGCTATTACCTGTTGGTAGGACTCAATCGCTTTTTCATAATAACCGAGGGCGTGAAGCGCGTCGCCCAATTTATTATAAGAATAGACATATTTCGGATCAATTGCTATTATCTGCTGGTAGGCCTCAATCGCTGCTTTGTAGTCTTTTAACTCAAAAAGCGCCAAACCTGTATTGCATAACAGCTGTGCCTGATGGCCTATCTCGGGTGGAGAAATAGTAAGAGGTCCTCCGTGTTTAATCTTAAACATCAAACTCTTGGATTCAGGATTCTTGGCATAATTGATGATATCAACGACAGTAAGCGGCTTACCATCTTTTGTTTTACTATCTATCATTTCATTGGTTATTTCTTTATTATAATCTCTTGTAAGCATATCCCGCCTTTCTATTTTTCCATCGCTCGTTATAGCAACAAGAATGGAGTGTCCTGGTATAGTGCCAACCAAGTATTTTATGCCAATCTCAGAAAGAAACCCTCCGCCAAGCATAGAGGCGCCCAGGCAGTTAATATATTGATTAACCACTATTTCTGAAGGATTGCTTGCTTCTAATTTGTAGGGAAATGAACTGACTGCTAATTGAATTTTATCGGTAATTTCCTGCTCTTTTTTTCCAATAGCAATAGAATCTCCTGTTTGCCTGATTGTTTCAAGTTCAGTTTTTAGCCCTGAAATATTAAGAACATCAGCCAGTTTTTTTTCTTTGGCAGACAAATCAACTCTTAATTTTTCCAGTGGTAAAATTAGATTATGTTTATGTCTTTTTTCTATCATTTCGCTAACCAATTTTTGGAGACCTCTCTGGAATATCGCGGAGACAAACTCTGTTTTTGGTTTTTCAATCTGCCTGGCTATTGCTTTCTCAACTTTATCTAAAAATGCAGAATAAACCGATGTGCCGAATTGCCAATCTTTAAGATTTTCTGAGATATAAGATAATTTCCTGCCTTTTGTTTCTTGTTGCCGGAGAAATACTTCTTCCCAGGCGCGGAAAAACTGAGCCAGAGTTTTTCGCCGCTCCTGCTCATAGAATTGATCAACTTTTTTATCTGGCTCTGCTTGGCTAGCTTTTTCAGCTCGCGCCCGGCGTGAAACATAGAGATGATCTTCGGCAAAAAAACGATCCACTTGCTCAATCTCTTCAGGAGATAAACGGTTATCGGCTATTTTATCAACAATAATCTTTTCTTTTGGTTTTTTCTTTTTTAAAAGAGAGCTTCCATATTCATAAAACCCTTCTGCTAAAGCGCGAGCTACTTCTTTTCCTTGGTCAATAGAATCTAGTCTTTGAGAGATATAAATGCCTGTATTGCGGAATGTTTTAGCCAGGGCCAATAGTTGGTTCTTTTCTTCGTCTTGTCGTTCGTGTTTGCTGACAAAAATGTTACGGTCAACCACCTCCATCAGGCCAATCATTTCCCATAATCGCAGGTCTTTGGGGATAAATAAAGTTTGTTTTCCATCTGGGGTCTTTTCCAAAATGCCTTTTTTGTCTCTTTCTCTTTGCTGCCAATTATGACGGTCAATTATCTCTGGCTTAATAGAACTATTTATCTCAAACCATTTATTAAAAAATGATTGAACCGCCGGATTTTCAAATGGTTTTTGTTCAGCTTTTTCTTTAATTAGCGACCGCATTTTAGATTCGGGTGTTTTATTAAATTGAGATGGTTTAGTAAACCTTTCCATGATTTTTTACCAGTTAAATAGTTTTTCAAATGGTTTGGCAGGGACACCAGGGTTTAACCCTCGCGCAAATCGCTTGGCGACTATGCCGGGCGGACTTGGAACAGAAATTTTGGAGATTTTCATAATAGCCATTTGACCACGTTCCTCCTTACCACTCTATTATAAATTATACAAAAAAAACTTATTTTTGAAAACATCAATCCTGTTTGAATATCTCTAAAAATACTTTGGAAGGAATTTCAATCCGGCCTTTTTCTTTTAATTCTTTTTTTCCCTTTTTTTGTTTTTCCAATAACTTTTTCTTTCTGGTATAATCTCCGCCATAAAGGGGAGCGATAACATCCTTTCCTTTGGCCCTTATTGTTTCTCTGGCAATAATCCGGCCGGAAATTAACGCTTGAATGGGAACCGAAAAAAGCTGGCCGGGTAAAATCTCTTTCAATTTTTCAACTAATTTTTTCCCCTCAAAATAGCCGTCTTCTTTAAAGATAATTTTGGAAAACGGCTCTTCTTTTTTTCCGGCAATTAAAATTTCTAATTTAACTAAATTGCCTCTTCGGTATTCTAAAAATTCATAATTTAAAGAGGCGAAGCCCTTGGTTTGGTTTTTTAATTTATCGTAAAAACCAACGATTATTTCTTTAAGGGGAGCTTCATAAATCAACAATCGTCTCTCTTGGCTCAAATGCCGGGCTTGAAGGTGTTTGGCTTTTCGTTCTTTTAAAATTTTCAAAACCTCTCCCAAATAAATAACCGGAGTGATTATTTCTAATTTTACCCACGGTTGTTGAATTTCTTTAATTTCCGATTCCGATGGCCAATCGGAAGCTGTTTTTATTAAAAACTCCTCATTTTTTTTATTGATAATTTTATAGGCAACCGAGGGAAAGGAAATAACCAAATTCAAACCGAATTCCCGGCCAATCCTTTCGGAAAAAATTTCGGCATGCAAAGAACCCAAAAAGCCGCAGCGAAAACCCCGGCCTAAAAATTCTTTAATTTCCGGTTCAAAAACCAAAGAAGCATCGTTTAATTTCAATTTGGAAATGGCTTCTTTTAATAATTCAAAATCATTCGGGTTTTCAGGATAAATTGAAGCGAAAACCATTGGTTTTGGCTCTTGGTAGCCCGGCAACGGTTCTGCCTTAATAACACCTGTTCTTTTCGTTATGGTCTCTCCAACCCTTACTTTTCTCGGCTCCTTTATTCCAGTGGCAATATAACCAATTTCTCCAGCTTTTAATTCTTTTTGAGGAGACAATTCGGGAGTAAAATAACCGATTTCTTTTATTTTTCCCTCTGCCTTGCTTTGAATTAAATGGATTTTTTCATCAAGACCGATTTTGCCATCAACCACTTTGACGTAAGCAATCACACCCTTGAATGAATCGTATTTTGAATCAAAAATCAAAGCCCGGAACGGTTTTTCCGGCTCCCTTTTTGGCGGAGTAAATTTTTCAATTATTGCTTTTAATAAATTTTCAACATTGGTGCCGAATTTGGCTGAAATTTCAAAAATTTCATCTGGAGAAGTGTTTAATAATTTGGCTAGTTCTTGTTTGGTCTCTTGGACTTTTGCCTCAATCAAATCAATTTTATTGATTACCGGAATAATAATTAAATTTTCTTTCCTGGCCAACTCCAAATTAGCCAAGGTCTGGGCCTGAATTCCTTTTATGGCGTCAACCAACAAAATTGCTCCCTCTACGCCCGCCAAAGCCCTTGAGACCTCATAAGAAAAATCAACATGGCCGGGAGTGTCAATAAGATTTAACGTATAACGTATAGCATCTAGGGTATAGGACATTCGCACGGGGTGCATTTTAATGGTAATGCCTCTTTCCTGTTCCAAATCCATGGCATCCAGATACTGAGGCCGCATTTTCTCTTTGGCTATGGTCTTCGTCAATTCCAAAAACCTATCGGCCAAAGTGGATTTTCCATGGTCAATATGAGCGCAAATCACAAAATTACGTATTTGATTTTGATTTATAATTTCCATTTTTGTTAGGTTTTAGTAAATCGCTTTAAAATTGAGGTTTTAATAGTTTCGGCTTCCGGGGATTTTAAGAAAAAAGCGGCCAGAAGATAAATTAAAATGCCGAAAATAGCAGCCAAAATTGCCTGGGGGAAAAGGAAATAAACGACCAGGGCCATCAAAAGACTGGCAAAGATTATTTTTCTTAAAGAGCGCCAGATTTCTCCCAGCCCGATATCGCCTATTTTCTTTTGCAAAAAAAATAAAAGTAAAGAAAAATAAAGTATAGCCGATAGAGAAACCGCCAGAGGCAGGCCAATAACCTGGATGTTTTCAAGGTTAGTCAAATTCAGAGCCCTGGCCATAAATTCTTGAAAAAAATTAGAAAATCCCAGCAACCAGACAAATAAAAAAGAAGTAACAATAGTCAAAACCATATAAATTAAACCAACAATGGTTGGCGTCTTAACATCCTGGAGAGAAAAAAATAATCTCAGCAAAAAAGGAGTCAGGGTAAGGGCGAAAATTCCTAAAGAAAACAGGCCCAGGGAAGCGGCGGTTAACTGGATTTCATGCCAGCCAAATCGACCTGTCCCCAAAATCAGCTGAACAATTTCCACTCTAAATAAAAATATCAATACCGAAACAGGAATTACCAAAAAAAGAATCTGCCTAAAAGTGGAAGAGAAATTTTCCAAGAATTCTTCTTTGGCGCCGTTAACCCAAGCCCGAGAGAGAGCCGGAAAAGCGGCCATGGCAAAAGAAGCGCCGATAATGCCTATGGGAAAATGGGAAAGATTATTGGCGAAATTAAAAACAGCGATGCTTCCTATTGTTAGGGTAGAAGCAATGGCAGTAATAACTATTAAATTAATCTGAGGAACAGAGGCGCCAATTACCCGCCAGGTCATAAACTTAAAAATCTTCAGCAAGCCGGGATATTTAAAGTTAAAAATGGGAATATAGTGGAAACCCGAGGCTTTGGCTGCCGGAATTTGAATTACCCAATGAGAAAAAGCGCCCAAGATTACCCCATAAACTAAACCCATAACGTCAAAAATGGGAACAAAAAAAATAATGCCAAAAATTATGCCAAGGTTATACAAAATCGGAGCGACAGAATAAGCCAAGAAACGATTAAAATAATGCAAAATGCCAGAAAAAATGGAAGACAGGCCAAAAAAAATCGGGCTCAAAAACATTATTCTGGTTAAAGAAATGGCTAAATCTCTCTGGACCGGGTCGAACCCCGGGGCAATCAATTTAATAAGCCAGGGAGTTAGAATGGCTAAAATTCCGCAAAGAATAATCAGTAAAACTAAAAAGCAATTTAAGACCACATTGGCTAAGCGCCAGCCCTCTTTTTCGCTTTTCTTAAAGTATTCAGCAAAAACCGGCAAAAAAATAACTGAAACCCCTCCCATAATTAAAATCCCATAGACAAAATCAGGAATCCTAAAAGCAAGAAAATAAGCATCAAGTTCCTGGCCGGCCCCGAAATGGCCGGCTAAAAGCCGATCTCGAACCAAACCAAGCAGCCGGCTGACCAGAGCTGAAGCAGCCAGTAAAAAAGCGGCAAAAGTAATGGTTTTGGTTTGGGAATTAAAAAAACGATTTAACATATCGTTTTTATCCTACCTTAATTTTCCGATTTGACAAAGGATTATGAAATTGTTAAAATAAATTTGTCCTAGTAAGTCGGGTGATTACTGAGTACATAAATTTATGTGCTCAGAGGAAAGTCCGAACACTCATTTCCCGACTTTTGTCGGAATCTAAAATAGTAGCGGCTAATGGCCGTCCGCCGTAAGGCGAGAGGTGCGAACAGAGACGGGCGAGACCGAAAGGTCAAACACCCCCACCAAAATTTGGTGAGGGGCAGCCCTCGTATAAACTCGGGCTTGCCCCGAGCGAAGCGAGGGGTGAAACGGCTAAATCCTTACTGAGTGCAAGAGTAAACCAGAAATTCTGTGATTCATCATAGAGCTTCTGTGAAAAGTAACTCGCTTGATCCCGGTAGTAATATCGGGACCAGATAGATAATCACTTCACCCTGTTAAATGCTGCTTTGCAGCAATTTCGCCAAAGGCGAAATTATTTAACAGGGCAAGACAGAATTCGGCTTATAGACTTACTAGGACACTAAAAATCCCACAAAAATGGTGGGGTTTTTAATTTTTATCTCTAATCTCAGAATAATTTTTGAGTGGTAGTCAGGCTATTTAAGGTTTCATTAACTAATCTATCAGCTTCTTTGTTTTTTTGACGAGAAATTAATTTGAATTTCAATTTTTGAAAATCCAATTTCAGATTCCAGATTTTTAAAAAAAGATGTTGTAATTCCGGTTCTAAAATTTTATATAAACCCCGTAGCTGTTTAACTAAAAGTTCAGAGTCGGACCTTAATTCAATTTCCGTGTTTTTGGCTAATTTTTTACCAAAAAGAGCTTTAAATTTTTCTAAGGCAAAAATTACGGCCAGATATTCGGCTTCATTGTTGGTAAAATTCTCGCCCAGGTATTCGGAATATTTTTTAACAACCTCGTCTTTTTCATTACAAAATAAAACTCCAACTGCTGACGGCCCGGGGTTTCCTCTGGACCCGCCATCAGTATAAATTATTATTTTTCGCATAAGTTTTTAACAAGACATTCCTTAAATTTTTCCAGATTTTCGTTTTTTGTTCTGAAACCGGAGGCCTTAGCATGGCCGCCGAAAGTCAAAAGATATTTTTTGCATTTTTTCATCAAGGCCACACTGTCTATTCCGGTTGGAGTTCTAACTGTACCCTGGCTTTCTTTTTCCAGTTTTTTGAAAATAAATGTTGGTTTTTGATATTTTTGACAGAAAAATGAAGACAGGGAAGGAATTAAGGCGACTTCCCAATTTGAATCGCCTTCAAAAATAATCGGCTCTTCTTTTTGGAAAATTCTCTCTTCGGCTTCTGCTGTAATTTCCCTTACTCTTATTTTCCTTTGTTCTGTCTTTATTAAAAGTTTATCAAAAATTTTTTTTGTTTCATTAAAATTTGAAGCGGTTAAAAGACGATAACCGGCCGGAAGATTATTTTCAACATCCCTGATGTTTAAAATTGAAATAATTTTGGAAACTTTCTGCTCAATGTTATCAAAATTTTGCCAATCCAACAAATCAAAAAAAACTTTAATTCCCGGCCGCCAGGAATTTTCCAAAGAAGACAAACCCTCTTGAATCATTGTTTCATTTTCCGATTCTCTAGGCATTAAATCGGCCAGAGTGGCAATAGCCGTCAATTCTAAAAAACTTTTTCTTAGACAATCGGTCATTCTTTTTTCTAAAAGTTCTTCCGAAAGTTTAAAAGCAAGACCGACCGTGGCTAATTTTTTAAAATCGTATTTGTCTCCTTTTTGCTTCGGATTAACGATAATTTCGGCTTCCGGCAATTTATCTAAAATTTGATGATGGTCAATAATTATTACATTCAAACCCATTTTTTGGGCTAATTTTACTTCTTTAAAGTTTCCGATACCCAAATCAAAAACGATTAAAAGGGCGGGTGAAAATTTTTTTAAATTATTTAAACCGGTTTCGGTAATTCCATAGCCCTCCTTTTCTCTATCGGGAAAATATATGGCTGTGATTTGACCGTTTAAATTTTTCAGGGTTTCTTTTAAAATAATAACCGAAGTTATGCCGTCCAAATCGGCATCTCCATAGAGAATAATTTTTTCTTTTTTATTAATTGCTTCTAAAATTCGGGCAGCAGCTTTTTTTAGATTTTTTATCTCTTCCATCTTACGAATTACGAATCTCTTCAAATTACGAATAATAGAGCAAGGCAACAACCCCGCCCTCCAAGCTGTATTTTTTCTTGAAGA
>BBPE01002526.1_pt1 | contig 10411 bp, 12 predicted proteins | sample 1344301 | NCBI WGS metagenome assembly BBPE01 (sample SAMD00019089, study PRJDB2971) | groundwater metagenome | isolation source: The Cedars highly-alkaline
TGGCTCCACTGCAATCGCGGTAAAGCCCGGTTTTCTTGGCTTGATCACTCCGGCAACTCCGGTTATCGTCCCCCCGGTCCCCACCCCGGAGACCAGAATATCCACCCTCCCTTCGGTATCCCTCCAGATCTCCTCGGCGGTGGTCAGGCGGTGTATCTCAGGATTTGCCGGGTTCTTGAACTGCTGGGGGATGAAGCATCTCGGGTTTTCTGCCGCCAACTCCTCCGCTTTCCTGATCGCACCCTTCATACCCTCTGCCCCCGGGGTCAGCACCAGCTCAGCGCCGAAGGCAGACAAGAGCTGCCTCCGCTCCAGGGACATGGTGTCCGGCATGGTGAGGATAAGCCGGTATCCCCGAGCCGCGCAGACGAAGGCGAGGGCAATGCCGGTGTTGCCGCTGGTGGGCTCAACGATTACCGTATCCTTATTGATAAGCCCCTTCTCTTCGGCATCAACGATCATCGACACCCCTATGCGGTCCTTCACGTTGCTTATGGGATTAAAGGACTCCAGCTTTGCTACCACTTCTGCCTCTAACCCCTCGGTTATGCGGTTCAACCTGACGAGTGGTGTATTCCCGATTAGCTCGGTTGAGTCCCGGGCTATGCCCCTGGTTAGCTTGGGTATCTCTATTCCCTTATACCGCAGCATCTCCACTTTCTGGATTATTTCCGCCATTTTGCTTTCCTCCTTTGTGCTAGTTTAATTTCCGAACACACCTCATACATTCCCCTGCCGGACGATCCTCTCTATCGCCTGGAGGCAGAAATCAATCTCCTCCGCGGTATTGAAGTATCCCGGGCTCAGACGAATGGTTCCCAATGGATAGGTGCCTAAAATCTTATGAGCCGCCGGGGCACAATGAAGCCCTGTTCTCACCTTAATGTCAAACGCCTGGTCGAGGATAATTCCCGCTTCCCCCGGCTCCTGGCGTTCAAGATTAAAGGAAACGATGGCGACATGCTTCAACCCTCTATCCGGCAGATAGAGAATTACCCCACCAATACGGGATAATCCATCCCACAGGTGCTCCAACAAAGATTGCTCATGAGCCCGAATTCTTTCCATGCCTTCCTGAAGAATATATTTCAATCCGGCACCGAGCCCGGCAATGCCGCAGGTATTTAATGTCCCACTCTCGTATCGATATGGCAAAGAAGATGGTTGTTCTTCTTGTTCGGAGTGCGAGCCGGTGCCGCCATCGCGCAATGGGTCAAGCTCGACCCGGTCACCCACATAAAGCACCCCGGTACCAGGGGGACCGAACACCCCCTTATGCCCCGAAAAGGCCAGCAAATCGATGTTACTCGCCTGAACGTCAATAGAATGCTTGCCCGCAGTCTGCGCCGCATCCACCATGAAAACCAGGTTATGCCTTCTAGCGATCGCGCCATACTCCTCAACCGGTTGAATAACACCGGTCACGTTGGAGGCATGGGTAACCACCACCATCCGGGTGTCTCCGGTTATCGCCGCCTCGATATCCTGAGCCGATACAACTCCCGCCTCCGAGCGCGGGGGCAGTCGGCTGATTTTCACCCCTCGCTGTTCGAGTTTCCTGAGAGGGCGAACCACGGAATTGTGCCCCATACAACCGGTGATCACATGGTCTCCCGGCTGCAGCAGTCCTTTCAACCCCATGTTGAGCGCATCGGTGCAATTGAGGGTGAATATAACTCGCTGCGCTTCCGGGGCGTTGATAAAGCGCGCCATGAGCAACCTGGCCTCCTCCACGGTTTCCCCGGCAGCTACAGCCATACTGTGGCTACCGCGACCCGGATTGCCGCCTTTTGTTCTCAAGAAATCGTCCATCGCTTGGTAGACGCTTTCCGGTTTGGGCCAGGAAGTGGCGGCATTATCGAGGTAGATCATGGCATCACACTCATGTTCCGATGTATTTGGCATACAGCCCTCGCGCCAGCGACTCGTCGGTGGTGTTCTTCACGATCGCTCGCCCGTCAGGAAAGATGACCATCTCTCTGCCATCGACATCAAAATGCAGCATGAACTCGTTATAGGTAACCTTCCCCACCATCTTAAGGTGAGCCTCGAGCTCCTTGAAAGAGAGTCTTTCAATCTTGGGATTCAACACCTGCACGGAATTCTGACCACAAAGCGAGGTGGCTCTAACACCAAACCTTCCGTCGAGGAACTCGTATGTGCCCTGGCAAGCGGGGCAATCGTGGCGAGGAGCGGTCTCCAGCCGATCGAAGCTCCCCGTCCAGACGTCGATACATATAAGCTGCCGGTTGAGCTCCCCGGCTCCAACGAGTATCTTTATCGCCTCGGCGGTCTGCAGGGAGCCGATAATGAAAGGGATTGGGCTGATTACCCCGGCAGTATCACAGGTCAGAACCGTCCCTCTTCCAGTCGAAGCAGGGCTGAAACACCGGAAGCAGGGGGTTTCACCGGGGATTATAGTCATCGTCATCCCGAAGGAAGAGATGGCCCCGCCATAAACCCACGGGATCTTATGCTTCAGGGAAACATCATTTATCAGAAGGCGGGTCTCAAAATTATCCAGTCCGTCAAGGATTATGTCAGCGCCGCGGACAAACCTTTCGATGTTGGTATAGTTTACATCCGCAACTATCCCCTCAATTTCAACCGATGAGTTTACCCTCTTCAGATGTCGCTCAGCAGCGATGGCCTTTGGGAGTCCGTTTAGTATGTCATCTTCATCGAAAAGGACCTGCCGCTGCAGGTTGTGGTACTCGATGAAATCCCGGTCTATGATCCTGACTTTCCCCACACCGGCACGCACCAGGGAGGTAGCGATAATTGTCCCCAGTGCGCCACAGCCGATGATCACCACACAACCATCGCCCAGTTTCCGCTGGCCCTCTTCGCCGATACCGGGGAAGATGATTTGCCTCGAATACCTATCAATCATAATTGAGTCACGAGTCTAGAGTCTGGAGTCTAGAGTCCCCCACCTCCCTGCTCCTCCGCCCGCTGAAGGCTATACTTAGATGTGATACATCGCCTCTGCAGACTGCTGCTTCCTTTTCTGCCGCTCGACCAAATCCTGTAAGGTTGTAGACTCCAAAACCCCATTCATCGCCTTTTTCAGCTCCCCCCAGACTTCACGAGTGATGCACAAATCGGCGCGGGAGCATGCTCCGGCGTCATCAACACACTCTACCGGGGCAATTGAGCCCTCCATAATCTGGACAATTTCGCCGAGGTTTATCTCTGAAGGCGCCCGGGCCAGGGAAAATCCTCCGCGAGCTCCCCGGGTAGCCCTGACCAGGCCGGCTGCCTTCAGGGGAAGGAGCAGTTGCTCCAGGTATCGCGCCGAGAACCCCTGCCGCCTGGCGATGTCCTTCACCAAAACGGGGCCCTCGCCTGAACGGATGGCCAGATCAAGCATCGCCCTTGTGCCGTACTGTGCTTTAGTAGAGAGCCTCATAGGGTGTACCCCATCGGAGCAATATCATCAAGTTAGTGATAATTATCTTACCACAAGAAATGGGGGTTGTCAAGCCTTTGGTAGAGAATCTGCTCAAGAATTTTTACCCCTCCTTAATCCAGCTAAAGTTCAGAATCGGATAGTGGTGTAGTCAGGTATCTTTCTCCTGAATCAGGAAAGATAACCACAATAAGTTTCCCCTTGTTTTGCGATCTTTTGGCCACCTGAAGGGCGGCCCACATGGCGGCCCCGGACGAGATGCCGCAAAGAATTCCCTCTTCTTTAGCTACCCTGCTGGCTGTAGCAAAGGCGTCATCGTTAGTTACCGGAATAATCTCGTCAAGGAATTTTCGATTCAGCACTTTGGGAATAAAACCAGCCCCAATACCCTGAATCCGGTGAGGGCCAGATTTGCCCCCGGAGAGCACGGGGGAGGCTTCCGGCTCCACCCCAATGGCTTGAAAGGTAGGTTTTCGCTTTTTAATTATTTCAGCCACGCCAGTAATTGTTCCCCCCGTCCCTATACCGCTGACCAAGATATCCACCCGTCCTTTTGTATCCTCCCAAATTTCTTCTGCCGTAGTCCGGCGGTGAATTTCGGGATTAGCCAAATTTTCAAACTGTTGGGGAATGAAGCTGCCGGGGATTTGGCGATGCAGTTCCTCTGCCTTTCTCACTGCCCCGTTCATTCCCTGGGGACCAGGGGTAAGGACCACCTCAGCCCCTAGCATTTTCAACAACTTTCTCCGTTCAATGGTCATTGTTTCCGGCATGGTTAAAATCAGCCGGTATCCTTTGGCGGCACAAACAAACGCCAGGCCAATTCCAGTATTGCCTGAAGTGGGCTCAATCACCACCATGCCCTTTTTCAATAAGCCCATTCCCTCGGCGGCCTCAATCATAGCGACGCCAATTCGGTCTTTTACACTGTTTAGAGGGTTAAAAGATTCCAGTTTGGCCACCACTTCGGCGCTACAATCAACAGTTAAACGGTTAATCCGCACCAAGGGAGTATGACCCATGGTTTTGGTAATATCCTCATAAATCCTTCCCCGGAAAGTTTTTCCCTCATACTTGACCGGGGGTTCAAAAGGAACTGATCGAGCCTCAATCTCCATTTTCCCCTTATTTTTAAATAACATAATCGATTATCTCCCCTGTCGCATCGTATTGGTAAATTTGCCAAATTCTTTCCCTAAGCTCTCCTATTTCACGGCTAGCGCGCTTTCTTGGCCGGGGTAGATTTACGGGAATAATGTTGCGCACAGTCCCGGGTTGAGGCGAAAAGACGACCACCCGGTCGGCAAGATAAAGCGCTTCGTTAATATCATGAGTAACAAAAACAATTGTCTTTTTCATGCTTTGCCAGATACTTAAAAGGTCTTCGTTCAGTTTTTCCCGCGCAAGGGCGTCCACAGCCGCAAAGGGTTCATCCATCAGGATAATCTTTGGTTCTACCGACAGCGCCCTGGCCAAAGCAACACGCTGACGCATGCCCCCGGAGAGTTGGGAGGGATACTTATTTTCGGCTCCGCTTAGGCCCACCAAATTCAGGTACTTTCGGGCCAAATAACTTCTTTCTCCCTTGGGCACCCGGCGCAATGTTAAGGTAAAAAACACATTTTCCAAAGCCGTCATCCAGGGGAAAACAGCGTAATCCTGAAATATCATGGCAATATCAGACTTGGGGATGTCTCGCCACAGATCATTGGCGATGGGGGAAAGGAACCGGTATTTTCTTTGGTAAATCTCAATTTCTTTGCGGGTGCTGGGCAGGGGCTCTAAAACCAGTTTGCCGTCAATATAAACTTCGCCTTCGGTAGGTGCTTGGAGCCCCGCCATAATTTCCAGAAAAGTGGACTTGCCGCAGCCGGTAGGCCCAACAACAGCCACAAATTCCCCCTCTTCAACCTTGAGAGACACGGAAAGAACCGCCGTAATCCCTTCCGCCAGTCCCTGAGGGTTGATCACCGGAAAAAATTTGGTGATTTTCCTGGCTTCAATCATCTTATCGCCCCACTTTCCAAAGGGCAAGCTTGATTTCGATATATTTCATTACTTCAATTAAAAACCAGCCAATGAAACCCAGTGTCAACATGCAGGCTACCATCCTGTCTATGCGGAAAAAGTCCTTGGACTCGACAAGTAGCCATCCTATGCCGCTGTGTGCTCCCACCATCTCCGATACGATCAGCATCACCAGCCCCAGGGCTATTCCTATCTTTACGCCCATGACTATAAAGCTCAACGCATTGGGTAGATACACCCGCTTGATCAGTGTAAGCTCGCTGGCCCCAAAAACCCTGGCCGAGGCAATATAGCGCGGGTCGGTGTCCTTGACCCCCTGGTAGGTGTCAAAAAGCACCGGGTAAAACACCCCGAGAAATACCAGGAATACCTGCATGGGCAGCCCTATGCCCAATAGTATTATGGTTATGGGCACCCAGGCCGGCGAGGGTATGGGCGCTAATATCTGGAAAAGCGGCAACGCATGGCGGCGTAGAAACATATTCCATCCCATCAATATGCCGATAGGTATGGCAGTGACGATGGCAACCGCCAGCCCGAGAAAAAACCTGAGCAGGCTTATCCCGACATGCCCTATAAGATCATGGTTTACAAGCAGATCCCAGAAGGTTTCTGCTACCACCGAAGGAGGGGGCACCAGGGTGGGCGGTACCACGCCAAGCCGCGGAAGGGCCTCCCACAGTATGATGATGGGCACAAACACGGTGAAAAATTCAACCGTGAAGTTGTTTTTAGCTATTCCCGTGAAGAACGCGGATAGCTCCTTGAGCACCAGGTTTAAACCCTTTGTCTCATATGTCAGTTTCCGGTCCATACCCAATCTCCCAATTCCTGTTTTAGTTCCTGTCCAATCACCAGGTAGCGGGCTACCGGGAATCCCTGCTGCAACCCCAATGGAAACTGGGTATGCTTCATTATGGCATTGCGGCTGTCCTCCGGCGGCCTTTCAGAAGCCTCCCTCAAGGCGGCATCCATCCCCCTGACATATCGCGGCTCCAGATCCTTGACCAGCATGAAGTACTCGACCTGCGCCAGGTACGCGGGGCAACAGGCATCCCCCGGCACAACATCCCAGTTCTGATAAAGGATCTTATGCCCTTCGGCCTGCGCCAGCAGCGCGTAGGACGCCCTGGTCAGTATAGCATCCACCTGCCCCGCCTCCAGTGCCGGCAACATGGTTTCAAATGCGGTGTATACGAAGTTGATTTTCCCGGCATCTACCCCGTGTCTCTGGGCATCATGCTTGAACTGGCTAAGCAGGATGCAGTGCCTGGACCCTGCCGCAACAGTCATACCTTCCAGATCGCCAAGCCTTATATTCAAATCCTCACGCACCACCAGCGTGGCCCCAAAATCAAAGTTGACGGTGCCTGCGATCTTGACCCCAATCTCATCATTCTCATTGATCAGCCTAAATGACCTGGACGGCTCTAAAAACGCCACGTCCACCCTGCCGGCCAGCAACGCGTACCCTGCATCGGAGGTAGAGCCGAACCGCTTTAATTCCACCCTCAAGCCGTTATCCTCAAATATGCCCTGCTCAACCGCCACAAACAGCGGGGCAAGATGCGGGGTGCCGGTATGGCCTATCCTGATCACCCCGTCATCTCCGCTGCCGGGCACACCGGCAACCAAGGCTATCAAAGCTGTTGCGGCAACAGCCGCCGCTATTGAAAAACACAGCCTTTTCATTTTATTTCAACCTTCCACCTGAATCCGTGAAGCCAGATTCAAAAGGTTCATCTGGTGGGTCTAATTAATTACGTCTGACTTCACGGATTCACCTTCCAATATTTCAATCCCAGGTTATACCCCTGAACTCGGGCGCAAACATAAAAGCGGACGGGCACTCCTCGATATGCCCCATCTCCACCAGCTCATCCCCTAACTTGCACAGGCCTTCCTCATCCAGGTGGATGGTAAATCCCAGCCTGTGATTCCCGTGAATGATGGCTTCCTTGGGAGCCCCGGTACGCACATGGGCTATCTCTACAATGTCCTCGGCAATCGGATCGGCATTGATGATGGCGTTGGCCTCATCTACAGCCTTGATCATGCGGCGCAGCGCATCGGCATTGTCGGTTATAAATGCCGTCCGGGCGTTGATGGTGCGGCAGGGTATGGCCTCGGCGGCTTCCCTGAACATAACCCTGAAACCTGCCAGTTCTGCGATGCTGGCATGCGGTTCCTCCAATATGGCCCCGTCTATCCTCCCGGCTTTCAGCGCGGCAATGGCAGGCCCCCCGGCCAGCGTCACCAGGTTAAACTCTACCCCCGCTTCCCTGGCCGCAATTCTTAAGGCAATGACCGCTTCACAGGCTGGCGTTATGCCCGCAAGGGTCTTGCCCGCCAAATCCTCATAGTTCTGGATGGGCGAATCGGCCGGAACCAGCAGCACCGATGTGCAGGGAATCTTGACCTGGGCTATGGTTCTTATGGGCGCCCCTCCCGCTATGGCAGCCATCGCCACCGTAGGGCAGCTCCAGAACACATCCGCAATGCCCGTCACAACGGCATCCCTCGCCGCAGCCAGGCTTTCCACACTGATTATCTCCACCTCCAGCCCGTGTTTTTTGAAAAGCCCCTTTTCTTGAGCCACGTACAAGTTGAGATGATGTGTGGTGGGAGCGTCGGCGACCACTATGCGCGTAATCTCAGGCTGTTGCGGCGGTGCCGGACAGCCCATCACGACCGGACTCAGAGCTAACAGCAGCACCAGCGGAACTAGCAGCATTTTCCTTTTCATTTTATCTCCTTTTCTCCTTATCGTAGATTTTGGTCATATCATCCGATTCTTGAGTTCTTCACATTCTCGACCTCTCACCTCCTTTCGCTAGCGAGGCTATTTATCTGGCTCTCTAAGAACTTGGTCTGCCAGGGACTAATCACCAGCTCGGCACCGAAAACAGATAGGAGCTGCCTCCGCTCCAGGGACATGGTATCCGGCATGGTGAGGATAAGCCGGTCGCTCTTGTGTCATATCATCCCCCTCATAGCGGTGGCTTTCCCCCTTTGACAGATCCCTCCAAAAGAGCCTCACGGGATGCAGCAGAGTATCAGTAATATCATCGGGTTAGTAATAATTATTTTACCATAGGAAATGGGTATTGTCAAGAGCTTCATACCATCAATCCCAATGCTAGTAATATCATCAACTTAGTGATAATTATTTTACCACAAGAAATGGGGGTTGTCAAGCCTTTGGTGGAATTCCGCGCAAATGACAGCTTGCCCATGCCCTTCAGGGAGATCACAATCTCTATAACTTGATGGTACTATGGACGGTAAGATGGAAACAGGATGGAGTCGAGAGAGAAAGAGAGGGCGTTGACCGACGGACATAAGTGGCGTATAATATAGTCACATTGTGGGAAATGCAAGATCATCATGGGGATTCTCCCCCTGAAAATATATGGCAACACTTCTGCACAGGGAATCAGACGGGAATTCGGTCACTCTGTTGGAATCATACGACAAAACTGTCGCCTAGTCGATAGTTAGGCGGACGCGAATATCTCACCGAGGGAGTGCTGCATTTTGACAGCAGAACTTCAATTTGAGTGGGACTCGAATAAAGCTGTCAAAAACGTTGAGAAACATCAGGTCTCATTTGAAGAAGCGGCAACAGTGTTTGACGACCCGATGTTCATCACCTTTATTGATGAAGAACATTTTGTTGACGAAGAACGGTATATTACTATTGGCTTGTCGAGCCGTCGTCGCTTGCTAATGCTGGCCCACACAGACCGTGAAGGCCGGATTCGCATTATCAGCGCACGCAAGGCGACAAAGAAAGAGGAGCAGTTTTATGCAGAAGCCGAGTGACCTTGACGATTACGAACTGCGTGACGAATATGACCTGTCCAAAATAACTGTCGTCGCAAAGGGCAGATACGCGCCTCATCGGCGGGTAGGAAAGAACGTGGTTGTGCTTGCGCCGGATGTTGTCCAAGCCTTTCCAACCGATGAAGCCGTAAACGAAGCCTTGCGGCTCGTCATGCGGATTGCGGAGATTCCAAGCAAGTATGAAGCGGAAGCAGTGCGCCCCTGAAACTTGTCTCTGGGTTCGTGGCGGGTTAGGGTGGTCTGGCATTGGCTGCCCGCCTAACAACGGGTTGCAGCCGACCGCGCTGGCGCCGTGCTGCCCCCTCTTTGAATGATAGTCATCGCCTCCTGCATCCCCACGATCCTTATGCCCAGCTTGTGAAGCACCCCAGCCTGGAGATAGCATCCGCCTTACGCTGGTCCAGCCAGAGGATGGCCGGACGTAGTGGCGTCCCTTCTTTAATCTATCCTCTTCTTCCCAAAAGGGCGAAGAACCTGTCCTGATACTGTTCGAAGAGCCCGTAACTCTGTAGTTTGGACCCCAGTTCATCGATCCTCGATCGATCTTTGAGACCTGCCCTGAACAGATCGTCAATTTCGTCCCTCACAAATCTGGGAACTCCATGCTGCCTTTCGAACAGACCTCTGCTATTCAGCTCAGCGATGTTCTTCGGCGCGGATGATCTCGTCATACCCATGATGAACATCATCAGAGAGATCCGCCAGGCATCATCGGGGCCTTTCAGGATTGCTGCCAGAGGGTCACTCTCATCATCTATTCTCTCACTTATCTTGAGGATCACGCGGCCTATATTTTCCGAGAGAATCCAGGTGTTGCCCATCTCATTCTTGTATTTATATTCCAGTATGTTGGGGTCAAAGTCATATCTGCCGAGGAGGGTTTCCGCTTGCTTCCTGGCATGATCGCCGAACCCCTCGAAGGTGCTGAGGAGGTAACCGGGCGTCACTATCCGGGGCCTCTCGGCGATTACCCTGCCCTCTCTGATTCTAGTCTCATTCACGCTATCCATGGGTTCCGTAAGCAGGTAATAGTGCACGTTAGTGACACCGAAGGTATTCAGCCTTTGCTCCGGCGGCCTCACTACCTCGGTATGGCTGAGGGCGTATTCAATCTCGGCATCGTAG
>BBPE01000291.1_pt2 | contig 10386 bp, 10 predicted proteins | sample 1344301 | NCBI WGS metagenome assembly BBPE01 (sample SAMD00019089, study PRJDB2971) | groundwater metagenome | isolation source: The Cedars highly-alkaline
TTGCCGTCGCCCGCGTGGAACACGTTGGCGACCTTGAGGCCGTATTGGTCGCTCATCTCGCCGATGCGGCGCAGCACGAAGGGCAGCTCGCCCGTGGGGATCGTGCCGTCCATGCACAGGTAGTCGGGCGAGATGCGCCCCACCGCGCCGAACGCGCCCTTGCGGCCCTTCCAGATCGCCAGCGACTGCTCCGGCGTCTCGGCCACCTTCATCGAGATCGGGTCGAAGCGCGCGCAGATGCCGCGCAGCTTGGCGAGAAGCGAATCCTGCTCGGCCACGCTGCCCTCGACCTCGATGATCAGCATCGCCTCCGCGTCGAGCGGGTAGCCGGCGTGGGCGAAGGCCTCGCAGGCGTGGATGCAGGGCTTGTCCATGAACTCGAGCGCCACGGGGATCACGCCCGCGCCGATGATCGCGTCCACCGCCGCGCCGGCGATCTCCACGCTGCCGAAGGCGGCGAGCATGGCGCGCGCGCCCTCGGGCGAGCGGAGGACGCGCACCGTCACCTCGGTCACGATGCCCAATTGCCCCTCCGAGCCGGTGATCAGCCCGAGCCAGTCGTAGCCCGCGGCGTCGAGGTGCTCGCCGCCGATTTCCACCACCTCGCCCTCGACCGTGACGAAGGTGAGGCCGAGGAGGTTGTTCGCGGTCACGCCGTATTTCAGGCAGTGCGCGCCGCCCGAGTTCATCATCACGTTGCCGCCGATCATGCAGGCGAGCTGCGACGACGGGTCGGGCGCGTAGAAGAACCCGTCCGCCTCGACGGCCTTGGTGATGGCGATGTTGGTGACGCCCGCGCCCACCACCGCGTAGCGGTCGTCGAGGTTGATCTCGCGGATGGTGTTCAGCCGCATCAGCCCGATCACCACGGCGTCGGCGAGCGGCAGCGCGCCGCCGGAGAGCGAGGTGCCCGCCCCGCGCGGCACGACGCGCACGCCGTTCGCGTGGCAGTACCGCAGCACGGCCGCGACCTGCTCGGTGCTGGACGGCAGCACGACCGCGAGCGGCACCTGCCGGTACGCGCTCAGCCCATCCGTCTCGTAGGGCTTGAGGCGCAGCGCCTCGCCGATCACGCCCTCGCCGGGGACGATGGCGCGCAGCGCGGCCACGATCTCATCGCGGCGGGCGAGGATGTCCGGCTTGGGGGCGGGGAGCGCGACCATGTGCGAGATGTAGCACGCGGACCGCGCCGCGCGAGGGTTGCCCGCCCGCCGCCGCCGGCGCAGTTTGCAACCGCTCTGCAGGTGGAGGACGGGGTGGACCAGAACGTGGGCCCGACGGAGTTCCGCATCGCGGCGGGGGATCTCGAGACCTTCGTCAAGCGCATCTTCCTCGCCTCGGGCTGCGCCGAGGGCGAGGCGGGGCGCGTGGCCTCGCACCTGGTCGGCGCCAACCTCGCCGGGCACGACAGCCACGGCGTGGTGCGCGTGCCGCGCTACGTCGAGTGGCAGCGGGCCGGCTTCGTGCTCGCGGGCCAGAGCGTGGAGACGGTGACGGACGGCGGCGCGTTCCTGCTGCTCGACGGGAAGTTCGGCTTCGGCCAGACCGTGGCGCAGCAGGCGGCCGAGATGGGCATCGCGCGCGCGGCGGCGGGCGGGGTGAGCGTCGTCGGCCTGCGCAATGCGGGCCATGTCGGGCGCGTGGGCGACTACGCCGAGATGGCGGCCGACGCCGGGCTGATCTCCGTCCACTTCGTCAACGTGGCGGGGAGCGTGCTGGTCGCGCCCTTCGGGGGCGCGGAGCGGCGCTTTTCCACCGCGCCGTTCTGCGTGGGCGTGCCGCTGCCGGAGGGCGGGCGTGCCGTTCTCGACTTCGCCACCTCCGAGGTCGCGGAAGGGAAAGTGCTGGTGGCGAGCAACGGCGGCAAGGCGCTGCCACCCGGCGCGCTGATCACCGCCGATGGCCGGCTTTCGGGCAACCCGCGCACGCTGTACGGCGAATATCCGGAGGTGGGGCCGCGCGACCCGGCGAACGGCACCGGCGCGATCCGCGCCTTCGGCGGGCACAAGGGCTCGGGGCTGGCGCTGATGTGCGAGCTGCTGGCGGGCGCGCTGACGGGCGGCGGGACCTCGGGGCCCATCGCCGGGCGCGCTAGGATCGCGAATGGCATGCTCTCGCTCTACCTCGCGCCCGCGCATTTCGGCGACGAGGCGGCGTTCCGCGCCGCGGCGGCGGAGTACATCGCCTGGGTGAAGTCGTGCCGCCCCGCCGACGCGGGCGAGCCCGTGCTCGCGCCCGGCGAGACGGAGCACGCGAAGCGCGCCGACCGGCTGGCGCACGGCGTGCCGCTGCCGCGCGAGGCGTGGCAGGGCATCCTCGGCACCGCCGCCTCGCTCGGCGTTGCCGCACCTTGAGCTTCGACGCTTGGGCCGCGGCGCGCACCCGCGTGCTCAGCAGCGCGGCGAGGCGGATTCCCGCCGCGAGCGCCGCGGGCCAGGCGCGCGCCCTGGGCCTGTGGCACAAGGGCGAGGTGCGCGTGGCGAACGAGGCACAGTTCGCCCTCGTCCTCGACCTCGGCGTGCTCGGGCCCGTGGGCGGGCACACGGCCGCCATCGAGCGCGAGGCGAAAATGGCCGAGCACGATTTCGACGAGGCGAAGGTGGTGGACGCGCTGCGCGGGGCGCGGTTCTTCCTGTTCCGCGTGGACGGGCCGCACCCGGAGGGAGGCGCCGCGGCGACCGACCTGGTTTCGGGCGAGGCGCTGCGGATCGAGGACCGGTCGCTGGCCCAGCCCGCGCGCGCGGGGCGCGGCTTCGCCGGGCGGCTGATGGCCCTTGGCGGCGCGTGGATGACCTGCGGCGCGCTGGCGGGCCTTTCCGACGCGGCGCTTGGCGAGGTGCTGGGGTTCGTCCACGTCGCGGGGGTGTCCCCACCCGAATTGCCGCCCTTGTCGCCGCTGGAACCGGCGGATGTCGAGGCGCTCCGGGCGCTGGCGGGCGGCGCCGACTTCGCCGCGCGGGTGTACCGCGCCTCGCTGCGGCAGGGGCTGATGGGGCACCTGCCGGCTTAGCCCGGATAATTCATGACAACTGCCGCCTCAAGCGCAAGCCGTTGATTTTACGGAGCTACCTTGCAGACGCCAAGTTCGTGGGGTTCTCCGCAACGAAATCGGCGGCTCGGCCACTTCCGAGGAGTCGGCCCGCGTCAGGACAACCCGGCGCATGTTCCGGGTTAGCAGGCTGCGGAAAAATCGGCGGAGGAGGATGGCCGGGTGAGTTTCCGTGCGCGAAAGGACGTGGCGCCACCACGATGTGGTTCATCGCGGCGAGTCCTCGGAGGAATCGGGCGCGGAAAGGCGCCGGCCAGCCGGCCCGTCCCGATCTTCAGCAGCCTTGAACAGGCTGCGGAAATTCGATTTTCGGCCGCGCCGAGCGCAACATTGGTTCTGCAACCTCCGTCGGTACGACAGAAAGCTGCAAACGACGGCACCGCACGATTCTCTCGCGTCCTTCGTTGCGCGCCCGACGGAGAATTTCCGCAGCCTGTTAGAGCGGATCGCCGAAGAGCGTCTTCGCTTGGAGGCGTAAATCTGCTCGGAAAACAAAAGCTGGAGGCAAGCGCCCTGACGACCGTCAGGGTGAATTGGCTCCAGCGGGGGTGCGACCACGCCCCTCGGCGGCGGCACGAAGCGGCCGGCGGGGATCGCCGGGTGGACCGGTTTCGCGCGCGCCGCGCTAGGCGAACCCGTTCCGGCCGCTCGGTCGGCCGGTTTTTTTCCAGCCGCCGGCCAGAGCCAGTCGTCTCGAAAACCGCCTACCGCAGCCCGAAGAAACTCAGCACGGCGACGACGACGACGACGACGACCAGGCCGACGATGTAGATGATGTTGTTCACGGTGCGCGTTCCTTTGCTCGGGCGCGGCGTGAACGGCGCGGCGCGGCGTGGCTTGCGGTTGCGCCCGCAGCCCGACACGGAAGGGGACCGGCGATGAGGCGTCGAGGGACCTTTCGCCCTCGCCAGGAAGCCGGCCGACGCCGCCAGGGCGGAAAAGGCCCGCCGGATCGCCCGGCCGACCCTTCCGGTTCGGGCTGTCAGCGCGCCGCGCGCAGCGCCGGCGCGTCCGCCACCGCCGCCTGGCGCAGCAGCACGCCCTGCGCCCGCAGCGCGCTCTGCAGCGCGGCCACGTCCACCCCGCGCGGCTCCATCCCGGCCCGCACGGCCAGCGCCGCCGCCGCTCCCGCCGCCTGTCCCGTCACCCAGCATTGCGGGATCTCGCGCAGGAAGGAGTGGCTGCTGGTGTCGCAGCTCACGTGCCGGCCCGGCGCCAGCAGCCCGTCGAGCCGCTCCGGCACCAGAGCGCCGTAGGGGATCGAGACGGACGGGAAATTCGGCGAGAGCGAGGGCGAGACGCCGATCTCGTCCGGCTCCACGCGCCCGTCCCAGCAGGCGCGCGTGACGGATTTCATGCCGCGCAGCCGCCGCGCGTGGCGCACGCCGAGTTGCGGCGCGGTGAGCAGGATGTGGGCGTTCTCGAAGCCGGGCGCGGCGGCGCGGTAGAAGTCGAGGTGCAGCGCCATCAGCCGCCGGCTCTCGAGTTCGGCCGATGTCAGGTCCTCCACGTCCACCGCGGAATAGCCGGCGAGCCGTGGGCCCAGGAAAAGCGCGATGCCGTCGCGCCAGGAAACGAAGGCCTTGTCGAACAGGCGCACCGCCTCGCGGCCCGCCTGCAGGAAGGCGCTCCACTCGGCCGGCCGTTCGCGCCGCCAGCGCAGGTGGCGCGGCATGTCCACGCCGCCGAACAGCCAGCACGCGTTCATGCAGTGGTGGATGTCGCGCTCGTCCGCGTCGCTTTCGAAACCCGCGCCGGCGCGGGCGAACAGGTCGCCGTCGCCCGTCGCGTCCACGACGGTGCGGGCCAGCATCGCGCGGCGGCCCTGCTTGCTTTCGAAGAGGGCGCCGCGCACGGCGTTTCCCTCCACGATCGGCGCCGCTCCCCAGGCGTGGAAGATCGGCCGCGCGCCGGGCTCCAGCAGCATCTCGAGGCCGGCGCGCTTCATCGCCTCCGGGTCGCAGGTCGGCGAGTGGGTCACGGTGCCGTGGAAGGCCGCGGTGCGCTGCGCCCACCAGGCCGCGGTGGCGGCGTCGCGCGAGCCCCAGTCCGCCGCGGCCGGGCCGGCCACGGCCTCGCGCGGCAGGCGCGCCAGGAACTCCTCGGCAAAGCCGCGGATCACCCGCGCGCCGTGCCAGTCCGTCATCCGGTCGATCCAGATGACCAGGCCGCCCGTCGCCAGCCCGCCGAGGTGGTTGTAGCGCTCCATCAGCGCGGTGGAGGCGCCGAGGCGGGCCGCGGCGACGGCGGCGGCGAGGCCGGCCGGCCCACCGCCCACGACCAGCACCTCGCACTCGCCGTGGACGGGAATGTCGCGCGCCGGCTCGGCGACGCTCCGGCCGTCCGGCGCCGCGCGCGGGGCGCGGCGCTCGGGGTGGAAGACCTCGCTGCGGAAGAACAGGCGCCCGTTGTCGGGCGGGCCGTCGGCGGGCATCACGCGGAGCTGGATGCGCAGAGCGCGGCTGTCACGGCTTTGGTGCGAGGTGAGAATGATTAGGGTCGCGATCGCGCTTCTTCTGCTGTCCGGCTGTGCCGCCCTGCCGCCCGCCCCGCCGCGCGAGGCGCCGCTGCCCTACCCGCCCGAGACCCGCGAGCGGCTCGTGCGGATCGCGCTCGCCGAATGGGCGGAGTGGGGCTGCGTCACCCGCGGCCTCCCCGGCCCGACCTTGGCGTCGGGCTGCGCCAGCCCCCGCGCCGCGAAGCCGGAGGGCGCGCCGGAGAACTTCTCCCGCGTCCTCGCCTACTGGCGCGCCGTGCCGCAGGCCGAGGAGGCGATCGCGCCGAACCGCGCGCGCTACCGCCGCGCGCTGGCCGGCGAGGCGGCCGGCCAAGGGGGTGGCCTTTGGGCCGAGCCGTTCTGGTCCGCCGCCTTCGTCTCGTGGCTGATGGCCGCGGCCGGGGTGGACCGCGTGGAGTTCGCGCCGGACCACGCGCACGCGACCTACCTCGACCATCTCGATCGCGTCGCCGCGGAGTTCCCCGCCCTCGCCGCCTTCGTCCCGCGCGAGCCCGCCGAGCGCGCGGCGGCGCCGGGCGACCTCGCCTGCTTCGACCGGTCCACGCGCGACCCGCTCGCCTCCTGGGCCGAGCGCGCGGCGGAGCGCGGGCGCTTCCGGCCCATGCACTGCGACCTCGTCGTCGCCACCGGCCCCGGCGTGGTGGAGGTCGTGGGCGGCAATGTCGGCGACACCGTCGCGCTCACCCGCCTGCCCGCCGACGCCGACGGGCGGTTGCTTCCGGGCGGGCGGCGGATGATCGTCGTCGTCCACAACCGGCTCGGCCGGTTGCCACCCTTCGGCGGGACGTCATGACGGATCTGTTCGACCCCTGGCAGCTGCGCGGCGCGCGCTTCCGCAACCGCATCGGCGTGTCGCCCATGTGCCAATACTGCTGCGCCGACGACGGCCTCGCGACGGACTGGCACCTGCAGCACCTCGCCTCGCGCGCGGTGGGGGGTGCGGCGATGGTGATGGTCGAGGCGAGCGCGGTGGTGCCGGAGGGGCGCATCTCCCCCGGCGACCTCGGCATCTGGTCGGAGGCGCACGTCGCCGGCCACGCGCGGCTCGCCGCCGCCATCGCGCACGCCGGCGCGGTGCCGGCGATCCAGCTCGCCCATGCCGGCCGCAAGGCGAGCCGGCTGTCGGCCTGGCACCACGGCCCCGCCGCGCCGGGGTGGGAGGCGCTGGCGCCCTCGGCGCTGGCCTTCGGCGACTATGCGACGCCGCGCGCGATGACGGAGGACGAGGCCGCGGCGCTGGCCCCGGCCTTCGCCGCGGCGGCGAAGCGGGCGGTGCGCGCGGGCTACGGGCTGGTCGAGATCCACGCCGCGCACGGCTACCTCCTGCACTCGTTCCTTTCGCCGCTCGGCAACCGGCGCAACGACGGCTGGGGCGGCGACTTCGAGGGGCGGACGCGCGCCGTGCGCGAGGTCTGCGCCGCCGTGCGCGCCGCGATCCCCGGCGACGTGCCCCTCGCGCTGCGCGTGTCGCACACGGATTGGGTGGAGGGCGGCTGGACGACGGAGGAGACCGTGGAGCTCGCCCGCCGGGTCGCCGCGCTGGGCGTGGACGTGGTGGACGTCTCCTCCGGCGGCCTCGACCCGGCGCAGAAGATCCCGCTCGGCCCGGGCTACCAGGTGCCCGGCGCGGCGGCGGTGAAACGGGGCGCCGGCGTGCCGGTGATGGCCGTTGGCCTCATCACCGAACCGGCGCAGGCGCAGGAGATCGTTGCCTCGGGCCAGGCCGAGATGGTGCTGCTGGCCCGCGCCGCGCTGCGCGACCCCTACTGGCCGCTGCGCGCCGCGGAGGCGCCGCCGCAATACGAGCGGGGCTGGGGGACGATGGGCAAGATGCCGAAGCGGCTGGCGACGGGGGAGCCGGCGCCCGCCCTGGCCTGACGCGCCGGCGCGAGGGGGCCTTGGCGCCACCCGAGCCAAGCGGGAGAGGCGCGTCCGCCGCGCCCCACGCCCGCGGACCGCGCCCATCGCCCGGGCGGCTCGAACGGTCGTCAAGACGCAAATCGCTGGTCCGCCGTGGATCGAAACTTGGCGCGGCCGTCGGCGTCGCCCCCCCGGCCGGTCGCGCCGCGCGACACCGGGCTACGCCGCGAGCCGGCGCACGGCGGCGACGAGCGGCGGCGCGTCCCATTCCGCCTCGCCCTCCAGCCGCGCCCGCTCCATCCCGCGCCGGTCCACGATCACCGTCGTCGGCAGGCCGCGCACGCCCATCGCACGCCCCGCCGCGCCGCGCGGGTCGAGCCAGATGGCGAGGTGGCGGATGCCGACGCGCTGGTAGAAGGGCTCCACCTGCGCCCGCCCGCCGCGGTCGGAGGAGAGCGCGAGGACGGCGACGCCCTCCCCCGCGACCATCGCGTGCAGCCGGTCGAGCGCGGGCATCTCGGCCACGCAGGGCGGGCACCAGGTGGCCCAGAAGTTGATGACGACGCCGCGGCCGGCGAAGTCGGCCAGAGTGCTTTCCTGCCCGTCGGCGTTGGTGAAGGCGATGGCCGCCGCGGGCCTCGCGCCCTCGCGGAGCTTCTCGATCCCCGTCGCGCGGGAGGCCGCGGCTGGACGCGCGAAACCCGCCGCCGCTACACCCCCCGCCAGCAATCCCCGTCGCAGCAGCACAGGCACGTCCCCTTGAGCGTATCCAACCAGCAATGGGGCGGCCGCTTCGCCGCCGGCCCCTCGGCCCTCCTGCAGGCCATCAACGCCTCGGTCGGCTTCGACCGCAAGCTGTGGCGGCAGGACATCCGCGGCAGCCTCGCCCACGCCGCCATGCTGGCGCATGTAGGGATCATCTCCGAAGCTGACGAGAAGGCCATCCGCGACGGGCTGGCGGGGATCGCCGAGGAGATCGAGGCGGGGAGCTTCGTCTGGTCGGAGGCGCTCGAGGACGTCCACATGAACATCGAGGCCCGCCTGACCGAGCGCGTCGGCGAGGCGGGCAAGCGCCTGCACACGGCGCGGTCCAGGAACGACCAGGTGGCGACCGATTTCCGCCTCTGGGTGCGCGACGCCGCGGACGGGCTGTCGGCGCAGATCGAGGATTGCATCCGGGCCTTCGCGGCGCGCGCGGAGGAGCACGCGGGCACGATCATGCCCGGCTACACCCACCTCCAGCCCGCGCAGCCCACGACCCTCGGCCACCACCTGCTGGCCTACGCCGAGATGCTGTGGCGCGACCGCGGGCGGATGCTCGACGCGCGGGCGCGCCTCAACGAAAGCCCGCTCGGCGCGGCGGCGCTGTGCGGCACCGGCTTCCCGATCGACCGGGCGATGACGGCGCGCGCGCTCGGCTTCGACCGGCCCGCGCGCAACAGCCTCGACGCGGTGGGCAGCCGAGATTTCGCGATGGAGTTCCTCGCGGCCTGCGCCATCTGCGCGACGCACCTCAGCCGCTTCGCCGAGGAGGTGGTGATCTGGACCAACCCCGCCTTCGGCTTCGTGCGCCTGTCGGACGGGCTGACCACCGGCTCCTCCATCATGCCGCAGAAGCGCAACCCGGACGCGGCGGAGCTGGTGCGCGGCAAGACCGGGCGGATCACCGGCGCGCTGGTGGGGCTGCTCACCGTGGTGAAGGGCCTCGCGCTGACCTACGCCAAGGACCTTCAGGAGGACAAGGAGGGCGTGTTCGACGCGGCCGAGTCCCTCGCGCTGTGCCTCGCCGCGACGGCGGCGATGGTCCGCGACATGCGGCCCGACGCGGCGCGGATGGCCGCCGCCGCGGGCCAGGGCTTCTCCACCGCCACCGACCTCGCCGACTGGCTCGTGCGCGAGCTCCGGCTGCCCTTCCGCGACGCCCACCACGTCACGGGCCGGCTGGTCGCCAGGGCGGAGGCGAAGGGCTGCGACCTCGCCGGCCTGACGCTCGAAGAGATGCGCGAGGTCGAGCCGCGCGTGTCGGATACGGTGTTCGGCGTGCTGACGCCGGAGGCCTCCGTCGCCTCGCGGACCTCCTACGGCGGCACCGCGCCGGGGAACGTGCGCGCGATGGCGCTTGCGTGGAAGGGGCGCCTGCCGTGACCGTCCGGCTGCTCTGCTGCCTGCTGGCGCTCGGCCTCCTCGCCGCCTGCGGCCGCGTCGGCCCGCCGCGCCAGCCCGGCCCCCAGGACCAGATCACCTTCCCGCGCACCTACCCCTCGCGCTGAGGAGACCCCGCCGATGATCTACTCCACCACCTCGACCATCCAGGGCCGCGAGGTCGAGCGATACCTCGGCATCGTGTTCGGCGACGCCGTGGTCGGCGTGAACCTGGTGAAGGACTTCTTCGCCGGCATCCGCGACCTCGTCGGCGGGCGCTCCGGCACCTACGAGAAGGAGCTCGGGAACGCCCGCGACGTGGCGATGGCGGCGCTGACGGAGCAGGCCCAAAGCCTCGGCGCCGATGCCATCGTCGGCATCGACATCGACTACGAGGTGCTCGGCAGCAACAACGGGATGCTGATGGTCTCGGCCTCGGGGACGGCGGTGCGGCTGAGGCCGGGGGGTTAGGCCGCCTTCGCCTGGTGCTCCTCGAAGAAGGGCGTGCGGCGGAGGATGCGGTTTTCCATCTTGACCAGCGCGCCCGTCTCGGCGGCGGCCCGGAGATACTCGCCCCAGGCCGGGTCGGCGGCCATGGCGGCCCGGCGCTGCTCGCGGTCGCCCTGGCTGGCGTAGCCCCACATGTGGACGACGGTGTTCAACTCGCCCTCCACCGTCGTGTACCAGCCCAGGCAGTTCTGCAGGTATTGCAGCTGCAGCGGCCACGCCTTCTCCTCGTACACCTTGAGGAAGGCGGGCATGCGGTTGGGCAGGCAGGTGTAGATTCGCAGGTCCACGATCACGCGCGGCGTCTCCC
>BBPE01002095.1_pt1 | contig 10385 bp, 9 predicted proteins | sample 1344301 | NCBI WGS metagenome assembly BBPE01 (sample SAMD00019089, study PRJDB2971) | groundwater metagenome | isolation source: The Cedars highly-alkaline
CCCGCCCCAACAGCCTGTGGCAGCCGGTGCGCTGGAGCGAGCTGCCCGGCTGGGGCCGCGACGCCTTGCCCCAGGCCTGGAACGCCTGGCTGCGCAGCTGCGAGCGCCCGGCCCCGGCCATTGGCGCGCTGTGCCAAGAGGTGCGCCGCCTGAGCATCGCCAGCGCCAGCGCGCAGCACGAATGGATGATGCGGCAGTTGCAACCCTACCGCGTGCAGGCGCTCGACGGCAACCCGCGCGGCCTGCTCACCGGCTACTACGAGCCACTGCTGCCCGCCAGCCGGCTGCGCCACGGCCCCTACCAGACGCCGCTGCACGCGCTGCCACCCGGACTCAGCCGGGACCGGCCTTGGTTTAGCCGCCAGCAGATCGACTCCGACCCGCAGGCGCAAGCGCAACTGCAAGGGCGCGAGATCGTCTGGCTGGCCGACCCGCTCGATGCGCTGCTGCTGCAAATCCAAGGCTCGGGCCGGATGCTGGTGCAAGAACCCGACGGCCGCCAGCAATTGGTGCGGCTGGCCTTTGCCGGCCACAACGGCCACCCCTACCGCAGCGTCGGGCGCTGGCTGCTCGATCGCGGTGCCATCCGCGCCGGCACTTGGGAGGCCATCCGCGCATGGGCCGCCGCGAATCCGCAGCAGCTCAACGACATGCTCTGGAGCAACCCGCGCACCATATTCTTTCGCGAAGAAGCCCTCAACGAACTCGATGCCCAGTTCGGCCCGCGCGGCGCCCAGGGCGTGGCGCTCACGCCAGCGCGCTCGATCGCCGTCGATCCGCGCAGCATCCCCTACGGCACCCCGGTCTGGCTGCACTCCAGCGGCCCCTTCATCGAGCTGCGCCGCTTGGTGCTGGCGCAAGACACGGGAGCGGCCATCGTCGGCGCGGCGCGGGCCGATTTCTTCACTGGCTGGGGCGAGCAGGCGTTTTTCCAGGCGGCCGGCATCAAGCAGACCGTGCACCTGTGGGCGCTGTGGCCACGCCCGGCCCCATGAGCCTGTTGCCCATGAGCGCCCCCACCTGCCCCCGGCGCGTCGGCATCCTCACCGGCGGCGGCGACTGCCCGGGCCTGAATGCCGTCATTCGCGCCGTCACCCAGTCGCTGCTGCGCCAGTGCGGCGCCGAGGTGATCGGCATCGAAGACGGCTTTGCCGGCCTGCTGTGCGAGCCACCGCGCGCGCGCCGCCTCGACTGGGACGCCGTGAGCGGCATCCTGCTGCTGGGCGGCACCATTTTGGGCTCCAGCAACCGCGCCAACCCGCTGGACTCGGCGCAAGCCACGGCGCTCACACTGGCCAACGTGCGCCGCCTCGGGCTCGATGCGCTGGTGGTGATCGGCGGCGACGGCAGCATGACGATCGCGCACGCGCTGGCGCAGCAGGGGCTGGCCATCGTCGGGGTGCCCAAAACCATCGACAACGACCTCTATGGCTGCGAGCGCAGCTTTGGCTTCGACACCGCCGTGGCCACCGTGACCGAGGCGCTGGAGCGCATCCAGACCACCGCGCACAGCCACCGGCGCGTCATGATCGTGGAAACCATGGGCCGCTGGGCCGGCTGGATCGCGCTCGAAGCCGGTCTGGCCGCCGCCGCCGACGCGATTTTGCTGCCCGAACTCGATTACGACCTGCCCGCCCTGGCGCGCCACTGCCAGGCGCGCTTGCTGCGCGAGCGCTACAGCGTGATCTGCATCGGCGAAGGGGCCAAAGCGCTGGGCGGCACGGCCACGCTGCAAGCCACCACCTGGCCCGTGACTGACCCCGCCGCCGGGGCCATCGCGCCCCTGCGCCTGGGCGGCGTGGCGCACCGCTTGAACCAAGCTTTGCAGCCGCTGCTGCAGGCCGAGGTGCGCGCCACCGTGCTCGGCCACGTGCAGCGCGGCGGCAGCCCGACCCCGTTCGACCGCGTGCTCGCCACCCTGTACGGCAACCAAGCCGCGCAACTGCTGCTGCAGGGCCACTTTGGCCGCATGGTCACGCTCAGCGGCGGCCAATTGGGGCACATCGCGCTGGCCGAGGTGGCGCAGCAGCAGCGCACGGTGCCGCCCGGGCACCCGCTGTTGCAAGCGGCGCAACAGATTGGGGTCTGCCTGGGGCAGCCGGATTGAAAGCGGGTCACAGTGTTTACCCTCGAAATATTTCAAGGCGATTAAAAGCCAAGCAGTCTGCTCAGATAATGGCGTTTTCCCATTCTTTAGGAAACCCCATGTTTAAACTGAAGCTGCTGACGCTGTCCGTCGCCTTGGCCTTGGGCTTGGCCAGTGCCGCCCACAGCACCACCTTCCGCTGGTCCAGCGCCAGCGACATCCCCACTTGGGACATCCACGCCCAAAACAACGCGCTCGGCAACGGCGTCCACGCCGCAGTCTATGAGTCGCTGGTGTACTACAACAGCCGCACCTTCCGCATCGAGCCCAAGCTGGCCACCGCTTGGACACAGGTCAGCCCGAACCAGTTGCGCCTCACCCTGCGCCAAGGGGTGCAGTTCCACGACGGCACGCCCTTCACCGCCGAAGACGCCGTGTTTTCGCTGCAGCGCGCCATGGCGCCCACTTCCAACTTCTCTATCTTCACCCAAGGCATCGAGCGCGTGGTGCGCGTCGATGCCCGCACCATCGACATCTTCACCCGTGGCCCCAACCCGGTGCTGCTCAACCAGCTCACCGAGCTGCGCATCATGAGCCGCGCCTGGGCCGAGCGCAACCGCTCGCTGGAGCCGATGAACATCCGCACCCGCGAAGAAAACTTCGCGCACCGCAACGCCATGGGCACCGGGCCGTTCCGGCTGCGCTCGTGGCAGCCCGATCAGCGCATGGTGCTCGAGCGCAACCCCAACCACTGGGGCGGCGTGACGTCGAACGTGACCGAAATCATCTACACCCCGATCAGCTCCGACGCCACCCGCATGGCCGCCTTGCTCTCGGGTGAAGTCGATTTTGTGCTCGACCCGACCCCGCAAGACCTGCCCCGGGTGCGCGCCAACACCGCCCTGCGCGTGCTCGACGGCGTGGAAAACCGCACCATCTTCCTCGGCATGGACCAGCACCGCGACGAACTCGTGGGCTCCAACGTGCGCGGCGCCAACCCGCTCAAAGACGTGCGCGTGCGCCGCGCCCTTTACCAAGCGATCGACATCAACGCCATTCACCGCGTCACCATGCGCGGCCTGAGCCAGAACACCGGCGCCTTGGTGGCCCCGATGGTGAGCGGCTGGAGCGAAGCGGTGCATCAGCGCCTGCCCTTCGACCAAGCCGCCGCGCGGCGCCTGCTGGCTGAAGCGGGCTACCCGAACGGCTTCGAAGTCGATTTCGCCTGCCCCAACAACCGCTACATCAACGACGAGCAGATCTGCCAAGCCATCACCGCCATGTGGGCGCGCATCGGCGTGCAGGCGCGCCTGCGCACCCTGCCCCTGACCACCTACTTCCCCATGATCCAGCGCTTTGAAGCCAGCATCTACATGCTCGGCTGGGGCGTGCCCACCTTCGATGCGCTCTACAGCTTGCAGTCGCTGGCGCGCACCGTCGGCCCTGGCGGCGACGGCAATTTCAACGCCGGGCGCTTTAGCAGCCCACGGCTCGACGCCCTGATCGACCGCATCAAAACCGAGACCGACCCGCACATCCGGCCGCGCCTGCTCACCCAAGCGCTGCAACTGCACAACGAGTACGTGGCCCACATTCCGCTGCACAACCAGGTCATCCCGTGGGCCATGCGCGCCAACGTGCAAATCGTGCACCGGCCCGACAACCGCATCGACTGGCGCATCCTGACCGTCGGCAACTAAAGCGCGGCCGGGCTGCCCCAGCCCGGCTGGAGCGCTCGAACCGGGCCGCGCCTGCACCCAGCCGCGGCCCCATCCTGCTTTTCGGCCACTTGGCGCCGCGCGCGCTTGGCCCTCGGAGAACCCGCACATGCTAGCCTTCATCTTGCGCCGCTTGCTTCAGGCGGCGTTGGTCATGGTGACCGTGGCCCTGATCGCCTTCATGCTGTTCCAGTTTGTCGGTGACCCAGTGAGCCAGATTCTGGGCCAGGACGCCACCACCGAACAAGTTGCCGAAGTGCGCGCCGCGCTTGGGCTGGACCAACCCGTGTGGGTGCAGTTCGGGCACTTCCTCTACAACGCGGTGCAAGGCGAATTTGGCATGAGCCTGCGCCAGGGCACCCCGGTGGCCACGCTGATCGCCGAGCGCTTTCCGGCCACACTGGAGCTGGCCCTGGTGGCCGCCCTGCTGGCCTTGCTGATCGGCATTCCGCTGGGCGTCTACACCGCCTTGCGCCGGGGTTCGGCGCTGGCGCAAATGTTCATGACGCTGTCGCTGCTGGGCGTCTCGCTGCCCACCTTTTTGATCGGCATCGTGCTGATCCTGATCTTTTCGGTGCAACTGGGCTGGTTTCCCAGCTTTGGCCGGGGCGAAGTGGTGCAGATCGGCGGCTGGAGCACCGGACTGCTGACGGCCCAGGGCTGGCACCACCTGGTGCTGCCGGCCATCACGCTGGCGATTTTTCAGCTCACGCTGATCATGCGCCTGGTGCGCGCCGAAATGCTCGAGGTGCTGCGCACCGACTACATCAAGTTTGCCCGGGCCAGGGGCTTGAGCGACCGCGCGGTGCACTTTGGCCACGCGCTCAAAAACACGCTGGTGCCGGTCATGACCATCACCGGCTTGCAGCTCGGCGGCCTGATCGCCTTCGCCATCATCACCGAAACCGTGTTCCAGTGGCCCGGCATGGGCCTGCTGTTCATCCAGGCCGTCACCTTTGCCGACATCCCGGTCATGGCCGCCTACCTGTGCCTGATTGCGCTCATCTTCGTCGTCATCAACCTGGTCGTCGATCTGCTGTATTTCGTCGTCGATCCGCGCCTGCGGCTGGATCAATCCAGCGGCCACTGAACCCGATTGCAGCCCCCCCATGAAATCCACCCTTTTCAAGTGGCTCGACAGCGACGTCGGGCACAGCTTTCGCACCTCACCGGCGGCGCTGGTGGCCGCCGCCATTGCGCTGGTGTGCGGCCTGGCGGCGCTGTTTGCGCCCTGGGTTGCGCCGCACAACCCCTTCGATCTGGCCACGCTGGACTTGAGCAACGCGCGCCTGCCGCCGGCCTGGTACCCCGACGGGCAGTGGACTTTCCTGCTCGGCACCGACGACCAGGGGCGCGACATCCTCTCGGCGCTGATCTACGGCGCCCGCATCTCGCTCTTTGTGGGGCTGGTTTCGGTGCTGCTGTCGGTGCTGCTGGGCGTCACGCTCGGCCTGCTGGCGGGCTACCTGGGCGGCTGGGTCGATGCCCTGCTGATGCGGCTGTGCGACGTGATGCTCTCGTTTCCCGCCATTTTGATCGCGCTCTTGATCGCCGGCATCGGCCACGCGCTCTTCCCCAACGCGCCCGAGGCGCTGGCCTTTGGGGTGCTGATCGCCGCCATCACCCTCACCGGCTGGGTGCAGTACGCGCGCACCGTGCGCGGCTCCACCATGGTCGAGCGGCAGAAGGAATACGTGCAGGCCGCGCGCGTGATCGGCGTCTCGTCGCTGGCCATCATGCGCCGCCATGTGCTGCCCAACGTGCTCGGGCCGGTGCTGGTGCTGGCCACCATCCAGGTGGCTACCGCCATCATCACCGAGGCCACCTTGTCGTTCCTGGGCGTGGGTGCGCCGCCCACTTCGCCCTCGCTGGGCACCCTGATCCGCATCGGCAACGACTACCTGTTTTCGGGCGAGTGGTGGATCACCATCTTCCCCGGCCTGCTGCTGGTGCTGATCGCCCTGAGCGTGAACCTGCTGGGCGACTGGTTGCGCGACGCGCTCAACCCGCGCCTGCGCTGAATCGAGGTCTGCCATGAGCCTGTTACAAGTCCAAAATCTGGTGGTCGAGTTTCCCGGCCGCCACGGCACCCTGCGCGCCCTCGACCAGCTCTCGTTCGAGATCGCACCCGGCGAAATCCTGGGTGTGGTGGGCGAATCGGGGGCCGGCAAATCGCTCACTGGGGCCGCCATCATCGGCTTGCTGGAGCCGCCCGGGCGCATCGCCAGCGGCCAGATTCTGCTCGAAGGCGAGCGCATCGACAACCTGCCACCGGCGCAAATGCGGCGCATACGCGGGCGCCGCATCGGCGCCATTTTTCAAGACCCGCTGACCTCGCTCAACCCGCTCTACTCGATCGGGCGCCAGTTGATCGAAACCATCACCACGCACCTGCCGCTGTCGCACGCGCAGGCGCGCCGGCGCGCCATCGAGCTGCTGCAAGAAACCGGCATTCCGGCGGCGCAAGAGCGCATCGACCACTACCCGCACCAGTTCTCGGGCGGTATGCGCCAGCGCGTGGTGATCGCGCTGGCGCTGGCGGCCGAGCCCAAGCTGATCGTGGCCGACGAGCCCACCACCGCGCTCGACGTCTCGATCCAGGCGCAGATCATCAACCTGCTCAAGTCGGTCTGCAAAAAGCACGGGGCCGCCGTGATGCTGATCACGCACGACATGGGCGTGATCGCCGAAACCTGCGACCGCGTGGCCGTGATGTACGCCGGGCGCATCGCCGAAATCGGGCCGGTGCGCGAGGTCATCCACGCCGCCGCGCACCCCTACACCCAGGGCCTGATGAGCTGCATCCCCGACATCGAGATCGAGCGCGCGCGCCTGCACCAGATCGACGGTGCCATGCCGCGCCTAAACGCCATCCCACCCGGTTGCGCCTTCAACCCGCGCTGCCGCCAGGTTTTTGCGCGCTGCCACCAAGAGCGCCCCGAACTCATGCCCGCTGCCACTACCCAAGCCGCCTGCTGGCTCCTGCCCAGTTCCACCAGCGCCCCTCTCGCCGCCGCCCTGCCGGAGGCACAGTCATGAGCGCCCTCGCTGCCAGTGCCCCGGCTTCTGCTGCCTTGGGCCCCACACCCGCTGCCACGCCGCCGCTGGTGCGCGCCGTCGATCTGGCGCGCACCTTCGACGTGTCCGCCCCTTGGCTGAACCGCGTGCTGGAGCGCAAACCGAGGCAGTTGCTGCACGCCGTCGATGGCGTGAGCTTCGAGATCGAGCGCGGCCAGACGCTGGCGCTGGTGGGCGAATCGGGTTGCGGCAAAAGCACCGTGGCGCGCCTGCTGGTGGGGCTGTACCCGCCCTCGCGCGGGCGCTTCGAGTTCGCCGGCCAAGACGCGCACGCCGCCTACCGCAGCCGCAGCGGCCGGGGCATCCGGCGCCACATCCAGATGATCTTCCAAGACCCCTACGCCAGCCTGAACCCGCGCTGGCGCGTGGCCGACATCGTGGCCGAGCCCTTGCGCGAACACGGCCTGCTCAGCGATGCGCAGGCGCTGCAGGCGCGCGTGGCCGAGTTGCTGCAGTCGGTGGGCCTGAGCCCGCTGGACCGGGTCAAGTTTCCGCACCAGTTCTCGGGCGGGCAGCGCCAGCGCATCTCAATTGCGCGCGCGCTGGCCACGCAGCCCGAGTTTCTGGTCTGCGACGAGCCCACCTCGGCGCTCGATGTGAGCGTGCAGGCGCAGGTGCTCAACATCATGAAAGACCTGCAACGCCAGCAGGGCCTGACCTACCTCTTCATCAGCCACAACCTGGCGGTGGTGCGCCATGTGAGCGACCACGTGGGCGTGATGTACCTCGGGCGGCTGGTGGAGCTGGCCCCCAAGCAGGCTTTGTTTGCCCAGCCGCGCCACCCCTACACGCGCATGCTGCTGGAGGCCATCCCCAAGCTGCACCACACCGGGCGCGCGCGCACCCCGGTGCAGGGCGAGGTGCCCAACCCGCTCAACCCGCCCAGCGGCTGCGCCTTTCACCCGCGCTGCCCGGCGGCCAACAGCCGCTGCAGCAGCGAACGCCCGGTGCTGCAAAGCCTAGACGGCATCCGCGTGGCCTGCCATGCGGTGGAGGAAGGGCGGCTTTGAATCCGGCTTGGCGGCGGGCAGCGGCTCAGGGGCTGGGGCTTTGCTCCAGCGCCTCGGCCGCTAGGCACAAGTCGGCCCAGGCGCGCGCCTTGTCGGCCGGGCTGCGCAGCAGATAGGCCGGGTGGTAGGTGACGACCAGCGGCAGCACCCGCCCCGCCAGCCTGGCCTGATAGACGCGCCCGCGCAGCTTGCCCAGCGGCAGCTCGCGCAGCGCCTCGGCGCTCAGGCAGCCGCCCTCGGCCAGCAGGGTCTGGGCCGCAAAACGCCCCAGCGCCAGCACGATTTTGGGCTGCAGCAGATCCACCTGGCGCAGCAGATAGGGCGTGCAGTGGGCGATTTCGTCCGCGGCCGGGTTGCGGTTCTGTGGCGGTCGGCATTTGATCACGTTGGCGATATAGACGCGCTGCTCGCGCTGCAGCTGCAGCGCCGCCAGCATGCGGTCGAGCAACTGCCCGGCGCGGCCCACAAAAGGCAAGCCCTGGCGGTCTTCTTCCTCGCCCGGCGCTTCGCCCACCAGCAGCCAGTCCGGCCGCCGGTCGCCCATGCCGGGCACGGCGCACTGGCGCTGCGCGCCCAAGGGGCAGCGCTGGCAGTCGCGGATTTGCTGCTCCAGTGCGTCCCAGTCGGGGGCGGGGGCGGTTGCAGGGAACGCGGGCCTCGTGTGGGGGGCAAGGGCGGCGGTTGCCGGGGCGCTGGAGGTGGCGGCCACCGGGAGGGCTGGCGCCGCAGCAGCACGCGCTGCAGGCTCGGCGCGGCGTGCGGGCGCTGGCGCCGCTGCAGTGGGTCCGGGTGCGGCTTTGGCTGCGGTTTGCCACCACGGCCGCACGCCCATCTCGGCCAGCATGGCGCTCTGGCGCGGGCTCAGCCGGGGCCGCGCCGGGGCAACCAGGGTGGCGGCCAGTGCGGGGGCAGGGTCGGGTGCGGGGGCGCTCATGCGGGCTCCGACTGTGCGGGCGGTGTGGCCACGGGCAGCGCATGCAGGCAGCGGCGCAGCAGCAGCGCGTCTTCGCGGCCGCCGCCCTCGGCCGGGTAGTAGCCGCTTCGCGTCGCCACGGTTGCAAAACCGGCCTGCTGGTAGAGCGCCCGCGCGGGCTGGTTGCTGGCACGCACTTCCAGCCACAGCGTTTGCGCCCCTTGGGCCTCGGCGCTTTCAATCAGCCGCTGCAGCAGCAAACGGCCCCAACCCTGGCGCGGGCGCGCCGTGGCCAGGTTGTGCAGATGCACCTCGTCGAGCACCGCTTGCGCCACCCAGTAGCCCAGCAGCAGGCGGCCGTCGGGCAGGGTGAAATCCTCCGGGTCGGGCAGATTATCTGGTGGGCTCGCCGCAGTCCGAAGCAGCAGTTGCGCACTGTGCCCGGCTTGCAGGGCCTCGGCAAACTGGCGCTCGCTCCACGGGTGCGCATGGGCGCGGCGCTCGAGTGCGCACACGGCCTCTAGGTGCTCGGCTTGCATGGGGGCCCAGTGCCAGCCCGGCGGCGCAGCGTGGCTCATGGCGGCCCCGGCTGCGCAGCCAGGCGCTGCGCCTGCAAGGCCGCGCGCTCGGCGGTGGTGAGCGCGACTTGGTCGCGCACATACAGCGGCTGCGCCTGCTCGGCCGCCACCGCCAGCCCCGCCGCCCAATGCCAGCCCGCCAGCCGCAGCAGCGCCGCCGCGCTCGGCCAGGCCGGCACCTGCGGCGCCGTGCGCCACGGCAGCGGCAAGCGCTCGGCATAGGTTTCAAGCGCGTTGCTCACCAGCCAGGTGGCTGCGCCGGCTTCGTCTTGCAGCCACTCCAGCGGCAGCGCTTCGGGCGCGCACAGGCGCGGTGCCCCCTCTAGGCGCCAGCCTGCGTCGCCCGCCGACCCACCGCGCCAACGCAGCTCGGCCACGTAGAGCTCGCCCATGCGCGCATCCAGCGCCGCCACCAAGCGGGTAGGCCGGGCCTGCCCTTGCCCTAGCAAAGCCCTTGGCACAGCCCCGCTCCACAGCCCCCGGGCGCATCCAGTGTGCCAGCCCTCGTCGCCCAGCGCCAGCAAGGTGCTGATGGGCAGCACCGGCACCCCGCCCGGGCGCGCCGCCAGCGCCAGCCCCTGCACCACCGCGCAGGCGCTGCGCAAGCCGGTAAAAGCCCCCGGCCCCTGGCCAAAAGCGATCGCATCGAGCTCCGCCAAACGCCAACCCAAGCCCTGCAGCAGCTCCAGCAGGCGCGGCAGCAGCGTGGCCGAAGCCTGTGCACCGCCTTCGCCCTCGTAGGCCGCCAGCGCCGCGCCACCGGCCGGGCCCAGCGCCACGCTCAGGCGCTCGGTGCTGGTCTCGATCGCCAGCACGCGCCGCGCCGCCGGTCTGGGCGGGCAGGCGGGCGAAGTGTAGCTAGGCGGGTTCATGGCTTTCGATTATCCTGCCTGATCGGCCCTGCCGCTTGGGCGGCGCTGGCCTTGTGCGGGTGCCATGGTGCCATGGTGCCGATTCAACGGGGTAGCTGCTAAACTGGCAGTGTGCTGTTACCAAGAGGTG
>BBPE01003833.1_pt1 | contig 10375 bp, 9 predicted proteins | sample 1344301 | NCBI WGS metagenome assembly BBPE01 (sample SAMD00019089, study PRJDB2971) | groundwater metagenome | isolation source: The Cedars highly-alkaline
CCCCAGTCCAGCACGGAGCGCGCGATCAGCGGCTCGGTGCGGAACCAGTCCCGGCACAGGCGGCGGAGGTTGTAGAGCGCGGCCGGCACCACGGTGCCGATGACGCAGCGCGTGACCTCGGCGGGCCTGAGGCCGGCGTGCTGGAACAGCGCCAACAGCCAGACCGCGTATTCGTCGCTGGTGCGGTCGGCGCGGGTGGCGACGCGCCAGCGGCCGCGCCATTGCTGGCCGTCGTGCACGGCAAAGACGACGTTGGTGTTTCCCGCGTCCACGGCCAGCAGCATGGTTCCGCTATCCCCCCACTTCGCCCGCATGGAAGGCGCGGACGCGGCCGCCTGTCGAGAGGAGGAGCGCGCCGTCCTCCGCCAGCCCCTCGAAGCGGCCGTGCGCGTCGGCCTGCCCGCGCCCGATGGTAAGCGGCGTGCCGCGCTCCGGGCCGGCGGCGAGCCAGGCGGCGCGGATCGGCGCGAAGCCCTCCAGCAGCCGCGTGGTGCGCCAATGCGCGATGCGGTCGAGGAGGCGGCGGGCAAAGGCCTCCGGCTCCTCCGGCCCGAGCGCCGCCACGGCGCGGCCCGGGACCTCCGGCGCGTGGGCGAGGTTCACCCCGAAGCCGACCACGAGGTGGGCGATGGCGCCCTCCGGCGTCAGCGCCGCCTCCGTCAGCACCCCGCCGGCCTTCGCCCCGCCGAACATCAGGTCGTTCGGCCACCTCAGGCGCGCCTCGGGGCACAGCACCGCGGCCGCGTCGTGGAGGGCCACCGCGAAGAGGAGCGCCCAGGAGGGCAGTTCGTGCGCCGGGCCGGTGGGGCGCAGCAGCGCCGAAAGATGGAGGTTGCCGGGCCGCGAATCCCACACGCGCACGCCGGTGCCGCGCCCGGCGCTCTGCCGCCGCGCGAGGATGGCGAGGCCCTCCGCCTCGCCATCCGCCGCGCGCATCAGGGCAAGGTCCTGGGTGCTGGGGAGTTGCTCGCGAAGCTCGACCCGCCACGGGGCGGCCGGCCGATTCACGCCACGCGGCCCTTGCCCGCGGGCGAACGGGCGGCGCTCACCCGATCAGCGACGCGACGGCGCCGCGCGCCGCGCCCAGCACCGCGCCGGGGAACAGGAAGAACAGCGCATTGAACAGCGCCGTCGCGCCCAGCACGAGCGACAGGCTCGCGGGCTTCGCGTCGAAAGCGGGCAGCGGATCGTCGAAGTACATCACCTTGATGACGCGCAGGTAGTAGTAGGCGGCGACGACGGAGCTGAGCACGCCGATGGTCGCCAGCGCCCAGTACCCGCCCTCGACCGCCGGCAGCAGCACGTAGAGCTTGGCGAAGAACCCCGCGAGCGGCGGGATGCCGGCCAGCGAGAACATGATCACCGCGAGCGCCAGCGCCATTCCGGGGTCGGTGCGGCCGAGGCCGGCGAGGTCGTCCACGCGCTCCACCGCGCGGCCGTCGCGGCGCATGGCGACCAGCACGGCGAAGGTGCCGACCGTCATCGCCACGTAGATCGCGGTGTACACCAGCGTGCCGCGCAGCCCGCTCTCGCCCGCGACGGCGAGGCCCATCAGCACGAAGCCCACGTTGCTGATCGACGAGTAGGCCATCAGCCGTTTCAAATTGGTCTGTCCGATGGCGGCGAAGGCGCCGAGCAGCATGGAGCCGACGGAGGCGAGCCAGATCACCTGCTGCCACTGCGCGGCGACATCGCCGAAGGGCCCGGCCAGCACGCGGGTGAGCAGCGCGATGGCGGCCACCTTGGGCGCGGCGGCGAAGAAGGCGGTGACCGGCGTTGGCGCGCCCTCGTACACGTCGGGCGTCCACATGTGGAACGGCACGGCGCCGATCTTGAAGGCCAGCCCCGCGATGACGAAGACGATGCCGACGACGACGCCCTGCGACACGCCCCCCTGGTTTCCCTGCGGGGAGGACAGCGCCTCGGCCAGCCGGTCGAAATTCGTCGTGCCCGCGAAGCCGTACACGAGCGACGCGCCGTAGAGCAGCAGGCCGGAGGCGAGCGCGCCGAGCACGAAGTACTTCAGGCCGGCCTCGGCGCTGCGCGGGTTGTCGCGGTCGAAGGCGGCGATGACGTAGAGCGGCAGCGAGAGCAGCTCGAGGCCCAGATACACGGCCATCAGGTCGTTGGCCGAGATCATCACCATCATGCCCAGCGTCGCGAACAGGACGAGCACCGGGAACTCGAAGCGCGACAGCCCCTCGCGCCTGTTCCAGTCGAGCGCGAGCAGCAGGCCGGCCGCGGCGCCGGCGAGCGCCAGCAGCTTCATGAAAGCCGAAAAATCGTCCGCCACGTACTGCCCGCCGAACGCCGTACCCTCGGGCGAGGCGACGACGAGCACGCCGGCGAGCAGGAAGGCGCCGAGCACGGCCATGGTGCAGGGGAAGGTCGTGTCGCGCTTCGGCATCACGCCCGCGACGAGGATGACGAGGCCGGCGACCGCGAGCGCGATCTCCGGCAGGGCAAGGGTCCAGTTCATTGCACGCCCGCCAGGCGCGACGCGGCGGCCATCGCCTGCTGGTGGTTCTGCACCAGCCCGGCCACCGTCGCGGAGAAGAAGGAGAGGAAGGATTGCGGGTACACGCCCATCCACAGCGTGAGCACGATGAGCGGCGCGAAGGTCGCGTATTCCCGCGGGGAGAGGTCGAGCAGCGCGCGCACCTCCGCCTTGGTGACCTGCCCGAAGGAGACGCGGCGGTAGAGCCACAGCATGTAGGCGGCACCCAGCACCATGCCCATCGCCGCGCCGACGGCGACCCAGGGGTTCACCGCCCAGGCGCCGAGGATGACGAGGAACTCGCCCGGGAAGCCGGCGGTGCCGGGGAGTGCGACCGAGGCCATGGTGAACAGCAGGAACACCAGCGCGTAGGCCGGCATGATCTTGGCCACGCCGCCGTAGCGCGCGATCTCGCGGCTGTGCACGCGGTCGTAGAGGACGCCGACGCACAGGAAGAGCGCGCCGGAGACGACGCCGTGGCTGAGCATCTGGAACAGCGCGCCCTCGATGCCCTGCTGGTTGAAGGTGAAGATGCCGATCGTCACGATGCCCATGTGCGCGACGGAGGAGTAGGCGATCAGCTTCTTCATGTCCTCCTGCGCCAGCGCGACGAGGCTGGTGTACACGATGGCGACGACCGACAGCGCGAAGACCATCGGCGCGAAGAACTCGCTCGCGTCGGGGAACAGCGGCAGGTTGAAGCGCAGGAAGCCGTAGCCGCCCATCTTCAGCAGCACGCCCGCGAGGATGACGGAGCCCGCCGTCGGCGCCTCGACGTGCGCGTCGGGCAGCCAGGTGTGGACCGGCCACATCGGGACCTTCACCGCGAAGGAGGCGAAGAAGGCGAGGAACAGCCAGGCCTGCATCCCGAACGGGATGTCGAGCTCCGCGAGCTCGGGCAGGTAGGTCGTGCCTGCGCTGAACCACAGCGCGACGACGGCGAGCAGCATCAGCACCGAGCCGAGCAGCGTGTAGAGGAAGAACTTGTACGCGGCGTAAACGCGCCGCACGCCGCCCCAGATGCCGATGATGAGGAACATCGGGATCAGCACGCCCTCGAAGAAGATGTAGAAGACGAGCAGGTCCATCGCGCAGAACATGCCGACCATCATCGTCTGGAGGACGAGGAAGGCGACCATGTACTCGCGCACGCGTTTGCCGACCTCCCACGACGCGAGGATGCAAAGCGGCGTCAGCGCGGTGGAGAGCAGCACGAAGAGGACGGAAATGCCGTCCACCCCCATCGCGTAGGAAACCCCGAAATCCGGCAGCCAGTCGGCGCGCTCGACGAACTGGAAGTCCGGGCTCGTGCGGTCGAACTGGAACCAGAGGACGAGGCTGAGGGCGAAGGTGACGAGGCTCGTCCACAGCGCGGCCCAGCGCGCGTTGGACGCGACCACCTTCTCCTCGCCGCGCACGGTGAGGATGGCGAGCGCGCCGACGAGCGGCAGGAAGGTGAGGATCGTGAGGATCGGGAAGCCGGCGGCGTTCATCGGGACACCAGGAAGAGCGAGACGAAGACAACAAGGCCGATGATCATCGCGAAGGCATAGCTGGCGACGCTGCCGGTCTGGATGCGCACCACGCCGCGCGCGGCGCCGGCGGCGGCGGCGGCGGCACCATTCGGCAGGCCGTCGATGATGCGCGTATCGCCCACCTGCCAGAGTTGACGCGCGAGCAGTTGCGTGGGGCGCACGAAGATGCGGTCGTACAGCTCGTCGAAATACCACTTGTTGAGCAGGAAGGCGTACAGCCCGGGCATGGCGGCCGCGATGCGCGCGGGGATGTGTGGCAGGAACCCGTAGAGCAGCACGGCGAGCGCGATGCCGGAGAAGGCGGTGACCTTGGCTACCGTCGGCACCCAGTGCGGCGCGTGGTGCAGCGCCTCCATCATGTGCTTCGCCGGCAGGTTGAAGATCGCGCCGTTCCAGAACTTCTCCGCCGCGTCGCCGATGAAGTGGGGGGCAAAGGCGGCGCCCGTCACCACCGCGCCGACCGACAGCGCGAGCAGCGGCACCAGCATCACCCACGGGCTTTCATGCACGTGCTCCATCGTGTGCGCGTCCGCGCGCGGGGCGCCGTGGAAGGTCAGGATGAGCAGCCGCCAGGAGTAGAAGGCGGTGAGGAACGCGGCCACGATGCCGCACACGAACGCGTAGGTGCCGACGGCAGATTGCGCCGCCACCGCGCCCTCCAGGATCGCGTCCTTAGAGTAGTAGCCGGCGAAGAACGGGATGCCCGCAAGCGCGAGCGAGCCGATCCACATCACCGCGTAGGTGACGGGGATCTTGCGCCAGATGCCGCCCATCCGCCGGATGTCCTGCTCGTCGCTCATCGCGTGGATGACGGAGCCGGCGCCGAGGAACAGCAGCGCCTTGAAGAAGGCGTGGGTGATAAGGTGGAACATCGCCGCCTGGTACAGGCCGATGCCGGCCGCGAAGAACATGTAGCCGAGCTGCGAGCAGGTCGAGTAGGCGATGATGCGCTTGATGTCGTTCTGCACGCAGCCGATGGTCGCGGCGAACAGCGCCGTGGACGCGCCGACGACGGTCACCATCGCCAGCGCGCCGGGGGCGAACTCCAGCACCGGCGACATGCGGCACAGCAGGAAAACGCCGGCGGTGACCATCGTCGCCGCGTGGATCAGTGCCGAGACGGGCGTCGGCCCCTCCATCGCGTCCGGCAGCCAGGTGTGCAGGCCGAGCTGCGCGGACTTGCCCATCGCGCCCAGGAACAGCAGCACGCCGATCAGCTCGAGCGAGGGGATGCCGAGGAAGGTCTGGTCGGCCAGCCCCTCGGCCGCGGCGAAGATCGCGTCGAACTCCAGGCTGCCGAAGGTGAAGAAGGTGAGCGCCATGCCGAGCATGAAGAACAGGTCGCCCACGCGGTTGACGATGAAGGCCTTCATCGCCGCGGCGTTCGCGCTCTCGCGGTCGTACCAGTAGCCGATGAGCAGGTAGCTCGCGAGGCCCACGCCCTCCCAGCCGAAGAAGAGCTGAACCAGATTGTCCGCCGTCACCAGCATCAGCATCATGAAGGTGAACAGGCTGAGATAGGCGAAGAAGCGCGGGCGCGTGGCGTCGTGGCTCATGTAGCCGACGCTGTAGAGGTGGATGAGGCAGGAGATGAGCGTGATCATCGCCACCATCACCGCCGACAGCGTGTCGTAGCGCAGCGCCCAGGCGAATTGCAGCTCGCCGACATCCATCCAGGTGGCGATCTCAACCGTCTCCGGCGCGGAGCCGAGCGCGACCTGGAACACGGCGAGCGTGCCGCAGATCGCGGCGAGCGCCATGCAGGCGATGGCGGACCACATCGCGGCGCGCTCGCCGATCCAGCGCCCGGCGAAGCCGCTGATGGTGGCGCCCAGCAGCGGGAAGAAGACAGCTCCGACCAACATCCGTTCAGCCTCGCAGGGTCGAGACGTCCTCGACCTCGATGGTCCCGCGGTTGCGGAAGTAGATGACGACGATGGCGAGGCCGATGGCCGCCTCGGCGGCCGCCACGGTCAGGATGAACAGCGCGAAGACCTGGCCGGCGAGGTCGTTCAGCTGCGCCGAGAAGGCGACGAGGTTCAGCGTCACCGAGAGCAGGATGAGCTCGACGCTCATCAGGATCACGATGACGTTCTTGCGGTTGAGGAAGATGCCGAAGATGCCGAGCACGAAGAGGATGGCGCCCACGGTGAGATAGTGGGCGAGGCCGATGGCGAGCATCTAGTGCCGCCCTCCGTCCGCATGCTCGACGCGCGCGGGCTCGGGCTCAGGCGCGGACTGGGGCGCGGGCTGGCGCGCGGACTGGGGTGCCGGCGTCGGCAGGGGCCGCAGGATCTTCTCGCGCGCGATGCCGGCGCCGAGCGCGGGCTGCTCCATCGCCACGGCGGAGGAGCGCGCGATCTGCGCCGCGATGTCCTGGCGCTTCGTGCCGGGCCGGTCGCGCAGCGTCAGCACGATGGCGCCGATCATGGCGACGAGCAGGATCAGGCCGCAGATCTGGAACAGGAAGATGTAGTCCGTGTAGATGATGCGGCCCAGCGCCTCGGTGTTCGTCACGCCCTCGGGCGTCGGTGACATGCGCAGGCCCGCCGCGTCCCCGGCGAAGCTCCACACGCCGAACACGAAGAGCAGTTCGAGGAACAGGATGCCACCGACGACGGCGCCGAACGGCGCGTAGCGCTGGAAGCCCTCGCGCAGCGCCGCGAAATCCACGTCGAGCATCATCACGACGAACAGGAACAGCACCGCGACCGCTCCGACGTACACGATGACCAGGATCATCGCGAGGAACTCGGCGCCGGCGATGAGGAACAGCGCCGCGGCGTTGAAGAAGGCGAGGATGAGGTAGAGCACGGAGTGGACTGGGTTGCGCGAGGTGACGACCATCACCGCGCTGGCGATCAGGATCGCCGCGAACACGTAGAAGGCGAGGGCTACGATCATCGGAAAGTCTTCATCGGTGCGGCGCTCATCGGTAGGGCGCGTCCAGCTCCAGACGCTTCGCCAGGATCGGTTCCCACCGGTCGCCGTTGTCGAGCAGCTTGGCCTTGTCGTACAGCAGTTCCTCGCGCGTCTCGGTGGCGAACTCCAGGTTCGGCCCCTCGACGATGGCGTCCACCGGGCATGCTTCCTCGCACAACCCGCAATAGATGCACTTCGTCATGTCGATGTCGTAGCGCGTGGTTCGCCGGCTTCCGTCGTCGCGCGGCTCGCTCTCGATGGTGATGGCCTGGGCGGGGCACACCGCCTCGCACAGTTTGCAGGCGATGCAGCGTTCCTCGCCGTTGGGGTAGCGGCGCAGCGCGTGCTCGCCCTTGAAGCGCGGCGAGATGGGCGCGCGTTCGTACGGATAGTTGAGCGTCGCCTTCGGCTTGAAGAACGTCTTGAGCGTCAGCCACATGCCGCCCACGATCTCGGTGAGCAGGAAGGCCCTCGCGGTGCGGTCCAGGTTCATGCCAACCACCTCATGCGGGCAGCCACCCCGTCAGTTTGAGGACGAACGCCGTCAGCACGAGCCAGAGGAGCGTGAACGGCAGAAAGATCTTCCAGCCCAGCCGCATCAGCTGGTCATAGCGGAAGCGCGGGAAGGTCGCGCGCACCCAGATGAACACGAACAGGCAGGCCGCGACCTTCAGCGCGAACCACACCGGCCCGGGCACCCAGTTGAGCGGCGCGATGTCGAGCGGCGGGTACCACCCGCCCAGGAACAGGATGGTCGCGAGCGCGCTCATCAGGATCATGTTCGCGTATTCGCCGAGGAAGAACAGCGCGAAGGTCATCGAGCTGTATTCGACGAAGAACCCGGCAACGAGCTCGCTCTCGCCCTCCGGGATGTCGAAGGGCGCGCGGTTCGTCTCGGCGAGCGCCGAGATGAAGAACACCACGAACATGGGGAAGAGCGGGATGACGAACCACAGCCCCTGCTGCGCGCGCACGATCTCGGTGAGGTTGAGCGAGCCGACGCAGAGCAGCACGGTGACGATCACGAGGCCGATGGAGACCTCGTAGCTCACCATCTGCGCGGCCGATCGCAGCGCGCCGAGGAAGGCGTATTTCGAGTTCGACGCCCAGCCCGCGATGATGATGCCGTACACGCCGAGCGAGGAGATCGCGAAGAGGTAGAGGATGCCGACATTGATGTCGGCGATCGCCCACCCGTCGTTCACCGGGATGACGGCCCAGGCGAGCATGGCCAGCGTGAAGGTGATGATCGGCGCCATGACGAACAGCACGCGGCTCGCGCCGGACGGGATGATCGTCTCCTTCATCAGCATCTTGATCGCGTCGGCGAAAGGCTGGAGCAGGCCGAACGGCCCGACCATGTTCGGGCCGACGCGCAGCTGCATCGCCGCCAGCACCTTGCGCTCGGCATAGGTGAGATAGGCGACGGCGATCAGCACGGGCACAAGCAGCGCCATCGCCTGCGCGACGGTCAGCGCGAACACGCCGGCGGGGGTGGCGAGGAACTCGGTCATTCGGCGGCCATCGCCTGCGCCGGCGTGCCGTAGGTGGCGGCGCAGGCGGCCATGGTCGGGCTGGCGCGGCCGATGGCCTCGGCCTGCCAGAAATTGGTGATGGGCAGTACGAAGGGCGCGGCCGTCAGTTCGCCCCCGCCCGCGGGCCCGGAGGCGTCGGCGCAGCCGCGCGCGGTCGCCACGCCGGGCCGGGCGAAGACGGGCCGCTCCGCGCGCAGCCCCACGCGCAGCGCCTCGCGCGTGTCGAAGCCCAGCTCCACGCCAAGCGCCGCGGCGAGGCCGCGCACGATCCGCCAATCCTCCAGCGCCTCGCCCGGCGGCGGCGCGGCCGACCAGCCGGACTGCACGCGGCCCTCGGTGCTGACGTAGGTGCCGTCCTTTTCGGTGTAGGCGGCGCCGGGCAGGATCACGTCCGCCCGCGCGGCCGCCGCGTCGCCGTGGTGGCCCTGGCAGATCACGAAGGTGGAGGCCGGGATGCGCGCGATGTCGAAATCGTCGGCCGCCATGAGGTAGAGCGTGTCCACGCCGCCGGCCAGCATCTCCGCCTGGCCCAGCCCGGCCACGAAGCCCACATCGAGCGCGCCGACCTGGCCGCCGAACAGGTGCAGCAGGTTGAACCCGTGCCAGTCCTCCCGCAGCCCCCCCGCGTCGCGAACCAGGTTCCACGCCGCCGCCAGCACCGCCGCGCCGTCGGCACGCGCGATGGCGCCGCGGCCGAGGATCACCATCGGGTTCTTCGCGCCGGCCAGGAACTCGCCCGCGCGCGCGAGGTCGTTCGGCGACGTGCCGAGATGCGTCGCGCGGTAGGTGTGGTCCAGCCCCGCCGGCCCGATCCAGCCCGCGCGGAAGCCGCCCTGCGTCCAGCGCCGGCGGATGCGCGCGTTGAGCACCGGCGCCTCCTGGCGGGGGAAGGAGCCCAGCATCACCAGCGCATCCGCCTCGTCGATGCCGGCGACGGTGGTGTTGAACAGGTAGAAGTCGCGCCGCGACAGGTCGAGCCTCGCGCCGTCCTGCCGCGCGTCGAGGTTGGCCTGGCCCAGCCTCTCCAGCAGCAGGCGCAGCGCGTACAGCGCCTCGACATCGGCTGTGTTGCCGGCGATGGCGCCCACGCGCCGGCCGCGCATGGCGAGCGCCGCCGCGGCCAGCGCCTCGCGCCACGTGGCGGGCTTGAGCTTGCCGTCGCGCCGGATCCAGGGCCGGTCGAGGCGGCGGCGCTTCAGCCCGTCGAAGGAAAAGCGCGCGCGGTCGGAGAGCCACTCCTCGTTGATGTCGTCGTCCTGGCGCGGCAGGATGCGCAGCACCTCGCCGCCGCGGCTGTCCACGCGGATCGGCGTGCCGAGCGCGTCGAGCACGTCCACGCTGTCGGTCTTGCTCAGCTCCCAGGGGCGCGAGACGAAGGCGTAGGGCCGCGAGGTCAGCGCGCCCACCGGGCAGATGTCGATCAGGTTGCCCGACAGCTCGGTGCGCAGCGCCGTCTCGATGTAGGTGCCGATCTCCATCGCCTCGCCGCGGCCCGTCGCACCCATCTCCGGCACGCCCGCGACCTCGGCGCTGAAGCGGACGCACCGCGTGCAGTGGATGCAGCGGTTCATGATCGTCTTGATCAGCGGGCCGACGTACTTGTCCTTGGTGAAGCGCTTGTCCTCGCGCGTGCGCGAGTGGTCGCGCCCGTAGGCCATCGCCTGGTCCTGCAGGTCGCACTCGCCGCCCTGGTCGCAGATCGGGCAGTCGAGCGGGTGGTTGAGGAGGAGGAACTCCATCACCCCGCGCCGCGCGTTGCGCACCATCTCGCTGTCGGTGAGCACCTTCATGCCCTCGGCCACGGGGAAGGAGCAGGAGGCGACGGGCTTGGGCGCCTTCTCGATCTCCACCAGGCACATGCGGCAATTGCCGGCGACGGAGAGGCG
>BBPE01001220.1_pt3 | contig 10362 bp, 4 predicted proteins | sample 1344301 | NCBI WGS metagenome assembly BBPE01 (sample SAMD00019089, study PRJDB2971) | groundwater metagenome | isolation source: The Cedars highly-alkaline
ATCGCTTTCAGCAAAAAGCGGCTCACGCCGGGCCGCCGATCCGCTGTAGACCTCGTTGGCCAGCGCGGCTTTGCGTTCTTGCAGCGCCAGTATGCGTTCTTCAATGGTGCCCTGAGCCACCAGCTTGAGCACCCACACGCTGTGCTGCTGCCCGATGCGGTGCGCGCGGTCGGTGGCCTGATTCTCCACCGCGGGGTTCCACCACGGGTCGTAATGGATCACGGTGTCGGCTTGCGGCAAATTCAGTCCGACGCCGCCGGCCTTGAGGCTGATGAGAAACAGCGGCACCGCGCCGCTGGTAAAGCGCTCGATGAGCTGGTCGCGCTTTTGACTCTGGCCGGTCAGCTTGACCCAGTTCAGACCGCGCTTTTTCAGCTCGACCTCGATCAGTGTGAGCATGCTGGTGAACTGCGAGAACAACAGCACGCGCCGACCTTCTTCGAGCATTTCGGGCAGCAGCTCCATCAAATGGTCCAGCTTGGCTGAACGCTTGATTTTTTGCGCCGCATCGAGCGCCAGCAGGCGCGGGTCGCAGCAAACCTGGCGCAGCTTGAGCAAGGCATCCAAAATGGTGATCTGCGACTTGGCCAGACCCCTGCTGTGGAGCGCTTCGCGCACGGTCTTTTCCATGCTCAGCCGAATCGTTTCGTACAAGTCGGCCTGCTTGCCGGCGAGTTCGACGCGCGCGATGGTTTCCACCTTGGGCGGCAGCTCTTTGGCCACCAGCGCCTTGGTGCGGCGCAGCATGAAGGGCGTGATGCGCGCGCGCAACTGCGCCATGCGCTCGGGGCTGCCCGAGCGCTCGATCGGGTTGCGAAACAACTCTTTGAAGCGCGCCTGGCTGCCCAGAAAGCCCGGCATCAGAAAGTGAAACAGGCTCCAGACTTCGCCCAGGTGGTTTTCCATCGGCGTGCCCGACAGGCACAGCCGGTGCCGGGTGTGCAGCTCGCACGCCACCTGCGCGGCCTGGGTGCTGGCGTTTTTGATGTTTTGCGCCTCATCCAGCACCACCACATGCCACTGCAACTGCAGCCAGCGTTCGCGGTCGCGCTGCAACAGCGAATAAGGCGCAATCACGACATCGTGGTCGATGATTTGTTCGGCCTTTTCGTGCCGCTGCAGTCCGTGCAACAACAAGCAGCGCAGCGTCGGACAAAAGCGCTGCGCTTCGCGCTGCCAGTTGCCCAGCAAACTGACCGGCGCGATGATGAGCGCGGGCCGGTCCAGGCGTCCGGCGTCTTTCTCGACCTGAATATGGGCCAGCGTTTGCAGGGTTTTGCCCAGCCCCATGTCGTCGGCCAAGATGCCAGACAGCGCGTTTTGGCGCAGAAACTGCAACCAGTTCAGCCCCTGCTGCTGGTAGGGCCGCAGCTTGGCCTGCACGGTCGGCGGCAGCGCCACATCAGGCAGGCTCAAGGGGCCACGCATGTGCTGCAACAAGCGCTGCAGGCTGGGCGCGCCGGCCCAGGAAACCCCTTCGCCCAGCGCGGCGCCGGTGCGCAAGGCCTGCAGGCGCGAGAGTTTGATTTGTTCGCCGCTCAAGTCCAGGCCGCGCTCGCCCACCAGCTCCAGCAGTGCGCTCAGCCAGGGTTGCAAGGCGGCGCCGGGCAGGCGCACAAAGCCCGGGCCGGCCGGGTCGCGCAGGTACACGTGCTCTGGCAGCGCCGCTGCCGTGTCGGCAGCAGCGGGCGCGGCGCGGGCGGCCAGCGCAATCAGTTCAGGCAGCCAGGGCAGCACGTTGCGGCGCTGGCCGTTGATCTCTATGCCAAGCGACAGGTCGAACCAGGGCGAGGTCTGCTCGTCGTCCCCCTCGGCCTGCATCTGCAGTTGCAGCCCGTCGGCGCGCTGCACCCAGTCGTGCAAGCTCGGCTCCAGGGTGAGGGCAAAACCGGCCTGGCGCAGCGCGGCGTAGTCGCTGTCGGCCCAGTGCAGCCAGCTCAGCGGGTCGGCCTCGCTGCTCAATCTCAGCTCCCCTGCGGGCGTGACCTGCAAGCCCAGCGCCGCCAGCGCGTTCAGCGCGCGCTGCTCAGCCGCCATGTCGCGCTGGAGCAAGCGGCGCGGGCCATCGGGCTCGACCGCAGGCAAGGGCACGTTGGCCTGCGCCGTGGTCCACCAGCCGCGCTGGCCAGCGTAATCAAAGCTGATCCGGGCGCAGATCAGGCCGGCCGGGTTGGCCGCCGGCGCCGTTGTGCTGCTCAGATGCAAGCAGGCTTGCGGCAGCAAGCCGCTGATGACTTCGACCGGCTCGAGCACGGCGGGTAAGGCCAGCATGCCCAATTGTTCGCTCAACCGATCCTGGTGTTTGCGCAACACCGATTCGCGCACCGCCGGCGCTTTGAACAGGGCTTGAACCAGCGTCATGCTCAAACCCTGCACGTCGACCAGACCGCAGCGGCCACGCTCTGCGTCCAGATACAGCGGTGGGTCGTTTTTGCACAGCAGCGCACCTGGACTGTCCAGCTCGGCCAGCAAGCGCCAGACCGGTTCGCCGGCGTCGCCGGGTGGGCTGTCTTGCCAGCGCCAGGCCAGCGCCTGGGGCTCTCCCCATTCGATCGGGTCTTGCGGGTAGCCGTTGCTCGCGCGCGTCATCAAGCGCCCGGTGCTGGCGGCCTTGCGCAACAACAAGGTGCCGGCCTCGCCGCTGGGCAGCACCGCGTCGGGAAACGAATAACCGTAGCGGCCCTGCAGCGGTTTGCAGGCTCGCATCAGGCGCAGCACCTGGTGATCGGCCGGCGTGGCGCAGTCATAAAGCCGTTGGCCGGGATAGGGTTCGTAGCCCACGCTGCGCGGTTTGGCCCAGCCGCCGTTGACCTTTTGGTACGAGCTGACCAGCGTAAGCTGCAACTGCGTCACGCCTTCGTGCGTTGCGCTGGTGAGCACATACAGGTACTGTTCGGCCCGCTCGTGCGCCGATGACGGGCCCGCGGCTGTGGCCGGGCCGCGGGAGACCGCAATTTTCTCCAGCCAGTCCTGCCACTGGCGGTCGGCAGCCTGCAACGCTTTTTGCGCCAGTTGCGCCTGTTCGGCCAGGCGGGCCTGCTCCAGTTGCGCCGCCGACGGCCTTGCGTGCGGCTGTTGCTGCAACAACCGCCGCCCCTGATAAGCGGCCTTGATGCTCAGGGCGACGGCGTGCTTGCAATTCTGTCCCACCGGACAGGAACACGCGCCGGACCAGTTCTGCAGCCGGGACGCGCTGTCCAGCGTGATCGCCACTAAAGTCTGGTAAGGCAGACGCTGCTCGCCCTGCACCATGCCCGTGACCCGCCAGTGCGCGCCATCGGGGGCGATGTCGATGCTCAGCACCCGGTTGTGCAGAAACAGACTTTGTCCGCGCGACCAGTTCTGCGGGTCGAGCACGGATTGCAGGTCTTGCAGGTCGAACCAGATGAGCGCCCCAGGCGAAGAAGTTGACATGCGAATGGCGCGCAGAGGCGAGAAAAGAAAACACCGATGGTGGGCAGCGCTCGATTATCCGGCAGCACCAGGGAAGACTCTGGTGCTGCGACAGTGCTTGCGGTAAGATCAAAACCTTACGTTTACGTAAACGTCAACAAAAAACAAAAGCCATCTGGAGACCCCCATGCCCGGCCCGAGTGCTAGCTCCTTGCCGTTCCCGATCAACGCCATCTGGGCCGACAAAGACAGCCCATGGGAAAACTGGCAGGTGGCAGACGCGAGCGAGGGCAATAGCAGGAGCGGCAAGAACGGCAAAAAATCCCTGCACGTGGCGCTCAAATCGTTCGACCCCCAGGCCAAGCCCTACGCCAGCGGCGACAAGGCCGTCGATCTGGCCATCGTGCAGGCGCTGGCGGAACAAATCGATCAGCTGCAAAACCTGTTCTACGCCGATGGACGCTACAAGCTGCTGGTGCTGCTGCAGGGCATGGACACTTCGGGCAAGGACGGCACGGTGCGCAGCGTGTTCTCGCGCACCAGCCCGCTGGGCGTGCACACCGTCGGCTGGACAGCCCCCAACGAGATCGAACGCGCGCACGACTTTCTCTGGCGCATCCATCGAAAAGTGCCCCGTGCGGGCGAGATCATGGTGTTTAACCGCAGTCACTACGAAGACGTGCTGGTGCCGGTGGTCAACGGTTCGATCACGCCCGAGCAAACGCGCCAGCGCTATGAACACATCAACGACTTTGAACGCCTGCTGACACAGACCGGCACAGTGATCCTCAAATTCATGCTGCACCTCAGCTTCGAGGAACAGGGGCGGCGGCTGCAAGAACGTGTGGACGACCCGGAAAAGCACTGGAAATTCAGCCTGAGCGACCTGCAGGTGCGTCAGCAGTGGAGCGAGTACCAGCGCGCCTACGAAGCCCTGCTGAACGCGACCAGCACCGCCTGGGCGCCCTGGACGGTGGTGCCGGCCGACTCGAAAACCCAGCGCAACCTGATGGTCGCCACCCTGATTCGAGACACCCTCAAGGCGCTGGAGCTGCGGTACCCGCCCGAAGACCCGGCGCTGAGCGGGCTGCGCGTCGAGTGAGCCCATCGTCCACCTAGAGACCCACCATGACCCAACTCAACGCCGACTATCAGGCCCTGGCCGCTTACCGCCCCAGCCACAAGGTTCGCTTCGTCACCGCCACCAGTTTGTTCGACGGTCACGACGCCGCCATCAACATCATGCGCCGCATCTTGCAAGACATGGGCGCCGAGGTGATTCATCTGGGTCACAACCGCAGCGTCGACGAGGTGGTGACGGCCGCCTTGCAAGAAGACGTGCAAGGCATTGCCATCAGCTCTTACCAGGGCGGCCACGTCGAGTATTTTCAATACATGGTCGACTTGCTGCGCCAGCGCGGCGGCGCGCACATTCAGGTGTTCGGCGGCGGCGGCGGCGTCATCGTGCCGAGCGAAATCCGCGCCCTGCAAGATTACGGCGTGGCCCGCATCTACAGCCCGCAAGACGGCCAGCGCATGGGACTGGCGGGCATGATAGGCGAGATGCTGATGCGCTGCGACCAAGACTTGTGCGCCCTGGCACCCACCCAACTGACCGCCATTCAAGGCCACAGCCAGACCCACTGGCGCGCCCTGGCGCAGCTCATCACCGCGCTGGAGAACGGCCGCGTCGACGCGGCGCTGTGCAAGCACCTGCACCAGCAAGCCGCCACACGCAGCACCCCGGTGCTGGGCATTACCGGCACCGGTGGCGCGGGCAAGTCCAGCCTGACCGACGAGCTGATCCGCCGTCTGCGGCTGGATCAGGACGACGCGCTGCGGGTGGCGGTGATTTCGATCGATCCGTCGCGCCGCAAGAGTGGCGGCGCACTGCTGGGTGACCGCATCCGCATGAACGCCATTGGGCCCTGGCTGGGTGCGGCACAGCAAGCTGCCGATGCCGCAGCGCCGCAGCGCGTCTTCATGCGCAGCCTGGCCACGCGCGACTCCAACAGCGAAGTCAGCGCCGCGCTGCCCGAGGTGATCGCGGCCTGCAAAGTGTCGGGCTTTGACCTGATCGTGGTCGAGACCTCGGGCATCGGGCAGGGCAGCGCCGCCATCGTGCCGCTGGTCGATCTGCCGCTGTACGTCATGACGCCCGAATACGGTGCCGCCAGCCAGTTGGAGAAGATCGACATGCTCGACTTCGCCGCCTTCGTCGCCATCAACAAGTTCGACCGCAAAGGCGCGCTCGACGCGCTGCGCGACGTTGCCAAGCAAGTGCAGCGCAACCGGCAGGCATTCACCCTGCACCCCGAGCAGATGCCGGTGTTTGGCACCATGGCGGCGCGCTTCAACGACGACGGCGTGACCGCGCTCTACCAGGCTCTGAAGCCGCGCCTGCGCGAACTCGGCCTGCCACTGCGCGACGGCCGCCTGCCGCCGGCGTCTGTGCGCCACAGCAGCAAGCAAGCGCCGGTGCTGCCGACCACGCGCACGCGCTACCTGGCCGAGATCAGCGCCAGCGTGCGCGGCTACAAGCAGCGTGCACACGCGCAAGCCAGGCTGGCGCGTGAGATTCAGCAACTGCGCGCCGCCGCACGCCTGTTGACGCTGGACAAACCAGCCCGCCCAAAGGCTGCCGAAGCCGCCATCGACCTGGCGCAGCAGCGCGAACAGGCACAAGAACCGGCCGCACGCAAATTGCTGGCGCAGTGGCCCGACCTGCAAAAAGCCTACGCTGGCGACGAATACGTGGTGAAAATTCGCGACCGAGAAATCCGCACCGCGCTCACCACCCAGTCGCTCAGCGGCACCCTAATCCGCAAGGTGGCACTGCCAAAATACGAGGACCACGGCGAAATTTTGCAGTGGCTGATGCTCGACAACGTACCGGGCAGCTTTCCGTACACCGCAGGCACCTTTGCCTTCAAGCGCGAAAACGAAGACCCGACGCGCATGTTCGCTGGCGAGGGTGACGCCTTTCGCACCAACCGCCGCTTCAAACTGCTGTCTGAAGGCATGGCGGCCAAACGCCTGTCCACCGCGTTCGACTCGGTCACGCTGTACGGCAACAACCCCGACCTGCGGCCCGACATTTACGGCAAAGTCGGCAACGCGGGCGTCTCCATCGCCACGCTGGACGACTTGAAGGTGCTCTACGACGGCTTTGACCTGTGCCACCCAGCCACCTCGGTCAGCATGACGATCAACGGCCCCGCGCCGACCATTCTGGCGATGTTCATGAACGCCGCCATCGACCAGAATCTGAATAAATTCAAGACCGACAACGGCCGCGAGGCCAGCGACACCGAAACACAGAAAATCCGCGCATGGGTGCTGGCCAACGTGCGCGGCACGGTGCAGGCCGACATCCTGAAAGAAGACCAGGGCCAAAACACCTGCATCTTCTCGACCGAATTCAGCCTCAAGGTGATGGGCGACATCGCCGAGTACTTCGTGCACCATGGCGTGCGCAACTTCTACTCGGTCAGCATCTCGGGCTACCACATCGCCGAAGCCGGAGCCAACCCGATCTCGCAACTGGCCTTCACGCTCAGCAACGGCTTCACGCTGGTCGAAGCCTATTTGGCGCGCGGCATGCACATCGACGACTTTGCGCCCAATCTGAGCTTCTTCTTCAGCAACGGCATGGAGCCGGAGTACACCGTGCTCGGGCGCGTGGCACGGCGCATCTGGGCCGTGGCCCTGCGCGACCGCTACGGCGCCAACGAACGCAGCCAGAAACTGAAGTATCACATCCAGACCTCCGGGCGCAGCCTGCACGCGCAGGAAATTCAGTTCAACGACATCCGCACCACCTTGCAAGCGCTGATTGCCATTTATGACAACTGCAACAGTCTGCACACCAACGCATTTGACGAAGCCATCACCACGCCGACCGAAGATTCGGTACGCCGCGCGATGGCGATCCAGCTCATCATCAACCGCGAATGGGGTCTGGCCAAGAACGAAAATCCGAACCAGGGCGCTTTCATCATCGACGAACTGACCGAGCTGGTGGAAGAAGCGGTACTGGTCGAATTCGAGAAAATAGCCGACCGTGGCGGCGTTCTCGGAGCGATGGAAACCGGCTACCAGCGCAGCAAAATCCAAGACGAGAGCATGCACTACGAAATGCTCAAACACACCGGCGAATACCCCATCATCGGCGTCAACACCTTTCGCAACCCGCACGCTCAAGCGGTGCCGGACCAGCTCGAGCTGGCGCGCTCGACCGAGGAAGAAAAACAATCGCAGTTGCAACGTCTGGCTGACTTTCACTGCCGCCATCAGGCGCAAGCCGCGCAGATGCTGGCGTGCCTGCAGCAAGCCGTGATCGAGAACCGCAACGTGTTCGAGGTGCTGATGGACGCGGTGCGCTGCTGCTCGCTGGGCCAGATCACGCGCGCGCTGTTCGAAGTGGGCGGTCAGTACCGGCGCAGCATGTGATTCCCATCCCAAACGGGCGGTCGCGGCAGAAAACACCGACTACTATCTCCATGCCGGGCATACGCGAGTCGGCCAAAGGCTGAACGGGGGGCGTGCATGGCTTGTGCCCCGTTCAGCCATAAGACGACAAAGGCACCCGAAGGTGCCTTTGTCGCGGGGTGAGAGGTCACGGCCCGCAAGCCGCTCACCTCAGACCGGGATCAGACAGCCTGGGTAGTCTTCTTGACCATGTCGCTGGTCTGCTTGGTCACGACGGCGAAGTTGGCTTGGGCGGTTTCCACGGCCTTCTGACCCTGGCTCATGGCGTCCTGGAACGCGGCCACGGCGGCCTCGGAACCAGCGGGTGCATTCTTGACCAACTGATCTACCGATGCGGCAAAGGCCTTCTTGGCTTCGGCCAAGCTGGTCTCGATCTGCTTGGAGAAGTCCGTGCCGCCTTCGGTGGCAATGCTTTGCACGTGCTGGAAATAGGCAGCCGATTTTTCAGCCACGGGCTGGAAGAAGGCTGTCTGCAGGCTCATGAATTCCTGCGGGGACTTCACGCACAGCACGGCCTTGGCGTGGCCCAAGCTCTCGCCCAGGACGGCCTTGGAGGCAGCCATATTGAGCTCAACCAGCTTTTCTGCTGCGGCAAAAGCCTTCATGGCGGCGCTTTCGAATGCTTGCAGATGGGTTTGGCTGGCGGCGATGATTTGTTCGGCGGGGTTGTTCATTTCGGGTTCCTTGAAAAGGGTTGAGACAAAGGAGCCGCGCTCGAACATGTCCCGGCTTGCCGAGTTATGTTGCAGTGCAGCATGATCGCGATTCTACGGGAAATCCCGCAGATGGCAAGCGTTTATGCTGCACTGCAGCAGTTTTAGAGGCTCTCACCCAAATAAGCGGTTCCATGCCGCTGCTTGAGACACCCGGCCTTGCCGCCTGGTTTTTTTCGGCATGTTTCATGCGTGGCGTCACGGTGCTTTGAATACCCGTTCACAAGACCGTCACCGGTCGCAGGCAAGCTGGCGCGACCTCAACTCACGTCGTCTGCACATGCCACTCCAACCCTTGCACCTCTGCCTCGCTGCCGCCCTGGCGCTCGGCGCCCACTCGGCCCAGGCCCAGACCGAATTCCCCGCCACCTTGAGGGGCCACGCCATTTTGCCTGCGCAGACCTTCATCGCCACGCCCCGAGACGCTCCGGCCGACCTGCGGCTCAGCGGCAAGTTCACCACCGGTCAGCGAGTCGAAACCGTCGGCAGCGTCGAGGGCCGGTCTGCCGGTCGCCCCACCGGGGTATTCCTGCCCTTCAAGGGCCAGCCCGTGCAGGGGCACTCGGGCATCAAGCGCATGGCCGACGGCAGCTTCTGGCTGCTGACCGACAACGGCGCCGGAAACAAGGTCAATTCACCCGACTTCATGCTATTCCTCAGCCGACACACGGTGGACTTCAGGAGCGGCCAGTTCAAGCGCCTGCAAACGGTCTTCCTGCACGACCCGGACAAGAAGGTACCGTTTCGCATCGTCCACGAGGGCACGAAGATGCGCTACCTCACCGGTTCCGACTTTGACCCCGAAGGCTTGCAGATCGTGGACGGGCACTTCTGGATCGGCGACGAGTTTGGTCCCTACCTCATCAAGACCGACATGCGGGGCCGGGTCCGGGCCGTCCACGAAACCAAGGTCGATGGCAAGACCATCGTCTCGCCCGACCATCCGTCGGTCATCACGCCGAGCACGCCGGATGGCGAGGTGAAATTCCAGTTGCGCCGCTCCAGGGGCTTCGAAGGCTTGGCCGCGTCGCCCGACGGCAGCAAGCTCTACGCCTTGCTCGAAGGCCCGCTGTGGGACGAGGCGGCCAAGGCGCCCGAATCGCTGGACGGCAAGCAGTACCTGCGCGTGCTGGAGTTCGACGTGAAGACCGAGCAGTGGACCGGCCGGCATTGGAAGTACGTGCTCGAGGCCAACCACCACGCCATCGGCGACTTCAACATGATCGACGCCACGACAGGCCTGATCATCGAACGCGACAGCGGCGAAGGTACGCCGGACAGGGCCTGCCCCGAGGGACAAAGGCGCAGCGACTGCTTTCACAACTTGCCCCAGTTCAAGCGAGTCGTCAAGGTGGAGCTGAACGAAGCCAACGTCAATGGCCCGCTGCGCAAGATCGGCCACATCGACCTGCTCAACATCGCCGACCCGGACCGACTGGCACGCAAGCCGCTGGTGAACGGCGTGTTCAGCTTTCCGTTCTTCACGATTGAAAACGTGGATGTGGTGGACGCCACACACATCGTGGTCGGCAACGACAACAACCTGCCGTTTTCCAGCAGCCGCGATCCGAACAAAGCCGACGACAACGAGCTGATCCTGCTGGAGGTGGGCGCCTTCCTGCAGGCGAAGTGAAACCCCGCACAGGAAGGCGTTTTTTCCGCGTGGCTGGCGTCTGAGCCTCTCAGCCCAACGGGCATGACTTTGAAAGCCACCCCGGAAAATGAAAGTCATGCCCGTTCTCCCTCACCCCCAACCCCTCTCCCG
>BBPE01001926.1_pt1 | contig 10327 bp, 9 predicted proteins | sample 1344301 | NCBI WGS metagenome assembly BBPE01 (sample SAMD00019089, study PRJDB2971) | groundwater metagenome | isolation source: The Cedars highly-alkaline
AGCGCAGGTTGTAAAACGCTGCCCGGCCGGGGTAGACCGCAACGTCGCCCAGGTCTTCTTCGATGCGCAGCAACTGGTTGTACTTGGCCATGCGATCCGAGCGGCTGAGCGAACCGGTTTTGATCTGACCGGCGTTGGTGCCGACGGCAATGTCGGCGATCGTGCTGTCTTCGGTCTCACCCGAGCGGTGTGAAATGACAGCGGTGTAGCCGGCGCGTTTGGCCATTTCAATGGCGGCAAAGGTCTCGGTCAGGGTGCCGATCTGGTTGATCTTGATCAGGATCGAGTTGGCAACGCCTTTGTCAATGCCTTCTTGGAGGATTTTGGTGTTGGTCACGAACAGGTCGTCGCCCACCAGTTGCACCTTTTTGCCCAGGCGTTCGGTGAGGATTTTCCAGCCGTCCCAGTCGCCTTCGGCCATGCCGTCTTCGATGCTGATGATGGGGTATTTGTCAACCCAGGCGGCCAGCATGTCGGTCCATTCGACCGCGCTCAGCGCCAGGCCCTCGGCTTGCAGTCGGTACAGGCCGTCTTGGTGGAACTCGCTGGCGGCGCAGTCCAGGGCGAGCGCGATTTGCGTGCCGGCGGTGTAACCGGCCTTGCCTATGGCTTGCAGAATCATTTGGATCGCCGCTTCGTGGTTTGCCACGTTGGGCGCAAAACCGCCTTCGTCGCCCACGGCAATGCTCATGCCCTGGTCGTGGATGATTTGCTTGAGCGCGTGGAACACCTCGGCACCCCAGCGCAGCGCTTCACGAAAACTCGGCGCGCCGACCGGAACGATCATCAGCTCTTGCAGATCGAGGTTGTTGTTGGCGTGCGCGCCGCCGTTGACCACGTTCATCATCGGTACCGGCATTTGCACCGCGCTCATGCCGCCGAAGTAGCGGTACAGCGGCAGGCCGGATTCTTCGGCAGCGGCACGCGCCACCGCCATCGAGACCGCCAGCATGGCGTTGGCGCCCAGGCGGCCTTTGTTGTCGGTGCCGTCGAGATCGATCAGGGTCTGATCCAGAAAGGCCTGCTCGGAAGCGTCCAGCCCGAGCACGGCTTCCGAGATTTCGGTGTTGATGTGGCCGACCGCCTTGAGCACGCCTTTGCCGAGGTAGCGGTTTTTGTCGCCGTCGCGCAGCTCTATGGCTTCGCGCGAGCCGGTGGACGCACCCGAGGGTACGGCCGCGCGGCCCATGACGCCGCTCTCCAGCAGCACGTCGCATTCGACGCTGGGGTTGCCGCGGCTGTCCAGGATTTCGCGGCCGACGATGTCTACGATTGCGCTCATGTGGTGTTTGCCTTTGAGTGAGTTAAAACGATAAGCAAAGAAAGGGGGGTCAGTCGTTGAAGCGGTCTTCCAGAAAGCCGTGCTTTTTCGTCACCGTGTCCAGCTCCAGCAGCGTCTGCAGCAGCTCGCGCATGTGCTTGAGCGGTACGGCGTTCGGGCCGTCTGACCAGGCCTCGGCGGGCTTGGGGTGGGTCTCCATGAACAGGCCAGAAACCCCGGCCGCCACGCCGGCACGGGCCAGCACCGGCACCATGTTGCGCGCGCCACCGCTGACCGCGCCCAGGCCACCCGGCTTTTGCACCGAGTGGGTGACGTCGAACACCACCGGGGCACCGGAGTGGCGCATTTCGGCCAGGCTGCTCATGTCGGCCACCAGGTTGTTGTAACCAAAGCACACGCCGCGCTCGCAGGCCAGGAAGCGGTCTTGCGACAGGCCCGCCTCGCGCGCGGCGGCGCGGGCTTTTTCGATCACGTTCGTCATGTCCCAGGGCGCAAGAAATTGGCCCTTCTTGATGTTCACCGGCTTGCCACTCTGGGCCACGGCGCGAATGAAATCGGTCTGGCGGCACAGAAAGGCCGGCGTCTGCAGCACGTCCACCACGCTGGCCACTTCGGCCACCTGCGACACGTCGTGCACGTCGGTGAGAATGGGCAAGCGCAGTTGGCGTCGCACCTCGTCGAGTATCTTCAGGCCGGCATCGAGGCCCACACCGCGCGGGCTGCTGCCTGAGGAGCGGTTGGCCTTGTCGAACGAACCCTTGTAGATCAGCGCAATGCCCAGCGCGGCGCAGGTTTCCTTGAGCTGGCCCGCGACGTCTAGCGACATCTGCAGGCTTTCGATCGAACAGGTGCCGGCGATCAGGAAAAAGCGCTGGTCCAGGCCGACGTTGAATCCGCAGAGTTTCATGGGTGGGCGCTCCAGTGTCAGTTTCTCAGGCCACGGCCTTGAGTTTTTGCCGACCGTGCTGCTGTTCCACGGCGGCCTGGATAAAGGCGTTGAACAGCGGGTGGCCGTCCCAGGGGGTGGATTTGAATTCCGGGTGGAACTGCACGCCCAGGTACCAGGGGTGCACGGTTTGCGGCAGTTCGATCACCTCGGTGAGTTGCTCGCGCTGCGTCAGCGCTGAAATCACCAGCCCGGCGCTGCGCAGGCGGTCCAGGTAATGGACGTTGGCCTCGTAGCGGTGCCGGTGGCGCTCGCTGAGCACGTCGCCGTAGATCTGCTGCGCCAGCGTGCCGGGTGCGACGTCCGAGCTTTGCGCGCCCAGCCGCATGGTGCCGCCCAGGTGGGAGCTGGCGTCGCGCAGTTGCACGCTGCCGTCAGCGTTGGTCCATTCGGTGATGAGGGCGATCACCGGGTGCGGCGTGTCGGGGTCGAATTCGGTGCTATTGGCCTGGCTCAGGCCGGCCACGTGGCGCGCGAATTCGATGGTGGCGACCTGCATGCCCAGGCAAATGCCCAGGTAGGGCACCCGGTTTTCGCGTGCGAAACGGGCGGCGCAGATTTTCCCTTCGACGCCGCGCTTGCCAAAACCGCCCGGCACCAAAATGGCGTCGAAGCGGCGCAGCTCGGAGGCCACGTTGTCGGCGTGCAGGGTTTCGGAGTCTATGTAGTCGATCTGCACCTTGACATGGTTTTTCATGCCGGCGTGGCGCAGCGCCTCGTTGAGCGATTTGTAGCTGTCAGACAGATCGACGTACTTGCCGACCATGGCAATGTGCACCGCGCCCTGCGGGTGTTCGAGCTCGTAGACCAGATCGTCCCAGCGCTTGAGGTTGGCCGGCGGCGTGTGCAGGCGCAGCTTGTCGCAGATCAGGCCGTCGAGTCCTTGCTCGTGCAGCATGCGCGGCACTTTGTAGATGGTGTCGACGTCCCACATCGATATCACGCCCCACTCGGCCACGTTGGAAAAGAGTGAAATTTTGGCGCGTTCTTCGGCTGGAATCGGGCGGTCGGCGCGGCACAGCAAGACGTCGGCCTGGATGCCGATTTCGCGCAGCTTTTGCGCCGTGTGCTGGGTGGGTTTGGTTTTGAGCTCGCCGGCCGCCGCGATCCAGGGCACGTAGGACAGGTGAACAAAGGCCGAATGGTTGGGGCCCATGCGCAGGCTCATCTGACGCACCGCTTCCAGAAACGGCAGCGATTCGATGTCGCCCACGGTGCCGCCGACTTCGACGATGGCCACGTCGGGCGGCTCGGGCTGGAAGGTTTTCGGGTCTTGGCCCTGGGGCGGCAGCAGGCCGGCGCCGCGCTGTATGAATTCCTGGATTTCGTTCGTCACGTGCGGGATGACCTGAACCGTTTTGCCCAGGTAGTCGCCGCGCCGCTCTTTTTCCAGCACCGACTGGTAAATTTTGCCGGTGGTGAAGTTGTTGGTTTTCCTCATGCGCGTTTCGATGAAACGCTCATAGTGACCCAGATCGAGGTCGGTTTCGGCGCCGTCTTCGGTGACGAAGACTTCGCCGTGCTGAAACGGCGACATGGTGCCCGGATCGACGTTGATGTAGGGGTCGAGCTTGATGAGGGTGACGTTGAGGCCGCGCGATTCAAGGATAGCGGCCAGCGATGCGGATGCAATGCCCTTGCCAAGCGAGGACACCACGCCGCCGGTGACGAACACAAATTTGGTCATGTCTCGGGCGAGCCGCTTGCCCGCAGGAGGTGGAAATGTGGATTGTAAAGCCCCCCGGCGGCGGCTGGCGGCTCAGGTTTGGCGCAACACGGCATAGCGCTGCTGCGTGCGGGCGCGTGCCGACGCATGATCGACGATGGGCAGCGGGTAGTTTTTGCCCAGCGCCACGCCCGCTGCCGCCAGCTCCACTTCATGGCCCAGCCAGGGCGCATGGATCGCCGCATCGGGCAGGGCGGCGAGTTGCGGCAGGTAGCGGCGAATGAACTTGCCCTGCGGGTCAAAGCGCTCGCTTTGCCGGACTGGGTTGAAAATGCGAAACCAGGGCTGGGCGTCGCAACCGCTTGAGCTGCACCATTGCCAGCCGCCGTTGTTGGCCGCCAGGTCGAAGTCGAGCAGGTGCTCGGCAAAATAGCGCTCGCCCCAGCGCCAGTGCAGCCCCAGGTCTTTCACCAGAAAACTCGCCGCCACCATGCGCAGCCGGTTGTGCATGTAGCCGGTCTGGTTGAGCTGCGCCATCGCTGCATCCACCAGCGGGTAGCCGGTGCGGCCCTCGCACCAGGCGGCAAACAAGTGCTGGGCGTGTTTGCCGTGCTCAAAGCGCAGCCGCTCGTACTCGGGCTTGAAGGCCTGCTGCGCCACGTGTGGAAAATTGGCCAAAATCTGGTGGTAAAAATCGCGCCAGATCAGCTCCGACAGCCAGCAGCTCGCGCCCGCGTCGCCCTGCAGGTGCAGCGGGTGCGCCAGCCCCACCAGTTGCCGGATCGAGACGGTGCCAAAGCGCAGATGCGTGCTCAGGTAGCTGGGCCCTTTGAGGGCGGGAAAATCGCGCGTTTGCGTGTAGCGCCCCAGGCGCGGCAAAAAGTCTTGCAGCAGGTGCTGCGCGCCGCTGGCGCCGGTGGGCAGCGGCAGTTGCGCCAGGTTGCTGGGTTCAAAGTCGATGTCGGACAGGCGCGGCGGCGCCAGCGCCCATTCGGTCGGCCGCGGCGCGAGCGCCTGCGCGTAGCGCGCCACTGGGTAGGGCTGGTAATGCAAGGGCGTGATCTGCTTGAGCCAGGCCTTTTGGTAAGGCGTAAAGACGGTGTAGGGGTGGGCGGCCTGGGTGAGCAGTTCGCGCCGCTCGAAAATCAAATGGTCTTTGTGGCTGTGCAGCAAAATGCCGGCGTGCGCCAGTTCGCCAAACACCTGCGCATCGCGCGCCAGCGCGGCCGGGTCGTCGTCGTGGTTGGCAAACACCGCCTGCACCCGCAGGTGCTGCGCCAGTTTGGCAATGGCGTGCTTGGCGTTGGCGTGCAGCACGATCAGTCCGGCGCCGGGTGCACCGTTTTCCTGGCCCAGCGTGCGCAGTTCAGCGTCCAGCTCCAGCAGCGACTCGCGGATGAACTCGACCCGCCGGTCGCGCCGCGGCAGTGCGTCCAGCAGGGCGGTATCGAACACGAATACGCACCAGACTTGGCGGCAGGCCTTGAGCGCGTGGTGCAGCGCGGCGTTGTCCTGGCTGCGCAGGTCGCGCCGAAACCACATCAGGCCTTTGTCGTAGCGGTTCATGTGTTGGGCTGGCGTGTGCGGGGTGCCCACAGCGGGCGGCTTAGAATGACCTCATGCCCGTTGATTTTGCCTCGAACGATTTCACCAATCATTTTCTGATTGCGATGCCCGGCTTGAACGACGAGCTGTTTGGCCGCAGCGTGGTGTTCGTGTGCGAGCACAGCGAACGCGGCGCGCTCGGGCTGGTGATCAACAAGCCGGCCGATATTTTGCTGCCTCGGCTGTTCGAGAAAGTGGAGCTGACATTGGGCCGCGCCGATTTGAGCGCTCTGCCGGTGTTCCACGGCGGCCCGGTGCAGACCGAGCGCGGTTTTGTGCTGCACGAGGCGCTCGAGGCTGGCGCGGGTGAATCGGTCTACGCCTCCACCCTGAGCATTCCCGGCGGGCTGGAGATGACCACCTCCAAAGACGTGCTCGAAGCCCTGGCCTCGGGGGCCGGGCCGCGCAAGGTGTTCGTCACGCTCGGTTATGCGTCCTGGGGTGAGGGGCAGTTGGAATCGGAAATTGCCGAAAACAGTTGGCTCACCGTCCCGGCCGAGCCGGGCCTGATTTTCGACGCTCCGGTGGCCGAGCGCTACCCGCGCGCCTTGGCCTTGCTGGGCTTGCAGCCCTGGATGCTCTCGCGCGACGTGGGGCACGCCTAGCGATGGCGCCGCCAGACGCCAGCGCTGCGCGCATACGCGCCCCCCAAGGGGGCTGGGCCAGCCAGCGGGACGGCCCGGCGGCTGTCCCGTTGGCCGCGCCTGCGGGGCAAACCCCTGCTGCGGGGCCCGAGGTGCCGGCGCACTGCCAGTTGTTTCTGGCATTTGACTTTGGCACCCGGCGCAGCGGCGTGGCCAGCGGCAACCGCCTGACCCGCAGCGCCACGCCGCAGGCCAGCATTGCCGCCGAGGGTGCGGCGCGCTGGCCACCGATTGCTGCTTGCATCCAGTCGTGGCAGCCCGACGCGTTGGTGGTGGGCGTGCCCTACCACCCAGACGGCTCAGCGCACGAAAACACGGCGCTGGCGCTGAAATTCGCGCGCCAGTTGCGCGGCCGATTTGGCCTGCCGGTGTTTGAGGTTGACGAACGCTACAGCAGCACCGAAGCCCACGCCCTGGGCGCGCGCGACGTGGACGCGGCGGCGGCCTGCATCATCCTGGAACAGTTTTTGAGGAGCTTGCCTTGAGTTTTCTGCTGCCGGATGCACAAATGTTGTACGGCGAGCTGCTGCGCGGCGTGCAGGCTTTGCAAGCCAGCAGTGCGGCGCCGCTGCAGTTGGTGGGCATTGCTTCGGGTGGTGCCTGGCTGGCCGAGCGGCTGCAGCGCGACCTGGGTCGGCCCGCGGCCGCGGGCGTGATTTCATCGGCGCTGCACCGCGATGACTTTGCGCGCCGTGGCTTGGCCGCCAGCGCGCAGACCGTGTTGCCGTTTGCGGTCGAGGGCGCGCACGTGCTGCTGATTGACGACGTGCTGCACACCGGGCGCACGCTGCGCGCCGTCATCAACGAGTTGTTCGACTACGGTCGCCCGGCCAGCGTGCAACTGGCGGTGCTGGTGGACCGGGGCGGGCGCGAGCTGCCGATTGAGCCCCAGTTTTGCGCCGCCCGGTTGCGCCTGCCGCCCGGGCAGTCGCTGGCGCTGGCGCGCCAGACCAGCGGGGACTTGCGCTTCGTGCTGAAAAATCAGGAGACCTGATCGTGCCGCGCCATCCCCAGCTCAACAAAAACGGCGCCCTGCTGCACCTGCTCTCCACCGAGGGCTTGTCGCGCGAGCTGCTGACGCAGATCCTGGACACGGCGGCCAGCTTCGTCAGCGTCAGCAGCCGCGAGGTCAAGAAGGTGCCGCTGCTGCGCGGAAAAACCGTTTTCAACCTGTTTTTCGAGAACAGCACGCGCACCCGAACCACGTTCGAGATTGCCGCCACGCGCCTGTCGGCCGACGTCATCAACCTCGACATCGGGCGCAGCTCGGCCGCCAAGGGCGAGTCGCTGCTCGACACCATTGCCAATCTCTCGGCCATGGCGGCTGACATTTTCGTCGTGCGTCACAGCGAATCGGGCGCGCCCTACCTGATTGCGCAGCATGTGGCACCCCATGTGCACGTCATCAACGCCGGTGACGGCCGCCACGCCCACCCGACGCAGGGGCTGCTCGACGCCTACACCATCCGCCACTACAAGCGCGACTTTACCCAGCTCTCGGTGGCCATCGTCGGCGACGTGCTGCATTCGCGCGTGGCGCGCTCCGACATCCACACGCTGACCACACTGGGCTGCCCGGACGTGCGGGTGGTGGGGCCGCGCACGCTGGTGCCACCCGAGCTGTCACAGTTGGGCGTGCGCGTGTGCCACACGCTGGAAGAAGGCATCAAGGGCTGTGACGTGGTGATTGCGCTGCGGCTGCAAAACGAACGCATGAGCGGCGCGTTGCTGCCATCGAGTCAGGAATATTTCAAGAGCTTTGGCCTCACGCCCGAGCGGCTGCGCTGGGCCAAGCCGGACGCCATCGTGATGCACCCCGGGCCGATCAACCGCGGGGTCGAAATCGACTCGGCGCTGGTCGATGGGCCGCAAAGCGTGATCCTGTCGCAAGTGACTTTTGGCATTGCGGTGCGCATGGCGGTGATGGGCATCGTGGCGGGCAACGAGGCCTGAGAGCGAAGACGATGAAAATTCTGATTCAAAACGGTCGCCTGATCGACCCAGCCAGCGGCCGTGACGAACCGGCCGACGTCGCGATTGCCGCCGGTCGCATCGTCGCCATCGGCCGCATCGGAGCCGAGTTCCAGCCCAACCGCCGCATCGACGCCAGCGGCTGCGTGGTCGCGCCCGGCCTGCTGGATTTGGCGGTGCGGCTGCGCGAGCCCGGCCAGGAGCACGCCGGCATGTTGGAGAGCGAGACCGCCGCCGCCGTGGCCGGCGCGGTCACGACGCTGGTCTGTCCGCCCGATACCGATCCGGTGCTCGATGAGCCCGGGCTGGTCGATATGCTGAAGTTTCGCGCCGAGCGTCTGCAGCGCGCGCGCGTCTGCCCGCTCGGCGCGCTCACGCGCGGCCTCAAGGGCGAGGTGCTGACCGAAATGGTCGAGCTGACCGAGTCCGGCTGCATCGGTTTTGGCCAGGCCGAACAGCCCATCGTCAACACCCAGGTGCTGCAGCGTGCATTGCAGTACGCCGCCACCTTCGGCTACACGCTGTGGCTGCGGCCGCAAGACCACTGGCTGGGGCAGGGCGTGGCCGCCAGCGGCGCGCTGGCCACGCGCATGGGCTTGTCGGGCATTCCGGTGGCGGCCGAGACCATCGCCTTGCATACCTTGTTCGAGCTCATGCGCGCGCTGCAGGGCCAGACGGCCGGCGGCGCTGGCGTGCGGGTGCATTTGTGCCGCCTCAGCAGCGCGGCCGGTCTGCAACTGGTGCGCCAGGCCAAGGCCGATGGACTGCCCGTGACCTGCGACGTCAGCGTACACAACCTGCACCTGAGCGACGTCGATCTGGGCTACTTCGACAGCCGCTTGCGCCTACAGCCACCGCTGCGCCAGCCGCGCGACCGCGACGCGCTGCGCGCCGGTTTGGCCGACGGCAGCATAGACGCGCTGGTGTCGGACCACAACCCGGTTGGCAGCGACGCCAAGACGCAGCCCTTTGCCCTGGCCGAACCCGGCGCCACGGCGGTCGAGCTCTTGCTCGGTCTGTGCGTCAAGTGGGCGCAGCAAGACCGCGTCAGCCTGATGCAGGCGCTGCGCGTGCTCAGCAGCGGCGCGCGTGCCGTGCTCGGCACCCGCTTGGGCACGCTGCCGGCCAGCGTGGGTGCTCTGGTGCCTGGTGGCGCGGCCGACGTGTGCGTGTTCGACCTCGACGCGCCCTGGGTCGTGCAACCCGCTGCGCTGCGCAGCCAGGGCAAGCACACCCCATTTGCCGGCCACGAGCTGCCGCTGACGGTGTGCGCCACGCTGGTGGGTGGCCAGCTCACGCATCTGGCCCCGGGCTGGCCCCGGGTGCACACGGCGTGAGCCGCTGGCGCGCGCTCTGGCGCGGCCTGCGCGTGCTGGCGCATCTGCTGCATGGCTGGTGGACCTTGCGCCGCCTGCTGGCGCGGCAGGCGCCGCCGCCAATGACGCCCTTGGTGCGCGAATGGTCGCGCCGGCTGCTGTGCCTCATGGGCGTGGAACTGGTGGTGCACGGTCAGCCGCCGACGTGCGGGCCCTTGCTGCTGGTGGCCAACCATGTTTCGTGGCTGGACATCATCGCCCTGAATGCCGTGCAGCCGCTGCGCTTTGTCTCCAAGGCCGACGTCAAGCGCTGGCCGCTGCTCGGCACGCTCTGCGCCGGCACAGGCACACTCTATATTGAGCGCGCCAGCCGCCACGACGCCCTGCGCGTGGTGCACCTGATGGCCGAACGCTTGCAGGCCGGCGACTTGCTGGCGGTGTTCCCCGAGGGCACCACCGGCGACGGCACGGCGCTGCTGCCGTTTCATGCCAACCTGCTGCAGGCCGCCATTGCAGCGCAGGCGCCAGCGCTGCCGGTGGGGCTGACCTACGTCGAGCGCCGCAGCGGTGCACGCAGCACGGCGCCGCTGTACACCGGCGACACCGCCTTGCTGACCTCGATCTGGCGCACCCTGTGCGCCAGCGAGCTGCAAGCGGTGCTGCACTTTGGCCAAGCGCAATGCGCCAGCGGCCGCGAGCGCCGGGCCTGGGCGCAAGAGCTGCGCAGCGAGGTCGAGCGCTTGCTGCAGACCGGCTGAGCGGCCCGGCGTTGGCTGTGCGCCCGGCCTTGACCCGTCTTGGCGCTCCTGCCGTTGCGGTGGTTGCCGCTCCCTTCAGGCTTGGCCTGGGTGGGCGTACGGGGTATCCCTTTAGCTCCACAGATGGCAAAATCGTCAA
>BBPE01001513.1_pt1 | contig 10308 bp, 11 predicted proteins | sample 1344301 | NCBI WGS metagenome assembly BBPE01 (sample SAMD00019089, study PRJDB2971) | groundwater metagenome | isolation source: The Cedars highly-alkaline
CGCACCGCGCTCGATGGACACGCCCGAGGCCGCTAGCGTGTCGGCCCCTTCGGTGACAGCCAGCGCACCGCGCTCGATGGAGACGCCCGAGGCCGCTAGCGTGTCGGCCCCTTCGGTGACGGCCAGCGCACCGCGCTCGATGGAGACGCCCGAGGCCGCTAGCGTGTCGGCCCCTTCGGTGACGGCCAGCGCACCGGTAACCGCAGCCCCGCTGGAGACAGTGCCGCTTGCCTCTAGCGTGTCCGCCCCTTCGGTGACGGCCATAGACCCGGTAACGCCCGCTGCGGCGGTACCCCCAAACAAGTAGTCGTCGAGGACGCCCAACGCACCGGGGGCGCTGTCCGACGTTAGCGGCCTGCGACTAGCGCCGCCTTCTGGGCCGATACCACTTGGCCGACCAACGGCCATTACTTAGCCAACCGCGATAGTCGGGCGAATATCGGGGATGCCGGTCGCAGTACCGTCAGGCGAGATCAGTGCGTACAACGCCGAAGTCTCATACACCCGCTTACCGTGAGTTCGGAACCAGTCGTGGATGTCACCGTCGTTGTTGGTACGGATTCGCCCTGTCCACAACGGGCGTAGTACCAGAACATTAAAAGTCCCGGCTGTTGCGACCGACCCCGCGACGGTGGTTATGAGCGACACGCCACGGTCGCCAGCTTGAAGCGGAAGCTGCCAGCAGCGCCCAACGGTAGGCGCGGCGCCGATGCCTACTGCACCAGTAACACGCCCCGCAACGCCACCCTCGTTGGTGTACGTCACATTTACCGCTTGGTTACCCGTAGCCGCCGTTACTTGCTCAACCCAGATCTCAGTCTCGCCCGCCGTGTTGATCGCTGCACCGCCGGGGACGCGGGCTAGGTACGACGGCTGACCAGTCAGGGCTTGCGCTGCGTTGAACGGATAAGCGCCCCCTTTCCAAAGAAGGTCGAACAAGCGAACGCGACAGGCGACGGTGCTACCGAACTCAACCGTGGACAGGTAGCCCTGATTAGTGCCACCGAAGGCATTGATCGCCGGACATCCCGCGGTGACGTTAGTTGGCACAACGCCCGCTGCCACACTCGTCCCTGCGAGGACGCCCGCGCCGGGGCTGCCCGCAAGGTCAAAGATCGAAAACCAACTGTTCGCAACCGCACCGCGCGACGCGGTCTTCTTGATGTCGGCAGGCTGCTTCGCCGCTGCCCAGAGGGAGTTTAAGTCCAAGATCGCCATGACAGATCCTTACGGCGCGTGAGTGATCGTAACGCTGTTGATCTGGACTTGCTGGCCAGCCGTTATCGTCGTCGTGTCGAGGTTGATGTCCGCCCCCGTCGTGCCGACAGTGAGGCCAGTGACGATGTCCACGCCGTTCGAGTCACGGATGCGCGCGACCGCAGCAGTGCCGGACGCGTTGGCCGACGTGTCGCTACGGGGAAAGCTGCTGAATGTCAGCACCCCGGCAGCTACCGCGCCGCTGGGGTCGTTAAGCGTGACTTGCGCCAGCACAGTGGCAAACCCCGCAGTGCCGATTTCAAGCACGCCGGGGCCGGCGCCTTGGTCGATGGCGTCGCGGGCGACAGTGAGGCGAGCGTTTCTTACGGTGAGGTTGTAGTTAGCGGGCATGACAGGCTCCAGTTAGTTCCAGTTGAATGTGATCGCAACGCTGGTGATTTGCCCCTTGGCGTTACGTTGCGGAACCATGTCCATGCCGGTGGGGCGCTTCGGGGGTGCGGGTGGTTGCATCTTCTGGACTGCCTCCCGCAGCGCTTCGACAGCGTTCGCAAGCCCGTCACCAACTTTGACCTCTACCACCCGGATTTCAGAAGGTGAAGTGGCTTCGGCTGGCTTAGCGTCGACGACCTTGACTTCCGCCAATGGAGCGGAGGCTACCTTGGGCTTGATCCCCAAGTCTTTCAACGCGGCGGTGGGGAGTCGCAAAGTCATTTCTGCACGCAGGCCAACAGGCGGGTAAGGTTTTCGACACGCTTGCGGTACCAGTCGAGCATAGCACTTGGCTTGACCTGCGCCTCGCCGCCTTCCACCTCGACCGACATTTCCGCAGCCTTGAGCACCGGCGCGTCAAGGCCGGTCACCCGGAGTTCCGGGGGTGTGGTAACGGGCACGATCGCAAGGTCGAGCGGCTCGTCGCCGCGGCGCTCAGCCTCTATTGTTTCGGCGAGGTCTCGCGCGGCTTTAGCGTTGGCTTCTGCTCGAGTTTGGACGACTTTGTCAGCCGCTTCCGGCGGACTTCCAGAGGGGGTTCCAGCCCCGACAGGTTCACCGGCTCCGGTTGAAGGTGGCCGATCTACCCCCTTCGACGGGCCACGCCCGCCCGTTGGAGGAACTACGACTGCCGCGTCGAGTGCGGCAAGCTGCGCGCTTAAGTGGGCTATCTCGGCCCGCGCTAGTTCTCTATCTGCTGGGGTTGCGCCTTTTTTGGCCATCTTCCGTTGCTGAACCGCAAGCATCTCGTTGAGGATGCGCCGGCGCACATCGGGCGGTTGCCCCGGGGCGACTTCGGTGATAACCACTCCCGCTGCGGGAGCGCGGTCAGGCGGCTTCGGCGGCTTCGGCGGCTTCGGCGGCGTCGGCGGCGTCGGCGTTTTAACTTCCGTCGCACTCGCGTTCTTGCGGTTGGTGCGAGGCGCCTTAACGTCTACCGGCGTTTCAGCCGGGACGACAGCGGCTCTAGCGGGTTCAACCGCCGGAGCATCCACCGGTGTGACCTGCTGCTCAACCACTGTACGGGGGCCGAGGGCCTGCGCAATAACCTCCAGTCGCTGCTCGATACCCGTGGCGACGGGGTCAGCATCGGCAAAGCCTGCTTCGCGGCGTTCCGCTAGCATGCGCTCCAACTGGTTGCGTTCCTCCGCCATCGCCGCTCTAGCATTAGCCTCTGTAGCGGTCAGATCTGGCAGCGGAGCGGGGGCGTTATAAGACTGTTCGTACCGTTGCGCGAAACGATCCCCCTCCGCTTGGCGGCGAAATGCGCGGGGTACGACCACTGGTCCGGTCGCGCCAACTGGCTGACCACTCTGGTCTAGGAGCGGTGCGGAGCCATATCGCGCTGCCATAAGGTCACGGGCGCGCGCAAGGCTGTTCCCCGCTGGGTTGGCAACGTCGGTGGAGTCAAACTCACCGGACGGACCGTGTGTTGCGGGGCGGCCAAACATATCCGGGGTTTGACCAATATCTACACCCTCCCTCTGAATGGGAAAGCCAGCTTGATCCAGCAGCGCCAGTTGGTTGGGGTCGGTGGTACGCTCAGGTAAAGCCCCGAAGAGCCGTTCCAGTTGCGAATAGCGCATGCGCAGCGCATCTATTTGTGTACCCCTCCAATCCCGCGCCTGCGGGTTAGATATGCCCTGCATGTCAAGGATTAGCTGTGGTATTACGCGCTGTATTTCCTCCATCTCGACCATTGCCGCCGCCTGTGGGTCGTCTTCACGGACTACCGATGGAGCGGCGCCAAACAAGTCTGGGGTTTGATTTGGCTGGGGCTGCAAGTCGGGGTAGCTCCCTGTCCCTCGCCCTTCCGCGGTGCGTATACTCCGGCGGTCCCCTTCCACCAAGCCTCGCGTTACTGCTGCTACTGAGTCGGGGTTTTGGGGCGCAACAACGCCGGCCAGCGCGGCGTTCAGCGTCGGATCTGCCGTACCGGGTTTGTTGGCTGGTGGTTGCACTTCCGGCGCGGGGCCGGGGTTGCGAAGTCCTCCCAGTCCACCGAGCGGTGCGCCACCTACAAACCCTCCCACGAAATCGTCTAGGGTGCCGTACTGGCCCACGCGGTAGCGGTCGCTCTGCCCCGCCGAGATGTCCGCCAGTCCCTGCGACACGTCAGTCTCAAAAAACTCTTGCCCGCCCTCGACAAGGCCGCCGAGCGCGGCGGAAAAACCTGCCCCACGGGCCGTGGCCACTAACCCCGTAGACTTCCCGCGCATGCGGCGCAGCAGGGCGTCACCCAGCACGTCGTCGGATCGCGTCGCAGCACCCCTACCCAGACCTAGCGCGCGGCCCGCAAACCGGCTCGCTACAGGGGCAAGCGCACCAGATACACCGCCGATGGCAAACCCGCTGCGCGCCGCCGTAGTGCGCCCACGACGCACAAGCTCACCAACGGCAGCGATGTGGTCATTACCCGCACGGCGCAAGGTCATGTACTCAGGGTTAGCCGAAAGCTCCTCGGGGGTCATCTGCGCGAACTGCTGCGTAAGGCGCTCTTGCGCCCCGTCCCCTTGTGACTCCGCCGCCATACCGCCGGCCACACCCACACCCGCGGCGACGCCGCCGAACGGGCCAGCTACCGCCGTGCCCAACGCGCCAGCGGCGAGAACCGGCAAGCCCGTCTCAACTGCTTGGATAGCCGCTTGGCCAAGACCGACCAGAGACTCGGTAGGGCGCATCGTCCGCCCCGCCTGTTCACGGAGAGAGACCCCACCTCCACGCCGCCACGCATCCGCACTGCCTTCGAGGGGGTTAGCGACATCGGCACCGAACACCGCCGCGACGCCGCGCGGAATGCCCGCGACCGCTTCGGCCATACCTCGGCCAATAGAGCCGAGGCGGTTGTCCACTTCGGCGTTGTTGCGGATGCTGTCACGACGCTCACGGATCTCGTCTAGCGTGAACGCGTCCTGCCCTGCTGCTAACCGCTGCAGCGGCGCGTCCGGCAGTTGCGCGATTGCGTCGAGGGCAGAAAAATCGTTGGCGTCAAACTCCTCCCCCCCGACGATGTACTTCCCGCGCGCCCGGTCGAACGCAACCTGCGCTACCCGTGGTTGCCGCGCGGGTGATGCCAAACGCTGCACCTGTCGGACTTCGGCAAGGCCCTCATATTTCCTCGCGGTGGCGTCGTTTACCCGTTGCTGGAAGTACGCCAGCGTGTCGGCAAGGCCGGTGTAATCCGCATTCGGGATAGCCGAAGGCGAAGGAGCTAAGCCTAGGATGCGCTGTGTCATTACTCTGCTCCGGGCGAAGGCGCAAGCCCAGCCGCAGGGAAGTTACTTAGCGCGCTACGCGCTTCGTCTCGACGCGATTGTACTCGTTGTCTAACGTCTTCTTGGTGCGCAGCGCGTTGCTCTCGCTGCGCAAGCGCGGCGTACTGCGCGCGCTGCTCGCGCAACTCTTTCAGTAGCGCGGCGTCTGCTTCTGACAATTTTGGTAAACCTGTCACAATGTCAAACTGCCTCCACCTAGGCGTTCCTTGCGGGGCCGCCGCCGCTGCTTCCCGCCGCGCGAGCGGGCTAGTGAGGGTCGCAATCTGACGGTCTAGCACGCGCACCGCCTCCTGCGCCGCTTCCCCGCGCCGCGCCGCTTCCGTTATCTGCGTCACGACCTGTAGTGGGTCTGCAGGGCTGATAGGCGCCCGCTGCGCTGCGCTGGGCGCAACCCCCTCCTGCGCGCCCCGCTGTCCACCGCCTTGCGGCGCAGGGGCGGCTGCACCAGTTAATTGCGCGACCGTGTTTTCAGGCATACCGTCCAACAACGCGGGGGCGTTATTCGCCCAGTGCGCGACAACCCCAGCAAGCGTCCCCTTGTTGCGCAAGTACGGATTAGCCGCGAACTCCCCCGCGCTGAACACGTCCCCTACGGGGGTGTTGGGGTTCGCAGCGAGCTTGTGCATGAACTCGCGCCCAGTAGTCGCACCGAAATGGTGCATGACGTACAGCGATAGGGGGTTAACCGCAATGCGGTCTCTTGCCAACATTCGGGCGTGGTCCGCTGCCAACGCTTGCGTAAGCCCCAACAGGTACTCGCGGTTGTCGGGGTTGGACTTGATCGCTGTTAACGCAGCGCGACGCTCTGCGCCACTCAGCCGCGCGGCTTCAGCCACTTGTTGGGAGACGGGGTTATCCGGGGCAAACTCTTTCGCCGCGCGGATGAGCGTACCGTCAATAAATTGCCCGGTACCCACGGCGGAACTCAGCGGGTTCTGCCCATCACCTTCGAGTATCTCGACCACGCCCATAAATGCGTCTACCGCTGGCGCTGCGCGAGCCTCGCTGATTTTGTTGCTCGTCTGCATAAGCGCCGTCAGTACGGGGCCGGGGCCGGGGCGCCCGAGAGCGCCTTGGGTAATCGCGTCGTTCGCCGCTAACTTCATGTTTAGCAGTTCTACCACGCGATCGAAGTCACCCTGCGCGCCGACAGCCCGCTGCGCCAGCAGTATGTCCGCAGCGCCAGCCTCGATGTCGTCGTCAATATCGTTGGGGTCTACCTGCTCGTTGGTCCCGGCCAAAAAATACGACGGGCGATTGTCCACCACAGCATCGGGGTCGTCCGAGGTCGGCTCCGGGGCGGGGCGAACCTCGATTAACTGGTCGCCAATCTGCATAACAACAATACCGCTGGGAAGCGCGGAGATGTTCTTCGCACCGCGCGCAGTCATACGCGCTGTAGCCGACGCCACGGACTGAACATGCGGCAGTGAGTCGGCTGGTAGGTTTAGGTCTTTCACGATCTCGCGGGCAGCATCGATCCCGCTCTTGGTTACGTCCAGCTCAAAAGCCCTAGCTGCCTCCGCAGTTTCTGCTTCTCGTTGAAGCGTACGGATAAGCTGCGTGTCGTTCCCGTCGGCAAGTTGATACAACAAATTGTTAAGAGCGCTTCCGTCGATTTCTTTCGCGCCGTCCGCGGTGTAGACCCTCCCTTCCGCGTCTACTTGTACTTGGAACGGCAACCCCCGTAGCTCCGCCACGGCGTTGACGTGGGCCACGAATGCGTCCATGTCGCCGAAATCACGCGCGTTGATCGCTTCGTTGGCCATACGCGAGGTCATCCCCGCCATCGCGCTACGCGCCTGCTCGCTCGCCTCCTGCCCACCAGCCAAGGACCCCCGGGCCAGCATGTCTCGCTCTTGCTGCTGGAACGCGGGGACGTAGTTCATCTCCCCTGTGGGTAGCTGCTTGACCAAGCCTCCGCGACGCACGCCCTCAGTAAGGTCTCGAGACGCCGCGGCTCCCGAAAGGTCCCCCATACGCACCGCTCGCTGCCCGGTGTAGTCCGCTACGCCACCGAAATTACCGTCGATGGCAGCCTGCGCTGCACCCCGGTCATCCCGGCGGTTCCTGTAGTCAAAAGCCTGAGTGCGTAAGTGGTTAACCACGTCACTGGTGTCGCGGAACCGCGCCATGCCCCGACCCTGCGCGTCGCGAAGCGCCTGCTCGTACTGATCCTCGTTGATTTTGTTCGCGCGAAAATCTGCTTCCGCCTGCTCTACGCGACGGCGAATGCCCCGGGCCGCCATGCGCCCACCCAGTGCGTCGCCCTGTTCATGCCCCCGCGCGAACGCGCCGAATATATCCGCCATGTCAGGAACCCTCTCGGTGGTATTTCGCAACCAGCTTATCTAGCTTCTCAGTACCCAGCGCGCGATGCACGTCAGCCGGAATCACGTACTCCCCCTCTGACAACATGGCCGGGATGGTGTCTCGCACCTGTTGAACGGGAAGCGCCCCACGAACGCGCCCCCCACCAGCCATCGTTATCGGGCGTAGGATCTGCTTCACCTCAGTGTCGTACTCCTCGGGGTCACCGAAGAACTCGTGGCCGCGCTGGAAGCGGTCGCGCCCCCGCTCGAAGCGGTCGCGACTTTGCTCAAAGCGGTCCACGCCTGCGTTGAACCGGTCCGCAAGCGACGGTTGTTTTTTGGGTGTCCCCCCTCGCTGAGTGCCGCGCATGTGGTCGCGATCGACTTTGAGCGTGTCACGCTGTAAGCCACGACCTAGCTCGTTGAGCGATGGCACGGCACCGCCGCCGGCGAACATGCCCAAAACACCGCCAGCCAATCCCGCCATCCCCGACAACTGCTGCTGCCGCGCTCCAAACCGAGACATCTGGTTGGCAAAGTTCTGTGACATCACAGAGCCTGCGTTGTTGAACATGTTGCCAGCCATGCCCATGTTGCCGCTGCCCATCTGCGCCCACTGCATAGGCGACCCTGTAAGCGCGCCCATTTGCCCCAGCGCGCCGCTGCGCAAATTCGCCGCTCCCGACGACATATTCGCCGCCGTGCCGAACCCCCCCATTGCTGCACCCGCGCCCTGCGCGGCGGCGTTAGACGCGTTCGCACCCGCCCCAGAAGCCACGCCGATCGACTGTGTCGCCTGCGCGGGCAACCCCATGCCGATGTTGATCGCATCGGCGCGGAGCGCCCGACCTTTGTCCTCGACGCCACGGCGGGCGTTGTTTGCCTGTAGCGCACCTGCCGCTGCGGTCTGTGCGCCCAGCATGCTTGCAATCGACGCCGACCGGAACTGCGAAGGGTCGAGGCCCATGGACGACAACCGTGCGTCGGCGTTAGCACGCTGTGCCTCCGCCTGCCGTTGTACATCGACCATGGCGCGGCCAGCCTCCATCTCACGACGGGCGTCGGTGTCAAACGCCTCCGCGTCACTGATGAAGCGATCCTGCAGGGGGACAAACGTGCGTTCGTAGCGCGCACGGTCGCGGCCCGCAAAGTCGCGGGCTTGATCCATTAGACCGATCTGCGCGTCTGCTACACGGCCCGAGATCGCGTTCGCTGCCTCACCCGCGGCAATAGAGCGCCCCTGCAGGCCGAGCATCACGTCCGCCTGCTGTCGCGCAAACTCGAACTCGTTGGCGGTCTGCTGTTGGAAGAAGGCGAACTGCTCCCGCGACAATCCCAACTGCTCGCGTGCAAGCTCGGTGGACTGTCGACCTAACTCCATCTGCGCTTCAGATACTGGGCGGAGATCCGGTGGCCTTGGAGGGCTTCGCATGGATGTGCCTACTGCGTAAGTTCGTAGTGGATGAACCCTTCCGGGTCGATTCCGACAGGGGTTCCCCCTAGCCGCAAAGCAAGCCTAACAGATGCCAGATTCGAGGGGTGGATGACCGCCGTAATAGTACCTCGCCCCACCCGCAACTGTTTGAACTTCCGGTACATAGTGACGTTCGCCCGGACATCCCCCCGGGGCACGTACAGGTTGACGTAAGTCGCACCCCACGACCGCGTGGTAAGCGCGAGCACGCCACCGCCTGTGTCCCAGAACTCCGTCTCTGGGTCATCGGCCAACGCCATGACATCCGCCGGGGGGTCGAACCCTAGGCGAGTTGCCACCGCCGCCAACTGCTCGCAAAGGCGGCGTCCGGGGGTCACTGGTGCGGGCGTAGCGGGGTGGCGCTGCGGGTCATGGCGTCACCGCCGCGCCGCTTGGCTCGACCGGTGCGAGTAACGCTTCCACGCGCTGCGAGTGCATAGCCTTGATAAACGCCATGACGTGCGCCCCGGTGATAACGCTGGTAGGCTCTGCAATCGGCAGCGAGAACGCCAGCGCATCGAGCACGCTCATATTGAGCGCGGGAGCGGGTGCGCTGTCTTTTGCGATAATCAGCCCGGTGGCGCGGTCAACGAGATACCACGCATTCTCAAAACTGACCGCGCCCTCGGCTTGCCCGGAGACAGTGGCGGGCCAGTCAGTGTAAATATGCAGGCGCTCGGCAAGGCACTCTTTTGCGAGCGCGGTGTTGATGTTTTGGATGCGGTTCATGGCGGGCCTCAGTTGTTGAATCGAAGAAGCGATACGACGTTCGGCCAGAACGGATCAGTCGGGCCGTTGGGCGCTTGACCGGAGGGTGGCGCGTAGTTGGGCTGCCCGTAACGTGTTGCTCCGTTTGTCACTCGAAAATCGTCTAAGTAAATAGTCGGATTTTCCGCCGACCCGGAGAAATACGCGCCAAGGCCCTCGGCGGTAAAAATTACCCCTGCCTGCCCCGTCCAGAAGAGCCAGAAGTCAATAGTAAACATTCCGGGAAACGAGAAGTCCGCCAAGGCCGATGTGGTCAGCAAGCTGTCACCTGCCGTAGCGCTAAGGTCGAGCGCGCCGCCGCCGAACCGCGACGGCGAAAACACGGTCTGCGCGACGCCGGTCGGCGTCCACACCTTGCCGCGATCATCGGTGAACGCCCGCCCCCTGCCGCCGCGACCAGCCGCCATGATGATGCTCATTAAGTCGCGCCCGCGCCGGAGATGATGATGATGTTGGTGTCCTCCACGGACAGCAGCACCTCACCCCAAGGTGCGAGCGTCGCGTTGGCGTTCGTCGCCAAGCCGGCAATGCGAAGCTCCACGCCCGAGCCGCGTGCGATCGTGATGGCACCCACCGCGTTCGCGTTGCGAATCACGCACGAGAACCCGACCGGCAGGCCCGGATCGGCGGTGATGGTCAAAGCGGTCGAGCCCGACTTGCGGAGACGGCAGCCGGCGTGCGTCGTCGCGTTGATCGTGATGCTGGAACCGACAGAGACGGTCGGGATGTGGCGCAGATTGCCGCGTGAGTCCTCGGCGTCGGCACCCTGCTC
>BBPE01002483.1_pt1 | contig 10293 bp, 7 predicted proteins | sample 1344301 | NCBI WGS metagenome assembly BBPE01 (sample SAMD00019089, study PRJDB2971) | groundwater metagenome | isolation source: The Cedars highly-alkaline
GCGAAGGTCAGCGCCTGCTCGGGCAGCAGCACCACCGCGCGGTTGAGGTCGTTGGCCATGGCCAGCGCATCGGCGCGGATCGTGTTCTGGTGCTCCTCGAGGTAGGCGCGGGACGCGGCGAGCGAGGCCTCGAGCGCCGTGCGCACGCGGTCGCTGAACCAGGCCTGGATGCCGATGTTGAAGAACAGCGTGGCGAAGCCCGCGAGCAGCAGCGAAGGCACGACGGCGACGACCGAGAACAGCAGCACCAGCCGAGTGTGCAGCCGCGAGCCGGCCGAGCCGCGCCGGCGCTCCACCCACACCCGCACCAGGCGCCCGGCGAGCGAGGCCATCAGCAGCAGGATGACGGCGAAGTTGACCAGCGCCACGCCCACCACCGTGCCGGGGCTGGTCGGGCCGAAGGGCGAGCCGTCGGAGAGGATGACGAAGGTCGCGATGCCGAGCAGCAGCGCGCCGAGCGCGAGGCCCAGGGTCACCCCACGCCCGAGCAGCATGTCGGCGACGCGGCGCAGGAAGGGCGCGCGCGGCTTCGGCGGCTCCCCGGCTTCCCCCCTTGCGTCCCCCTTGGGCCGGGGGCCGAGCACGCTCAGGCCCCCGCTGTCATGCGAGCCCGCGCACCACGGGCAGCTCGAGCTCCCGCAGCTTCTTGCGCAGGGTGTTGCGGTTCAGGCCCAGCAGGGCGGCCGCCTTGATCTGGTTGCCGCGGGTGGCCGACAGCGCCATGCGCAGCAGCGGCCGCTCGACCTCGGCGATGACGCGGTCGTGCAAATCGCGCACCGGGATGCCGTCCTTGTGCGCGGCCATCATCTGCTTGAGGTGCCGCTCGACCGCGTGCTCGAGCGTCTCGGCCGCGCGCGGCGCGCCGTCCGTGCCCGGCGCCTCGGCCTCCGCCAGTTCGGCCGCCACGGCCTCGGCGCCGATCACCTCCTGCGGGTAAAGCGCGGCCATGCGGCGCATGAGGTTTTCGAGCTCGCGCGCGTTGCCGGGCCAGGCGTGGCGCTTAAGGCGCTCCATCGCCTCGGCTGTGAGCGACTTCGCCGGCAGGCCCGTGGCGCGGGCGCGGTCGAGGAAGTGGCGCGCGAGGAGGGGGATGTCCTCGGCGCGCTCGCGCAGCGGGGGCAGGCGGATCGGCACCACGTTGAGGCGGTAGAACAGGTCCTCGCGGAACAGCCCGCCGCGGATGGAGGCGCGCAGGTCGCGGTGCGTGGCGGCGACGATGCGCACATTGGCCTTCATCGGCTGCCGCCCGCCGACGGTGGTGAACTCGCCCTCCTGCAGCACGCGCAGCAGCCTCGTCTGCGCCTCGGCCGGCATGTCGCCGATCTCGTCGAGGAACAGCGTGCCGCCGGCCGCCTGCTCGAAGCGGCCCACGCCCCGGGTGAGCGCGCCGGTGAAGGCGCCTCGCTCATGGCCGAACAGCTCGCTCTCGATCAGCTCGCGCGGGATCGCGGCCATGTTGATCGCGACGAACGGGCCGCTGCGGCGCTTGCCGTAGTCGTGCAGCGCGCGGGCGATCAGCTCCTTGCCCGTGCCGCTCTCGCCGGTCACCATCACCGTGAGGTCCGCGGTCGTCAGCCGCGCGACGGTGCGGTAGATCTCCTGCATCGCGGCCGACCGGCCGATCAGCGGCAGGCGCTCCTCCGAGCCGTCCTCCTCGTCGGCCGCTTTCGCGGATGCGGGCGAGGCGAGCGCGCGCTCGACCACCGCGAGCAGCTCCTTGAGGTCGAAAGGCTTGGGGAGATACTCGAAGGCGCCGCGCTGGGCGGCCTTCAGCGCGGTGGTGAAGGTGGACTGCGCGCTCATCACCAGCACGCGCAGGTCGGGCCGCACACGCTTCATGCGCGGCAGCAGGTCGAGGCCGTTCTCGTCGGGCATCACCACATCGGTGATGACCAGATCCCCCTCCCCATCCTCGACCCAGCGCCACAGCGTGCTCGCGCTGCTGGTCGCGCGCACCGCGTAGCCGGCGCGGGTGAGCGCCTGGGAGAGCACGGTGCGGATCGCGCGGTCGTCGTCCGCGACCAGGATGCAACGCGGGGCGTTCGGCGTTTCGCTCATCAGTCGTTCTGCTCGTCGGTTTCGCCGGCGGGCGCGCCGGGCAGGGAAAGGCGGAAGCTGGTGCGACCCGGCCGGCTGTCGCACTCCACCAGCCCACCGAGGTTGCTGACGAGCTTGGCGACGAGCGCGAGGCCGAGGCCCTGGCCGCCGCGCTTGGTGGTGACGAAGGGTTCGAACAGCGTCGAGCGCAGCGCCTCTGGGATGCCGGGGCCGTTGTCGCGGACCACCACCTGCAGCGGCAGGTGCACGCGCTCGGCGCTGCCAGGCACCGCGATGCGCACGCCGTGGTGGTAGGCGGTGGCGAGCACGATCTCGCCCGCCCCGCCGGTCGCGGAGCCGTTGCCCACGGCCTCGGCCGCGTTCTTCACCAGGTTGAGCAGGATCTGCACGAGCTGGTCGCGGTCGCCCCACACCGGCGGCAGCGAGGGGTCGTACTCCTCGGCGATGCGCAGGTTGCAGGCGAAGCCGGTCTCAGCGATGCGCCGGACGTGGCCGAGGACGGAGTGGATGTTGACGGCGCGGCGCGCCACGGGCCGGTCGTCGAACATCTCCATCCGGTCCACGAGCTTGCGGATGCGGTCGCTCTCCTCCTGGATCAGGCGGCACAGCTCGATGTCGGCCTCCGACGCGCCGTGCTCGAGCAGCTGCGCCGCGCCGCGGATGCCGCTGAGCGGGTTCTTGACCTCATGCGCGAGCATCGCGGCCATCGCGGTCGCGCCTCGCGCCGCGCCGAGGAAGTTCATCTGCCGGTCGAGCATCGCCGCCCGGCTCGCATCCTCGAGCGCCAGCACGACGGAGCCCGGCACGTCCGGATAGGGCGAGGCGTGGGCCGAAACCCCACGGCGCGACAGGCGCGGGCTTTCGAGGACGAGCTCGTGGTCGGACACGGGCGCATCCTCGATGCGCACCTGCCGCAGCAGCGCGAAGAGCCGGCCGTCGGGCGGCAGCATGTCGGAGAGCGCCATGCCGGCCAGGCTCGCGAGCGATTGCTGGAAGAAGATCTCCGCCGCCGGATTCGCGAAGCGGAAACGGTCGTCCGCGTCGAGGACCACGATGGGCAGCGGCAGCGCCGCCAGCACCGCGGAAGGCTCAGGCAGCAGCGCGGCCGCGCCCGCGGACGCACCCGTGGACGCGCCCGTGGGCGCACCCGGGGCCGCCGGCGCGGCGCGGCTGCGGAGGAGCGCGCCCATCACGCCGCCATCGGCAGGCCGTCGCGCGCCGCCTGCCCCCCGGCGCCGCGTTCGGCCCCACGCTCGGCCCCACGCTCGGCCCCACGCTCGGCCCCGCTCTCAATCAGCGGCACGTAGAAGCGCGCGATGGCGTCCAGCACGGCGGGGCGTGTCTCCAGCGCATTCACGCGTGCGCGGAACTCGGCGCTTCCCGGCAGGCCGCGGCTGTACCAGGCGACGTGCTTGCGGGCCATCCGCACGCCCACGTGCTCGCCGTGGTGCACCAGGATGGCGTCGAAGTGACGGAGCAGGATGTCGCGCTCCACGGCGAGCGAGGGGTCGGGCAGGCGCACGCCCTCGCGCAGGAAGGCCGCGACCTGGGCCGGGAACCAGGGGCGGCCGTAGCAGCCGCGGCCGACCATCACGCCGTCCGCACCGGATCGCCGAAGCGCCTCGGCGGCGCCCTCCACCGTGACGATGTCGCCGTTGGCGATGACGGGGATCGCCACCGCGTCCTTCACCCGCGCGATGAAGTCCCAGTCCGCCGTGCCGGTGTAGAGTTGCTGGCGCGTGCGGCCGTGGATGGTGACGAGGCGGATGCCGCATTCCTGCGCGATGCGAGCGAGGCGCGGCGCGTTCAGGCTCTGATGGTCCCAGCCCATGCGCATCTTGAGCGTGACGGGCACGGGCACTGCGCGCACGGTCGCCTCGAGGATGGCGGCGGCGCGCTGCTCGTCGCGCATGAGCGCGCTGCCGGCGCTCTGGCCCACCGCGACCTTCTTCACCGGGCAGCCGAAATTGATGTCCACCACGGCCGCGCCCCGGTCCACGACCAGCCGCGCGGCATCGGCCATCACGGCAGGGTCGCAGCCGGCCAGCTGGACCGAGGAGGGCGCGCCGAAGCCCTCCATCTCCTTCGCGACCTCGGCCATCTTCAGGCTCTGGCGGTTCTCGCGGATCATGGCGGTGCTGGCGATCATCTCGCTCACCACCAGGCCGGTGCCGAGCTCGCGGGCGAGGCGGCGGAACGGCAGGTCGGTGACGCCCGACATCGGCGCGAGCACGACGGGCGTCTCGATGACCACATCGCCGGCAAGTCGGATCGGAGGAAGTGCTGTGCCCATGATTTGGGCATGGATAAGCACTCGCACGCGCGCCGTCCATGGTTCCGCAGCCCATGGTTTCGTCCCACGGCGGATGCGCTTATGAGCGGGTGCGATGCAGGTCGTGGCCATTCTTCTCGCCGCGGGCCAGGGAACGCGCTTCGGCGCGGCCCGGCCCAAGCAATATCTCGACCTTGGGCTGAAACCGGTGCTGCGGCACGCCGCCGAGGCGCTGCTGGCCGACGGGCTGGTGTCGCGCCTCCTGCCCGTGGTCGCGCCGGGCGAGCAGGCGGCGGTGGCGGCGATGCTCGACGGGCTGCCCTGCCTGCCGCCGGTGGCGGGCGGCGCGTCGCGCCAGGCGAGCGTGCGCGCCGGGCTGGAGGCGCTTGCGGGCGACGCACCCGACGCGGTGCTGGTGCATGATGCGGCGCGGCCTTTCGTGCCGGCGGGCACGGTGGCCGCGCTGCTCGCGGCACTCGCGGAACACCCCGGCGCGATCCCGGCGCAGCCCGTCTCCGACACGCTCAAACGGGCCGGCGGCGACGGGATGATCGCGCAGACCGTGCCGCGCGCCGGGCTGTTCCGCGCGCAGACGCCGCAGGCGTTCCGCTACGGCGCGCTGCTCGCCGCGCATCGCGGCGCGACCGCGGAGGCAACCGATGACGCGCAGTTGCTGGAACTCGCGGGCCTGCCGGTCGCGCTGGTGCGCGGCGACGAGCGCAACGCCAAGATCACCTTCCCGGAGGATCTGGACCGGATGGAGCGGCTCATGTCGGTGTGGGAAATGCGAATCGGCACGGGGTTTGACGTGCACCGCCTCGTCTCGGGCCGGCGGCTCGTCCTCTGCGGGGTCGAGGTGGCGCACGAGCTGGGCCTCGACGGCCATTCCGACGCCGACGTGGGCATCCACGCACTCTGCGACGCGATCTACGGCGCGCTCGGCGAGGGCGACATCGGCCGGCACTTCCCCCCCTCCGAGGCAGAGTGGAAGGGCGCGGACAGCGCGCGCTTCCTGGTCCACGCGGCCGGGCGGGTGCGCGCGCGCGGCGGGCGGGTGGTGAATGCCGACATCACGCTCATCTGCGAGCGGCCCAAGATCGGCCCGCACGCGGTGGCGATGATCGCGCGGCTTGCGGCGCTGATGGAGGTCGCGCCGGAGCGCATCGGGGTGAAGGCGACCACCACGGAGCGCCTGGGCTTCGCGGGGCGCGGTGAGGGCATCGCCGCACAGGCTGCCGTCAGCCTTGCAATACCCGCCTGAAAAGATGGCCGCTTCCCGAGGGAAGCGGCCGAGGCAAGGTTGAGGAAGGCAAAACTGTTAGGGGGGCAACGCCACCGCTGACCGGTCGGAGTTAAGCCTCACCAAGCCAAGCCTCAAGACTTTTCGATACCGTATCTGATAAACTTTTCGTCAGGTGTCGGCATGGCGCGGGTTGCCCAGGAACCGCCCCGGCGCGGCGCCGGGCGATGCCCGGCCCTCGCGATACGTCGTCTCCCCGTTGCACCAGGTGCGCAGGATGCCCTCGGACACGGCGTCGGGATTGGCGTAGGTGGCGTGGTCGCGCACCCGGGCCGGGTCGAACAGCACCAGGTCGGCGAACGCGCCGGGGCGCAGCGCCCCGCGGTCGGGCAGGCCGAACACCGCGGCCGCGCGGCCCGTCATCTTGTGGACAGCGGATTCGAGGCTGAACAGGCCGACCTCCCGCGCGTAATGGCCGAGCACGCGCGGGAACGTGCCCCACAGGCGCGGGTGCGGCCTGGCATCGTGCGGGATGCCGTCGGAGCCGATCATGGCGCGCGGGTGCGCCATGATCCGGCGCACATCCGCCTCGTCCATGTTGAAGTGGATGGCGCCGGCGGGCAGCAGCTTTTCCGCCGCCGCGCCGCGCGTCACCCCCCAGTCGCGCGCGATGTCGTCGAGGTCGCGGCCCGCCATCTCCGGGTGCGGCTCGCTCCAGGTCACCTGCACCGGCACGTCCTGGCGCAGCCGCTCCGTCATCAGCACGGTCGAACCCGCCGGGTAGGGATACACGTCGAAGGCCACGAGCTGGTCCTGGCCGAGCGTGTCGATGAGGGCGAGCGTGTCGCGCGAACGGCCGAAATTCTCGGGCATCGCGCATTTGTGGTGCGAGATGACGACCTCGACCGGCGCCCCTCCGCCCTCCCTAGGCCCCCCCGCTTCGCGGCCGATCCGCAGGGTCTCGCGGATGCTGTCCATCACGCCGTCCGCCTCGTCGCGCATGTGGGTGGCGTAGAGGCCGCCCTCCTCGCGCAGCACCGCGGCCACCGCGATCACCTCCTCGGTCGGCGCGTGCATGTTGGGCGGGTAGTAGAGGCCGGTCGAGAAGCCGCCCGCGCCCTCGCGCAGCGCCTCGCGCAAGCGGTGCTGCATGCGCGCGATCTCGCGGTCGTTCGCGGCGCGGTACACGTCGCCCGCCATGGCCTCCACGCGCAGCGACTGGTGGCCGCAGAATGCGAAGGTGTTCACCGCGGTCGGGCGCCTGGCCAGCGCCTCGGCGTACTCGCCGAACCCGCCATAGGTGAACCATTCCGGACCGCCGAGCAGGTTGAGCGGCGGCGGGATCTGCTCAGCGCGCAGCGGCGCCAGCGAGATGCCGCAATTGCCGACGACGACCGTGGTCACCCCCTGGCTGGTCTTGCAGTGCACGCATTCCGGCCCGCAGGTGACCAAGCGGTCGTCGTGCGTGTGCGCGTCGATGAAGCCGGGTGCGACGGCGAGGCCCGAGGCGGCCACCTCCTCGTGGCCCTGCCAGCCGCCGAGGTCGCCCAGCGCCACGATGCGCTCGCCCGAGACGGCAAGGTCGGCGCGGTAGCGGGGCGCGCCGGTGCCGTCGAAGACGGTGGCGTCGCGCAGGACGAGGTCGCAGCGGAGCGTCATGGGCCGAGGCTGCCACGGGCACCCGCCACGCGGAATGGACCGGGGCGCCGAGATGACGTATCTGACATCCGCCAACGCATCGGGGAGGATGCCGCCATGACCCTGTTCCGCCGACTTCTGGGCGCGACCGCGCTCGCCGGGATGATCGCCGCCACCGCGCCCGCGGGGGCCCAGACGCAGATCACCATCCAGCACCCGCTGCCGGCCAACAGCCACTACGGCGCGGGCATCCTCGCGCTGAAGGAGGCGTTCGAGCGCGCCACCAACAACCGCTTCCGCGTCAACATCCAGCGCAACGACAACGAGCGCGAGGCGATCGAGAGCGTGCAGATCGGCACCATCGAGTGCTCGATGACCTCGACCGGCCCGGTGGGCAACTTCGTCCCCGCGGTGCGCAACCTCGACGTGCCCTTCCTGTTCCGCGACACGGCGCACGCGCGCGGCGTGCTCGACGGCGAGATCGGCCAGGGGCTGCTCGCGCAGTTCCAGCCGCGCGGTCTGGTCGGCGTGGTGTGGATGGAGAACGGCTTCCGCCACCTCACCAATTCGCGGCGCGAGGTGAACGTGCCGGCGGACGTGCGCGGCATGAAGGTGCGCACGATGGAGAACCAGGTGCACATGCGCGCCTTCTCCACTCTCGGCGCGCTGCCGACGCCCATGGCCTTCTCGGAGCTGGTGCCGGCGCTGCAGCAGGGCACGGTGGACGGCCAGGAAAACCCGATCCCGGTGATCGTGGCGAACAACCTCAACCAGGTGCAGCGCTTCCTCACGCTGACCGCGCACGTCTATTCGCCGGCGATCCTGATCTGCAACCCCGGCATGATGGGCCGCTTGAACGCCGCCGACCGCGCGGCGTTCCTCGATGCGGCGCGGGCCGGCGCGCGCGCGAACCGGGACCGCGTGACCGCCGACGAGGCGTCCGGCGTGGACGAGCTGCGCCGGCGCGGCATGACGGTGGTCACGCAGGTGGACACGGCGGCATTCCAGGCCGCGCTCGCCCCGGCCTTCGCCGAGTACGAGCGCACGCTCGACGGCGCGCTGCTGCGCCGCATCCGCGACGCGCGCTGACCCGCGCGGGCAAACCCGCGCTTGCGGCCCGGGGGCGGGCGATGCCGGGGCGCGTCCGTCCGGGCGTCCCCGGCGCCCGCGCGCATGGCGCCGCGGCCGCGGCTGACGCACGCCTGCGCGGCGCTGATCACGCGGCGCAGGCCAAGGTGTGGGAAACGGCATGAACGCGATGAACCTGTTGCCGCTCCAGATCACGGGCGCGGCGGCCGTGCTGGCCGTGGGCGCCGCGCTCGCGGTCGGCCGCGCGCAGGGGGGGGCGCTTGGCGCCGTTCGCCGCGCCGTGCTGCGCCTCGACAAGGGCGTGAGCGGCGCCGCTGCCATCGCCGGATGCCTTGCCATGGCGGTCGCGGTCGCGGCGGGGTTCTGGCAGGTCGTCGCGCGTTTCGCGACCGAGACCCCCTCCGTCTGGTCCGAGGCGCTGGTGCGGACCGCGCTGATCTGGATGGCCTTCCTCGGCCTCGCCGTCGCGCTGCGCACGGGCGCCTTGGTCTCCATCGACGTCGCGCACCGCTACACGAGGGGCTCGTTGCGCCGCGCCGTCGAGGCCGCGTCGCTCGCCTGCTCGCTCTCGCTGATGGGCGTGCTGTTCTGGTTCGGCTGGGTGATGGCCGAGCGTGTGCAATTCCAGGAGATGGCGGGCCTCGAAATCTCCATGGCCTGGGGCTACGCGGCGATTCCGGTGGGCGCGGTGTTCGCCATGGTTGGCGCGCTCGCGCACTTCCTGGACCATCGCAGCGACGAGCTGGAGATGGCGGTGTGACGGGGGGGCGAGCCACGCCCCGGGGGCGCCGCTGATGCCCGGCTCGATGCTGACCGTGATGCTCGTGCTGTTCGCGGCCGCCGTGCCGGTGGCGGTGGCCATCGGGCTGGCCGCGGTGTGGGGCATCGCGGGCTTCACCAATTTCCCGTTGGTCGTCGCGGCGCAGCAGCTCTTCGTCTCGCTCGACCGCTTCCCGCTCGCCGCCATCCCGTTCTTCATCCTGGCCGGCAACCTGATGGATGTCGGCGGGATCTCCCGCCGCCTGGTGGAGTTCGCGAAGAGCATTGTGGGCGGCGTGCAGGGCGGGCTGCCCGCCACCTGCGTCGTCACCTGCATGATCTTCGCCGCCATCAGCGGCTCGTCGGTCGCCACCACCTTCGCCGTCGGCGCCATCATGATCCCGGCGCTGGTGAAGGCCGGCTACCCCGTCGCCTTCGCCGCCGCGCTGCAGGCGACCGCCGCCGAGCTCGGGGTGGTCATCCCGCCGTCCATCCCGCTGATCCTCTACGGCGTGACGACGCAGACCAGCATCCCGGAACTGTTCATGGCTGGCTTCGGGCCGGGCCTGTTGATCGGCCTCGCGCTGATTGCCACCGTGCTCATCTGGTGCCGGATCACGGGGTGGGGGAAGCGCGACGGCGAGGGCCGGCTGCGCTTCGGCCAGGCGCTGAAGCAGGCCGGATGGGCCCTGTTCATGCCCGTCGTCGTGCTGGGCGGCATCTACGGCGGCATCACCACACCCACCGAGGCATCGGTGATCGCGGTGGTCTATGCGCTGATCGTCGGCATGCTCATCCACCGCGAGATCGGCTGGCGCGACCTCTACCCGATCTTCCGCAAGAGCGTCGTGTCGTCGGCCGTGATCATGTTCATCATCGCCTGCGCCGGCGTCTTCTCCTGGCTGCTCAACCGCCAGGGCGTGCCGGACCAGGCGGCCACCTGGCTCGTCGAGACCTTCGACGGGCCGGTGATGTTCCTGCTCGGGGTAAACCTGTTCCTCTTCGTCGTCGGCATGTTCGTGGAGACGTCGGCCTCGATCATCGTGCTCGCCCCCATCCTGTCGGAGGCGGCGGGGCGGTTCGGCATCGACCAGGTGCATTTCGGCACGATCATGGTGGTCAACCTCGCGCTCGGCATGATCACGCCGCCATTCGGCGTGAACCTGTTCGCCGCCGCGCAGGTGGCCGGCACCTCCATCGACAGGATGATGCGCTACCTGCCTGTCTTCATCGGCGT
>BBPE01000745.1_pt2 | contig 10282 bp, 3 predicted proteins | sample 1344301 | NCBI WGS metagenome assembly BBPE01 (sample SAMD00019089, study PRJDB2971) | groundwater metagenome | isolation source: The Cedars highly-alkaline
TGCTCATGCTCATGCTCGAGCGCGCGCAAAAAATCGGGGTCTATGTCGAGCTTGGCATTCAGGTTGAAGCCGCGCAGATCGAACACCTCGCTGAGTGCTACCGCGCCGAAATGCACCGCGCGCATCGGTGCGCGCGGATTCATGTGCTTGAGGCGATGGGTGAGCGCGTCGAGCTCAGCCGCACTCACCAGGTCGGCTTTGCTGATGAAAATCTGGTCGGCGAAGCCGACTTGTCGGCGCGCTTCCTGGCGTTCGTTGAGCTGCTCGGCGGCGTGCTTGGCGTCTACCAGCGTCAGGATGGAATCAAGCAGATACTGCTCGGCGACCTCGTCGTCCATGAAGAACGTCTGCGCCACCGGCCCCGGATCGGCCAAGCCGGTGGTTTCGATCACCACGCGCTCAAAATCGAGCTCGCCTTTGCGTCGCCGCTGCGCCAGGTCTTGCAAGGTGGCGCGCAAGTCTTCGCGAATGGTGCAGCAGATGCAGCCGTTGCTCATCTGAATGATGTTTTCGTTCGTGTCGGCGACCAAAATCTCGTGGTCTATGTTTTCTTCGCCGAACTCGTTTTCGATCACCGCGATCTTCTGGCCGTGCGCCTCGCTCAGCACGCGCTTGAGCAAGGTGGTTTTGCCCGAACCCAGAAAACCGGTGAGGATGGTGGCGGGAATGAGGGACATGGATATTCAGTTGGGAGCAACACGAAAGCCTGCTGGCAGCAGCGGTTAAGTGTATGCGAGGAGCCCGCACTTTGTGCCGCGCGGGCAAGATCAATTCGCTGTTTTATGCCGGCCCGGCACAAGCCCGGCCCGCTACGCGCTGGCCGCTTGCTGCAGCGCCCACATGCCGGCGTAAACCCCGCCCTGAGCCAGCAGCGCCGCATGCGTGCCACGCTCTGTGATCTGGCCGCGCTCGAGCACCAAAATCTCGTGCGCGTCGACCACGGTGGACAGTCGGTGTGCAATCACCAGCGTGGTCTTGTCGCGCGCTGCGTTTCTGAGTTCGACCTGGATGGCGCGCTCGTTGGCCGAATCCAGCGCCGAAGTGGCTTCATCGAAAATCATGATGGGCGGATTTTTCAACAAGGTGCGGGCGATCGCCACCCGCTGCTTCTCACCCCCTGAGAGCTTGAGGCCGCGCTCGCCCACGGTGGTGTCATAGCCCAGCGGCAGTTTGCTGATGAAGTCGTGAATGTGCGCCGCCTGCGCCGCCTGCACCACCTCGGCGTGGCCGGCCTCGGGGCGGCCGTACCGGATGTTGTATTCGATGCTGTCGTTGAACAACACCGTGTCCTGCGGCACGATACCGATCGCCTGGCGCAGACTGGCCTGCGTGACAGCGCGAATGTCTTGCCCGTCGATGCAGATGCGCCCACCTTGTGCGGCGTTGCTGACGTCGTAGAAGCGGTAGAGCAGGCGCGCCAGAGTGGACTTTCCCGCACCCGAGGGGCCGACCACGGCCACCGTCTGCCCGGCTGGAATTTCAAAGCTCAGGCCATGCAGGATTTCTCGCCCTGGTTCGTAGGAAAAACGCACGTTCTCAAAGCGCAGCGTCGGCGCGCCGCGGCACAGCAGCGCCGGCGCGCCCGCTCGATCGGCGACTTCTCGCTCTTGCTCGAGCAAGGAAAACATCCGGTCCAAATCGGTCAGACTTTGCTTGATTTCGCGGTACAGCACGCCCAGAAAGCCCAGCGGAATGTAGAGCTGGATCATGAAGGCATTGACCATCACCAGATCGCCCAGCGTCAACCGGCCCTCGGCCACGCCCTGGGTGGCGCGCCAGAGCATCAGCAGCAGCGCGACCGCAATCACCAGTTGCTGGCCGGCGTTGAGCATGGACAAAGTGGTCTGTGTCTTGATGCGCGCGCGGCGCAACTGCTCCAGTGCAGCGTCGTAGCGGCGCGCCTCGAAGGCCTCGTTGTTGAAGTATTTGACCGTTTCGTAGTTGAGCAAGGAGTCGATCGCGCGGCTTTGGCTGACGGACTCGTACGCGTTCATTTCGCGCCGCAGCTTCATGCGCCATTCGGTCACCAGCACGGTGTAGCTGATGTAGACCAGCAGGGCAAGCAGCGTGATCCAGACGTAGCCCAGGTCGAACAAGGTGCCCAGCAGCGCCAGCACCAGGGCAACTTCGATCAAGGTCGGCAGCACGCTGTAGAGCGAGTAGGAGATGAGCGACTGCACGCCGCGCGTGCCGCGTTCGATGTCGCGCGTCATGCCGCCGGTCTGGCGCTCCAAGTGAAAGCGCAGACTGAGTGCATGCAAATGGCCAAACACCTGCAAGGCGATGCTGCGCGTCGCGCCTTCGGTGGCCTTGGCAAACACCAGTTCGCGCAGCTCGGTGAATACGGCAGTGGACAAACGCAAGCCGGCGTACGCCAGCAACAGGCCCACCGGCACCACCAGCAGCGCCTGCGCGCTGCCAGGCGCAATGTTCATGCCGTCGACCAGTTGCTTGAGCAGCAAGGGCACGCTGACGTTGGCCATCTTGGCCGCCACCATGAAGCCCAACGCCAGCAGCACGCGCAGCCTGTACTGCCACAGGTAAGGCAACAGACGCTTGAGTGTGTCCCAGTCGCTGCGGCGCGCGGCCCTGGCAGCGCTGGCGCTGCGCAGCAAGGTGGCGTCAGGACCCTCAGGTGCGGGCGAACTGCGGTCTTGGCGCATGCGGGACAATCGGAACCATTGTCCACCGATTGTGCCCATGTCCAGCCAACCCCACCCGAACGCCCAAACCAGCCTGCCGCACGACCGCGAACTGGTGCTCAAAGTCATTCCGATGCCGGCCGACTGCAACCCGAACGGCGATATTTTCGGCGGCTGGGTGATGGCGCAGGTCGACCTGGCTGGCGCCGTGCTGCCGGCACGCTACGTGCGCGGGCGTTTTGTCACGGTGGCGGTCAACCAGTTCATTTTCAAGCAGCCGGTGCGGGTGGGCGACATCCTGAGCTTTTTCGCCCACGTCAGCCGCGTCGGCAACAGCTCGATCACGGTCCAGGTCGAGGTCTTTGCCGAACGCTTTTCGGCCCAGGGCCGCTACGTCAAGGTGACCGAAGCCAGCCTGACTTACGTAGCCGTCGACGCGCAGGGCAAGCCCCGTCCGATCCCGAACGACGCCCTGAACCCGCCTGACTGAAGACCACGCGCTGCGCGCTTGGCCGCTCAGCCCGCCAGCGCGGCGTGGTGCACGTAATGCGCCAGCAGGCCCAGCAACTCGTCCTCCGCATAAGGTTTGCCCAGGTAATGGTCAACCCCCAGGGCGCGGGCGTGTTCCCGGTGCTTTTCGGCCATGCGCGAGGTGATCATGATCACCGGCAGGGCCGCCAGCCGGGGGTCGTTGCGAATGTTGCGCACCAGATCGAAGCCATCCATGCGCGGCATCTCGATGTCAGACAAGACCACCGTCGGGCGCTCTTGCTGCATGCGTTCGATCGCTTGCAGACCGTCGGCGGCCAGAGCGACCCGATAGCCCTCGCGCAGCAGCAGTCGCTGCGTGACGCGGCGCACGGTGATCGAGTCGTCTACCACCAGCACCAGCGGCACCGAACTCGGCACCGAAGCGGCTGACGACTCGGCCCGTCTGTGCGGCACGGCCGACGGCTGCTGGTTGTGCACCCAGGCGGGCACCCGGCTGCCATACACAGCGGCCAGCGCCACCGGGTTGTAGATCAGAGCCACCGCACCCGATGCCAGCGAGGCGATGCCGGCCAGCCCAGGCAAACGCGCCAACTGCGGCCCGAGGTTTTTCACCACCACTTCCTGGTTGCCCAGCACCTCATCGACGTGCAGCGCCACGCGCTGCGCAGCACTGCGGAAAATCACCACCGCATGGCTGCGCCCAGGGGTCTGATACGAATGCGGCGACGACTGCAACAAGGCGCCGGCCCAGTAAAACGCCAGCTCTTGCTCGCCCGCGCGCAGCGTAGCGCTGGCGTAGGCCTGAGCCAACTCGGTGCTGCTGATGCGGCGCACCAACTCGACCAGATGCGAAGGCACACCCAGTGTGAGCTCCCCGGCGCGCAACATCACCACCTGCGTGACAGCGGTGGTCAGCGGCAGCACCAACTTGAAGCGCGTACCCAGCCCCGCCTGGGAGCCGGTCTCGATGCGTCCGCCCAGCGCTATCACTTCGGAGCGCACCACGTCCATGCCGACGCCGCGGCCGGCCAGCGCCGTGACTTGGGCCACGGTGCTCAGCCCGCAGGCAAACACCAGATCGGCCGCCTGTTGATCGCTCAAGGGCGCGCCCGGCACAATGAAGCCTTGGGCCTCGGCCTTCTCGCGCAGCAGCGCCAGGTCCAAGCCGGCGCCGTCGTCCTGGAACACGACCGATACGTCGTTGAGCTCGTGTTTGAGCATGATGTCTATGCGTCCCTCGGCCGCTTTGCCCGCCGCCCGCCTGACTTCGGGCAACTCGATGCCGTGCACCACGCTGTTGCGCAGCAAGTGCTCAAAAGCGGTGGTCATGCGGTCGAGCACGCCGCGATCCATTTCGATACCGCCGCCGCTGATGTCTAGCCTCACCTGCTTACCCGTTTCCTTGGCGGCTTGTCGCACCACGCGGTACAGGCGTTCGGAAATGCCTTCGAATTCCACCATGCGGGTGCGCAACAGGTCGCGCTGCAGCTCGCGCGTCAGCCGCGCCTGCGCCACCAGACTGTCTTCTGTGCTCTGCGCGGCGCGCTGCAGGTTGCGCTGCACGGTGGCCACGTCGCTGACCGACTCGGCCATCATGCGGGTGAGTTCTTGCACCCGGGTGAAGCGGTCAAACTCCAGCGGGTCAAACGACAGCTCGGCGTCGCGCGCCTGTGCCAGCCGCGACTGCATCTGCGTTTCGGCCTGCAGCTCGATCTCGCGCAGTTGATGGCGCAAGCGCTCCAGATTGCCGCTCAGGTCTTGCAGCGACCCGCGCAGACTCAGCAGTTCAGACTCCATGCGCGCGCGACTGCTGATGAGTTCGCCAGTCTGGTTGACCAACCGATCCAGCAGTTCTGGGCGCACGCGCACCGCTGCACCGGGGCGCGCACTCACGGTGGCGGGCGCTTGCGCCAACGGCAGGCCGGCCAGCGCCGAAAGGGGTGCGACCGCAACGGCCGCAGCGACCGCAGCGCTGGACTGCTCGGGAACGACCAGGAGCACCCCGGGCGACTCGGAATCGCTGCGGCGCAGCCAGTTGAAGCGGGCGTCGATCGCGTCAAACGCCGTTTGCAAAGGCTCCAGATCGGTATCCGGCTGCAGTTCAGACCCGAGCCGCTCGGCCAAGGTCTCAAGCCGGTGCGCCATCTCACCCAGTCGCAAGGCACCGGCCAGACGAGCACTGCCCTTGAGGGTGTGCAGATGGCGCAATACCTCGGCACGGGCGATGCTGTGGTCCGGCTGCGCCTTCCACTGACGCAAAGCAGCGGCCAGGCGCGGCAACAGTTCCTGTGCTTCGTCGGCGAAAATGGGGAACAAGTCGACGTCTATCGTGTCGCTGACGTCGATGTCGTCGTCAATGTCCTGCACCTGCCGCGCCGCAGCTCGCGGCGCGTCTGCGTGGACCGTGCGTGCAAGCGCGGGCTGCGGGATAGGCGTTTGGACTTCGCTTGCAAGCGCGCTTGGCGCGCCGCCAGAGGCCGACAAGAGCTGTGGAGTCGGTGGCAGCGCGGCACGCTCTGGCTCTGGCGCGGCGGCTGTCGTCGGCGTGCCTGCTGCCGCGGGCAGCTCTTGCTGCAGCACGCGCTGCAGCGCGGCCAGCAATTCAGGCTTTGGCTGCTTGAGAAAACCGGCGGCAAACTGGTGCAACAGGGCGTGAATCTCTTGCGCCGCCGCAACGAACAAGTCGGTCATTTCGGCGTTGAGCGCCGCACCGGCTTGCTGACGCATGCCGACCGACTCCAGCGCGTGCTCGAGCGCGCGCGCAAGCTGGGATAAGCCGTCAAACCCGACCGCCGCCGAACTGCCGGCCAGCGAATGCGCCAGCGCCTCGGCCTCGGCAGGCAAGGCCTCCTGCGGCTCGAGTGCGGCTTCGTCGAGTGCGGTGCACAGGCGTCGCGACCACTCGTCTGCCTCGTTCAGGTAGACGTTGTAGAGCTTGATACCGATGCACAGCGGGCCAACGACGCGGACCTGCTCGTCGCTCAGGGCGCCCAGGAAGGGGGCATCGACACCTGCCAACGGCGCTGGGCTGCCTGCCTGCTGCTCGGCTTGCGGCAGCGCCGCTGCGCCGGCGTCTTCGACCGCAGCGGCTGGCGGTGGCACCTCAACCGACAACTCCAACAACCGGTCGAAGTCAATTTCTTGCAGCAGCGGCGACGGCTCAGGTTCCGAGTCAGACCGCTCATCGTCGCTGCCCTGCAGCGGCCCGTCTTCGCATGCCGGGACATCGACCCGCTCGGGGCCTTGCTGGCGCGCCGCGGGGTCGGCGGGCACTTGCTCTGGCGGAAAATCAGGCTCGAAGCCTGGATCGGGGAAAAACAGCGCAGCGGCTGCGGCGTCGAGTTCGCCCACTTCCAGCTCGCTCGACAGCAGCGCGTCTGACGGCGGTGCCGGCGCAGCCTGCTGCGGCTCGGTCCGGTGCGGAAGCAGCAGAGCCTGGTAGCTGGCCTGCGTGCGCCAGGCCAAGGCGCTGTCACAAAAAGCCTGCGCGTGCCAGTGCGCAGCGCTGCCGTCAACGATGTCCTGCACCCAGCAAGACAGCGCTTGCAGCGCCTGCTCGGACAAGTCGATCATCTCGGATTCGGCCGGATGCCGTTCGGCCAGCACGGTATTGAGCAACTGCTCCATGGCCCAGGCGGCCTCACCGAACTCGGACAGGCCGACCATGCGCGAGCTGCCCTTGAGCGTGTGAAAGGCTCGGCGCAGTGTGCTCAAACCCTCCAGATCAGCCTTTTGATGGCGCAAGCGCCGCACCGCCTGCAGACCGCTGGCCAGCACTTCCCGGGCTTCTTCCAGGAAGATATGGAGCAGGTCGTCCTCTGGCGGCCCAGACGGCGCAGCGAGCTCGGCACTGGTCTGCGAGACCCGCCCGGTGAGCGGCTGCGCCACATGCTCCAGGCCGACCAGCGCCAGGCTGGCCGCGCCGGCGTCTGCCTGCACCACGGCTTGAGCCGCGTGTTGCGCAGCGCGTGCCCGCTCACCCTGTTCGGCCTGTTCGGCCTGCGAGACTTGCGAGGCCGGCGTGTCCAAGCCTTGACTCAACTCGACCAAATCCAAGCCTTCTGGTGCGCCATCGACCACGCCATCGACCACACGCTCGAGCGCCGCACCGATGAACTGCGCCTCTTGCTGGGCCGCTAGCGGCGCGCTCTCAGGGCTGTGCGATTGGCCGACCAGGGACAGCAACTCGCCTTGTTCCGCATTAAAGACGAACAGCTTCTTGGCCAGCGCGGGTTGGTAGTTGAGCATGTCGACCAAAAAGCCCAGCGCGCTCAGGTTTTTGCCCAGTTGCTCGAAGGTGCCGGCCTGGCACGCCAGCGTCTGGTCGACTTCGGTATCGAGCATCTGTTCGACGCTGGCGCGCATGCGGGTGACCGCCTGCACCGCCTGCTCGAGCCCGAGCACCGAGAGCACGCCGCGCATTTGCGCCAATTGCGACAGCGCCAGGTTCAGCCCCGCCTTTTCCTGCGGCTTGCGGAAAAACTGATCCAGCAGTTTCTCCGTCTGTGCCAGGGAAACCTTGAGCTCGCCGACCACGCTGCCCATGGTCTGGCGCTCGCTGACGCGGCGGTAGAGTTGCTCCATCCAGGCCTGGAGCGGCTGCGCCGGCGCGCCGGCAAGCACCTGCTCGAGCCGCACCGCCAGCGCCTGGGTGCGCTCGGTCATGCTGGCCGCATCGGGGTCGAAATCCTCGAAAGCAGCCTCCAGGTACAAGGTGGTGGTGGCGACCTCCATCGCCAATTCGGTCCGCACGCTGGGCGCTTCGCGCGCCGCCTGCTCAGACGCCCGAACCAGGCTGCGGGCCAGCGCGGTGCTGGCCGGATGCAGCTTCAAGAGCGAGTCCGCCACCAGCCCAAGTTGCTCGACAACCGCGCGCACACGGCCGGCGTCGCCCCCCGCATACAAGGACCAGGCTTCTTTGGCCGCCACAATCCGTTTGCGCGCCTTGAGCAGCAAGGCCGGATCAAAGCGCCCCAGGGTGGCGCGCTGGTAGTCCGCCACGGGCACCGATTCGATTCCAAAGGCCTGCTGCACCGCCTGCAACTGACTCCCGGCGGCCAGCCGTGCACCGCCAGCCTGCGCACAAAAAAACAACAAGTCGTGCAACAGGGTTTCCGACACCTGAGTCTGACCCCGCGCGCATGAGGCAAACTGCAGCAAGATGCGCGAAGTCGCACGCTTGACGAACACGTCCAGCGGCAGCAACTGCTGCTCTTGCGCCTCAAAGAAGGCGGCAGCCACGCGCCAGAACGTCTGGCCGCGCGGCACGTCGGCGCCGGCGGAAAGACGCGCACAGATACCGACCAACTGTTGCGCTGAAGCGATATCGGTATTTTTGACCAACTGCAACACCAGGCGGTCGAACTGGGGCCGCAACGACGCCTCGCAGCGCAGCGGCGCAAGACCCTGCGGCGGCGCCACGTTCAGGCCATGCTGCTCGAACGGCCACAGATCGGCCGGATGCACGCGCTCGGCGCCGGCCAACTCCTGCACCTCGCGGTACTGCGCAAACAAAGCCACCGGCGACACCGGCACCTGGTTGAGCATGGCCTGCAGGTATTCGATCAGGGCAAAGCTGGCGCGCTCGATCGTGCTGGCCGCCTGCGCGGTGCAGGTGCCGGGCCGCTGCACGAAACCTTGCACGGCAGCTTCCATGGCGCGCAACATCTGCGACGGTGCGCCCAGGCCGACCGCCTCGAGTGCGCCAACGGCCTGATGCAACTGCTGGCGCGCCAGCCGCAGCGGGGCCGGGTCGAGCGCCGCCAGATCGCCCAGGCGCGCTTGCTCGGCTTCCCGCACGAACCGCTGCACCGCCTTGTTGGCGGCTTCGAGGGACTTGCGCAGCTCGTCAAACACCCAGGCCAGCGGACCCAGGTCCACGAGCGGTGCATCTGGCGGCAGACTGTCGGTGACGGTGTCGAGCATGATGGCGTGCATGAGGCGTGGCCTGCGCAACTCAGGCGATGCGGAAGCGCTCCACCGACTGGCGCAATTCTTCGGCCATGACGGAGAGTTCACGCACCTGGTTGGCGGTCGAGCGCGTGCTCTCGCCGGCCTGCTCGGCCACGGCGAAGATGTGCTGGATATTGCCGGCCACGTCGTTGGCTGAATTGGCTTCGCGCGCGGCGGTGCTCGAAATCTGCTCGATCAGCTCGGCCAGACGGCGCGAGACGCGGTCGATCTCGGTCAGCGCGGCGCCGGCGTTGTCGGACAGCCGGGCTCCGGCGACCACCCCCTGGGTGGAGCGCTCCATGGCGGCCACCGCGTCTTGCGTGTCGGTCTGAATCGCCTTGACCAGCGCAGCGATCTGGCGCGCGGCGTCGGCCGAGCGCTCGGCCAGCCGCTGCACCTCTTCGGCCACCACCGAGAAGCCGCGCCCGGCTTCCCCGGCCGACGCAGCCTGGATGGCGGCGTTGAGCGCCAGCACGTTGGTCTGCTCGGTGATGTCCGAAATCAGCTCGGTGATCTCGCCAATTTCTTGCGAAGATTCGCCCAGCCGCTTGATGCGCTTGGAGGTTTCCTGAATCTGATCGCGGATCGCGTTCATGCCGCCGATGGCGTTTTGCACCGCTTGCAGCCCCGACTCGGCGGCATGCAGCGAGCTGCGCGCCACCTGCGCCGACTCCTGCGCCTGTGCCGAGACCAAGTTGATGCGCTGCGCCATGTCCAGCACCGACTGACCGGTGTCACGAATTTCGCGCAACTGCTCGCTGGAAGCATCCAGCAAATCGGTGGAAGCGCTCTCGACCACCGAGGTGGTCGAAGCCACCCGGGCCGCCGTGATTTGCACGTTGCCCACCAGCGAACGCAGCTCCTCGACCGTGTAATTGACCGAGTCGGCAATGGCTCCGGTGATGTCTTCGCTCACCGTCGCTTCCTGCGTCAGATCGCCCTCGGCCACCGCCTGCAGCTCGTTCATCAAGCGCAAAATGGCTGCCTGGTTGGCGTCGTTGACGCGCTTGGCGTCTTGTTCGAGCGTCTCGGCCAAACGACGCTGCGCATCGGCCATGGCCTGACGCTGACGGCTGTCTTGCAACTGCACCGATACCAGACCGCCCGCGCAGGCCAACACCAGCAAGGCCAAAAGCAGCAAGGCCGCGAGTTCAGCAGCGCCCACGGCGGCGTCTGCAGCCAGTTGCGCGCGCAAA
>BBPE01003923.1_pt3 | contig 10281 bp, 9 predicted proteins | sample 1344301 | NCBI WGS metagenome assembly BBPE01 (sample SAMD00019089, study PRJDB2971) | groundwater metagenome | isolation source: The Cedars highly-alkaline
GCGTTCTGGATGAGGTCAATCCTGGTGATCTTGCCACCCTGACCCATCTCGATTGCCACAATATCAATGCGCCAGGGCGAGGGCGAGTCTTGATGCGCCTGGACGTAATACTGCCCCAGCTTGATGAGCTTCGCTTTTTTTGCGGCCGTTATTGACTCCTCTGGGGTACCGAATGCCAGACTCCTTCTGGTGCGTACTTCTACAAAGACGAGAGAATCATCCTCCCGGGCCACGATGTCAATCTCACCAAGCACACAGCGAAAGTTTGTCTCCAGGATCTTGTATCCACGCTTCTTTAAATACTCCTCGGCCTCCCTCTCACCAAACGCCCCTATGAGCTTACGCGTATCAGCCATTTCTCTCCCGCACTTCACGAACAGGAGCGAAGCTGGCACGATGGATCGGGCAACATCCCAAGCGCCGCAGCTTCGCCAGGTGTTCTGTCGTGGGGTAGCCCTTGTTGCGGGCAAAGCCATATCCGGAGTAGAGGCCGTCGTATTCCATCATCAGCCGGTCCCGGTGGACCTTGGCAACAATCGATGCTGCGGCGATGGAGCGGGAGAGTTTATCGCCCCTGGTGATGTTTCTCTGCGGGATGTCAAGCTCGGGCATGGTAATCCAATCTATGAGCAGGAAGTCCGGGGATCGAGCAAGCTTCTCCACCGCCAGGCGCATGGCCAGTCTGGTGGCGGCCACGATGCCGCGAACATCAATGGTTTCCGGTGGAACCACGCCGATGCCCACCGCCAGGGCCTCCCTCTGGATGCATGAGGAAAGGAACTCACGCTTGCGTGGAGCGAGTCTCTTGCTATCCCGCAGTTGAAGAAGCCAGGATAATCTACTTTCCGGTGTCAGGATCACCGCAGCGGCAACCACCGGCCCGGCTAACGGACCGCGCCCGACCTCATCAATTCCGGCGACAAGCTGATATCCCTGCTGCCAGAGTTTTTCTTCCTCGATGAAACTGGGTGACTGGCTGGATCTCATTTCCCCTTGTAAGCTCCGAAGACCTCATTGTACTTATGCCACTCTACCTCGCCAGACTTAATCCACGAGATCGTCTCCAGAAGGCTCTCGCTGAAATCGGGATCGGCGAGAATCACTTTGGGTCGTTTCCCTTAACGGGTTTCAGACGGCCCCCCGATCCTCCCCAGAAGGGCGCTGGCGGCGACCACTGCCGGGTTGGCGAGATACACCTCCGACCTGGGGCTGCCCATACGCCCTACGAAATTGCGGTTGGTGGTGGAAATGCAGCGTTCCCCGGCGGCGAGTATACCCATATATCCGCCGAGGCACGGGCCGCAGGTCGGCGTGCTCACTGCCGCGCCAGCCTCGATGAAGGTTTCGATGAACCCGTGTCGCAGCGCGTCAAGGTAGACCTGTGGCGAGCCAGGGATGATGATGCAGCGCACGTTCCTGGCTACCTTCCGGCCTTTGAGCACTTCGGCAGCCAACATCAAATCCTCCAGCCGACCATTAGTGCAACTCCCGATCACTGCCTGGTCAATGGGAATATCGCCCACCTGGCTTATGGGGCGAGCATTGGAGGGGAGGTGAGGGAAGGCTACCTGAGGCTCGATCCTCGAGGCATTGTATTCGATGACCCCGGCATATTCAGCATCGGGATCAGGGTCGACCACAGTGTAAGGCCGATGCGCTCTCGGGTTTACATAGTCCATGGTTTTCCCATCGACCCTGAAGAGGCCCGCCATCGCACCAGCCTCAGTGGCCATATTGGCCACGGTGAATCGGCCATCCATCGAGAGGAGGTCAATCGCCTCTCCCACAAACTCCATCGCCGAGGAGATCGCCCCGTCAACTCCAATGTCACCGATGGTGAACAAAATGAGGTCTTTGCCTCCAACCCATTCCTGCGGCCTGCCATGATAGACGAACTTGATGGTCGGCGGTACCTTCATCCAGATTTCACCGGTGGCCATCGCTACGGCGATATCAGTCGAGCCCATGCCGGTGGCGAGGGCCCCCAAAGCGCCATAGGTACAGGTATGCGAATCGGCGCCGACAACCAGGTCCCCGGGAAGCACCAGCCCCTTTTCCGGCAGGATTACATGCTCGATGCCCATCTCGCCGACTTCAAAGTAGATCAGTCTCTGGCCAATGGCGAAATCACGCATTATCTTGGCCTGCTCAGCGGAGGGGATATCCTTGTTAGGCACGAAGTGGTCGGGCACCATGACTACCTTCTGAGGATCGAAAACCCTCTTCACTCCGATCCGATCGAATTCCCTGATGGCTATGGACGCGGTGATATCGTTCGATAGAACCAGGTCCACGCGAACGCTAATGAATTCGCCGGGCGAGACCTTCTTCCTATCCGCATGTGCGGCGATGATTTTTTCGGTGATAGTCATTTGCCCAATCTCTTAACCAACGCTTATTTGCCCTTCGTTGCCAGCAGCCGATTCAAGGCATTCATATATGCCCTGGCGCTGGCGACGATGATGTCCGTGTGGGCACCGCGGCCGACGTACCGCCTGCTCTCGCTCTCAATCCTGACCGTCACCTCTCCAATAGCATCTATGCCCCCAGTTACTGATTTGACGCTGAACTCAACGAGCTCGTTGGGCACCATTACCAGATGGTTGATGGCCCTGTAGACGGCATCCACTGGCCCGGTACCCTGTTCCGCCTTGGAAAGAAGCTGTCCCTCGGGACCGGTAAGCCTGACCGACGCGGTGGGGATGCTGGGATCACCGCAGGAAACCTGTACATGCTCCAGATGGTAAGTCTCGTGCACGGTACGTAATTCCTCAGCTACCACGGCCTCAAGATCGCGGTCGGTGATGTCTCTCTTCTTGTCAGCCAGCTCCTTAAAGGCTACAAATGCGCGGCCCAGTTCCTCGTCGCTCAGGGTATAGCCCAACTCCCCGAGCCTCTTTCGAAAAGCATGGCGTCCGCTGAGCTTCCCCAGTGAAAGGGTTGTCCCGGTCAGGCCGATGGACTCCGGAGCCATGATCTCGTAGGTCGTCCGCTCCTTGATGACGCCGTCCTGATGGATACCAGATTCATGGCGGAAGGCATTGGCTCCTACAATGGCCTTGTTCGGCTGCACATACATCCCGGTCAGCTCGCTCACCAGGCGGCTGGTCTTGTAGATTCGCGTGGTGTCTATCTCAGTGGTGTATCTCAACAAGTCCTGGCGGGTCTTGATAGCCATGACGATCTCCTCCAGGGAGGCATTGCCCGCCCGCTCTCCGATCCCGTTCACGGTGCACTCGATCTGCCGCACCCCGTGATCGAGCACCGCCAGGCTATTGGCCACCGCAAGTCCGAGGTCATTGTGGCAATGGACACTGACCACCGCACGATGGATATTGGGCACATTCTTGAATATGCTATCAATCAGGTTGCAGAACTCTCGTGGGATGGTGTAACCGACGGTATCGGGGATATTCACCGTAGTGGCCCCAGCCTCGATAACCCCCTCGAGTATGCGGTAGATGTATTCCGGATCGGTGCGCGTGGCATCCATGGGGGAGAACTCCACATCTTCGAGGTAGCCCTTAGCCCGGGCAACCATCTCCCGAGAGGCTTCCAGTATCTGGTGGCGGTCTTTCTTCAGTTGGTGGAGGAGGTGGATCTCCGAGCTGGAGAGGAACACATGGATTCGAGGGTGCTGGGCATCCTTGATTGCCTCCCAGGCGACGTCTATGGCTTCGGGGTGAGCGTGAGCCAGGGCGCAGATGATCGGTCGGCGCACCTCGTCAGCGATGCGGCGTATAGCATCCCGCTCCCCCCTGGAGCTAATGGGGAAGCCCGCCTCGATGACATCTACGCCAAGCTGGTCTAGTTGCCTGGCAATCTCCATCTTGTCCTCAGCGGTGAGGGCCCCTCCCGCTGCCTGCTCCCCATCCCTCAAAGTAGTATCGAAGATGATGACTTTATCCATGTCCTTCTCCTCAATGCTCAGCGACAAGTAGCGCGGGGGCTTGTCCCCCGCCACACCCTTGCCAAGGATAAACCTCGGCGCTACTTAGGGATCGTGCACCCGCCCTCGCTCTCGCCCCCTGGCTCGCCCACATCAGCCAGCTCAGACCAGGCACCCCTGCGGCACCCAGAGTTGGCTACTTACCGCTGCTTCCTTCCGGACCTGACGGGGTTCATAGCTCTCTGCCGCGCAGGACCCAACCTTCAACACCGCTTAATGAGGACGGCACCAAGAGACTGCAGATCTCAAGCGGGAATTCAGCCCCGCTACAGCGGATCTCGGGTTCAGGGCACCGCTAACTCCCCGCCTAGCACGACCCCAATATGATGCTACCGCTTCCACCAGGTCTCTGTCAATGCCTATCGCCTTTAAGTTTTAAGTTTTAAGTTTTAAGTAGCGCCGAGGTTTATCCTCGGCAAGTGTTACTCCCTCTTTTCGATGAAATTTCGGGCAATGATAATCTTCTGGATATTCGAGGTTCCCTCAACGATCTGGTAGGATTTAGCGTCTCTGTAATAGCGTTCTATGGGATACTCTGCGCTGTAACCGTAGGAGGCATATAACTTCGTCGCCTCGTTGGCCGCCATAACTGCGGCTTCGGCGCCATAATATTTTGCAGTAGAGATGTGAAGCGTTGCCCTGCCCCCCATCTTCTCCAGGTTATCCATCATCCAGGCAGCCCTCAATACTAGAAGTTTGGCCGCCTCATGCTCACACCACATTCTGGCCAACTGATCCTGGATCATCTGAAACTCAATGATCGGCTGACCAAACTGAGTCCTTTCATTGGCATACTGCCGGGAAAGGTCAAAACACTTTTCAGCCACCCCGGCCGCCCGCGCCGCACATGAAAGACGCGTTCTGTCGAGCATAAACATGGCGATCTTGAAGCCATCACCAGTCTTGCCAACCAGGGCATTCCTGGGAACCTTCACCTCCTCAAAGGCGATCTCTCCGGTAGGAGAGCTGTGGAGCCCTAATTTCTCCGCAATTGCCCGCTGTTCGATTCCAGGGGAGTTCATCTCCACCATGAAGGCCGACATTCCCCGATGCTTTTTCTCCCGATCGGTCATGGCGTAAATGAGACCAATGGTCGCATTAGGCACACCGGATATCCACATCTTGTTTCCGTTCAGGATGTAGCCGTCATCCACCTCCTTAGCCGTGGTCTTCATCGAGGCCACATCCGAGCCGGTATCCGCCTCGGTCAGGGCGAAACACCCGGAATCCTCAGCCTTAATAAGCGGGGGAATATATCTCTCGCGCTGCTCTTCACTACCAACATGCCAGTAACACACTCTGGATAGCATTCATCTGCAAGTTGAAGGCAACCCCGTAAGAGGGGCTTTCCTTGCCCACCTCCATGGTCATCAGGGTAGCTGCCAGATATCCCATCTCATTGCCGTCGTATTTTTCCGGTGCAATGCAGCCGAAAAAGCCGAGCTCAGCCATCTTCTTAACGATTGCCTCGTTGTAAACATGGTTCCTCTCGTCTTCCTCGACAGTGGGGGCAATCTCGCCCTAGGCAAAGTCCCGCGCCAGGCTTTGCAGCATCGTCTGTTCTTCGGTGAACCCAAAGTCCATTTTCCACTCCTTTCAACAGTTTCTTATAAGCATATCGTAGCGCCGGGGTTTATCCAATGCTCAAATTCTCTCCGCAATAAGCTCTCCCATCTCCCTTGTCCCAATTTTCTTCATTCCTTCAACCATGATGTCGAAGGTACGATAACCCTCCCCCAGAACCCGATCCACTGCCCCCTCCACTGCCTCGGCCTCCCCCAATAAGCCAAAGGAATAGCGCAGCATCAGGGCGCAACTCAAGATAGCAGCGATAGGATTGGCGATGTTCTGCCCCGCCCGCCGGGGGGCACTGCCGTGAATCGGCTCGTACATGCCGAAAGCCCGGGAGACTCCGACTCGAGGCACTCCTGCCAGGCTGGCCGAAGGCAGCATTCCTATCGATCCCGCCAGCATCGAGGCTTCGTCGGTCAGGATATCGCCGAACATATTCTCGGTGACCAGGACATCGAAATCGGCAGGGCGCTGGATCAATCGCATGGCACAGGAATCAACGAGCTGGTGCTCCAATTCCACATCAGGATACCCTGAGGCGATCTCGGTGGCAATCTGTCGCCAGAGTCGCGACGATTCCAGTACGTTGGCCTTGTCCACCGAGGTTAACTTCTTGCGCCGAGTTCTGGCAATCTCAAAGCCCACCCTGAGAATGCGTTCGATCTCCCTCTCCGAGTAAGCCAGGGTGTCAACCGCCCGGCGGCCCCGTGGAGTTTCCCACCTTTTCTTAGGCTTGCCAAAATAGAGCCCGCCGGTGAGCTCGCGCACGAATACCAAATCCACTCCCCTTACCACATCTGGCTTGAGATTGCTGGAATCTACCAGCATGGGAAAGACCTTCACCGGCCGCAGATTAGCAAAGAGCCCCAATCCCTTGCGCAGCCCGAGAAGGCCATCCTCCGGGCGCACTTTAGCCAGCGGGTCGTCCCACTTAGGCCCCCCCACCGCCACAAGATAAACCGCATCGCACCGTTTACACATCTTCAGGGTCTCTGGAGTCAGGGCTAAGCCATGCTTGTCGATGGAGGCCCCACCGATATCGCCATAGTGCAGATCGAATTCGTGCCCAAACCTCTCACCCACCCTCTTCATGACCCTGACGCCTTCGGCAGCCACCTCTGGCCCCACCCCATCCCCTGGCAAAACCGCAACAGTGAATCGCATTATACATCTCCTTATCTCTGGTCTCACTCATTTGTTCCGAAAGTAGCTCCACTATGTAGCACCGAGGTTTATCCTCGGCAAGGGTGTGGCGGGGGACAAGCCCCCGCGCTACGTTTTCATGACTCGTTGGTGGGCAGTCGCCCATGAGGGTTTACTCCGATTGCCGCTTCTGGTAGGTCAGCAAAGCACCTAGCACCTTCATCGCCTCTTCCGATGTGGCAAACACCGGTATGCGGCGCAGCTCCAGTTTCCTCACGAACTCGTCCTCCATGCTATCCATCGTGGACCGCCACAGGATCACCGGTTTTCCCTTTTCCTTGAACATGGCAAATCCATTCACAACACCATCCATCAACGAAACCACGGCAGATGGCAACACCATGGCTGCCATTCCCAGGAACATGGGCGATGGCGATTGCACCACCAGGCAATCTACACCCGCATCATCCAGGATAGAGCCGAATGCGGCCAACAAATCAGCAGGGTTGCGATCATGAAACTGTATGGCAACACCAAGGTCAAAAGGATTGAGTGGCATGTCCCACGGGGGAGAGATTCGTTTCAACCTGCTACGTGTCTCCTCGTTGAACTGTGCCAGGCGAAAACCGTATTGCTCGCAGGCATCGGTAGCGATGACACCCTCACCGCCGGAGATACTAACTATGGCGGCCCGATTGTCACTCGGCGGAGTCAGAAACTCAAAAGCCTTGGCGAAGCCAAATAATTCCTCCAGGTTCTGAACCCGAATCGCCCCGGCCTGCCTGAAGAGGTTATCTACTACCACATCGTTCTCTCGAGCCAATGACCCGGTATGGGAGGCAGCCGCTCGAGAACCAGAAGTCGTCCTGCCAGATTTGAGTATTATCACCGGCTTCTTGCTACAGGCATTCTTGAGGGCCGCCATAAACCTCCTGCCATCACCCCTGATGGTTTCCATATGCATCGCTATTACCCGGGTATCAACATCCTCACCAAGATACTCCAGGGCATCAACTTCGTTAATGTCCATCTTGTTACCCAGATCGAGTATCTTACAAATTCCCACACAACCAAGCAACCAATGAAGCTTGTAGTCGTACAAGCCCGATTGCGAGATGAAGGAGAGCCCACCCCTCTTCGCCTCCTTGCAGGGGTGAAAGCTGATTGCCAGTTTGTTCTCCGTATTGATCGGGCTGAGGGTATTTGGACCAAGAATTCGCACGCCGTTCTGCTGGGCGAGGTTCAGGATTTCTCGCTGCAGCCTCTCCCCCTCCGCCCCGGCCTCCGAGAATCCGCCTGACACGATAGCAATCCTCTTGACGCCCTTCTCGACACACTCCCGGACAACGCCAAGAACAGCCGGAAAAGGAACCGAAATTACGACAAGGTCTATCTCCCCCGGTACATTTCCCACGCTGGCGAAAGCCGGCAATCCCGATATCTCGGTGGAGTTCCGATTAACGGGGTATAACCTGCCGCTATAGCCCAGCCGCACCAGGTTCTCCGTCAACTGATGGTTCAGCTTCATGGGATTCAGCGTCGCCCCGACTATGGCCACACTCCGGGCATTGAAAAATGGATCGAGAAAGTGTTGGTCAGATTTGCGCATGTAAGACAACTCCTTTCAGTCAAGTTTAGAGTTCTGAGTTTTGAGGCCACCCCCTTCCCCCTCCTCAATACTCAATACTCACAGATATTCCCAGTTTCCTCCTGGTATGCTCAACCAGCCCTCCCGCCGAGATCAACTCCAGCATAAAATCGGGATACGGCTCCGCCTTGAAGGCGATACCCCTGGTGATATTCTTGATCTCTCCGCTGGCAAGCTCCACCTCCAGAACATCATCGGGCTCGGCTCTCTCCGCAGCCTCGGTGCACTCCAGAATCGGCAGGCCGATGTTGATAGCATTGCGGAAGAAAATGCCTGCGAAGCTCTGAGCTATTACACAACTCACCCCCGATGCCTTAATGGCCAGCGGGGCATGCTCGCGAGATGAGCCACTACCGAAGTTGGTGGTAGCCACAATCATATCGCCTGGCCGCACTCGCTTAACAAAATCAGGGTCTACATCCTCCAGGCAATGTCTGGCGAGCTCCGCCGGGTGGGAAACATTGAGATACCGCGCCGGAATGATAGCATCGGTATTGACGTTGGCGCCATATTTGTGAACCCTACCGCACAGTTTCAATCTAACCTCCTGATCGTTATCGCATTACCCCAGGTTCCGACTGATAACGATGCGTTGTATCTCGGACGTTCCCTCGACGATCTGTAAGGCTTTACACTGCTTGTAGTAGCGCGAGACGGGGTACTCGTTCATCAAGCCATACCCGCCGTGGATCTGGACCGCATCGCTGGCGCACTTCTCACACATCTCGGAGGCATAAAGCTTGGCATATGATGCTTCCAGCGCATGCGGCAGGTTATTGTCTTTCAGCCATGCTGCCTTAAGGACCATGGTTCGCGCCAGCTCAATGTGCATCGCCATATCGGCCAGTTTGAAAGAAACCCCCTGGTAACTGTAAATCGGTTTTCCGAATTGAACCCTCTCTCTGGCATACTTGAGGGCGGCCTCGAAACATGCCTGGGCTAAGCCTACGCTGCAGGCTCCGATGCTTATACGACCGGTTTGCAGCGCCGCCAGGTGTTGTGAAAACCCCTTGCCTTCTTTACCCAAGAAATTATCCTTCGGGAGACGACACTCCTCAAAAATGCATTCGTGGGTAGCCGAGTGGGTCAATGCCATCTTGTCGTATTTCTTCCCCAGGGTAAATCCAGGGCTGTTCTTAGGTACGATGAAGGTATTTATAACATCCCCTTTCCCTATCCCCCTTGTCTTGGTGCGAGCAGTAATGACCACGATCGAAGCATTGTCGAGCCCGATGCTGGTAATGAACTGTTTGGTACCATTGATCACCCATTCATCTCCGTCAGGCACAGCGGTGGTCCTGGTGGCGCCGGCATCGGAACCTGCCTCCGCTTCGGTGAGGCCAAAGGCCCCGACCTTCTCACCCCGGGCGATGGGAACGAGCCACTTTCGCTTCTGTTCTTCAGTGCCGAATTGGAAGAGTTCTTCGCCAACCAGGGTGGTCACATCGAGTAACACCCCTAAACTGAGGTTACCCCGGGAGATTTCCTCCGTACATATGTTCATGGAGACCCAATCACCGCCGCTTCCGCCATACTCTTCACGGAAATGGGATACCCATCATCCCCAGCTCGCTCATCTGGGACATGATGTCGTAAGGATATTTACCGCTTGCCTCCATCTCTTCTGCTCGGGGTGCAACGACTTTATCGGCAAACTTTCGAGCCATGTCCTTGATCAACTGTTGTTCTTCCGTTAATCGAAAATCCACCTCTCGTCTCCCCTTTCATGCTGACTGCTTATTAGTTTAATACATCATGCCGAACAAAGCAAATCGGGCTGCGAGAAGAAGGAGCATAAACTTGACACACGACTGTTAAACGAACTAGGAACTAACAGATAGGTGAAGAATTGGGCTTGCCCCGACTTTGAGACAAAGCCCAAAATTAAAAATGCCCCTCTTGCATTTGAGGGGCATTTTTAGCCTTTGGTAGCGGGGGTTGGATTCGAACCAACGGCCTTCGGGTTATG
>BBPE01001338.1_pt1 | contig 10279 bp, 11 predicted proteins | sample 1344301 | NCBI WGS metagenome assembly BBPE01 (sample SAMD00019089, study PRJDB2971) | groundwater metagenome | isolation source: The Cedars highly-alkaline
GTAGACGTTGACGAACAACCAGCGGCCATCGGGCGAGAAGCAAGCACCAGCAAACTCGCTATGACGGAAGTCCCCTTCGAAGCCCTGTTGACCATCGAGGCGCACGTTGTTGCGCGCGAACTCAAACAGCCCTCCTTGCGGCGTGAGGCCAAACACCGACTGCGGCTCTCGACGGTAGCTGTCCTGACACATCACCAATCCGCCTCGTGGCGACATCGCGATGTTGTCGGGGTAGTACAGCGTCGCTGGTGCCGGGGATTCGTACACCAACTGCAAGGCAGCGACTTTGACATCGTAAGCCCAGACTTGCCCGCTACCGGCGTCGCCGCCACTCGTCGACGTGAAGTAGATGGTGTCGCCGTGGGCGTAGCAGCCCTCTAGGCGAAGGAATGCACTGCCGCCACCGGCCAAGCCCTCGCGCACGTTGCCGTCGCCCTCGCCCTCTGGCCCGATACCGCTCTCGGGCTGCTCGATCCGTACCCACGAAACAGGGAAACGATCACCCGCGCGATGGCCACGACGCAGATCGGATGCGCCTTCGGCCTTCAACATCCACAGCACACCACCACGCTGCAAGTCGCCTGGGACATGGGGAACGAAGCGGTAGAAGCCGGACGCCGGATCGGCGTCCTCGGTAAGGAAAATGTCGCCGCTGGCGAGATGGACCGCTGCGGCCTCATGCACGCGCTGCCCCATCGCGAGCAGGGGCTCGGCGCGTGACGCGCCGTCGTGCGGCACTTCAAAAACAAATCCGTGCGGAACCTTCACATCAACGACGCGCTCGTCGAAGACGTTGCGGCCCGGATCCACCACCTGCTCTTCGCAGCTCAGCCAAGAGTTCCAAGGTGTGACCCCACCGGCGCAATTACGCAACGTGCCGGCGAGCGAAGCGCGTGCTTCCAGCAACTCACCGCGAGCAGCATCGAAGCGCAGCGTCGTGGTGCCGCCGTCCATGTCCGCGTCGTAGGTCATCCCTGCAGCGCCGAAACTCGAGCGCTCGCCAGGACACTCATGGTTGCGAACCAGCGTGAGGAGATCGCCATCGGCGCGGACGATGCCCATGCCGTCGTGATGCGTTGGCGTGGGGCGCCCGTCGGTCATCATCGAGCCGCTCCAACCAAAGCTGCGGTAATGAAAGCCTTCGGGAAGCTTCAGCAAGGGCAGCCCTGTGGTGGCATCGGCCACCGGCGACAAGGAGCCAAAGCCAGCGATGCGTCCAGCGGGCAGGCCCGCATGCGCGAGCAGGCGGCCGAAAGGTGCCAAGCCAAGCGCGGAGGCACCAGCCGCCGCTGCCGAAAGCGCGAGGAATTGGCGACGAGCGAGGATCGGGTCAGGGCGCATGGCGTTCGCGGATGTGAGAGTTGCTGACAAGTGGATCAGGGCTTGATGACGATGGACGTGGTGTGCATCAAGCAGTCATCGAGTGATGGTTCAAGGGCTCGGCGACGAGTTCGGCGTGCTCGTCGGAAACGCCAAAGCGGCCGCTTTCATCACGCGTAACACAGGCCGTAGCGCAACTGGGGTCGTGGGTGAAAAACAGGCGAACATCGCGTGCGTGCATGTCATCGAGAAACGCACGCTTCTCGTCGATCAGGCATTCGGGCGAGCGATCGTAGCCCATCGTCACCGGCAAATGCACCCAAGGGCGGCCGGGGATGAGGTCGGCGCAGAACACCACGCCACCCTGCCCGCTATCGCCAACGATCTCGGCCAGCATCAAACCCGGCGTATGGCCTTCACTGTAGTGGAAGCGCACGGCCGTGCCGAGCGTCGCCGTATGCGCGCCATCGACCCGTTCGAGACGGCCGCTGGATTCCAGCAAGCCGGTGAGTTCGGGGATGAAGCTGGCACGGTCGCGCGGGTGCGGGGCTTTGGCGCGCGCCCAGTGCGCGGCAGCGACGACAAAGATGGCATTCGGAAAAAGCAATCGCGGCGGCTGACCGTCCTGCCACGGGGCGAGCAGGCCACCGGCGTGGTCGAAGTGCAGGTGCGAGAGCACGACGACATCGACATCCTCGTGCGACACACCGACCTTCGCTAGCGACTCCAGCAACACATGTTCGGACTCGACGACACCGAAACGCTCGCGCATTTTTGCATCGAAGAACGCACCGATGCCGGTTTCAAACAACACGGTCTTGCCCGCCAAACCTTTCGCCAACAAGGCGCGGCAGGCCAGCGGGATACGGTGCTGTTCGTCCGGCGCGATCCACTTCGACCACATCGCACGCGGCACGTTGCCAAACATGGCTCCGCCGTCGAGGCGCTGCGAGTTGCCCAGGATCGACCAAAGCTGCACGCCGCCGGTGCAAGTGCTCATCGGAAAATGCCACCCGCTTCGGTGCTGCCCTTGCCAACATGCTTCCAACGCGGATCGGCGCCGGCTTCCACCTCGCCATCATCAAGATTCCAAACGACGAGCTGCATGTTGCCCCAGGTGCGTGATTCCTCTCGCACCACATGCCCACGGGCTTCCAAACCTGTGCGCAAGGCAGGTGATAAGGCACCCTGCTCGATCAAGACTTCATCGGGAAGGTATTGGTGATGCACTCGCGGTGCGGCCACCGCTTCGAGCGCGGTTGCTCCAGCATCCAAGGCCAACACACTCTGGATCACCATGCTGATGATGCGGCTGCCTCCCGGCGTACCCAGCACAGCGATGCGATCTTCGCCGAGCACGAAGGTCGGCGTCATCGACGATAGCGGGCGTTTGCCGGGCGCGATGGCATTGGCGTCATCGCCAACCAGACCGAAGGCATTGGGCACGCCCGGCTTGATCGAGAAATCGTCCATCTCGTTGTTCAGCAAGAAGCCGGTACCCGCCACCACCATCGCATTGCCGTAGGGAAGGTTCACCGTCTGTGTCACCGCCGCAAGATTGCCTTCGGCATCAATGATCGAGAAATGCGTGGTGTCGGGGCTCTCGGTGATGCTCACGCCCGGCAGCAAGGCACTGGGCGTGGCTTTTTGCGGGTGGATGCTCGCACGCAGGCCGGCGGCGTAGGCCGGATGCGTCAGCCGTTCCACCGGCACCTCGACGAAGTCGGGATCGCCGAGGTACACGGCGCGATCACGATAGGCGCGGCGCATGCTCTCGATGCGCAAGTGCAGACGATCGAGTTCGCTGCGATTCGCCCAATCGAAGCCATCCAGAATTTGCAGGGTCTGCGCCAGTGCAATGCCGCCCGAAGACGGCGGCGGCGCGGTGATGATGGTGTCGCCGCGATGCTGGAACACCAAGGGTTCGCGCTCGACCACGCGGTACTGAGCGAGGTCTTCGAGGGTCCAGATGCCGCCAGCAGCGCGCACGCCATCGACGAGACGGGTCGCTATCTCGCCGCGGTAGAAGCCGTCGAAGCCCTCGCGACCCAGACGCTCCAACACCTCGGCGTAGTCGGGGTTGCGCATGCGCGTGCCGATGGCCGGTGCCTTGCCGTCCACCAGCAGCAGCGCCGAAGCGCCGCGATCAGCCGCCAATGCGGCCTTGCGCCAACCCATCATCGCGAGGTTTTTCTCGCCGAAAATCCAGCCCTCGCGTGCCATCCGTACGGCCGGTGCCAGTGCATCGGCGAGCGCTAGCCGGCCGTAGGTTTCGGATACATGCACCAAGGCCGCAGGCAGCCCGGGGATTGCTGCGGCCAATGGCCCGTCGATGGTTTGCCGCGGTCGCGGCTTTCCGGTGACCGGGTCGATGAACATATCGCGCGTGGAGGCCAAGGGCGCGCGCTCGCGACCGTCGATGAAAACGACTTTGCCGTCACTGGCGCGGCGCAGCAGGAAGAAACCGCCACCGCCCAACCCCGAGCTCTCCGGCTCGACGAGCCCCAGAGCCGCACTGACCGCCACTGCCGCGTCGAAGGCATTACCGCCCTTGCGCAGCACCTCCATTCCGGCGTCGGTGGCCTGCGCATTGGCGCTGGCGATGGCCGCACCATCGGGATGCACGTCGGGCGCAGGCCCCCGCGCCCACACCACGCTGCCGACGAAAAAGAACATGAGTGCGAGGGCAAAGGCCCGGTGTGCGACAGGTTGCGACATTCAGGCCATCTCCCGCTGCAAAACCTCGAACTTGTCTTGCAGCGCTTGCTTGTTTTCGGGATGCGCCGGGTCGAGTTCGATGCACTCGACCGGGCAGACCATCATGCACTGCGGCTCATCGAAGTGACCGACGCATTCGGTACACCGCGATGGCGCGATCTCGTAGATCACTTCGCCCTGCGAAATTGCTCCATTCGGGCACGCTGGAGCGCACACGTCGCAGTTGATGCAGGTATCGAGGATGCGCAGGGCCATGTTTCGAGGCTCGGCGAACCGGTCGCGTCCGCCGGTTCTTGGCTTCGGATTACTTTGCTTCGATGAAACGGAATTCGGCACCAGTTGCCACCACAGCCTCGCGGACGCGCGCCTCATCTTCAGCCGCGCCGATGAACAGCACGCGCGAACCGTCCAGCGCATCGTCTCTGATGCCCTCGGCACTGAAGGCCGCGACCACCAAATCGGCGATCATCGTGCGGTTCGGCGAGCTGAAGCTGAGCATGTTGCCCGGCAGCACGCTGCGCTGCAGTGCGGTTTGCACGTCCACCAGCATGCGCGAATAGGGGCCATCGACCTCGGCGGGATCAACATCGGCTGGCAGGTAATAGTTGAAAGTGCGTTCGGTGATGCCATCCATATTCTGGGCGATCACTTGGCCTAGGTAAGCCTGCCACTCCGTGTCGCCACTGGTCGTCGGCGCAACGAGTGCGGCCGGTTCGGCCGTTGCGGCATCGCCGTTGTCGGTTGGGCCGGGTTGGCAGCCGGCGAGGAGAAGGGCCGCGACGAGCGCGGTGCTCAACAGGATCGGACGGGTCATTGGAGTCTCCGGAAAAAAACGGTCAGAAATCAGGGGGTACGAAACCGCGCCTCGAGTGCGCGCGCCACTATCGGCGGAACAAAGCCGGACACATCACCACCGAGACGCGCCACCTCGCGAACCAGTGTCGACGATATGAAACTGTGCTGCTCGGCCGGCGTCAGGAAAAGGGTTTCGGCCTCGGGGATCAGATGGCGGTTCATGCTGGCCAGTTGGAACTCGTACTCGAAATCGGTGACGGCGCGCAGCCCGCGCAACAGCACGCCAGCGCCGCATTCACGCACGAAGTGTGCAAGCAGCCCATGAAACGCACGCACCTGCACGTTTGGATGATGCGAAAGCGCCTCACGGGCCAAGGCTTCACGCTGCTCGACCGACAGCACAGGACTTTTTCCGGTGCTACCGGCCACACCGACCACGACTGTCTCAAAGATCGGTGCCGCGCGCGCCACGAGATCAACGTGGCCGTTGGTAATCGGGTCGAAGGTGCCAGGGTAGAGGGCGATGCGGTAACGGGTCGACATGCCGGGCTATGCGTCTTGAACTCAGCCGAGTGTAGCAATTCAAGCCGCGCCGACCCGATAGAGCGCGGCTCGCGCGTCGCGGGTGATGCGTTCGCGATGCAGGTGCCAACCGGGCGGGATCACCAAGCTTATCGCAGGCGGTGACTCGACGTAGACCCATGCCCGCGTGGCCAGCCGAGGTGCTAGGTTTGCGAGGCAGGTGTCCCAGAGGCCATCCGCGAAGGGTGGATCAACGAAAACAAGGCCCCAGTGCTGCTCTGCGGGCGCGGCGGCAAGGAAGGCCAGCGCTGATTGCGCATGCACCCGCACATCGACGGAATCATCCCCGCCAACCAGCCGCTCGGCCGTCTCGCGCAGCAGGGTCGCTGCTGGTGGCGATGCTTCCACCAGATCCACCCGCGCCGCGCCGCGCGAGGCCGCTTCGAAACCCAGCGCGCCGCTACCGGCGAAAAGATCGAGCACCTGCTCACCAGCCACCTCGGCCTGCAACCAGTTGAACAAGGTCTCGCGCACGCGGTCCGCCGTTGGACGCAAGCCGGGAATAGCAGCGACCGGCAACTTTGAGCCACGCCAGCGCCCGCCAATCAGGCGCACCTGGCCCAAGGGCGGCATCGGCGGCGCGCCGCGCTTCATCGGGTCGACAGGGGTGCGAGTGCTACCATTTGCGCCCATTCTGCTTGATGTGACGCTCGTTTCGCGATGTTCGACTGGCTCAAGAAAAAGACCAACACCGCGCCCGTACCGCTGACTTCGACGGTAGCAGATGCAACCACGCCGGATGCGGCGCTTCCGCCCGCGACGCAGAACGCCAGACCAGACCCTGCTTCCGCGCCAAGCACCGAGCCAGCCGGGTGGTGGCAGAAGCTCCGCCAAAGCCGCATCGCAACGGGTCTGCGCGGGCTGTTTTCATCCAATCCGAAACTCGATGATGCCTTGCTCGACGAAATCGAAACCGTGCTGCTCGGTGCCGATGTCGGCGTCACCGCCAGCACCCAACTCGTCGAGGATCTTCGCGTCCGCATGCGCGCCCGCGAGTTCGCCGATGCCGCCGCACTGCAAAATCACCTGCGCGGTGCGCTGCTCGCCTTGTTGCGGCCGGTGGCGATACCACTTCTCATCGACCCTGCCCGAGCGCCCTTCGTCATCCTCACCGTCGGCGTCAATGGTGTCGGCAAAACCACCACCATTGGCAAGCTGGCCTATCGCTTCCAGCGCGAGGGCTTGAAACTAGCACTGGCCGCAGGCGACACCTTTCGTGCCGCAGCGGTCGAGCAACTGCGCATCTGGGGTGAACGCAACGGCGTCATGGTTGTTGCGCAAGGCCAAAACGCCGACGCCGCTGCGGTAATCTTCGACGCTCTGCAGGCCGCCAAAGCGCGCGGTCTGGATGTGGTGATCGCGGACACTGCCGGCCGATTGCACACGCAGCAGGGCTTGATGGCCGAGCTTTCGAAGATCGGTCGCGTGCTGGCGAAGCTCGATGACAGCGCACCGCACGAAGTGCTCATGGTCATCGACGGCACCACCGGCCAGAACGCCGTCAACCAGGTGCGCCAATTCCTTGCTGCGGCGAAGGTCACCGGCCTCGTCGTCACCAAACTCGATGGCAGCGCGAAGGGTGGCGTGGTGTTCGCATTGGCCCGCGAATTCGGCCTGCCGATCCGCTTCGTGGGCTTGGGCGAACGCATGGAGGACTTGCGCGAGTTCGACCCCGAAGCCTTCGTCGATGCCCTACTTCCCGGCGTCCAAGCTATGGATTCATCGATCCCGTGAACCCACCAAAGGCACGCGCGCCGCGCCGATGGCGGTGTGCTGCTGTGTTGGGCGGCGGGCTGATTCTTGGCCTGCTGCTCACCATCGTCGCGGCTATCCACTGGATCGACGAAGCACGGATCGCGGGCTTTGTTCTCGACCGCGCCAGCGCCGTCACTGGCCTCGACTGGCGCATCGAAGGCGAGCCTGAGCTGCGCTGGCGCCCGCAGCCTTGGCTCGCTCTTCCACGGCTGCAAATCCGCGACGAGGCGGGGCGCACACTGCTGCGTGCCCAGCGCGTCGAGGTTTCGCTTCCATGGGCAACCCTTCGCGGCGAATCCTTGCACATCAAAGCCCTACGCATCGATGCACCGGAAGTTGATTTCGATGCCGTGCTGGCCTGGTGGAAGCAGCAACCGGATACCGGCGAGCTTCGCCTGCCGACCATCGACGGCCTCATCATCGAGCACGGGCGGCTGCGCGCAGGCGCAGTGACGCTGGACGATCTGCATTTCGCGTTACCGCGTTTTGCTATCGGCGAAGCGTTTTCGATCCAAGCATCCGGCCGCGTGGTCACCCTTTCGCCGACGCAGGCTGAACCCTTTCACCTATCGCTCGCCGTGCAGGCTACGGCGCAACCCGACCCGCTCCGCTTGCAGGACTTGCAACTGAAGCTCTCCGGCACTGGCCCGGTGCCGGTTTTGAGCGCAAACGGGCATCTGCAACTGAGGCCTTGGAGCTTGGAGCTGGATGGCGAACTTGCCGCCTGGCCGCAGGCTTGGCCTGCTCTGCCATCGCCGCTCGCCGATCGCACCGAACCACTGGGTTTTCGACTAAGCCAGAGCGGCGAGAGTGCGCGCATGGCCCAGACACAGGTGCAACTGCATCGCGACGATGTGCAGCTCGACGTACACGGCGTGCCCGATGCGCTCATCGCGTGGCTCGACGATCCTGCCGCGCCCGAGCTACCGCCATTGCTCGGCACAGCCACACTGCCGATCGTTGAACTGGACGGTGTTCGCCTCGAGAATGTCCACGTCGAGATCGAAGACATCGATCCAGCGAACGAACAGAGCGCGGCGAATGGTCGCGAGTGACACGACGGCTGGTGATGCCGGTTTCGCCGCACACCTGCTCGCTTGGTTCGATGAACACGGCCGCCACGATCTGCCTTGGCAGCACCCGCGAACGCCCTACCGCGTCTGGGTCAGCGAAATCATGCTGCAACAGACCCAAGTGCAGACGGTCGTCGGCTACTTTCAACGTTTCGTCGCGCGATTCCCTGACCTGCCAACACTGGCCGCAGCGCAGGAAGACGAGGTCTTGGCACTGTGGTCGGGACTCGGCTACTACCAGCGCGCGCGCAACCTGCACCGCAGCGCCCGGATCTGCGTCGAACGCCATGGCGAAGCACTGCCCAATACCATCGAAACCCTCTCGGCCCTGCCCGGCCTCGGTCGAAGCACGGCCGCCGCCATCCTCGCGCAGGCGCACGGCCAAAGGCACGCCATCCTCGACGCTAACGTCAAGCGCGTGCTGGCACGCCGCACGGGTGAACACGAATGGTCCGGTCGCGTGATCGTCGCACGCCGGCTCTGGGCAGCGGCGACGGCGCGGCTGCCGGAGCTGCGGATCGTCGACTACACGCAGGCCTTGATGGATTTTGGCGCCACCCTCTGCACGCCGCGCCGACCACGCTGCGACGACTGCCCCGTGCAAACTGGCTGCGTGGCACGCAGCACCGGAACGGTCGAGCGCATCCCCGTGCGCAAGCCGGCGCGGGTGTTGCCACGGCGTGCCGTTTGCATGTTCGTGCTACTCGATAATGCCGGACGCGTACTGCTCGAACGCCGCAGTGGCAAGGGTGTTTGGCAGGGCCTGTGGAGCCTTCCCGAATCCGAAAACAAGGCCGACACATCGGCACTGAGTGAGGCGCTCGGAGCAGCAGCAGAAACGCCATTGCCGGCCTTTACGCATACCTTCAGCCACTACCGACTCGATGTGCAGCCGACCTTGTACCGAGTGCACGATGCCGCCGCATTCCAAAATGCTGCGCAAGAGCGGCGCTGGGTCGCCCGCGGCGACTACGATGCCATTGGCCTGCCAAGCCCCATTCGCCACTTGCTGGAGTCTCTCCCATGACCAGAACCGTCCACTGCATCAAGCATGGCGTCGAAGCACCCGCGCTACCCTTTGCCCCTTGGCCGGGCCCGCTCGGACAGCGCATCGCCGCAAGCATCGGGCAACCCGCCTGGCAGGAATGGCTCGCCCACCAGACCATGCTCATCAACGAGAACCGGCTATCACCGCTGAACCCGCAGCATCGCAGCTTCCTCGCGGAAGAAATGCAGAAATTCCTGTTCGGCGAAGGTGCCGAAAAGCCTGCCGGTTACGTGCCGCCGACCGGCTAAGGCAGCGTCTCGGCATCGCGGGCTCGCGCCTCGATCGCATCGCTGCGCGCGGAGCGCTCGCTCTCGCGTAGCACCGCCACGTCGATCGGGCGGATCTCGGCAATACGGCAACGATCCCGTCCCACATGCAAGCGGTCAAAGCGCACATGGACACGGCCGAGGCTCGAACTCAGGCCGATGAACGGAGTCCAGCCCAAGTCAGAACAAGGGCCATCCACCCGCAGCAAGAAGGCCTCTCGGGGCCGTGTCCAGATCGCGATGTGCTCGTCACCGAGCGTCGAAAAACCTTGCAGATGAACAAAACGAAACGAATCGACGGGCTCGCCCGCCGCCGCCTCGAAGCGCTCAAGAGCCGCCGCGTCGCGCCCGGCGGAGCCGCGAGTCGCGCAGGCAGCCAACAGCAAGACCGTCGCGACCACGGCAAGAACGCGCAGTACGGGCTTTGATCCCCGCGCGATGATTGGTGCTGAGGAGGAGGGATGCGAACGGTTCATGCTGCGCTCGATGTGTCATTCGGTGGGATGCCTAAGCATAAGAATGGCCGCATCCGCCCCTGCAGCGCGTGAACAGCGAGCCGTCGGCGTGAGTAAGCGAGCGGCTTGGCGGGCTTGTCAGCACCGCGCCTAGGCTGGTATCGTCCTTCCTCTTCGCCAACGCGAATGTGGCTAGGTAGCTCAGTTGGTAGAGCAGGGGATTGAAAATCCCCGTGTCGGGGGTTCGATTCCCTCCCTGGCCACCAA
>BBPE01003391.1_pt1 | contig 10279 bp, 7 predicted proteins | sample 1344301 | NCBI WGS metagenome assembly BBPE01 (sample SAMD00019089, study PRJDB2971) | groundwater metagenome | isolation source: The Cedars highly-alkaline
CCTGAGCCTGTACAAAAAGCTCGCCAGCGCCAAGACCAGCGCGCAGATCGACACCCTGCTCGAAGAAATCGTGGACCGCTTCGGCAAGCTGCCCGCGCCCACCCAGACCCTGATCGACGTGCACCGCCTGCGCGTGCTCGCCGCCCCCTACGGCGTGCAAAAAGTCGATGCCACGCCGGGCCTGATCCTCATCGGCTTCAAGCCCAACCCGCCCATCGATCCGCAGCGCATCATCGAACTGGTGCAAAAAAACCGCCACATCAAACTGGCCGGCAACGACAAGCTGCGCATCGAACGCGCCCTGCCCCAAGCCCAAGACCGGGCGCAACTGGTGCGCGACGTGCTGCGCGCGCTCGGGCCGCCGCTGGCAGCCGCTGCCCCATGACCCAGTCGCTACATAAAGGCCGCCCAAAAGCCAGTGCACATCGATAGCATATAAGTGGCAAACACTTATAATTTCTCCAGCGGATTTGTGATTCGGAGTGCAGCATGGCCCAAGTGACCATTTACCTAGAAGACCAAGCCCTGCAAGCGGCGCGCGCGGCGGCGGCGCGCCAGCAACTCTCGCTCAGCCAATGGTTCGCCCAGTTTGCGGCTGCCGAAAAGCGCCGCCAACACAACGACTGGGCCGCCTTCTACACCGAACTCGACGCCCTCGGCACCGATGGCGACGACGACTTCCCCACGCTCGAAGCCCTGCGCGCCAGCGCTCGACACCAACATCCTGATTTATTTTTTCAAAGACCAAGGTGCCGTGCGCCAGCACATGGCGCGACAACGCGATAACGACATCCGACGACGACTTCCCCACGCTCGAAGCCCTGCGCGCCAGCCAAGTGCCCGATTTACCCCGACAGAGCTGGTGAATCCGCACCATGCCCTACCTGCTCGACACCAACATCCTGATTTATTTTTTCAAAGACCAAGGCGCCGTGCGCCAGCACATGGCGCAGCAACGCGATACCGACATTCGCCTATGCACCCCCGTGCTCTGGGAACTGCTCAGCGGTGCCTACAAATCGGCCCACCCCAACACCCAACTGCTCAAGCTGGCTGCGGTACAAAACCGCTTTCAGATACACCCTTTTGATGCCCAAAGCGCCGAAATGGCCGCCCGCACCCGCGCCCAGCTCGAAACCCAAGGCAGCCCCATCGGCCCCATCGACACCCTCATCGCCGGCATCGCGCTGGCCCACAGCCTCACCCTGGTCACGCGCAACACGCGCGAATTTGGGCGCGTGCCGGGCTTGCCGCTGGCCAACTGGTTTGATGCCAGTGCCGCCCAGATTAGCTAAAATTAGCCAAACAAAAACCCGCCATTCGCCTCTGCGCAGGAACACCATGCAAGCCGTCAACATGCTGCAAGCCAAATCCAACCTCTCGCGCTTGGTTGAATCCCTTGAAAAAGGCACGGAGCGCGAAATCATCATTGCCCGCAACGGCCGCCCGGCCGCCAAACTGGTGCCGATTTACACCGATGTGGCACACCAGCGCCTGGGCGTGGCCAAAGGAGCGTTCGAAGTGCCCGACGACATCGACGCCCACAACGCCACCGTGGCCATGCTCTTCCAAGAGCGGAGTCCCGCTTGAACCTGCTGCTCGATACCCACGTCGCCCGCTACAGCGACACCGTTGTTCTTGTATGACCCAGCAACACCCTGCAACCTCACTAAAAATCATGCCATGTCTGCCAGCAACTTCAAAACAGAAAACAACACCTTCAGGAAGCTTATTGGCAACGGCCTAACCTACCGCATACCACCGTTCCAGCGCGATTACAGCTGGACGGACTCGGAGTGGGAAGATCTTTGGGCCGACATCCTAGGGACGGTGCAAGACGGTGGTGAACCAGCGCATTACATGGGCTACCTGGTTCTTCAATCACAAAACGAAAAAGCGTTTGACGTTATTGATGGTCAGCAGCGATTAACCACGCTAAGTCTGATCGTACTTGCCGTACTAAAAAGCCTGCAAAACCTGATCAACGACAAGAAAAACCCCGAAGCCAACCAACGCCGCCTCGACCAGATTCGTCAAACCTATATTGGCTACCTTGACCCTGTCACCCTACTAACTCACAGCAAGCTTACGCTCAATCGCAATAACGACAACTATTACCAGACGTATCTATTGCCGCTCGGTCATTTACCACAGCGAGGCATCAAGGCATCCGAGCATGGCCTGCGCAAAGCCTTTGAGTGGTTTGAAAAACGTGTGGCCATTTATGCCAAAGACGCCGCAGAAAACAGCAAAAAAGACGAAGGCGTGGCTTTGGCCAGCCTGCTCGAAACCATGAGCGACCGCTTGTTTTTTACGGTCATTAACGTAACCGACGATCTAAATGCCTATAAGGTATTCGAAACGCTCAACGCACGTGGAGTGCGTCTGTCATCAACCGATTTACTGAAAAACTACCTATTCTCCATTCTCGACCGCTCTCGCGCAGATTACCCTGGAGAGATGCAAGCTTTAGAAGGGCGGTGGGAAAGCTTGGTCTCAAAGCTGGGGGCCGAAGGGTTTCCCGACTTTCTGCGCGTGCACTGGATGAGCAGAAAAACATTGGTTCGGCCCACTGATCTGTTCAAAACCATCCGCAACCAAGTCAACAGCAGGGGGGGTGTATTTGAGCTCTTGCGCAGCATGGAGCAGGACATGGACACCTACCTGTCCTTGACCAACCCCGATACTTCGCACTGGCCCGAGCCACTCAAGCAACAAGCCCGCCTACTGCGCATGTTCCAAGTTCGTCAACCTTTTGCCATGCTTCTGGCTGCACAACGCGCGCTTGGAGTCGACGATTTCTCCATTTTGCTTAAAACCTGTGTGGTAATTACTTTGCGCTACAACGTTATTGGTTCGCAACCCACCAACGAGCAAGAACGCGCCTACTACCGTGCAGCACAAAAAATTCACTCAGGTGAATACACTACTGCCAGCCAAGTGCTGCAAGGTTTGCACAACATCTACCTGAAAGACGAGCCATTCAAAGCCGCATTCACCGACAAAACAATTCGCACCACCGATTCACGCAATAACCGAATCGTGCGTTACATCCTTTGCAGCCTTGAACAACAAAATAGTGGTGTTGTGCTGGATTTTGAAAGCGAACTCAATACCATCGAGCATATCCTGCCGCAAAACCCGGAAGAAGGTTGGGTAACATTCAGCGACGAAGAAGCCGATGCCATGGTGTACCGCCTAGGCAATGTGGCTTTGTTAGAAAAAAGCTTCAACCAAAAAGTGGGCAATAACTCATTTACTGAAAAGCGCCCGCACCTCGAACAAAGCCAGTTTTCCCTAACCCAGCAACTCGCACACGACAACGCCGAATGGACGCCCGAGCGCATAGCCAACCGCCAGCGCCAACTGGCCCGAATGGCCTGCACCGTTTGGCGCGTTGACCTACTTTCCTGAGCGTCGTACATGCGCAAGCTATCCATGCTCAACGCCCCCAGCCCTGCCGCGCACAAGCTCGAACTGCTGCGCGATCTGTTCCCTCAGGCCATCGAGACCGCGCCAGACGGCAGCGTGCGCGTCAACGCCGCCGCCATCCAGCAAGCACTGGACCCGGCCAACCCGGCCGGCATCCGCGTGGAAGAAGACGGCTACGAACTGCGCTGGGTCGGCAAGCGCGAGGCCTACCACAGCGCCTTTGTGCCGCCGACCAAAATCCTGCAGCCCTGCCCCGCCGACAGCACCGACTGGGACCACACCGGTAACCTGCTCATCAAAGGCGACAACCTCGACGCCCTGCGCCTGCTGCGCCACAGCTACTTCGGGCAGATCAAGCTTATCTACATCGACCCGCCCTACAACACCCAGAGCGACGCCTTCATATACCGCGACGATTTCTCTGCCCGGCAAAGCGAGGTGCTGGCCCAACTGGGCTACCGCGCCGACCACATCGACTACATCAAGAACATTTACGGCGCACGCACGCACAGCGGCTGGTTGAGCTTCATGTACCCGCGCCTGCTGCTGGCCAAAGACCTGCTGCGCGACGACGGCGTGATCTTCATCTCCATCGACGACAACGAGCAGGCGCAATTGAAATTGTTGTGTGATGAGGTGTTTGGGCAGGAGAATTTTGTTGCCCAATTAGTTTGGGAAGGCGCCAACAAGAACGATGCCCGGCAGGTTGGCACGGTGCATGAATATGCGTTGATCTACGGCAGTGATCGATCCAACCTGCCCAGAGAATGGAGCCTAAAGAAGGAAGGCACCGAGCGCGTATTTGCGGAGGTACAGCGACTAAAGCAACTGCATGGCGCAGACCATGAAACCGCTTCACAGGAACTAGGCGGGTGGTTCAGAGCTATGAAAGCCACACCGTCATTCATGCTCCGACGCTTCCGAAACATCGATGGCAGAGGAGCCTACAAAGAGGACGATCCAACTGCGCCAGGTGGAAGAAAGTTCGACTTGGTGAATCCGAGAAACGGGTCGGTTCTGCCATTGAGAAAAAACAGGGGCTGGAGCTTCGATCAGGCTGAATTCAACCGCTTGGTGGAAGAAGGCCGCGTTTCTTTCGTTACCCAAACCAGCATCATGATTCGTCGCTATCTACACGAGACCGATGCGATCACGCCACCCAGCGTCTACTATCAACCTGCCCGGTCTGCGTCGGAAAGGCTCGCCCGCTTGATGGGGGCCAACGTTTTCGATTTCCCTAAAGACGAGAGCGTCTTGAGGAAATTTGTGGAGATGGCGACGGATTCCTCCACGCCCGAAAGCATCGTCCTGGACTTCTTTGCCGGCTCAGGAACAACCGCGCATGCGGTCATGCAACAGAACGCCGAAGACGGCGGCAACCGCAAATTCATCCTGGTGCAAACTCCCCAGCCCATCGACGCCAAGAAACAAAAAGAAGCCCACAGCTTCGTCACCGACACCCTGGGCAAGCCCGAGGCCACCATCTTCGAGATCACGGCCGAACGCATCCGCCGCGCGGGCGCGCAGCTCAAGGCCCAACACCCGGCGCTGGACACCGGCTTTCGCGTCTTCGCGCTGGCCGACGACCCGCACGCGCTGATCCTGCAAAAGCCCCTGGCCCAAGCCACGCAGGCCGACATCGCCGCGCTGCAAGCAACCATTGCCACGCCGCAACCCGACCAGTTGCCGCGCATTCTCTACAACCTGCTGCTGGCCGAAGGCTTGCCGCTGTCCACGCGCATCGAGCCGCTGCGAGAGCAGGCGCTGTTCCAGGCGGCTGATGTGCTGTTCATCCTGAGCGCGGTGGACACCGAAGAGCTGCGCTCCCTGCTGAGCGCGCAAAAGGCGGCGGGCAGCCCCATTCAGCATTTGAGCGTCTATGCGCCCTGGGTGCAAGACGACAACTTTCTGCTGGGCACCAAAACCCTGCTGGAGTCGCTGGGCCTGTCGGAAGACAAGCTGCGGCTGCGGGGTTGAAGCTCCATGACCGCCCAATTTCAATACACCCGCCTGGCCTACCAGGCCCAGGCCGTGCAAAGCATTGCCGATGTGTTCACCGACGTGCGCTTTGTGGCACCCGCCGACGTGCACGCGAACCCGAGCTATGTGCCCAGCGAGGCCTACACCGCGCTGCGCACCCACATCGAGCGCATACGCCAGGTCAACCAGGTGACGGCGGGCGCGGTGGAGGTGGCCTCGACCCTCACGCCCGCCCTGTCGCTGGACGTGCTGATGGAAACCGGCACCGGCAAGACCTTCACCTTCATCGAAACCATCCACCGGCTGCACCAGCGCCACAAGCTGTCCAAGTTCATCGTGCTGGTGCCCAGCAACGCCATTCGCCAGGGCACACTCAAAAGCCTGCAAACCACGGCAGCTTTTTTTGCGCGGGAGTACGACAACCAGAAGATCAACGTCGTCAACTACTCCGACAAATCGGTCAAGGGCTTCATCCACGCGGCCAACCGGGGCCTGACGGTCATGGTGGCCACCTACCAGTCGTTCGCAGGCGACAGCAAGCTCATCAACAAGCGCGGCGTGGAAGCCAATCTGTTCGGCCAGGCCCGCAGCTACATGGAAGCGCTGGCCGCCATTCGGCCGGTGTTGATCATCGACGAGCCGCACCGTTTTGAAGGCAAGCAAACGCAGGAGTACCTGGCCCGCTTCAACCCCCTGCTCACCATCCGCTTTGGAGCCACCTTCAAGCGCGATGAGTTCAAAAACCTCATCTACACGCTCGACAGCCTGGAGGCGTTTCGCCAGCGGCTGGTCAAGGGCATCACGGTGGACACGGTGGGCACCGGCACCGAGGCGGGCCAGACGCTGACGCTGCACGAGGTGACGGGCAGCGCCAAGGAGCGCACGGGCCGTGTGGGCTACCAGACAGCCGACGGCAGAGCCGCCACGGCAGCACTCAAGGCCAAAGACAACCTGGGCGAGCAAACCGGCCTGCGCTACCTAGACGGCCATGTGGTGGAGGCGGTGACAAGCAAGGAGTTGCTGTTCACCAACGGCTTTGCGCTGCCACTGGGCGAACCCACCGCCTGCGGTATGCTGGCCGAGGAGGTGCAGTCGCTGCTGGTGCAGCGCAGCATTGCCAACCACTTCGAGCGCGAAGAGGCGCTGCACCAGCGCGGCATCAAGGCGATCAGCCTGTTTTTTATCGACGCGGTGGCCAAGTATTTACCCCTCTCCGGCGCGGCCAGGCACAGCCCCGCCGTGCTGCGCGACACCTTTGAGCGCTTGTACCGGGCTGAATTGACCAAGGTGCTGGCCAAACCCGATCTGCACCCAGACTACCGGGCGTATCTGGAACGCAGCGCCACCGACGTGAGTCGGGTGCACAAAGGCTATTTCGCCCGCTCGCACAGCGAAAAGGGCGAGGAGGAAGCCATCAAGCTGATCTTGCAGGAGAAAGAAAAGCTGCTCTCGTTTGACACAGACTTGCGCTTCATCTTTTCCATGTGGGCCTTGCAAGAGGGTTGGGACAACCCCAACGTGTTTACGCTTTGCAAACTGGCACCGAGCAACTCGAAAATTAGCAAATTGCAGCAAATTGGTCGCGGCCTGCGCTTGGCGGTGAACCAGCAACTGGAGCGTGTGCAAGCCGATGACGCAGCCTTTGATGAAGTCAACGACCTGGTGGTGGTGGTGCCGGCCAGCGAAGGCGACTTTGTCAAGGCGATCCAGTCCGAGATTGCCGAGCACAGCCTCACTCGGATTTCTCAGCAGATCTCGCACGAAGTGCTAAGGCTCAACGGCGTGATTCGAGGGGACAACCCGTTCATGACGGTTGCCCTGCTGCAGGTGCTATCTGGCCTAGGTCTGGCGAGCTTGGACATGGCCACCGGCACAGCCACCTTGGCACCGGACCAGGCACCTTATCATGCGTGCCGTGATGCGCTGGAAAAGACCTTGCTGGCCCAAGTCCCGGGATTGACAACCGAACAAGGCAAAAATCTCATCCGCTACTTGAATGCGCATTACGAAGGCTCGGGCAAGGTCAAGAGCAAAAAACAGCAGCCCACGCCCACCCTCAGCATCAGGCCCACACAGTATCAGCAATTCCAGCATTTGTGGGAAAGCCTCAACCGCCACGCGGTGTTGCGCTACGAGATCGATACCGAAGGGCTCACCACCAGCGTGCTGGAGCGCATCAAAACCCATTTTGATGTGCGCCCCTTGTCGATCGGGGTCACCCGAACCACGGATGTAGAAACGCTGCACCAAGCGCGCAGCACGCAAGGGCAATACACGATCAAACCGCATTCGGTGTATGCCATGGCACAGTTCGTGCGCGAACTGGCCAACCTGACTCGGTTGTCGCTACACACCATCAGCGCCATACTGCAACGCATGCCCGCAGACAAGTTCGAGCAAATCAAGCACAACGAAAACCGCGCCCTGCTTAGCCTGCGCGACCTGATTCAGCGCTGCATCCACGAACGGGTGGTGAACCACGTAAGCTACGATCTGCGCGAGATTCGGGTGGAAACCGCGCTCACCGACAAATCCGGCAGCTTGCTCAAGACCATCCCGGCGTCGCTGTGTGGCTCAGAAACCCACGACCTGGCAAACGCCGATGTGCAGCAACGCTCGCTGTATGCCGAAGCGTTCATGCCGGTGGACAGCCAAATCGAACGCGCCACGGTAGAGGAATCGAACCAGCAGCGGGTAACGGTGTTTGCCAAGCTGCCCAAGATCAATATCCCCACCCCTTTGGGCAACTACAACCCCGATTTCGGTTACGTGATTGCCCGCAATGGACAAGCACGGGCCTTGTACCTGGTGGTAGAAACCAAGGGCTATGACAACCGGCAAGACATCCCGGAGCGAGAGCACTGGAAAATGGCCAGCGCGGAGCGTTTTTTCAATGCCCTGAAAAACAAAGGAATTGAAGTGCACTACCAGATCCGGATCAACCACGACTCGCTGGCGCAGATCGTGCATCAAATCGACCCTGCTTTGAACTCAGACGTTTTATGACCGCCCCCACCGAACACGCCCCCGGCCTTGTCGTACAAGGTTTTGCCCCGCCGCTGCGCCTGCGCGATTTCAAACTGATCGCCTTCGACATGGACTCGACGCTGATCAACATCGAGTGCGTGGATGAAATCGCCGACGCCGTGGGCCGCAAGGCTGAAGTGGCGGCCATCACCGAGGCCGCCATGCGCGGCGAGATCACCGACTTCAAAGACAGCCTGCGCCAGCGCGTGGCGCTGCTCGAAGGCGTGACCGTGGCCGATATGGAGCGCGTTTACACCGAGCGGCTGCGCCTCAACCCTGGCGCGGCCGAGCTTGTGGCCGCCTGCCGCGCCGCCGGGCTCAAGGTGTTGCTGGTCTCGGGCGGCTTCACGTTTTTCGCCGAGCGCGTGCGCGACACACTGGGCCTAGACTTTGTGCGCGCCAACCTGCTGGAGCTGCGCAGCGGCCCGCACTGCGGCGCGCTCACCGGCCGCCTGCTGCCCCAGTGCTGGGGCGACATTTGCGACGGGGCCGAAAAGCGCCGCACCCTGCTCGAAGTCGCCAGCCTGCTCGGGGCCACCCCGGCGCAGTGCATCGCCGTGGGCGACGGCGCCAACGACCTGCCCATGATGCAGGCCGCCGGGCTCTCGGTCGCCTTTCACGCCAAGCCCGTGGTGCGCGCGCAAGCGCAGGTGGCGATCAACGCAGGCGGGCTGGAGCGCCTGCTCGAAGTCGTGCAGCCTTAAAAAAACGCTACACCGAACCCGGTACGCTGGGCAGACCGGCCAGCGCCATGGCCAGCTCCTGCTCGTCGTAGGCCTCGTCTTTGAGCTCGCCAGCAAAGTACTTTTGGTAGGACGCCATGTCGAAGTGGCCGTGCCCGCACAGGTTGAACAAAATCGTCTCGCTCTTGCCCTCGCGCTTGCAGCGCAGCGCCTCCTCGATCGCGCCTTTCACGGCGTGATTCGCCTCCGGTGCCGGAACGATGCCTTCGGCGCGCGCAAAGGTCACGCCGGCGGCAAAGCACTCGCCCTGGGTGTAGGCCACCGCTTCCAGCAAACCCAGCTCCTTGCAGTGCGACACCAGCGGGGCCATGCCGTGGTAGCGCAAGCCCCCGGCGTGAAAGCCCGGCGGCGTGAAGCTGCTGCCTAGGGTGTGCATCTTGGTCAGGGGCGTGAGGTGCCCGGTGTCGCCAAAATCGTAGGCGTAGCGGCCGCGCGTGAGCGAGGGGCAGGCGGCGGGCTCGACCGCCACAATGCGGGTTTTGCGGCCGCCGCGCAGCGCGTGCCCGATGTAGGGGAAGGCGATGCCGGCAAAGTTGGAGCCGCCGCCGGTGCAGCCCACCACCACGTCGGGCCAGGCGTCGGCCATTTCCATTTGCTGCATCGCCTCCAGCCCGATCACGGTCTGGTGCAGCAGCACGTGGTTGAGCACCGAACCGAGCGCGTACTTGGTGTCCTCGCGCTGCACCGCCAGCTCCACCGCCTCGGAAATCGCAATCCCGAGGCTGCCGGGGTGATCGGGGCGCTGCGCCAGCACGCTGCGGCCATAGACGGTCTCGGCCGAGGGCGAAGCCACGCAGCGCGCGCCGTAGGTCTCCATCACGGCGCGGCGATAGGGTTTTTGGTCGTAAGACACGCGCACCTGGAACACCAGCACTTCCAAATCAAACAGGCTGCCCGCAAAGGCCAGCGAAGTGCCCCATTGGCCAGCGCCGGTCTCGGTCGTTAGGCGCTTGATGCCGGCCTGCTGGTTGTAAAACGCCTGCGGGATGGCGGTGTTGGGCTTGTGGCTGCCGGCGGGGCTCACGCCCTCGTATTTGTAAAAAATCTTGGCCGGAGTGCCCAGCGCGCGCTCCAGCCGGTGCGCCCGGTACAGCGGG
>BBPE01001852.1_pt2 | contig 10271 bp, 6 predicted proteins | sample 1344301 | NCBI WGS metagenome assembly BBPE01 (sample SAMD00019089, study PRJDB2971) | groundwater metagenome | isolation source: The Cedars highly-alkaline
CGCAACTGGCGCGCAAACTTTAAGGCCAAGGCGGTGTTTTCGTGCGGCGCGCCGTCGGGGTGGGTGGGGATGCCGACCACCAGCGCGTCGGGTTGCCACTCGCGCAGGCGCGCTTCGATCAGGGGCCAGCGCGCCGCCCCTTCGGCGCGCAGCGTGGACTGGGCGGTGGCGCTGCGGGTGAGCCGATTGCCGGTGGCGACCCCGGTGCGCTTGCGCCCCCAGTCAAAGGCCAAAAACAGGCGCTGACTGTCTGGCACGACCGCAGCCGGTGCGGCGCTTGGCAACGCGGCAAGACCGGCCGCGCTCATGCATGCCCCGCGCCCGGGGCCAGCATCCACGGCTGCAGACCCAGCAGGGCCATGGCCTTTTCATAACGCTGCGCCAGCGGGGTATCAAAAATCAGGGCCGGATCGGCGTCCACTGTCAGCCAACTGTTCTCACCGATCTCGGATTCGAGCTGCCCCTCGCCCCACGAGGCATAGCCCAAGGTGAGCAGCATCTTGGCTGGCCCGGCGCCGCAGGACAGGGCTTCGAGCACATCGCGCGAGCTGGTCATCTCCAGCCCACTGCCCGCAATTTTGAGGCTTGCCGCATAGGCGCTGGGCAGCGCGGGCACCGCCTTGTGCTGTGCCTCATCGGGTGCGGGCGCACCGCGCTCGGATTCGGGATCGGACTCGAGCCCGGCCAGCGCCTCGCGCAGGGCACGCGCCACCGCCGGCGGCGTTTCGTCGCTGCCCACCGCCTGCACCGCGCCCATGGCCGGGTGCAGCACAAAGCCGCGGTCGGTTTGCAACGGCCCGCCGAGCAGCACCTGCTGCTCCGCCAGTTCGCTGCGGCGCAGGGGCAAGTCCACCTTGTCAAACAACTCGCCCACCGTGAGTTCACTGGCTTTGTTGATGATCAGGCCCATCGCCCCGCGCGGCGTGTGCTCGCACAAAAACACCACGCTGTTGCCAAAAAGCTCGTCTTTTAGGCCCGGCATGGCGATCAGAAAGTGGTGGGTCAGGTTGGTGGGTGCAAAATCCGCAGTCATGCCACGCATTCTAAGCGCCCACCCATGACCCTCACTCCCAAACCCTACCCCAGCGGACTGGTCTGGCTGCGGCGCGACCTGCGCGCCCACGACCACGCCGCGCTCACCCAAGCGCTGCGCCAGTGCCAGCGCGTTTGGTGCGCCTTTGTGTTCGACACCGACATCTTGCAGCCGCTGCTCGATCGGGGCTTGCGGGCCGATCGGCGCGTCGAGTTCATCCACGAGTCGCTGATCGACCTTGACGAACAACTGCGTGCACTCGGGCGCAGCAACGGCACCGAAGGCGTGGGGCTGCTGGTGCGCCACGGCCGCGCCAGCGAGGAAATCCCGCGCCTGGCCACGCAACTGGGCGTGCAGGCGGTGTACGCCAACCTCGACCACGAGCCCGCCGCGCTGGCGCGCGATGCCCAGGTGCGCGGCGCGCTGGCTCATGCGGGCGTGCTGCTGCACATGGGCAAGGACCAGGTGGTGCGCGAACACCATGAAGTCTTGAACCAAGGCGGTCGGCCCTTTACTGTGTTCACGCCTTACAAAAAAGCCTGGCTGCAAACGCTCAGCCCCTCGGATTTGCAGCCCCACCCCGTGGAGCGCTATGCCGACGCGCTGGCGCCCTGCCCGCCTGCTTTGAGCGCCGGGGTGCCAACACTGGAGGCGATTGGTTTTGTGCCCAGCAACCTGCGCGAGCTCAAGATCCGCACCGGCAGCCGTGGCGCGCTGGCGCTGCTGGAAGATTTTTTGGCGCGCATCGAGCACTATGGCCAGGCGCGCGACTACCCGGCCCTCAAAGGCCCGAGCTACCTGAGCGTGCACCTGCGCTTTGGCACCCTGAGCATCCGCCAGGTGGCGCGGCTGGCCCACGAGCTGCACCAACAAGGCGTGGCCGGCGCCAGCACCTGGCTAAGCGAACTGATCTGGCGCGAGTTTTACCAGCAGATTCTGGCCCACTTCCCGCACGTGGTCGAGCGCGCCTTCAAGCCCGCCTACGACCGCATCCGCTGGGAGCACGGCAAGGCCGCGCAAGCGCACTTTGCCGCCTGGTGCGCGGGGCAGACCGGCTACCCGCTGGTGGACGCAGCCATGCACCAGCTCAATCAGACCGGCTACATGCACAACCGCTTGCGCATGGTGGCGGCCAGCTTTTTGTGCAAAGACTTGGGGCTGGACTGGCGCTGGGGCGAGCGCTATTTTGCCGAGCACCTGATCGACTTCGACCTGGCCTCCAACAACGGCGGCTGGCAGTGGTGCGCCTCCAGCGGCTGCGACGCCCAACCCTACTTTCGCATTTTCAACCCGGTGCTGCAGAGCGAAAAGTTCGACCCCCAAGGCAAGTTCATCCGGCGCTACCTGCCGCAACTGGCGCGTCTGCCCGAGCCGCGGCTGCACGCACCATGGCGCGCCCCGGCAGCCGAACTTGAAGCGGCTGGCGTGGCGCTGGGGCGCAACTACCCCAGCCCACTGGTGGACCATTTCGAGGCGCGCCAGCTCACGCTGGAGCGCTACGCGGTGGTGCGCGCCGAGTCCGAACCCGCGGGCTGAGACCGGTGGGCCCGCACGCAGGCCGCATGCACCAGCGCCAGCAGTTCGGGCTCGGCATAGGGCTTGCCCAGGTAGTGCTTGACCCCCAGCGCGTAGGCATGCTGACGGTGCTTGTCGGCCAGGCGCGAGGTGATCATGATGACTGGCAACTCGGCCCAACGCGGTTCTTGGCGCATTTGTTGCAGCAGCTCGAACCCGTCCATGCGCGGCATTTCGATGTCGCACAGCAACAGCGCCGGGATCTCTTGGGCCAGCCGCTGCAGCGCTTGCACCCCGTCGGCCGCCAGCGCCACCCGGTAGCCCTCCCGCTGCAGCAGGCGTTGCGTGACGCGGCGCACCGTGATGGAATCGTCCACCACCAGCACCAGCGGCGCCGCCGCGGCTCCAGTGGGTGCGGCCTGTGCAACCGCAGCCTGCGCCAAAGTCGCTTGGCTGCGTTGCTGCTGCACCCAGTGGCGCGCCGCGTCGGCACACAAAGCGGTCAAGGCAACCGGGTTGTAGATCAGGCACACCGCCCCCGAGGTCAGGACGGTGGCCCCGGCCAAGCCTGGCAGACCGGCCAAAGGGGGGCCCAAGGGTTTGAGCACCACCTCTTGCTGACCCAGCACCTCATCGACGTGCCAAGCCACCCGCTGGCCAGCGCTGTAGCACTCCAGCACCGACCACTGCCGCGCCAATTGCGACGGCTCGTCGGTGCTTTCGGCCGACAAGGCCAACAAGGCGCCGGCCCAATGAAAAGGCATCGGCCCGGTGTCGGCCGACCAGCGCGCGCTGGCATAGGCCGCCGTGAGGGCGTCGGCCTGCACCCGGTGCACCTGGTGCACCCAGTCGGCCGGCACACCAAAGACAAACTCACCGACCCGCACCATCAGCACCTGGCTAAAGCTGCTGCTGCGCGCCAACCAGAGCCGAAACGCGCAACCGCCTTCGGGGGGTGCCAGGCAGTCGATGCGCCCGCCCAATGCCAGCACCTCGTTGCGCACCGCGTCCAGCCCAATGCCGCGCCCAGCCACCTCGGTGACTGCGCTGGCGGTGCTCAGGCCCACGGCAAAAATCAGCTGCTGGGCAGCTTCGAGGCTCCACGGCTGCGCCTGCGCATGCAGACCCAAGGCGATGGCGCGTTGGCGTATGCGCTCGCTGTCGAGCCCGGCGCCGTCGTCGCTGACCGTGATCGAGAGGTCGTTGTCGTGCGCTTGCAGCGCAATCACGATCCGACCCGGCATCGATTTGCCCAACTGGTGGCGCTGCACATCGGTTTCCAAGCCATGCACCACGGCGTTGCGCAACAGGTGTTCGAGCACGGGCGCCAAGCGCTCGAGCAGGCCGCGCTCCACTTCGATCTCGCCCTGCTGGATCTGCAGCTCGACTGTCTTGTCACAGTCTTCGGCCGCCAAGCGCACCGTGCGCTGCAGGCGCTCGGCCAGCGAATCAAAAGCCACCAGCCGGCTGCGCAGCAAATCGCGTTGCAGCTCGCGGGTCTGACGCGTTTGTGCGGCCAAATTGCCCTCGGCCGACTGCATGGCGCGTTGCAACTGGTGTTGCACCGTGGCCACGTCGTTGACGGCCTCCGCCATCAAACGCGTGAGCTCTTGGGGCCGGGTGTAGCGGTCGAGTTCGAGCGGGTCGAAACCCGTTTCGGTGGCAGCGCTGGGCACGCCCGTGGGCGACAAAGGGGTCTCGGTCTGCAGCTCGAGCTCGCGCAACTGGCTGCGCAATCGGGCCACGTTGGAGGCCATGTCTTGGAACGAACGGCGCACGAGCAAGAGGTCTGCCTCGAGCCGGGTGCGGCTGTGGCTGACGTCGGCCGCATGCAAAACGAGGCGATCGAGCCAGTCGGCGCGCACCCGCAGGGTATGGCTTGTCGTGGACGGCTGGGCCGCTTCGGACCAAAACCCGGTGCTCTGGTGGCTGCTTGGGCGCTGCACTGGCTCGGCACTGACTTTGACGCTGCTGCGGCGCAATTGCGTCAAATCAGATGCAATTTTGTCAAATTCTGGCTGCAAGGCGCGCAGGGCCTCGGATTGCGGCACCTCGGGCAGCGCCAGCAACTCGCTTTCGAGCCGGTGCAGCCGCTCGCCCAGTTGCAAGGCCCCTGCCAGCCGGGCACTGCCCTTGAAGGTGTGCAAAAGGCGCAACAACTCGCTGCGCGCTGTGTTGTGCTGCGGACGGGCCGACCACTGGCGCAGCGCCGAATGCAGCTGCGGCAACAGCAACTGGGCCTCGTCCTCGAAAACCGCGAACAAATCGGGGTCGAGCGCGAAAGCGGCCGGGGATTCGATCAGCGTTCGCAGGGCGCTTGCAGACCCGCGTTCGGTCTGACCCAAGGACTGCGACCCGGCAGGCAGCGCCACGCTGGCCAGCCCGGCCAAGATTTCGGCGGAAGGGTCGCGCAAAATACCGGCTGCGAATTGGTGCAAGATGCCTTGCACTTGCTGCACCGCCTCAGTCAGGAGCGCATGCGCCGCGAGCACTGGGTGGGTGGATGAAGCATGGATTTTTCCTGCATCAGGCCGCGCCGCCAAGCGTTCAAGCGCCTGCTCGATCGCACGCGCCAGCTGCGCCAATCCTTCGTGGCCCACCGTGGCCGCCCCCCCTGCCAGCGCATGGGCCAGTTGCGACAGCAGCTCCCATTGGCTTGGTTCGGCCTCGACCGAGCTTGCGCCGGGCCGCAGCGCCGCCAAGCCTTGCAGCAGCCGCTGCAACCAGTTGTCGGCCTCGGTCAAAAAAACGTTGAATAGATCGAGATCGATGCGCAGCGTCCCGACCAGCTTGACCGGCTGATCGAGCACCGGCGGCATGGTCAAGGCTTCGCGCAACACCGGCACCTGCTCGGGCTTTGGTGGCAAACGAGGCGGCAAGGTGGTCGTCGCGTCCAGCGGCACGGCAGGCGGCGCTGGTGGGGCCGGTGGAGCGGGTGGGGCAGAAAGCGGCTCGTCGGTGGCCAGCGGCGACTCAAGGCCCAGTGCCAACCGAATCTGCTGCAGCGCGGCACCGCACTGCAGCAACACATCCGGACTGGCCGGCAGGCGATCGGCCAGCCGCACATTGAGCACCTGCTCCATAGTCCAAGCCAACTGCCCCACCGCGGTTTGCCCGACCATGCGGGCGCTGCCCTTGAGGGTGTGAAAGGCACGGCGCACGGCCAGCAGCTCGGGCGCACTGCTGGGCTGGCTGTGCAACTGGGCCATGCCCTGCTCGATCTGCTCACACAGGGCTTGTGCCTCGGCCACAAAAACCCCAAGCATGTCGTCGTCGCTGTCGTCGCCGCTGTCAGCGGTGGCTGGCGCTTGCACTGCCTGCGCGGGCGGTGGCGCATGGGGCTGCAGCTCGGGGGGCAAAGCCGCACTCGCGGGGGGCGTTTCGGCACCGTTCTGTGGCAGCGCTGTGGCTGCCGAGGCCGTGGGCATCAGCGCCTGCAGGCGTTCAGTGGCCGGGTCGAATGCAAAAGCAGCGGCCGCCTTGCGCCCGGCTTGCTGCGCCAAGGCCTCCAGCATCAGCCCCAAGGCCGAAAAATTGTGCGCCAGCCACTGCGTGGACTCGGGCTCGGGCGGTGGCGATTCGGCTGCGGAATCCAGCGCCCAAAGTCGGCGCCGCATGGCGCCAAGGGTTGCCACCACCGGCTCCAAATCCAGCCATTCGGCCACTTTTTGCAGGGCGTCGATGCGCGACCAGATGCCGTCCGGCATGTCCATCGGGGCGCTTTGCGTGTTCGAGAGCCAATCATCCAGTGCCCGCTCGACCTCGATCAAATCGCCCCGCATCTGCAACAGCAGGGCCGCTTGGCTTTGGCGCTCGCTAAAACCCCGGTAGCGCTCGACCATCCACAGCGGGGTGTGCGCCAAGGGCAAGCCCAAGGCGCAGTTGTGCAAGCGCTCCATCAGGTCTTGCTGGCGCGTGCGCCATGCGCCGTCGTGGGCATCGAAGTCGTCGAGCTCGGCCCCCAAACACAGCAGGCTGCTGCAAACCTCCAAGGCCAAGCCAGACGGCCAAGTGGCTGGGTCGTGCTTGAGTTGCTCAGCCAACTCGGACCATGTGCGGCTCCAGGAGCGGTCGGCTGGGGCCGGCTCGGATGAAAACGGGGACAAGGCGTCGAGGCAAGTGCCCAAGCGCTGCAAAGCGAGCCCGGCCGCTGCGCTGCTGTCTCCTGCGCTCCAGCGCTCCCACGCCTGCTGGGCCGCATTGAGCGCAGCAAGTGCTTGGTGCAGACTAAGCGCATCCCTCTGCCCCAACGGCTCCTGCTCTGGCAGCGCACCAGCGGCTGGCCGCTGCCAAGCATAAGTCTGCCAAATTGCGCTGAAATACGCCCAGTCTGGCCGCTGCCGATCAAGCGGCACGCGAGCGATCAGATACAAGAGTTCATGGGTGGGCCGCGCCCATTGCTCGACACGGCCCGATTCCATGGCCTTGTACTGTGACAGGACGCCGGCCACAGCCCGCTTGAGGTAGACGCTGTCGGTCAGGCCCTCACCGCTCAGGGCTTCGAAACAGGCCGCAGCGGCGAGCCAGTATTGCTGCGCCTCGGCTCCAGTGGCTGCGCGCGCCAAGCCCCCGGCCAGCGGCACCAAAGCGGCTGCGGCAAGCGGGTCTCGGTTTTTGACCACCGCCAACACATGGCGCTCGATCCGGGTGCGCAGCGCCGGCTCTGGGTTCAGTGGGGCTGGCGCTTGGTCGGGCACGGGTGCATGGCGCGGCTCGCAGTCCCATAAATCGGCCGGATGGATGCGCACCGCACCGGCCAACTGCTGCCAAGCCAGGTAGGTGGGAAACAGGGCATCGGACGAGACCGGGCGCTGGCGCAACTCCCGCCAGAGGCAGTCTCGCAATACCCGACAGCCGGCGCTTACGGCTGCCGCCGCCTCGGCAGTGGCCAGCGCGGGCTTTAGTGTCAGTTGCCTGACCGCCGACTCGAGGGCACGCAAGGTTCGCGCCGCAGCGCTCAGCTCCACCAATTCAAGCGCACCCACCGCCTGGTGCAACTGTTGGCCCAGCAGGCGCAGCTCGCTGCTGTCGACCTCGGCCAAATCGCCGCCCCGTGCCGCAGCGTTGTCGGACACAAAGCGCTGCAGCGTGGCGTCGGCGGCTTCAAGGCACTGGTGCAGTTCCTCAAAGACCCAACTCAAAGGGCCGCTGTCGCTCGCGGGAACAGGGGCGAAGGCTGGCGGCGCAGCACCGTTGGGGGCGTTCATGGCGGGTATCACGCCTAGGCAATCGTAAAGCGGGCCACCGACATGCGCAGCTCGTTGGCCAACTGAGTCAACTCGCGCAATTGCTGCACCGTGGCACGGGTGCCTTCACCGGTTTGCTCGGTGACGACAAAAATGCGCTGAATCTGGTTCGCCGTTTGCCCTGCCAGCTCGGCCTCATGGGTCGCCGAGGTGGCGATTTGCACAATCAAGTCGGCCACCTGGAACGACAAGCGGTCGATTTCTGCCAGCGCCGCACCGGCGTTGTCAGAGCGCCGCGTGCCTTCGACCACCTCGCGGGTGGAGCGCTCCATGGCCAGCACGGTGTCTTGGGTGTCGGTCTGAATGGCGCGCACCCGGGCCGTGATCTGGCGCGTCGCTTCGGCGCTGCGCTCGGCCAGCCGTTGCACCTCTTCGGCCACCACCGAAAAGCCGCGCCCGGCCTCGCCCGCTGCGGCGGCTTGGATGGTGGCGTTGAGCGCCAGCACCTGCGTTTGTTCGGCCAGGTCATCGATGAACTCGGTGATTTCGCCAATCTCTTGCGAGGACTCGCCCAGGCGCTTGATGCGTTTGGCCGTCTCTTGCATCTGGTGGCGAATGCGGTTCATGCCCTCGATGGCCTCATGCACCGCACGCGACCCGGTTTCGGCCGCCACGCGGGATTGGCGCGCCGCGCTGGCCGCACCCTGCGCCTGTTGCGACACGTGGCTGATGCGGGCAGCAATGTCGAGCACCGATTGCGAGGTTTGTCGAATCTCGTGCAGCTGCTCGGTCGAAGCGGCCAGCAGCTTGATGGAGGTGTCTTCAGCCCGCTCGGTGGTTTCGCCCACCCGCAGGGTGGTGATTTGCACCTGCTGCACCAAACTGCGCAGCTCTTCGACGGTGTAGTTGACCGAATCGGCAATGGCCCCGGTCACGTCTTCGCTCACCGTGGCTTGCTGCGTCAGATCGCCCTCGGCCACCAGCTGCAGTTCGTTCATCAGTCGCAGAATGGCGGCTTGTGCCGCATCGTTGATGCGCCGCGCTTCCAGCTCTTGGGCGCGCGCCAGCGCCTCGGATTGCACCAAGGCCTGCTGTTGCGCCACGGCAGCCCGTTGCAGCTGAGCCAGCATGACCAGTGCGCACAGCACCGCCGCGAAACCAAAGCCAGCCGCCACCACGCCCCAAGCCCCTATGGGCAAATTGTGCGGCACCGCCCACTCGGGATTGAACCAGCCCTGCATCGCCGCCAGCACCATCAGCATCAGGGACAGCAACAAACTGACCCACCAGTGACTCGCGCCCCACCAAGACAGGTCCTCCGTCGCGATTCCCTCTGCAGGTTCCTCGCCGGGCTTTACATCGTGCACAACGACAGCAGCCGCCGCCTCGGCCGGCGTGCTGTCGACCTTGGCAGGGAATAAACGACGCAACACAGCAAACATGGGCGACCTCAGGTGAGCAGCGGCACAGCAGGCACGGCAGGCACAGAACGGGAAAATCCGGGCATAAGCAAATTTTGGAACACCGCTGACGCGCAAAGCGCATGCAAATCCAGCTCCAGCCACTGCTCGCCTTGGGCATCGCGAGCAAGGCGACTGATCCCAGACAAGTAGCGGCCCTGGGCGGACTCGAACTCCAAATCATTTTCGTGGCGCAAACCGTACAGCCGATCGACGCACAGCGCCGCATGGACGCCCATGGCGGGGTTGAACCCGACCCAATAGGCGCCTGCCTGCTCAACCGGCGCTGGCGCTGGCGCTTGGGGAGCGCAATCGAGTAGACGCGACCAATCAAAAATCAAGCACATGGTGCCACGCATATCGGCCACGCCAACCACCCAAGGCTGGCAGTGCGGCAGCCGCTGCAACGGCGTCGGAGCAAAAATTTCACCCGCTTGTGAAAGCGGCAACAAAGCGCGCACACCCTGAAAAGCCAGCGCCAGCCACCCCGCCTGCTGGGGCCGTTGAGCAGACTCGGCCAGCTTGCGGGCCAGCTCGGCCTCGAAAGACTGCAGCGAGGGGCGCTTGGAAGGATTCATGGGAAGGATCTGGCTGCGCCTTTAGGCCAGCGACTGGATGCGGGCCAACAGCAACTGGGTATCAACCGGCTTGGTGAAATAGTCGAGCGCGCCTTGGCGCAAGCCCCATGCCCGGTCCGACTCCAGGTTTTTGCTGGAACAGATAAACACCGGAACCTTGCCGTACTGCGGGTGGCGTGCCAAGTTGCGCGTGAGGGAAAAGCCGTTGGTGCCGGGCATCACCACGTCCATCAAAATCAGGTCCGGCAAGAGCTTGCCCAGCTCTTGCATCGCTTCATCGGCATTTTGCGCCGTGCGCACCCGGTAGCCACTGCGCCAAAGGAATTTGCACATATGGAGCAATTCGGTGCGCGAATCGTCAATCAGAAGGATGTTTCGAACCATGGCACAAACAAGAAGATCAGGAAGCGGTTGGCAAAAGCGCCGCATGTTGCTGCACGGCCTGCAGCAACTGCTTGCGGTCAAAGGGTTTGCCCAAGTGGTCGTGGGCACCCGCCAA
>BBPE01001028.1_pt1 | contig 10270 bp, 12 predicted proteins | sample 1344301 | NCBI WGS metagenome assembly BBPE01 (sample SAMD00019089, study PRJDB2971) | groundwater metagenome | isolation source: The Cedars highly-alkaline
TCTTCACCGGGCTGGCGATGTTTGTGCCCTTTCTGGGCTTTGGGGTCGGGATGGTGCTGGCGCTGCTGGCGGCGCTGCTGCAGTTTGGCACCCTTTGGGGGGTGCTGCTGGTGGGTGCAGTCTATATGTTGGGGCAGCTCATCGAGAGCCTGTACCTGACGCCGCGCGTACTGGGCGGGCGCATCGGCATGCACCCGATCGCCGTGATTTTTGCCCTGATGGCCTTTGGGCACCTGTTTGGCTTCGTGGGTGTGCTGATTGCGCTGCCAGTGAGCGCGGTGCTGGTGGTGGCGCTGGGCCGCTTGCAGGGGCTCTACCAAAGCAGCGCGCTTTTCACCGACGGCATGGTGCCGCCGCCCACAGCGGGTTCGGCTCCGGTCAGCGCCCCGCCGCCGCTTGCGCCCGCCGAGCGCCCCGCCGGGAACCCGCCCGCTTAAGAGGCTGAGAGTCTTTCACCCATGCCCGCCTTGCACGCCAAAACACCCACGCTCGTCGTTGCAAATGCTCGCCATAGCCCGAGCTATGACTGTGCTTTGCGCCTAGATCGTGGGTGTTTTGACGCGCCTTTCGGGCACGGCCGAAAAACCCTCAGCCTCTAAGCCGATGCAGCAACTGGTGCTTGACCTCGGGCTGGCCGCGCCGCCCACACTGGACAATTTTTTTGCCGACGCCGCGCAACCGGCCGTGGCGCACCTGCGCCAGGTGCTGGCGCAGCCGCAATGCCCCAGCGTGCCCAGTTTCATCTGGGGCGCGTCCGGCAGCGGCAAAACGCATTTGCTGCACGCGGTGCGGCTGGCGCTGCAGCAGCAGGGCCAAACGGTGGGCTGGCTCGACCCCGGCAGCCAGGTCTTGCCCGATTTTGAAGACCACTGGGCCGCCGTGCTGCTCGACGACTGCCAGCATTACAACAGCGCGCAGCAGGCACTGGCCTTTAACTGGAGCATCAACGCGCTCACCCCCACCGACGGCCGGCCACGCTGGGTGCTGGCCGCGGCCGACCGGCCACCGACCGACCTCGATCTGCGAGCCGACTTGCGCACCCGGCTGGGTTGGGGCCATGTGTTCCAATTGCCGATTTTGAATGACGCCGAGCGCCGCCGCGTGCTGCGACTGGCCGCCAGCGCGCGCGGGCTGAACCTGCCCGACGAGCTGCTCGACTTCATGCTCGGCCGCTTTGCGCGCGAGCTCGGCAGCCTGATGGCGCTGCTGGAGCGGCTCGACGGCTACGCGCTGCGCACCCAGCGCCCGCTCACCGTGCCCCTGCTCAAAGCCATGCTCGAAGAAAGCTGTGAAACCTGAAAACCCAACCACCAACCCATTGCATCAATCCATGAAACTGGCCCTGTTCGACCTCGACCACACCTTGCTGCCGCTGGATTCCGACCACGCCTGGGGCCAGTTCACCACCCGCCTCGGCTGGACCGACGCCGCAACCTTCACGCGCCGCAACGACGAATTTTTTGCCCAGTACCAGGCCGGCGCGCTTGACATCCACGACTACGTGCGCTTTAGCACCGCCGCCGTGCGCGAGCGCGGTGCGCAGGCCGCCGCCGCCGCGCACCAGCAGTACATGCGCGAAGTCATCGAGCCGCACATACTGCCTGCCGCGCTGGAGCTGGTCGAGCAGCACCGGCGCGCTGGCGATCTGCTGCTCATCATCACCGCCACCAACGAGTTCGTCACGCGCCCGATCGCGCACGCCTTGGGCGTGGCAGAGCTGCTGGCGGTGGAGCTGGCGCGCGGCCCCGATGGCTGGTACAGCGGCGAGATCGCGGGCACGCCCTCGTTTCGCGAAGGCAAGGTGCAGCGCTTGGAGCAGTGGCTGGCGGCGCGCGGCTTGGGCTGGGACACGGTGCACACCACGTTTTATTCCGATTCCCTGAACGACCTGCCGCTGCTCGAAAAAGCCAACGTGCCGGTGGCCACCAACCCCTCGCCCGGCCTGCGTGCGCTGGCGCAACAACGCGGCTGGCGCATTCTCGACCTGTTTGAAACACTGGCATGATCACATCCTTCATCAACCGGCTGCTGGGCAAAACGCCCAAAGCCAAGGCCTCCCCCTTGGGCAAGCGCGAAGACGTGCCGGTGGCGGTACACGGCATCGATCCCTCGCTGGTCGATGGACGCGCCCTCGACGTGCTGCACAGCCTCAAGCGCGGCGGCTACGAGGCCTATATCGTGGGCGGTGCGGTGCGCGATTTGCTGCTGGGGTTGCGCCCCAAAGATTTCGACGTCGCCACCAACGCCACCCCGGAGCAAGTCAAGGCACTGTTTCGGCGCGCCTTCATCATCGGGCGGCGCTTTCGCATCGTGCACGTGGTGTTTGGGCGCGGGCGCGAGCACGAGGTGATCGAAGTCTCGACCCTGCGCGCCTACCTCGACAGCGCCGATGCCGAGCAGGTGAGTGGCAACGAGCGCAGCCACCGGGCGGCGCTGGCCGGGGTTGGGCACGCCGTCGATGCCAGCGGCCGGGTGCTGCGCGACAACGTCTGGGGCACGCTGGAGCAGGACGCGGCACGGCGCGACTTCAGCGTCAACGCGCTCTACTACGACCCCGAGAGCGAGGTGGTGGTCGATTTTCACCACGGCATCCGCGACGCCAAAAAGCGCGTGCTGCGCCTGATCGGCGACCCGGCCACGCGCTACCGCGAAGACCCGGTGCGCATCATCCGCGCAGTGCGTTTTGCGGCCAAATTGAGCGGCCTGGGTTTTCACTTCGACAGCAAAACCCGCGCCCCGCTGCTGGCCAGCCTGCCGCTGCTGGCCGAAGTGCCGCCGAGCCGCCTGTTCGATGAAATGCTCAAATTGCTGCAAACCGGCCACGCCTTGGCCAGCATCGAGCAGTTGCAGGGGCTCGGGCTGGCGCAAGGCATTTACCCGCTGCTCGACGTGGTGGTGCAGCGCGCCCACGATCCCTTCGTGCGCGCCGCGCTGCAAGACACCGACCGGCGCGTGGCCGAAGAAAAATCGGTGGTGCCTAGCTTTTTGCTCGCTTGCGTGCTCTGGAGCGATGTGCGCGCCGGCTGGGAGCGGCGCCAGCAAGCCGGGGCCAGCGCCTTTGCCGCCCTGCAAGAGGCGGTGGATGAGGCCTTCGATGCGCGCATCGGCGATGTGTCGGGGCGCGGCAAGCTGGCGGCCGATATGCGCGAAATCTGGTTGATGCAGCCGCGTTTTGACAAGCGCAGCGGCCAAACGCCGTTTTCACTGATCGAGCAGCCGCGTTTTCGTGCCGGCTTCGACTTTTTGCGCCTGCGCGCCCAGGTCGGCGAGCTCGACGAGGAGCTCTCGCACTGGTGGGAAACCTTCAGCCTGGCCAACGAGGCGGTGCGGCGCGACATGCTCGAAACCGTGCGGCTGGAGCAGCAGCGCAAGCGCCCGGCGGCGGGCAAGGGCGGGGCGCGCGCGGGTGCGGTGGGGGGGCGCGCTGGGAGGGCGGAGCCGGGGTCCGGCAAGGCCCGGCTAGGCGCTGCAGACGCGCAGCATGAGGGGCAGGATCAGGTTCGCAACGAGGGGCAGGATGGAGGAGCGCACGATGTGCGTTTCGAGCGCGGCGACGATGCCGCTGCCGAACACCCGCAGCACCCCACCGACGAGGCCGCACCCGCAGCCAAAAAACGCCGCCGCCGCCGCAAACCGGCCAGCCAGCGCGAGGGTGGCCCGGCCGAGGCCAACGATGCGGGCCCGCCTAGCAGCCCGGGCCGCAACGCCCCGCTGGCCGACTAAAGCCGCGCCGGCTGCTGTGCTGTGCCGCTGAGTGCCGTGCCGCCACGCCCCCCGGTGCAGGCTTGGGTGGCTTTGGGGGCCAACTTGGGCGATGCCTGCGCCAGCGTGCGCGCCGCCCTCGAGGCGCTGGGCTGCTTGCCGTACACCCGGCTGCTGCGCGCCTCCAGCCTGTACCGCAGCGCGCCGTGGCAGGCCGAAGGGGCCGATTTCATCAACGCCGTGGCCGAATTGCAGACTGGCTTAAGCGCCCCCGACCTGCTGCGCGCCCTGCAAGCGCTGGAGCAGGCCGCCGGGCGCGAGCGCCCCTGGCGCAACGCACCGCGCACGCTGGACCTCGATTTGCTCGAATACGGCGCGGCGCGAATCGAGTCCGACTGGCTCACGCTGCCGCACCCGCGCCTGCACGAGCGCGCTTTCGTGCTGCTGCCGTTGGCCGAGATTGCGCCCGAGCGCGTCAGCGCCGCCGCGCTGGCGCGGGTGGCGGGGCAGCGCATCGAAAAACTGGCCTAACGCACGAACAGAGGTTCAGGGGTAGAGCCGTTCGCGCACCCAAGCACAGCCTTCGAGGCGGTAGCGCAGCCGGTCGTGCAATCGGCTCGGGCGGCCTTGCCAAAATTCCCAGCGGTCTGGCCGCAGCCGGTAGCCGCCCCAGTGCGGGGGGCGCGGCGGTTGCAGCATGAACTGGGCCCCAAACTTGAGCGCCTGCGCCACCAGCGCGGCGCGGCTGGAGAGCACGCGGCTCTGCGCGCTGGCCCAGGCCCCGATGCGGTGCTCCAGCGGCCGGCTCTGGAAGTAGGCGTCGCTCTCGGCATCGCTGACGCGCTCGACTTGCCCCTCGATGCGCACCACGCGCTCCAGCTCGACCCAGTGAAACTGCAGCGCCGCCCACGGGTTGCCAGCCAGCTCCTGGCCTTTGCGGCTGTCGTAGTTGGTGAACCACACCAGGCCTTGGGCGTCGTAGCTTTTGATCAGCACCACGCGCGTGCTCGGGCGCAAGTCGCTGCCCACGCTGGCCAGCGTCATGGCGTTGGGTTCGGGCAGCTCGCTTTTGAGCGCTTCCTCGAACCAGCGGCCAAACTGCAGCAGCGGGTCGGGGTGCGAGTCGTCCTCGCTCAGGGCGGCGCGTTCGTAGCTTTTGCGCAAGTCGGCGATGTTCATGGGGTGCAAGTATGGCACGCTGGGCGGGGTGTTCAAGCGCGTGCCGCCGTACACTTGCGGCAATCAGGATGAGCAATGAGCGCCCGAGGCTACCAGACGATCTACTTCGCCAACGCGCTGCTTTCGTTGGCCGACGGTTTGTACTATCCGTTCCTCATTGCCTTCTTGTACGAGATGGACGGTATCGTGGCGGCGGGGGTGGGGCTGGGCATCATCGCCATCATGGACTCGGTGGGCACCTACTTCGTGGGCGGCTGGGTGGATCGCTATGGGCGCAAGCCCTTTCTGGTGGCGACTGCGTGCCTGAGCGTGTGCGTTTACTTGGCTTATCCGCTCATCCCGTATTTGGAGCAGCCTTGGGCCTATGGCGCGCTGCTGCTGGTGCTGGTGCTGGACGGATTGACCGATGGCTCCTGGGACACCATCGAAGCCGTTTACTTGGGTGATGTGACCCGCAAAGCCACTAGGGGCCGTGGCATGGGAAATTACTGGGGGGCAGGAGGCATCATCTTTGGTGTGGCCATGATTGCGGCTGGCTTGGTGGGCGTGCAAGTGAGCTTTATGACGGTGGCTTGGGTGGTGGCGGCCATCTACTTTTTGGGTATTTTGGTGCTGCTGCGCCTCGAAGAAACGCAAGCAGTCTGAAACCGGCTGCTGCCACGGTTCGACGGATCGGGTGCGGTGGTCTTGCGCCAAGTCTTGCGCTACGCGGGCGGCTTAGAATCTGACCGTCAACCCCAATTGGCCCAACTCGGTCAGCCCCAGCCCGATGCCCAACTCACTCCCTCCCATCCCCGCGTCCCAGCCCCGGCCCAGCGCCCTCGACCTGCGTGCCTTGGCCGACAGCGCGCAGGCGCTGCAAGGCGAGCTGGCGCTGTCCGATCTGCCACGCTGGGGCGCCGATGCGCCACCTTGGCCCACTGCCTTGGAGCCGTTGTGCTGGCAGGCCGAGGCCCAGTGGCGCGCCGACCCGGCGCCCGTCCCGGGTGCGGGCCGCAGCGAAGGGCGCCAGTTGTGGCTGCATCTGCGCTGGAGCGCCCAGGTGCCGCTGCGGTGCCAGCGCTGCCTCGAACCCTTTTTGGAGCCCATGCAAGACGAGCGCTGGTTTCGCTTCGTGGCTGATGAAGCGCGCGCCCAAGCTGAAGACGAGGGCAGCGACGAAGACCTGCTGGTCTGGGCGCCGCGTTTTAACTTGCAGGAGCTGATCGAGGACGAGTTGCTGCTGGCGCTGCCCTTGGTGCCCATGCACGAGGCCTGCCCCAAGGCGTTGCCAGGCTATGCCGAAGCAGCGGCAGCCGGGGTGGAGGTGCCGCAGCGCCCCAACCCGTTCGGGGTGTTGGCGCAGCGCAAACCCGATTGATCGGGGGTGCGGGGTCCGACCGGCGGGCGCTGGAATCCATGCCTGGCTTGGGTATTGCTGGGCGGCAAATGGGGCGTTATAATGCAAGGTTTCGCACTCGGGTGACTCTTCGTGGGTGCTGCCGTGGCAGTGCGCTGTCGCATATTCGGGATGGCTCCTTGGGCCGCCCATTTTCATCAAGGAGCCTGCAATGGCCGTTCAGCAAAACAAAAAATCGCCGTCCAAACGCGGCATGCACCGCTCGCACAACGCCCTGACGGTGCCGGGCATGGCGGTCGAGCCCAGCACCGGCGAAGTGCATCTGCGCCACCACGTCAGCCCGAACGGTTTTTACCGGGGCCGGCAGGTGCTAAAGAGCAAGTCCGAGGCTTGATCCGGCCCGCGTCAGCGCCTGCGTCCACATCCGTGCCTGTGTTCGCGCAAGCTCCATTTCAGGTACTGGTGCCAGGGGCGTCGCTGGTGTGCAAAGGCCGTTCTTGGAGTAGAGGGTCTTGATCACGCTGGCGGTCGATTGCATGGGGGGCGACCACGGCCCTGCCGTTACCTTGGCGGCGTGTGCGGCTTTTTTAACGCGCAACCCCCAAGCCCGTTTGCTGCTGGTCGGCCAGCCGCAGGCGCTGGCGCGGCTGCCAGCGGCACTGGATGCCAGCCGCTGCACCGTGGTGCCCGCCACCGAGGTGGTGGCGATGGACGACCCGGTCGAGGTCGCGCTGCGGCGCAAGCGCGACTCTTCCATGCGCGTGGCGATCGCGCAGGTCAAGAGCGGGGCGGCGCAGGTGGCGGTCTCGGCCGGCAACACCGGCGCCCTGATGGCGATTGCGCGCTACCTGCTCAAAACGCTGGACGGCATCGACCGCCCGGCGATTGCCTCCCAAATGCCCAACGCCAAGGGCACGGCCACCACCGTGCTCGACCTGGGGGCCAATGTCGATTGCAGCGCCGAACACCTGCTGCAGTTTGCCCTCATGGGCACCTCGCTGGTGGCCGCCAGCGGCAAGGTGGCGCCCACGGTGGGGCTGCTCAACATCGGCGAAGAGGTGATCAAGGGCAACGAGGTCATCAAACAGGCCGGTGTGTTGCTGCGCCGCGCCGCCGAACACGGCGACCTCAATTTTTACGGCAACGTAGAAGGCAACGACCTGTTCAAGGGCACGGTCGATATCGTGGTCTGCGACGGCTTCGTGGGCAACGTGGTGCTGAAAGCCAGCGAAGGCTTGGCGAGCATGATCGGCGGCTTTGTACGCGAAGAATTCTCCCGCACCTGGTACAGCCAGTTGGCCGCCGCCGTGGCGTGGCCGGTGCTCTCCAGCTTCAAAAACCGCGTGGACCACCGGCGTTACAACGGTGCGGCGCTGCTGGGCTTGCGCGGGCTGGTGTTCAAAAGCCACGGTTCGGCTGATGCCTTTGCCTTCGAGCAGGCCTTGCAGCGCGCCTTCGAGGCCGCTGACAAACAACTGCTGCAGCGGGTGCAAGAGCGCATCGCCGCCGCCGCACCCTTGGCCCTGTCTGTGCCTGAATAATCCATAAACCGCCCATGACCCGCTACACCCGCATCACCGGCACCGGCAGCTACTTGCCACCGCGGCGCGTCAGCAATGCCGACCTGGTGGCCGACTTGGCCACGCGCGGCATCGAGAGCAGCGACGAGTGGATCGTCGAGCGCACCGGCATCCGGGCCCGGCACTTTATTGATGAAGGCAGCGAGGCCAGCGATCTGGCGCTGCAAGCCAGCCTGCAAGCGCTGCAAGCGGCCGGCCGCCAGGTGGCCGATGTGGACTTGATCGTGGTCGCCACCTCCACGCCCGACATGGTGTTTCCTTCCACCGCCACCATCTTGCAGCGCAAGCTCAGCGAGCACGCGCAAGCCCAAGGCTTGCCGGGCGCGGCGGGCGGGGCGGCTTTCGATGTGCAGGCGGTGTGCAGCGGCTTCATTTACGCGCTCACGGTGGCCGATGCCCTGATCCGCACCGGCAGCGCGCGCTGTGCGCTGGTGCTGGGGGCCGAGGTGTTTTCGCGCCTGCTCGATTTCAACGACCGCGGCACCTGCGTGCTGTTTGGCGACGGCGCCGGGGCGGTGCTGCTCGAAGCCTGCGAACACGACGGCAGCGGGCCGGCGCTGCTGGCCAGCGATCTGCACGCCGACGGCCGCCACACCGGCATTTTGTGCGTTCCAGGCAGCCTCAGCGGCGGCTTGGTGCGCGGCGCGCCGCTGCTCAGGATGGATGGGCAGGCGGTGTTCAAGCTCGCCGTCGGGGTGCTCGAAGAGGCCGCCCGCGCGGTGCTGGCCAAGGCCGGAATCGAAGCCGCAGCCGTTGATTGGTTGATTCCGCATCAGGCCAATATCCGCATCATGCAGGGCACGGCGCGCAAGCTCAAATTGGGCATGGACAAGGTCATCGTCACCGTGCACGAGCACGGCAACACCTCGGCGGCCTCCATCCCGCTGGCGCTCGATCACGGGGTGCGCTCGGGCCAGGTGCGGCCGGGCCAGTTGCTGCTGCTCGAAGGCGTGGGCGGTGGCTTTACCTGGGGTGCGGTGCTGCTGCGCTTCTAAGACACAACCCAGCCCCCGTGAGCCTGTAAGGAGTTTGCAGAAATGTCTGATTTTGCTTTCGTTTTTCCCGGTCAAGGGTCGCAGTCGGTGGGCATGCTGGACGCCTGGGGCGCGCACCCGGTGCTGGCCGAAACCCTGCAAGAGGCCAGTGCGGCCTTGGGCCAGGACGTGGGGCGCTTGATCCACCAAGGCCCCAAAGAAGAACTCGCGCTCACCACCAACACCCAGCCGGTGATGCTGGTCGCCGGGGTGGCGGCGTGGCGCATCTGGCGCGCCGAAGGCGGTGCGCTGCCGGCGGCACTGGCCGGGCATTCGCTGGGCGAGTACGCGGCGCTGGTGGCGGCCGGGGTGCTGACACTGGCGCAAGCCGCGCCGCTGGTGCGCCTGCGCGCCCAAGCCATGCAAGACGCGGTGCCGGTGGGAACCGGGGCCATGGCCGCCATTCTGGGCTTGAGCGCCGAGCAGGTGCGCGCCGGCTGCGACCAGGTGCAAGCCAGCTTTGACCCCGGCAGCGCCGAGGTGGTGCAGGCGGTCAACTTCAACGACCCGGCGCAAACCGTCATCGCTGGCAGCAAGGCGGCGGTGGAGCGCGCCTGCGAGCAACTCAAGGCCAGCGGGGCCAAGCGCGCACTGGCGTTGCCGGTCTCGGCCCCCTTCCACTCCAGCCTGATGCGGCCCGCGGCCGAACGGCTGCGCGTGGCGCTGGAGCAAACCGAGCTGGCTGCGCCACAAATCCCGGTGCTCAACAACATCGACGTGGCCTTCGAGAGCGCACCCGAGCGCATCCGCGACGCGCTGTACCGCCAGGCCTTTGGGCCGGTGCGTTGGGTCGAGTGCATGCAGGCGCTCAAGGCGCGTGGGGTGCGCACGGTGGTCGAGTGCGGCCCCGGCAAGGTGCTGGCCGGGCTGGTCAAGCGCATCGACCCCGAATTGGGCAGCGCCGCCCTCTACGACCCGGCTACACTGGTGGCACTGCGCGCCCAACTGGGTTGAGCGCGCCAGCCGCAACCGCAGGAACACACTCCATGAGCGAAGCCACACAGAGCAACCCAGCCTCCGCCCCCGCCGCCCAAGTGGCCTTGGTTACCGGCGCCACGCGCGGCATCGGGGCCGCCATCGCGCAGGAACTGGCGCGCCGGGGCTACCAGGTCATCGGCAGCGCCACCAGCGACGACGGCGCCGCCAAAATCAGCCAGGCGCTGGCCGCGCACCCCGGTTGCCGAGGCGTGCGGCTCGATGTCAACGACGCCGCCGCCGCCGAAGCCCTGATCGAAGCCATCGTCAAAGAACACGGGGCGCTGCACGTGCTGGTCAACAACGCCGGCATCACGCGCGACATGCTCGCCATGCGCCTCAAGGACGAGGACTGGGACGCGGTGCTCGACACCAACCTCAAAGCGGTGTTTCGCTTGAGCCGCGCCGTCATCCGCCCCATGATGAAGCAGCGCTGGGGCCGCATCGTCAACATCACCAGC
>BBPE01000436.1_pt1 | contig 10265 bp, 9 predicted proteins | sample 1344301 | NCBI WGS metagenome assembly BBPE01 (sample SAMD00019089, study PRJDB2971) | groundwater metagenome | isolation source: The Cedars highly-alkaline
ACCCTCAGCAGTGGGCACAAGTCCCAGATGTCGTTCGGGAAGGCATATGTCAGTTTTCTTCGGCAGGTAGCCAAGTACAGAAACCCCGGACTTCTTTTCCACTGCCTCGGTCACCCAGCGCAGATGACTGGAACTACCAACATTATTCAGGATGACGCCGGCTAGATTTACTTCTGGGTCGAGCTGGCGGTAGCCGAGGGCAATTGCGGCGGCACTACCTGACATCTTGGCTACATCCATCACCAGAATCACCGGAGCCCGGAGCCATTTGGTAATCGCCGCTGTGCTGCCAGCACTCTCCAGCCCGTTCCGCCCATCGTAGAGTCCCATTACCCCCTCCACCACGGCGATATTAGCCTCCCCAGTGGCATGGGTGAAAAGCTCAATCAGGGATTCCTGAGAAAGCATCCAGCTATCAAGGTTGCGGCAGGGGAAGCCTGCCGCCAGGGAAAGATATCCCGGGTCAATGTAATCCGGCCCACACTTGAAGGGCTGCACCCGCAAGCCTCGCCCTCTTAAAGCAGCGATGAGCCCGGCGGTGATAGTGGTCTTACCCACCCCACTGCTTGTCCCTGCGATTACTAACCTAGGGATACTCACAAAGTTGCCTCACTTTGCTTCTCTATGACTTCAGCCACTGCCTTCTTCACTGCTATCCCAATCAGTTCTCCCATCTTGGCGTGCCCGCCGGTATATCTTACCAGAGAACCCTTCCCGAAGACAACAATCATGTTGTCGGTTCCAGTGCCGGTAGCCTGATTTTCGGGAGTATATGTGCTTCTAATATCCATATCCTGAAGGGCAGCAGTTTTGGCTTCTGTAACCGTGATGATAGCCCGAGCCATAGCCCCATCGCTTAAGGTGGCATTAGTCAAAAGGATAATGTTGATCGTCCCAGATAGACTTTCAAACTCATCATTCCTTTCCACTGAGCCTGCTTTATCCACACCCATCCTTTGAGCATTGTCCTTTACCCCCGCCGTAGCCAGGCAGTACACCATAAACTCTTGATAACTACTCTCGCAGACAGCCAGGTTATCCATATCAGCTCCCGTGGTCATAAAAGCGATCTCTTCGGAAGAAATCTCCAGTATAGCGGGAAGCCATTTTACAAATTCCTGACGGTGCTGATGCATGTAATCCCATGCAACCTCAACATCATCAGTCCGTGCATTTATTCTCCCCTTCTCCCAACCTGTATTTTGCCCGGTAGCCACGGGGAGTCACCATCCACCTGTCAAAGGTGAAAGTGGTCGAGTTTCCCACGATGATAGTCGTGGACATGCCAATGTCAAAATCCAGCATGTGTTCCAGGTCGGTTATGGTTATCTTTTGACCCTGGCGATAGGCATTATCAACGATGCCAACCGGGGTAGAGCGGCTACGGTATCGCAGAAGAATCTTCCTGGCGTCAACAAGCTGGTGTCGCCGTTCCCTACTTTTGGGATTATGGAGAGCGATAACGAAGTCCCCTTTTGCTGCCATGCGGAGTCGCAGAGCAATAACTCGCCAAGGTGTTAGCCGGTCGCTCAGGCTGATAGAGGCGAAGTCGTGCATTATGGGAGCACCGAGCAGGGAGGCAGCAGCACAGAGAGATGGCACACCAGGTATTACCTCTATTTCGAACTTGGCAGGGCATCTCTGTTGCTGCATTATCTCGCCCACGAGCCCAGCCATGCCATAGATGCCGGCGTCTCCACTGCAGACCACAGCCACTGTTTTGCCGTCCTCTGCCAAACTAACTGCCCTTTTCATCCTTTCAACCTCCCCTCCCATGCCACCAGCGATGACCTCCTTTTGAGATAGAAATTGCTCGATTAGCTTAACATAGGTCTTGTAGCCCACAATCACATTGCTCCAGGCAAGAGCTTCCCTTGCCTTGAAAGTCATCTGTTCCGGGTCACCGGGTCCAATCCCTACTAAGAAAAGCTTGCCGCTTTCCTGTTTTTCACTGCTGTTGAACGACACCCGGGCTACAGCTATGGTGACATCATTCAATTTCGTCTTAGACACTACCAGATGCTTGCTCTGGCTGCTCAACAATGCCGCTGGCTCACATACCGCCGGTGTCCCCACCCACTTGAGTGTCGTAGTCGAAGGGGCGGATGGAAACTTCACCTGGATCAGAGTTTCCCTGGTAAAAAATTCTATCGGCAGCTCGCACTTTCGGGCAAATTCCAGGAGACCCAGCTCATTCCTCTTCAGGTCAATAGTGGCTATATTCCTTATACTCTTGATAGAGAGTCCATGCTCCAGGAGAACTTGAGCGATAGCTTCCTCTATTCTGAAGCAGGGTACTCCTCGATTGCAGCCGATGCCAACCACCAGGCTCTTAGGACGGTATATCATCGTTCTATCAAGCAGTGCTTGATATTCCTGGCCCAAAAGCCGATCGGTGATGACCAGCGCCGCAAGGCAAGTGGACCTGCCCAAGTCCTCAAGGCTGAAAAATTCACGAATATTTTCAGGGAGGGCCCCCTGCCACCAATTCCTCTCACCAGTATCCTGATAGACTCCCACCTCGTCACCGTTGATTATGGCGGCACTCACCTTAGAGACATTGGCATCATCCTCAACTTCCCACCCAAACTCTCGTCCCAGAAGGTCAACGGCGATGGTTCTGCTCACATCTGAGGCAGTGGTGATAACTGATTGAGCGCCGGTAAGAGAGGCAATTTTGCCTGCCAGCTGATTAGCACCACCCACGTGTCCTGAGAGAAGGCTCACCACAAATTTACCCTTCTCGTCCATCACTACCACCGCCGGGTCTTCATGCTTGCCTCTGAGTTCTGAAGCCACTAGGCGAACGGCAATCCCCGTAGCCATGATGAGCACCAGACTCTTGTACTTACTAAAAATCCTTGCCACCACTTCCTTCACTGGTTCCTGAAAAGGATACTCCCCCACTTTCTGCCCAGAAGCAAATTTAGCCGGGACGTATAAATGGCTTCCCAGGAAGAGCTGGGTTAGCCGTTGCCCAAGCTCAACCCCGTTCTTTGTTATAGCGACGATGGCTACATTCTGGCTCATAGCTTCCTTTGACGATATCCATGGCTGAAATTCTTGTTGTAAAGCCTGGAGCGGTAGCCTTTTCCCCCAGGGTCTAAAACACCACCCACTAATATCAGCGCCTGCCTCTTTATACCCATAGTTCGCACTCTCTTTACTATATCCTTAAGGGTAGAGCGTATTACAGTCTCATCATTCCAACTCACTCTGTAGACTGCAGCGACTGGAGTCTCACTCGGATAGCCACCATCAAGGAGTTCTTCTACCACCCTTTCTATAAGAGATATGCTCAGGAAAATAGCCAGTGTAGCTTGGTGAGCTGCCAGATTCTTCAGACTCTCCCTTTCCGGGACAGGAGTCCTGCCCTCCATTCTGGTAATTATCACCGTCTGAGAGATATTGGGAACGGTAAGTTCAGCTTTTAGAGAGGCAGCAGCAGCGCATAGGGAGCTTATCCCGGGGACAATCTCATATTTGATGCCATGTTCATCCAGCACATCTATCTGTTCCTGGATAGCACCATAGATGGAGGGATCGCCGCTTTGAAGTCGAGCTACTGTCTTTCCCTGCTTTACAGCGCTCAAAATAATATCCGTTATCTCCTCCAGCGACAAGGAAGCGCTCTTATGAATCTCTACCTCGCTTCGCGCCAAGGAGCAGACCCTGGGGTCGATCAGCGAATCGGCATAAATGATGACATCCGCCTGCTCGATAATCCTTCTCCCTTTGATGGTGAGCAACTCGGGATCTCCGGGACCGGCGCCAATAAAATAAACCTGAACTGCCATTTTCACCTCCGCACAATCAGGAGGGAAAGATAATCTAAATCTCTTCCCTTCAACTTCCTGATATCCTTGACTATTTCCTCATCCTTGGTGGTGCATCTCCTAATATAAATGCACCTATCTACCAGTTTCATTTCCTCGAGAACATCCAGAATTCTATCGAAGACAGTATTCACCTTGAGGAGAACCACGGTATCAAAGCTTTCAAGCGTTTCCCTGAGAGCTTTGTCCTCGTAAGTAGCGGGGATAATCGCTACTCGTTCACTACCACTGGCAAGAGAAAGCAAAGCCCTCGCCGAGGCAGCATTAATGGAAGAAATGCCGGGCACTATTTCGATGGCCACCTCCGGGTAGTGCTCCTGAAAGATGGAAAGGATGTAAGCGAATGTTCCGTAGAGAAGGGGGTCACCCTCGGTGACGAAGGCACAGTCTTCCCCCCGGGCAAGATGCTGCCAGATTTCATCTGCGGCTCTTTCCCAATATGGCTCCAAGGCGCTCTTCTGCATTGGGAATATCAGGTCAACTATCCTTTGGTTTGAGTCCTTCACCAACCCGCTCATAATGGAACGAGCGTAGCTTTCGTGATTAGTGTCCTTTCGAGGGACAAAGATTGTCGATACCTGAGATAGGATACGCTGCGCCTTGAGAGTAATCAACTCAGGGTCCCCCGGCCCCACCCCCACCCCATAGAGACGCCCTACTTTTTCAACGACCATCCTCCACCCCCTTCCATCCTACAATCACAAACACTGGATTTAGCGCCTCGAGACGGGTAAGATTGGCTATATCCTTGCTGTGAGCTATGTTGATGAGTGTCACCTCAGCTGTAAATCCTCTTGTCTTCAGCCCATCGACCGCAGCATTCAAGTTCTCCAGGGTAACGGCATTAATCACGATACGTCCCTCCAGCTTGAGCCGGCGGCAAGCAATATCTAATATTCCTTCCATCCGTCCACCACTGCCCCCAATGAAGACCGCGGTGGGGTCGGGTAAATCGCCCAAGCCATCTGGAGCCAGGGTCTGAATCACCTCAACATTCGACGCTCCAAACCTCTGGAGATTTTTCCTGATAATGGCTACATCCTCGGTGTTCTTTTCTATAGCAAAGATGCGACCATTTCTGGCGAGAAAAGAGGCTTCAATGGAGACCGCGCCTGAGCCGGCACCGATATCCCACACCACGCTATCGACTGCAAGGCACATCTTTGCCAAGCTCACCGCCCTGACCTCCAGTTTGGTGATAAGACCCCCTTTCGGCCTCCTCTGACGAAATTCCTCATCGGGTATCCCCAGTAATCGATAGCAGAATTCATCCTCCGCCTTTCGCTGGGCTCTTAACAAAACCAGGATGTTGAGAGAAGAGCATTTCACCTGGCATAAGCCATGCAAGTCGGTCTCAATGACCCTTTCATCCTCCCCACCCAGCTCCTGACAGACATAAGCTTGGTAGCCATCCACCCCGTGTGCCAGTAGAACCCTGGCAATAGCAGCCGGGGTATGCTCCTCGTCAGTGAATATGCCGACTTTATGGCTTGAGCGCACCGTCTCAACGATGTCCTCAATGGGTCTAGAGTGAACACTGGTAAAAGTGGCATCGTCCCAGCTTTCCTTGATCTTGGCAAAAGCCAATTGCATCGAGCTTACATTGGGGATTATCTCGAAGATGTCCTTACCCAGCTTGCTGGTTAGATATTTAGCTATCCCATAAAAGTTGGGGTCACCCGAGGCTAGGACCACCATTCGTTTTCGCCTCACGTTGGCTTTGATTACTTCGGTTACTTCGGCGAGATTATGCCTGATAGCAACCTTCTGCCCTGATATCAGAGGAAACATGTCGAGCAGCCTCTCACCCCCGAAGATGAGCTCTGCCTGGTTGATAAGCCGGCGCATTTCAGGCTCAAGTGCCCCACTCCCACTAACCCCCACGATGTAAACCTTATCCCTTGACACTAGCCCTCCCCAAAATGGTGCCGTTATAATCAGTCATTACACACTCCACCTCAAGTGCTCCTTTCACATACTCCCGGCACCTTCGAGCTGCCAGGAGGCAGAGCTTATCACATATCTTGGTGATTTTGTCCGTGCCTAATATCTGCAAGAAATGATGGGCGTTAGCTGCTTTTCTCAGCGCTATAACCGTTGCCTCGGGCACACCGCCGCTCGCAGCTACACCAGCCAGGAAGTCCACATCCACTCTGGAATCGCTGACATTGGTATAGAGGTGACCAGCGGCTATTTTGCTTAGCTTACCCACCATGCCCCATATTATTACCTTTGCCAGCCCCTTTCTGGCGCACTCCTCAACGGCATGACCAACGAAGTCTCCCATCTGGATAAAAGACTCCCCAGGAAGCATGAGTTCTCTTTGAGCGAATCTTTCACTTCGCCTTCCTGTGGTCAATACTGCCTCCCGACACCCAGTAGCCACAGCTACATCTAATGCCTGAGAGATGGAGACCTTATAAGCCTGAACAGAGTATGGTATGACCACGCCGCTGGTTCCCAAGATGGATATACCTCCCACTATACCCAGTCGCCGGTTCAAGGTTCTTTTAGCCAATCCCTCACCCTGAGGGACTGAGATTATCACCTGCATGCCTCTGTTCTCAAGTCCTGCTGCCTCGCTAACGGACCGGATAATCATTCTACGCGGTACTGGATTGATGGCAGCCATTCCCACCGGTATCTCCAGGCCGGGCTTGGTTACCAGCCCCACCCCCTTACCGCCTTCGATGGTAACACCCCGTTCTTTCGACCAGGAGACTACGGCGCAGATTTCCGCCCCATCGGTTACATCAGGATCGTCGCCAGCATCTTTTATCATTGAGCAGGATGCCTCAAGGCTATTGAATACACAGCGGCTCACTGCAAAATTTACCCTTCCCCCGGTAGGAAGAGCAATTTGAACCTCGTCAATCGTCCTCTGGCTGAGCAGTGCGAGAGCCGCTGCCTTGGCTGCCGCCGCAGCACAGGCGCCAGTGGTATAGCCTGAGCGTAGCAATTTGTTATTCTGTCTATCCATGCTTACCTCATATTTAGGAGCTGCGAGAACGTTTGTCTGGCGGCTGCTATTGTAGCCTCTATTTCCTCATCACCATGAGCTAGGGAGAGAAACTGCGCCTCAAACTGAGAGGGAGGAAGATATATGCCCTTCCTCAACATCTCGTTGAAGTAGGCAGCATAAAGTTTGATGTCAGAGGAACAGGCTGTATCGTAGTCTATCACCTCTTGAGCAGTGAAGAAGATGGTGAGCATCAAGCCGGCTCTGGTTAAGAATATAGGGATTCCCACCTCTACGGCTGCCTCTCTTATCCCTTGGGCTAGACGAGTAGCCTTCTCCTCAAGTCTTTGGTATACTCCTGGTTCTCTGAGAAGCTTAATGGTCTCGATACCAGCCGACATTGCCAGGGGGTTGCCGGAAAGAGTCCCCGCCTGATAGACTGGACCCATGGGAGCAACCATCTCCATGATTTCCCTCCTCCCGGCGTAGGCGCCAATAGGGAGCCCGCCACCTATGACCTTACCCAGACAAACAAGGTCAGGAGTAACACCATATACTTTTTGAGCGCTGCCATAGTTGAGACGAAAGCCAGTAATGACCTCGTCAAAGATAAGCAGAGCCCCAGAGTCTCGGGTGAGCTGACGCAGCCCCTGGAGAAAACCTGACTTCGGAAGCACCACTCCCATATTGGCGGCTACCGGCTCGACGATGACAGCGGCAATTTCTTTAGGGTGAGCCTCAAAAAGACGTTCTATGTCTGGAAGGTTATTATATGGTGCTACCAGAGTATCTTGGGCATGGGAGAGAGGAACGCCCTGGCTATCGGGTATACCCAGGGTAGCGGCTCCTGACCCTGCCTTGACCAAAAGTCCGTCGCAGTGTCCGTGATAGCATCCGGCGAACTTGATAACTTTATCTCGATGGGTGAACGCCCGGGCAAGGCGAATGGCAGACATTACAGCCTCGGTGCCGGAATTGACAAAGCGTATCATCTCTATCGAGGGCACAGCATTACATATCATCTCGGCCAGGATATTCTCCAACCTCGTAGGAGCCCCGAAACTGGTGCCATTTTCTAAGGTAGACTTCAGGACAGCCACTACCTTCGGGTGAGCATGCCCCAGGATGAGTGCCCCCCAGGAGAGGACATAGTCAATGAATTCATTGCCATCCTCGTCATAAATTCGACAGCCCGCCCCCCGACGAATAAAGAGTGGCTCCCCCCCGACAGCTTCAAAAGCACGCACCGGGCTATTCACGCCACCAGGCATGTATTGTTTTGCCTCCTGAAAAAGCTGATTTGAACTCCGAACTATAAAACGGTTAGCCATCTGGCCACCTCTTTAGCGTGATAGGTGATTATCATATTTGCCCCAGCCCTCTTGATGGCGGTGAGGATTTCCAGAACAACCTCCTTTTCGTCAATCCAGCCATTTTGGGCAGCAGCTTTGACCATACTGTATTCACCACTGACATTGTAAGCGGCGAGAGGGTGATTAAAGGCAGCTCTAACCCTGGAGAGAACATCGAGATAGGCTAAAGCTGGCTTCACCATGATAATATCGGCTCCCTCCTGAATGTCCTGCTCCACCTCACGCAAAGCCTCTCTCACATTTGGCGGGTCCATCTGGTAGCTGCGGCGGTCGCCGAACTGGGGAGCACACTCCGCCGCCTCACGGAAAGGTCCATAAAAAGCCGAGGCATATTTGGCAGCGTAGGACATGATGGGGATTCTCTCGTAGCCATTCTCATCCAGCTTTGCTCGGATAGCGGCAACCATTCTATCCATCATAGCCGATGGGGCGATTATGTCGGCACCGGCTTCTGCCAGGGAAAGAGCCGTTCGAGCCAGCAGTTCCAGGGTTTTATCGTTATCCACCTCCCCATCTATCACCACGCCGCAGTGCCCATGGATGGTGTACTCACACAGGCAAACATCGGCTATCACCACCAATTCGGGCTTAGCTTCCTCGATTGCCCTCACTGCCTGCTGGACAATGCCCTCTGGGTCGTAAGCACCTGACCCCACTTCGTCTTTCGCTTCTGGCAGCCCAAAAAGCAGAACAGCGGGTATCCCCAGACTGGTTACCTCCTCTACCTCCTCACGCAGTTTATCCACGGAGAAGCGGAATATTCCCGGCATTGCTTCAATTGCTTGCCTTATGTCCTTACCCTGAGTCACAAACAGAGGATAGACGAGGCTCGCTATCTCCAGCCTTGTCTCCCTGACCATCTGCCGCAGAGTCTCCGTTCTTCGCAACCGACGCAGCCTTACCTGGGGGAAACTCATTGCTGAGCCTCCTTCTTATACCTTTCTATCAAAGCCTCAACCAGTCCATTGATAGTGTATTTCTTGGCTATCACATCTACCCTTAACCTGGATTCGGTTGCTGCGGCAGCAGTGACCGGTCCAATACAGGCAATAACTGCCTTATTTAAGGCTTCCTCATTGCCTCCCATCAGAGTAATAAGTCCTCGCACTGTGGACGGACTGGTAAAGGTGATGGCATCTACCGCTCCCTTTACCAACAGCTCTTTTGCCTTGCTATCCCCGCTACCCGCAGGCAGGGTGTGATAAACCACCACCGGCTCAGCCTCTGCCCCAAGCTCTGAAAGCCCGTGAACTAACTCTTTGTTGACCATCTGAGAGCAGGGCAAGAGGAGACGCTTGCCCTTGATTCCCTCCTGTTTAAGACAGGCAAGGATGCCATGAGAGCTATACTGCTGTGGTACCAGGTCAGCTTGAATTCCATATTTGCGCAATGCAGTGGCCGTCACCTCGCCTATGGCACAAACCTTGAGATCATATAGCTTCCTTGAATCCAGACCATGCTGATGAAGGTGGTTAAAGAAGGCATCAACGCCATTAACGCTGGTGAAGATCAGCCAGTGAAACTCGGAAAGCCGTGGCAGGACATTGTCCAGATGGGCCTGGCTGGGGGCTGCCTTAATCTCTATGGCGGGTATTTCAATTGGCTCAGCGCCTTCCCGGGAAAGGGTTTCGGAGAGAGCACCAGCTTGCTCCTTTCTCCTTGTAACCAGTATCCTTTTGCCGAAGAGAGGTTTATTCTCAAACCAGCGGAGTTTGTGCCGAAGCTCGACCACCTCGCCCACTATAAGCACTGCCGGTGAGCCGATGTTTGCCTCCCTGGCGCGGTGGACGATATCAGCCAGGGTTCCTTCCACAACCTGCTGTTTTGGAGTTGTCCCCCACTGGATCAAAGCTGCTGGAGTAGCAGGGGGACGACTATTCTCTATTAGCTGGATAGTAATGGAGGCGAGGTTCTCCATCCCCATCAGAAAAATGAGGGTATCAATACCGGTAGCTATTCTATCCCAGGCTATCCTTGCCTTGGATTCAGGTGAGCTTTCATGACCGGTGACCATAGCGAAAGAAGAAGAGAGCCCACGATGAGTAACCGGGATACCGGCATAGGCGGGTGCTGCTATTGCTGCCGTCACCCCGGGCT
>BBPE01002015.1_pt2 | contig 10264 bp, 13 predicted proteins | sample 1344301 | NCBI WGS metagenome assembly BBPE01 (sample SAMD00019089, study PRJDB2971) | groundwater metagenome | isolation source: The Cedars highly-alkaline
GCCGCGCGGGCCGTGCGGGTCGCGCGCCGGCGCATGGAGGTGCGCGACCCCGCGGCGCTGGAGCGGTGCGCCTGCGGCTGCCACGCCCGCGTCCGCCGCCACCGCGACGCGGTCTGGGGGCGCCCGCCGGACGAAGAACGCGCCGCAGGCTTGAGCCGGACAGAATCACAAAATTGTGTCGGCTAGGCGACGGACGCCCGTTTCCGTGCCTGCTATTCGTTCCGCCAGCACGTTGCGGCCGGAGACGAAAAAACATGGCTGGGGCGAGGTTGGCCGCGACGGCCACCATCCTGGACGAGCGCGGCGGGGGCAACCGCCTCCTCGGCGCCCTGCGCGCGGCCGACCGCGCCCTGCTCGATCCGCACCTCACCGCGGTCACCGTGGCGCGCGGGGCGGTGCTGTTCGAGCCGGGCGAGGACGTGACGCGCTGCCACTTCCCGGCGGGCGGGACGACCGCCTCGCTCGTGGTCACCCTGCCCGACGGCCAGGCCGCCGAAACCTCCATGGTCGGCCGCGAGGGCGCCATCGGCGGCATCGTCAGCCTGGGCCACAAGCCGGCCTTCGCCCGCGGCGTCGTGCTCGTCGGCGGGGCGGCGCTGCGCATCGAGACCGACCGGCTGGAGGAGGTGAAGGCGCGCTCGGTCCATCTGCGCGACACGCTCAGCCGCTACGCCGACTGCCTGATCGCCCAGATCCTCCAATCGGTCGCCTGCAACGCGCTCCACGCGCTGGAGCCGCGGCTGTGCCGCTGGCTGCTCACCGCGCAGGACCGCGCGGGCGAGCCGACGGTGCCGCTGACCCAGGAGTTCCTGGGCGAGTTGCTCGGCGTGCAGCGCACCACCGTGTCGGCCGCCGCGCGCGCCTTGCAGGAGCGCGGGGTGATCCGCACCGGCCGCGGCCGGATCGAGGTGCTCGACCGCCGCGCGCTGCGCGCCGCCGCCTGCCCCTGCCACGCCGCGGTGCGCGCGCACTTCGAGGCGGTTCTGCCCGGCGTCCACCCGCCGGAACCGCAACCGTGAGCGCCCCCGCCGCCGGGGCGCTCGCGGGCCTGCGCGTGCTGGTCGTGGAGGACGAGCCGGTGCTGGCGATGTTCCTGGCGGAGGCGCTGGCCCGCCTGGGCTGCGCGGTGCTCGGCCCCGTCGGCGGGCTGGCGGAGGCGGTGGAGATCGCGCGGACGGGCGCCTACGACGTCGCGCTGCTCGACGTGAACCTCCGCGCCGGCGCCAAGGCCGTGCCCGTGGCGGAGGCCTTGGCGGCGCGCGGGCGGCCCTTCGTGCTGGCCACGGGCTACGTCCCCGAGAGCCTCCCCGACGCGCTGCGCGGCCGGCCGACCCTGCTCAAGCCCTACGGCGAGGCGGAGCTGGTCGAGGCGCTGCGCGACGCCGCGGCGCGCCGGTAGTCACGCCGCCCAGTACTGGTCCACCGACGCCCAATCCCCGGGCCGGTCCTCGGACACCACCGGCGCCCGCTCCAGCCGCTCGCGGGTGAGCTTCACGACGTAGCCCGCCAGCGCCGGCTCGTAGCGCAGCAGGCGCCAGGGCAGCGGGTAGTGCTTGGAGCCGAAGCCCAGGAAGCCGCCGAAGGACAGCACGGCGTAGGCGACCCGGCCCTCGCGCTTGTCGAGCATCACGTCCTCGACCACGCCGATGTGCTCCTGGTCCTGCCCGTACACGTTGGTGCCCTGCACGCGCGAGGCGGCGATGAGCGCCTTCGACGGGTCCTGCGTCAAGTCGGCGTCGGTGGGCAGCGCGGGGGGAAGCTCGGGCATGGGTCGCGAACGCGGCGCCGGACGGGAGGGTTGCCAAACACGGGCCGGGGGGCGACGGACGGCCATGGCACTCCGGATCGGCATCGCGGGCGCGGGCGGGCGCATGGGGAAGCTCCTGGCGGAGGAGGTCGCGGCGGCGGAGGGCCTGGTGCTCGCCGGCGGGATCGGCCGCGGCGGCGGCGCGGCGGCGCTGTTCGCGGCGAGCGACGTGGTGGTGGACTTCACCCACGCGGCGGCGGCGCGCGCCCACGCGGCGCTGGCGGCGGAGCTGGGCCGCGGCCTCGTCCTCGGCACCTCCGGCCTGTCGGCGGCCGACGAGGCGGCGGTGGCGGAGGCGGCGCGGCGCGCGCCCGTCGTGTACGCCGCCAACTTCGCCCCCGGCGTGGTCCTCGTCACCGCGATGGCCGAGCGCCTGGCCGCCGCCCTGCCGGCGGAGGCTTACGACGCCGAGATCGTCGAGATGCACCACCGGCAGAAGGTGGACGCGCCCTCCGGCACGGCGGTCGCCATCGGCCGCGCGGTCGCGCGCGGCCGCGGCACCACGCTGGAGCAGGCGGGGCGCGAGGGCGGGCGCGAGGGCCACACCGGCCCGCGCGGCACCGGCTCCATCGGCTTTGCGGCGCTGCGCGGCGGGCAGGTCGTGGGCGAGCACACGCTGCTCTTCGCCGCGGCCTCCGAGCACATCGCGCTCACCCACCGCTCCTTCGACCGCCGCGCCTACGCGGTGGGCGCGGTGCGTGCGGCGCGCTGGCTCGCCGGGCGCGGCCCGGGGCTGTACGGGATGGAGGACGTGCTGGGCCTGCGCTGAGGCCCGGCTTGCGCGGCGGCGCGCGGCCGTGCGGGATGCGGCCATGATCGCGATCCTCCCCGTGGAACCCCGCCACCGCGCCGATTGGGAGCGCCTGTTCGCCGGCTACGCCGCCTGCTACCGCGTCGAGCAGACGGCCCAGATGCGCGAGGCGGTGTGGCGCTGGCTGCACGACCCCGCGCACGAGGTGAACGGGCTGGTGGCGCAGGACGCGGCGAACCGCGTCCACGGCATCGCGCACTGGCGCCGCTTCGCGCGGCCGCTGCGGGCCGGGCACGGCATTTTCCTCGACGACCTGTTCGTGGACCCGGCGCACCGCGGCTCCGGCGCGGGCGAGGCCCGGATCGCCGAGCTGCGGGCCCTCGCGGCGCGCGAGGGAAGCTCGGTGGTCCGCTGGATCACCGCCGACGACAACCACGGCGCGCGGGGCCTCCACGACCGCGTGGCAACGCGCACGGGCTGGATCACCTACGACGCCGAGCCGGGCATGGGCGCGACGCCGACCGCGTGGATCGCCAGCGCCACCGCCGCCGAACCCGCGACGGACAGGCCGAGCGCGGCGGCCGCGTAGCGCCAGCCCGCGAGCCGCCAGGGCCGCCGCGCCGCGAGCGGCACCACCGGGCCCAGCGCGAGCGTGGTGCGGATCGCGGGGCGCCGGGCGCTGTCCCGCGGGAGGTCCACCCCGCCGTCGAGCGCGATCAGGATCGGCGCGGCCGGGACGAGGGCGATCGCCCCGGGCAGGCCCATCAGCGGCAGGTTGCCGAACACCGACAGCGCCGCGCCGCCCGCGAGCCAGAGCAGCGCCGCGCGCCGGAACGGGCTGACCGCCGCCTTTCCGCTGGCTGTGCGGCGCGTTGCCGCCTTGCGAAGCGCGCAACGCCGTTCGGCGTTAGCAGGCTGCGGAAATTCGATTTTCGGCAGCGACGGGCGCAACATCGGTTCTGTAATCGCCGTCAGCCCGACAGAAAAATTGAAGCGATGACAACGCACGATTTTCTTGCGTCCTTCGTTGCGCGCCCGACGGAGAATTTCCGCAACCTGTTAGGCTCGGACCATGTCGCTTCTCCGCCGCGCCGCCCTGGCCATGCCGCTCCTCACCCCCGCCGCCTCGCGCGCCGCCCCGCGCGAGCTGCGCGAGGACTGGGCCGACCTCCGCCGCGGGCGCTCGCTGCCCGTGCTCGTCCGGCTCCCCGAGGGGCGGCCGCCCTTCCCCGCCGTGGTGGTCAGCCACGGTCTGGGCGGCTCGCGCGACGGGCTCGGCTATCTCGGCCGCGCGCTGGCCGGGGCGGGCTTCGTCGCGCTGCACCTGCAGCACCCGGGCAGCGACCGCGCGATCTGGGAGGGGCGGGGCGACGCCTTCCGCGGCATGGCCGAGGCGGCGCGCGACCCGCGCACGGCCCTCGACCGCCTGCGCGACATGGTTTTCGCGGCGGACGAGCTGGAGCGCCGCCGGCCCGTGGACATGGGCCGGCTCGCCGCCGCGGGGCACAGCTTCGGCGCGTGGACGGTGGCGCACGCGCTGGGCCAGGCGCTGCCGCTGGCCGTGCCGGGCATCCCCGACCGCCGCTTCCGCGCCGGCGTGCTGCTCTCGCCCGTGCCGGGGATGTTCGGCGTGGACGGGCGCAACATCCAGGCGCCGCTGCTGCACGTGACGGGAACGGAGGACCGCACCGTGCTCGACAGCGCCGGGCCGGAGGACCGGCTGGCCGTGTTCCGCGCGGTGGACGGCGTGCCGCAGGCCGCGGCCGTGCTGGCCGGCGCGCAGCACCTGGCCTTCGCGGGCGTGGAGGAGCTCGGCGCCGGCCGCGCGGGGGACGCCTACCACGCGCGCACCGCGGCGCTCGCGCTGCTGTTCCTGCGCGCGACGGTGCTGGGCGACGACGCGGCGCGGCGGGAGATCACGACGCGGCCCGCGGCCCTGCACGCCGACGATGCCTTCACCGCAAAGGGCTGGGGTTGAGCCGGGCGTAGATCGGCCGCAGCAGGAAGGGGCTGAGGAAAAGCGGGAACTGGCACATCGCGAAGAACAGCAGGATGCGCGGGTCGGTCGCGGCCGGCAGCACGGCCAAATACAGCGCCATGTTGCGGTTGCCCGACAGCAGCCCCGCCGACAGCGCGAAGACCCGCCCCGCGGGGCGGAACGCCAGGGCCGTGGCCGCGTTCAGCGCGAAGGCGCCCGCGAACGCCAGCGCCGTGCCGCCGAGCACGAAGCCCGGCTCGGCGAGCAGCTTCGCCAGCATCCCGTCCATCACGCCGAAGCCGTAGGACACGACCATCAGCACCACCGCCCCGTCCACCGCGCGGCCCCACTCCGCGAGGCGCGCCGAACCCAGGAGGCGGCGGATGGCGATCGAGAGCAGCAGCGGCAGCCCCACCACCAGCGCCAGCCGCAGCATCAGCCCCTGTATCGAAATGGCGAGGTCGATGCCGAGCAGCCCGAGCGCCAGCGGCGGCGCGGTGAGCGGGATCAGCAGCGTCGAGAGCACGGCGACGACCAGCGAAATCTCCCCGTCCAGCCCAACCAGCCGCGCGAAGGCGGGCGAGGAGGTCGCCGCGCACCCCGTCGCCATGATCACCAGGGCGGCGCCCAGCGGCCCGTCCAGCCCGGCGAGCCGCACCAGCGCCCAGGCCAGCAGCGGGCAGAGCGCCAGCAGCCAGACCAGCAGAGCCGCGACCAGCAGGGGGCGGCGCAGGTGGGCCAGCACCTGGGCCAGCTCCACGCGCAGCAGCACCAGCGTCATGAGCACCACGACGGTGGGCGTGATGACCCCGCGGAAGGCCGCGGCGAGCGGCGGCGCGAACAGCCCGGCGAAGATGCCGAGCGCGAGCAGGGCCGCGCCGCGCCGCGCGGCCCATTCGAGGAGACGTTTGAGGGCGGGCACGGTTGGTCCTGTTCCTCGCCTGTTCTAGAACCGGCCGCGTGAGCGCGCCAACCCTCGTCCCGCCCCCCGGGCCCGACTACCTCTCCCGCCTCAACGCCGAGCAGCGCGAGGCGGTGGAAACGCTCGACGGCCCGCTGCTCGTCCTCGCGGGCGCGGGGACGGGCAAGACGCGCGTGCTGACCACGCGCTTCGCGCACCTGCTGCTCTCCGGCCGCGCGCAGCCGCACCAGATCCTCGCGGTCACCTTCACCAACAAGGCCGCGCGCGAGATGAAGGAGCGCGTGGCGCACATCCTCGGCCGGCCCGTGGACGGGCTGTGGCTCGGCACCTTCCACGCGCTCGCCGCGCGCATGCTGCGCCGGCACGCGGAGCTGGTGGGCTTGCGGAGCGACTTCACCATCCTCGACGCGGACGACCAGGCGAGGCTGCTCAAGCAGGTGATGGACGCGGCCGGCGTGGACCTCAAGCGCTTCCCGCCCAACGGCGTGATGGCGGTGATCCAGCGCTGGAAGGACCGCGCGGTCACACCCGCGCGCATCGGCCCGGCCGACCACAGCGACCACGCCGACGGCCGCGCACCCGCCCTCTACGCCGCCTACCAGGAGCGGCTGCGCGAACTCAACGCCTGCGACTTCGGCGACCTGCTGCTGCACATCACCGAAATCCTGCGCACCGACGAGGAGGTGCTGGGCCGCTACCACCGGCTGTTCCACCACATCCTGGTGGACGAGTACCAGGACACGAACCTGGTGCAGTATCTGTGGCTGCGGCTGCTCGCCCAGGCCCGGCGCAACATCTGCTGCGTCGGCGACGACGACCAGAGCATCTACTCCTGGCGCGGGGCCGAGATCGAGAACATCCTGCGGTTCGAGCGCGACTTCCCCGGTGCCAAGATCGTGCGGCTGGAAAGCAACTACCGCTCCACCCATCCCATCCTCGCCGCGGCTTCGGGCCTCATCGCGAAGAACGAGGGGCGGCTGGGCAAGACGCTCCGCTCCGGCCGCAGCGACGCCTCGGGCGAGAAGGTGCGCGTGGTCTCCCTGTGGGACTCGGAGGAGGAGGCGCGCATGGTCGGCGGCCGCATCGAGGAGGCGTGGCGCAAGCGCGAGTTCCCGCTCTCCGAGATCGCCATCCTGGTGCGCGCCGGCTTCCAGACCCGCGCCTTCGAGGAGCGGCTGATCACCCTGGGGGTTCCGTACCGCGTCGTCGGCGGCGCGAAGTTCTACGAGCGCGCCGAGATCCGCGACGCGATGGCCTATTTCCGCGCCACCGTGCAGCAATCCGACGACCTCGCCTTCGAGCGCATCGTCAACATCCCCAAGCGCGGCCTGGGCGACGGCGCGATGGCGGCGATGCACCGCCTCGCGCGCGAGCGGCGCATCCCCCTCTCCGCCGCCGCCTCGCTGCTCTGTGAGGGGGCCGAGCTGCGACCCCGCCCCCGCGCCGCGCTGCGCGAACTGCTGGAGGGGATGGCGCGCTGGCGCGCCGCCGCGCAGTCCGAGCCGCACATGGTGGTCGCCGCGCAGATCCTCGACGAGAGCGGCTACACGGAGATGTGGCGCCTCGACAAAACGCCCGAGGCGGCGGGCCGGCTCGACAACCTCAAGGAGCTGGTGCGCGCCATGGCCGACTTCGCCTCGCTCGCCGCCTTCCTCGAGCACGTGGCGCTGGTGATGGACAACGACAGCAACGCCGAGGGCGAGCGCGTCTCGCTGATGACGCTGCACGCGGCGAAGGGGCTGGAGTTCGACGCGGTGTTCCTGCCGGGCTGGGAGGAGGGGCTGTTCCCCTCGCAGCGCTCCCTCGACGAGGGCGGCAACAAGAGCCTGGAGGAGGAGCGGCGCCTGGCCTATGTCGGCATCACGCGCGCGCGGAAGCTGTGCGTGGTGAGCTTTGCCGCGAACCGGCGCATCTACGGCAACTGGACCGCCTCCATCCCGTCCCGCTTCATCGCCGAGCTGCCCGAATCCGAGATCGTCGCCGAGGGCGAGCGCGTGGAGCGCGCGCCGCCCGGGCCCTCCGTCTTCGCGGGCGGGCCGCTGACCGGCGCGCCCCCGGGCGGCTACCGCACCCCGCGCCTCGCCGAGCCGCCGGCCTGGGAGGTGCGCGAGCGCCCGCGCACCGCTGGAATTTCGGTCGGCAGCCGGGTGTTCCACCAGAAATTCGGCTACGGAAGGGTCGCGGCGGTGGACGAAAACCGGCTGGATGTGGAGTTTGAGAAGGCGGGGCTGAAGCGCGTGCTCGACAACTTCGTGGAGCTCGCCGGCCCGTGAGGCGCCGCGAGCCGCGCCTGGAGACGCTCGTTCTCGACCATTTGCCCGAGCACGCCGTGCCGGCGCACGAGGCGGCGCTGAACGCGGCCTGCGTGTCCGTCGCCATGTTCCGCGACGAGCCGACGGACACCTGGCGGCTTGAAGCCGTTCGCGACGCCGACGCCGACGCGGGCGCGCTCGCCGCGGCGCTGGCGCTCGCCGCGGCGGCCACGGGCTTCGAGGCCGCGCTGCGCCGCGCGCCGGTCGAGGCCGAGGGCTGGCTCGCCCGCACCGCCGAGGCCTTCCCCGAACAGCCCATCGGCCGGCGCTTCCTCGTCCGCCCCACGCACCAGCCCGAAAGCCCGACGGCGGGGCGGATCGCGCTGCGCCTCGACGCCGGCATCGCCTTCGGCTCGGGGGAGCACAGCTCGACCCGCGGCTGCCTCGCCGCGCTCGAGCGGACGCGGCGCCTGCCGCACAACGCCCGCGTGCTCGACCTCGGCGCCGGCAGCGGCATCCTCGCGATGGCGGCGGCGAAGCTGTTCGGCGTGCGCGCGCTGGCCACCGACATCGAGCCCTGGTCGGTGCGCGTGGCCGAGGAGAACGCCGCGATGAACGGGCTGCGCGGGCGCGTGCGCGCCGTGCTCGCGGACGGTTGGCGGCAGCGCGCGGTGCGGCGCGGCGCGCCCTACGATCTGGTCTTCGCCAACATCCTCGCCCGCCCGCTCTGCGCCATGGCGCGGGAGTTGGCGGACCACCTCGCGCCCGGCGGCACCGCGATCCTGGCCGGTCTGCTCGGCGCCCAGGCGCGGATGGTGCTGGCGGCGCACCGGCGGCAGGGGCTGGTGCTGGCGCGGCGGCTCGACGTGGGACCGTGGACGACGCTGGTGCTGCGGCGGCGTGGGTGACGTGGGAGGGTCGGGCCCACGGTGAAGGATCGCACCATGCCTGTCCCCGCCGCCTGGGCCGCGCTGGCCCTGATCCACGCCCTGCCCGCGCTGGCGTTGTTCGCGCCCGCCCTGATCGAGCGCCCTGATCGAGCGCCCTGATCGCCCGCCCTGATCGCCCGCCCTGATCGAGCGTCGTGATCGAGCGTCGTGATCGAGCGTCGTGATCGCCCGCCCTGATCGAGCGCCGTGATCGCCCGCCCTGATCGAGCGCCTCTGCGGCGTCGCGCCCGGCTCGGACGTGTTCCTCCTGCTGCGCCACCGCGCGCCGCTGTTCCTGGTCGTTGTGGTCCTCTGCCTCTGAGCCGCGGCGCGGGCGGAGGTGCGGCGGCGCGCCGCCGTGGGCGTGGCGCTGAGCATGGTGTCGTTCCCGATGCCCTGCCCGGCGGGCGGCATGCCGCGTCCGCTCGCGGTGCGCGCGGTGGCCGCCCTGGTCGGGCTCACGCCGCTGGGCTTCGTGGCGCGGCGCGCGTTCCGGGCGTAACCGGGCCGGCCGCGGCGGCGAACGGGGGGCCATGATACCGCGCCGCAGCGCGTTGCTCCTCCCGCTCCTCGCGCCGCGCCCCGCCGCGACCGCCGTCGGCGACGCCGCGCTCGACGCGCTGCTGGCGCGCCACGTCACCGCCCACACCGACGGCGTGAACCGCGTCCGCTACGCGGCCTGGACGGCGAGCGCCGACGACCTCGCGCGGCTCGACGCGTGGATCGCCGAGGCGGCCGCGCGCCGCCCCTCCGCCATGCCGCGCGCCGAGGCCTTCGCCTTCTGGGCCAATCTGTACAACGCGCTGACCCTGCGCGTCGTGCTGGGCCGGTATCCCGTGCGCTCGATCCGCGACATCCGCTCGACCGGCGCCGGGCTCGACCCGTGGCAGCTCATCGGCCCCTGGCGCACGCCGCTCGTCGAGGTCGAGGGCCGCCGGCTGTCGCTCGACGGGATCGAGCACGGGGTGATGCGCCCGACCTTCGCCGACCCGCGCGTGCACTACGCGGCCAACTGCGCCTCCATCGGCTGCCCCAACCTGCTCCCCCGCGCCTGGCGCGCCGCGGGGCTGGAGCGCGAGCTCGACGCGGCGGCCGCGGCGTTCGTCAACCACCCGCGCGGCGCGGCGGTGCTGGCGGGCGGGCGGGTGCGCGCGTCCAGCATCTACCGCTGGTTCCGCGAGGATTTCGGCGGCACGGACGAGGGCGTGCTCGCGCACCTCCGCCGCCACGCGGCGCCGGGGTTGGAGCGCCAGCTCGCCGGTGCCACGGCCATCGCCGAGCACGCCTACGACTGGGCGCTCAACGACGCGGGCTGACCGCTTTCGTGGCAGCGGCCGCGCGGCGCGCGCGGATTCTTGCGAAAGCAACTGGACAACGGCGGCGGGCAGGGGCATTGCCGAAAGGCCCGCGAAACCCGCGCGGGAGAGTGCCGCGCCCCGCAACGGGCGCGGCCGCCGAAGGCGCAACCGGCCCCCGGAAACGCTCAGGCACCAAGGACCGCGCGGGACAGGGCACTCTGGAAAGCCCGGGGAGCGATCCCCGGCACCGAAGGAGTAAGGAGGCGCCGAGCCTCCGAATCTCTCAGGTCCACGGACAGAGGGGGGTCACGAAACTTCACCGCCGCA
>BBPE01000120.1_pt1 | contig 10247 bp, 10 predicted proteins | sample 1344301 | NCBI WGS metagenome assembly BBPE01 (sample SAMD00019089, study PRJDB2971) | groundwater metagenome | isolation source: The Cedars highly-alkaline
GCGTTTCGCTGCTGGCCATGGCGCCCGCCCTCGGGCAGACGGCAGCGCCCGCGCCTGCCGCTCCGGCCCCGGCAGACGCTGCAGCGCCCGATGATTTCGAGGCAATCGTCGTCACCGCCACCGCGATTGGCCAGAGCAAGTTCCGCACCTCCTATGCGATCACTAGTCTTGATGCGCAGGATCTGGTGCGGCTGGCACCGCTGAGCACCGCCGATCTGCTGGGGCAGGTGCGCGGCGTCTTTGCCGAAGCCAGCGGCGGCGAAGCCTCCAACGTCTACCGGGTACGCGGCATCCCCAACGAAGGCAGCTTCCAGGCCTTCCAGGAAGACGGCCTCCCGCTCTATCCGGAAAGCGCCGGCTTCTTCTTCACTGGCGATGGCATCCAACGCATCGACGTAATGACCGAACGGTATGAGGCGGTGATCGGCGGCCCGGCGCCGGTTTTTGCCACAAATGCCACCGCCATCTACAATCTGGTCACCCGCCAGGGCGGCGACACGCTTAAAGGCGAGGGGCGGCTGACGCTGGGCGACACCGGCCTGTATCGCGGCGAAGCCTTCGTGTCGGGGCCGCTGGGACCGCGCACTTACTTCGCCGTCGGCGGTTTCTATCGCTACCACGACGGCTATCGCAAGGCCGGTTACCCGACCGATGAAGGCGGCCAGATCCGGCTCAACCTCCGCCAGGAATTCGACACATTCGAGGTCCGCGCCCATTTCAAGTATTTCAACGACAGCAACATCTTCTTCCTGCCGATCCCGCTTGCCGACCCGCGCGACCCATCGCGCTCGCTGAACGAGTTCGTCGATATCTTCACCGGCACCCTGAACACCCCGGCGCTGGCCGATGGCCGCGCCGTGTTCAGATACACCAGTGCCGCCGCGGCCGGCGCGGTCACCACCGAGAACCGCTCGCTCGATAACCGGCGCGACACGCGCTACCTGGCCACCGGGCTGGAGCTGGATTTCCACCCGTCCGATCAGCTCAGCCTGGTTAACCGGCTGCGCTATACGCGTGGTGATCTTGATTTTGATGCCATTTACTCCTCGCAGAACCCGCAGGATGCCGGTGCCTTCGCAGCGGCCCGGCTGGGCGCGGCGCGCGCCGCATTCGGGCCGGATGTCGCCCGGCTGGGCTATGCCTTTGCCGGCTCGCGCGGGCTGACCCCATATGATCCGGCCAGCGAGTCCGGGTTGGTCATCCCAGTCGACTATCGCGCCATCCAGACCGAGTTCGAAGCGATCCAGAACGACCTGCGCACCACGTTCAAGTTCAACCTCGCCGGCCGGCACGAGCTGACCGCCGGGATCAACATCGCAATCTTTACATCAGACGCGACCTGGCGCGGCCAGGCCTATCTGTTCCAGCTGCGCTCGCAGCCGCAGCCCATCGACCTCGTCGCCTACAACGCGGGCGGTCAACCGATCGGCTTTGTCACCGACAATGGCGTGCTGGCCTACTCGACCACGCTAATCTCGGGTCGCTCTCAGGTCCACCAATGGGATTTGTATGGTGCAGACAGCTGGGCGCTCACCGACCGGTTGACCCTGGAAGCCGGCTTCCGCCACACGCTCTATGCAGGCAATGGCTTCTTCCGCGCGCCGCGGCCGTTCAACCTGGGCGATCCGACCACGCTCGCCGACAATGCCGCGCAGGGCTTTTCCGGCGTCAACGTGCCGACCCGAATCGATCATGAGCACACGGCGTGGACCGCCGGCGCCAACTGGACCGTGACCGAGCAGCTTGGCCTCTATGTCCGCGCCAGCCGTGCGTACCGCGGGCCGAGCGAGTTCAACCTGATCATCCCTATCATCCCGGTGATCACCTCGGCTCAGCAATATGAAGCCGGCGTCAAGCTGAGGCTGCCGAACTTCTCGCTATTCGCGACCGCCTTCTACAGCCGCTTCGATCCGTTCACTGCGACGCTGTTTGCCGATAATCCCGATGGCTCGCAGGGCTTTGCCGCCTTCGTGGGGCGGGTGACAAGCCCTGGGGTGGAAGCCGAATTCTCGTGGCGGCCAGCCAGCTTCTTCGCGCTGGACGGGACTGTGACCTACAACACGCCACGCCTTGGCGATTTCACCAGCGCCAGCGGCGCTACGGTCGTGCGGGCCGATGGCAACCTGCCGATCCGCCAGCCGGAATTCTACGGCAACATCCGCCCGTCGGTGTTCTTTGATGTCGGCAGCACCAAGCTCACCGGCTTTGCCCGCTTCAACTTCATCAGTCGGCGCTTCGTCGATCTGGAAAACCAGACCGAAATGCCGGGCTATGAAACGCTGCAACTGGGCATTTCGGCGGTGCGCGGGCGGCAGTCGCTGCAGATTGTGGGCGACAATATCACCAATGCGCGCGGCATCACCGAAGGCAACCCGCGCCAGGACCAGCTGGCCGGCCAGGGCGCATCGAGGGTCATCTACGGCCGTCCGATTTTCGGGCGCAATGTCCGCCTGATCGCCAGCTACGCCTTCTGAAGCCACCAACGGGAGCTCAACGATGAACCGCGTTTCCCTGCTTGCTGCCCTGTTGCTGGCCGGTCCGGCCGCAGCGCAGGACGTGCAGATCAGGCTCAACCAGATTCAGGTGCTGGGCACCCACAACAGTTACTCGCAAGGCACCGATCCGCGGATCCTCGCCGCGCTGGACGCCGCCGTGGGCCCGCGCCTTGACCAGATGGTAAGAAGCATGTCGCCCAAGGCCAGGGCCGAATGGGACGAGTATCACCCCAACCGCGTATCCTTTGGCGAGGCGCTCAACTACCGCTTTCCCTCGCTTACGGCGCAGCTCGATGCCGGGCTGCGCAGCCTTGAGCTTGACCTGAACAACGACCCCGATGGCGGCCGCTTCCTGAAGCCCGCAGCCTATGAAGCGCTGAAGGACAAGGGCCCGTTGCTGCCGCTCGACCAGACCGACATGGAAAAGCCCGGCTTCAAGGTGTTCCACATGGTCGATGTCGACGTGCGGTCCAGCTGCAACCTGTTCACCAGTTGCCTGTCGGAACTGAAGCGCTGGTCAGATGCGCACCCCGGCCATGAGCCAATCTTCATCCTCATCGAAACCAAGAGCGACGCCTATCCGATCTTCCCGGGCTCAACCACCGCTCTGCCGTTCGATGCGGCGGCCTTTGACCGCATGGATGCCGACATTATCCGCATTCTCGGCCGCGACTTGTTGGTGACACCTGATGATGTGCGCGGCAACTATCCAACGCTGGAGGCGGCCGTGCGCGCTGGCAACTGGCCCACGCTGGCGACCGCCCGCGGCAAGTTCGTGTTTCTGGCCCTCACAGCACTGGATGGCGAGGGCCTGTCGGCCTATCGCGCCGGCCGACCCAATCTCGAGGGCCGGGTGGCCTTTCTGCGCTCCAAGCCCGGCGACAGTTTCGCCGCATTCTTGCTGCTCGACAACGCCACCTGGCACCCCGGCGAAGTGGCGCAGCGGGTGCGCGAAGGCTATCTGGTGCGCGCGCGCGCCGACATCGACACCCACGAAGCCAAGGTTAACGACTTGAGCCGCGCCAAGGCGACATTGGCCAGCGGCGCCCACATTGTATCAACCGATTTCTTCCAGCTCGGCAACGCCTATGGCACCGATTATGTCGTGCGCCTGCCCGGCGGCGTGGCGATGCGCTGCAACCCGGTCAATGCACCGGCCAATTGTGCTCTGGGCGAAAGTGCCCCGGCGCAGAAACGCCGGTGACGCGCTCGCTCACCTGAACCGCGCTGGGTGTGCCGGAGGCTCCAACTCCTTGGAAGGTGGAGCCACTATGAGCAAGACGACGACGCTCAGAGGGCGCTTGCCGCGGCCCGCGGCAGCGCTTGCCGGCCCTCCGGGCCCCAGAGACGGAAACACTGTTCAGGCACCTGGCGGCTGTGCCCGGTGCCAGCGTTCGTAACCGATGCCCAGCAGCGTTGCGAGGACAAGGTAGATGAGGATCGTGGCAGTGACCTGTTGCGAATCCGATGTGCCGGCCGATGCGGCCATCGCCAAGGCAACGCCCGGGTGGCGCAATGAGGCGGCTGTAGCAAGGGCGGCGCGATTGCCTTGGCCGGGCCCGCCAAGAAAATGGCCGCCAGACAGCGCGGCTGCAGCAAGGGTGGCACAGGCAACGAGGGTGAAGTTGCCGACCGCCTGCCACATGGCGGGGGCTGCGATCGCCAGCGCAAGCAGAGCGGTCAGCCCCAGGAGCAGCTTTCCGCCGACGGCGAGCGGGTGCACGATGCGCTTGGCCAGTTGCGGCGCAGCGTGCCCCACAAGCAGGCCTGCGCCAAGCGGGATGACCGCCGTCACAGCAAGGGTGAGGGCAATTCGCCTTGCCTCGAACGCAAGACCAACCCCGACAAGTCTTGCTTCGAGGAGCAGGATAAGGGGGGCGGCAAGGAAGGTGACCGCGGTCGCGAGCACGAACAGGCTCATGACATAGCGGCTGCCGCCGCCGACCTTGGCGCCCTTGCCGGGAAACACGGGCGGCATGGGCGACACGGCCAGCGCCAGCAGCGCGAACTTGGTTGCCGGAACGAGGGGAAGCAGCAGCGACAGCCCGAGCGCCACTGCCGGAACCACGAGGAACATCGCAGCCATGGCGCTGACCGACAGCAGGGGCTCCTGCAGGAAGGCAAAGGCGTCTGCCAGGCTGGTTTCGAGGCCGAACGACAGCACAAGCAGGAGGAGGCTGCAGACTGCCAGCAGCTTCACGATCATCATGGGGTCCATGCGCCTGTCCTGCTGTTGCCGGTTCCACCTGCCGTTTGCCGGATCATCGCTTGTCGCATTGCCCACAGACAGGCAGAGTCATTTCGTCGACTTCGCGCGGGGCATGATCCTGTGCCTGAAAATGGGCAATCAGCTGTCCTGTTGCCGGGTAGGGTGTGGCATGGTCAACGGCGGGACTGAAGCGGGGCAGCGGGGCAGCATCATCGTGTGGACTGCGCAGTTGCCTGCCGAGCCGGCGGCACGGCGGGTGATCCGGCGGGTGATACTGCGGGTGATACTGCGGTCGAACGCCGGCATTGCCGGTGGCCTTGCCTTGCTCGACCGGGCCAGCTTGGCCGGCGAAACTGACACCCTGTTCACCCGGATCCGATGGGTTTGATGATGGCCGACGATGGAATGATCCGGGTGCCGGGCGGCCGGTTCCGCATGGGATCGGATGTTCATTATCCCGAGGAGGCGCCTGCGCATGAGGTGGAGGTGTCCGGCTTCTGGATCGATCGCACGCCCGTCACCAACCGTCAGTTCGCGGCCTTCGTTTCGGCGACCGGCCATGTGACGCTGGCCGAGCATAGGCCCGATCCGGCCGATTATCCGGGTGCGTTGCCCGAGATGCTGGGGGCTGCAAGCCTGGTGTTCACGCCGCCGGCAGGCCCCGTTCGGCTGGACGACTGGAGCCAGTGGTGGGCCCGGGTCGCGGGTGCCGACTGGCGCCATCCGACAGGGCCTGCCAGCAGCATCGAGGGGCTGGACAATCATCCGGTCGTCCACGTTGCGGCTGCCGACGCCGAGGCCTATGCGGCCTGGGCCGGCAAGGCGCTGCCGACCGAGGCGGAGTGGGAATATTCCGGCTGGGGCGGGCTGGAGGGTGCCGAGTTTGCCTGGGGCGACGAGCTGGAGCCCGGCGGCAGGCACATGGCGAATGTATTCCAGGGGGAGTTTCCGCATCGCAACTCGGCTGCCGACGGCTTTGTGCGGACATCGCCGGTGGGCGCCTTTCCCGCGAACGGCTTCGGCCTCTCTGACATGATCGGCAATGTGTGGGAGTGGACGGCGGACTGATATGCACGGAGCCATGCGCTGCTGCCCAAGGCGGGCTGCTGTGTTCCGCGCAACCCGCGGGGGGCAGCGCAGGATGGCAGTTTCGATCCTGCGATTCCGCAGATCCGCATTCCGCGGCGCGTGCTGAAAGGGGGCTCCCATCTGTGTGCGCCGAGCTACTGCCGCCGCTATCGACCGGCGGCCCGGCATGCCCAGGCGATCGACAGTTCCACCAGCCACATCGGCTTCCGCTGCATCCGCCGGCCCGAACCTGCGCCGGCCTGATGCGCCAGCGCCGCGACCGGCGCAATTCGAGGGTCGCCCCAGGCTGCGGGCCCGACTAGGCGAACATGGATGCGAATGTCTGCATTTGCCCTGCTCGTGCCGGCCGCTGCGCCCGTGGGTGCCGCAGCGCCCGACGACATCGTTGTCACCGGGCGTGGACTTGCGCTGGCGCCGGGAGTTCCAGCCTATGGCGCCCAGCTGATCGACCGCGAGCGGCTGCGCGACGTCGGGCGGCTGGAAATCGCGCTGCAGGATGTGGCCGGGTTTCAGCAGTTCCGCCGGTCCGACAGCCGCTCCGCCAACCCTTCCGCCCAGGGGGCGACGCTAAGGGCGCTTGGCGGGAATGCTGCGAGCCGCACGCTGGTGCTGCTGGACGGCGTGCCGGTTGCGGATCCCTTTTTCGGCTATGTTCCCTTCACGGCGCTTGCACCTGACCGTCTGTCGGCGGTTCGGGTGACGCGCGGCGCCGGTTCCGGCGCCTTTGCCGCCGGCGCGGTTGCGGGCACCATCGAGCTGCTGAGTGCCGACCGGCAATCGCTGCCGCGGCTCGGTGTCGAGGCGATGGGCGGCAGCTATGGCTCTACCGACGTGTCGGGCAAGCTGACGGCCGATCTCGGCGGGGGGTTCGCGACGGTTTCGGGCCGGTGGGACCGGTCGGACGGTTTCCGGACCACGCCGGACGACCAGCGCGTCGCGGCAAGCGTGCCGGCTGCAAACGCGAGCTGGAGCATCGGGGCCCGCGCGGTGGTGCCTATGGGCGGGGCCGAACTTCAGGCGCGGGTGTTGCTGTTTCGCGACGACCGGACGCTGCGCTTTCGCGGCGCGGATTCCAGCAGCGAGGGGCAGGATGCGAGCCTTCGCCTGGTTTCCGGCGGCGACTGGGAGGTCGAGGCGTTGGCCTATGTCCAGGCCCGTAACTTTACCAATGTGGTGGTCAGCGCGGCGACTTTTCGCCCAACGCTGGACCAGCGCAACACGCCGGCAACGGGCCTTGGCGGCAAGATCGAGCTGCGCCCCCCGGTCGGTGCGGGGCGGATGCTGCGGGTGGGCGCCGACCTGCGGCTTGCCGAGGGCGAGATGTTCGAAACCGCCTTCAATGCGCGCACCGGTGCCGTGACGGCCCGGCGCAGGGCCGGCGGTCGTCAACTGGGCGCAGGGGTGTTCGCCGAGACAGACCTGACGGTTGGCGAACTGGTGCTGACGGCGGGCGGGCGGCTGGATCACTGGGCGATCCGGGATGGAAGGTTCGAAAGCCGAACCGGCGTCGGGATCGCCACTGTCAGCGAGCGGTTTGCGGATCGGACCGATTGGCGCCTGAGTGGGCGGGCAGGCGCGCTCTGGCGGTTGTCGGGGGCGGTATCCGTGCGGGGCGCTGTCTACAGCAACTTCCGCCTGCCCACGTTGAATGAACTTTATCGGCCATTCGTGGTGTTTCCGGTGACGACGCAGGCCAATTCTGCGCTTGCGCCCGAAACGCTGAAGGGGATCGAGGTCGGGGCCGAATTTGCGCCGCTGACGGCGCTGCGCCTGTCGGCGACCCTGTTCGACAATCGGCTGGAAGACGCGATCGCCAATGTGACGATCGCGCCGATCACGCGGCAGCGCCGGAACGTGGAGGCCATTGCGGCTCGGGGGTTCGAGATGTCGGGCGCGATCGCGCCCGGGCGGTTCGACCTGTCGGCCAGCTGGGCCTGGAGCCGCAGCCGCGTGCGGGCGCCGGGCACTGCGCTCGACGGCCTGCGCCCGGCGCAGACGCCGGCCCACATGCTGTCCGCGACGCTGGGCTGGCGCTGGGCCGAGGACAGCCTGATCTCGGCAACGCTGCGCCATGTGGGTGCCCAGTATGAGGACGACCTGGAGACCGACCTGCTGCCGGCAGCCACCACGGTCGATCTGGTTGCCCGGGCGAAGGTCGCATCGGGTGTCGCGATTATTGCCCGGGCAGAGAACCTGTTCGACGAAACCGTCGTCACCCGCAACGCCGGCGGATCGATCGATCTGGGAACGCCGCGAATCCTGTGGCTGGGGGTGCGGGTCGAGCGCTAGAGGAAGCCACCCGGCTCCGCAATGAAGCGGTCGAACCGGTCGTGGTGAAGCCAGTGCCCGGCAGCTTCGAATTCCACCACGCGGGCGTTCTGGAAGTGGCGGATGCGGCAATCCCTTTGCGGGTTCGAAGCCCGGCTGTTCGCGCCGTGCATCAGAAGCGTCGGGCAGCTGATCCGGCTCCAGAACTGCTCGACCTGCTCGTGCGGCATGTCGGAAACAGACCGGTCGTCGAGACAGGGGTCGAACGTCCAGCTTCAGGTTGCGTCCTCGTTGCGGGACGCCCCGTGAATGGCGAGGTGCCTTGCCTGTTCGTCGCTGAGGCGAGTGCTCTCCTGCTGCATGCGCGTCAGCGCATCCTCGATGCCCGCACAGCGGCGCGGCGTGCGCCCGGCGACGGCGATGCGAGCTGTAGCTGTGCGAGGCAGGGCCGCTGTCAATTGCCACCGCTTGAAGCGAAACGGCGGCATGCTGTCCAGCGCTTTGCAGAGGTCAGACCCGTTCGATGACGATCGCCGGCGCCATGCCTCCGGCTGCGCACATCGTCACCAGCCCGCGTCTCAAGTCGCGCCGTTCCAGCTCGTCCGGGATCGTGCCGACGAGGATCGAGCCGGTGGCGCCGCGCGGGGTTCGGGCCGAGTCGATGATACAGGCCTGTGCCATGGTCGTATCTCCTTCGCGGGCCAGCGTTAGGCGAGAGGCGCAAGCGTCCTACTGTGCAAATCGCGAGGAAATGCATTGCACCCGCCTCGGGCATGGAGGGGGCCGGAGGAGAGCCATGATGAAGGCAATGCGGCTGCGGCACCCGGCAGGGCCGGACAATCTGAAGCTCGAGGACATGCCGGCGTGCGGCGATCCGGGGCCCGGCGAGATCAAGGTCCGGCTCCGCGCCTCAAGCCTGAACTATCACGACTATATCGTGGTGATGGGAGGCATCCCCACCCCCGACGGCCGGATCCCGATGTCGGATGGCGCCGGCGAGGTGCTGGCCGTCGGTCCGGGCGTTGCCGACTGCAAGGTCGGCGACCGAGTGGTGTCCACCTTCTTCCCCAACTGGCTCGACGGCCGGGCGATCCCCGGCGGGTTTGCCGGCGTGCCAGGCGATGGCGCCGATGGCTATGCGGTCGAAGAGGTGGTCGCCCCCGGCACCGCCTTCACGCACCAGCCCGGGGGCTATTCCCACGCACAGGCCGCGACCCTGACCTGCGCCGGCCTCACCGCCTGGCGCGCCCTCGTCACCGAAGGCGGGCTGAAGGCCGGCGACACGGTTCTGGTGCAGGGCACCGGCGGCGTCTCGATCTTCGCCCTGCAATTCGCGAAGATGTTCGGCGCCACCGTGATCGCAACCAGCAGCAGCGACGCCAAGCTGGAACGCCTGAAGGCAATGGGCGCCGATCATCTTGTCAACTACAAGGCCGTACCCGACTGGGGCGCCGAGGCCGCAAAGCTGACCGGCGGCGGCGTCGACCATGTGGTCGAGATCGGCGGCGCCGGCACGCTGCCCGAAAGCATCAACGCCGTGCGGATCGGCGGCCACATCAGCCTCATCGGCGTGCTGGCGGGTTATGCCGGCCCTGTGCCCACCATGCTGCTGATGGCCAAGCAGATCCGCCTGATCGGGATCACGGTGGGCACACGGCGCGAACAGCTCGACATGATCCGCGCGATCGACGCCAACGGCCTGAAACCGGTGATCGACCGCCACTTTCCACTGGCCGAACTGGGCGCTGCCTTCCGTCACCAGGCGTCAGGCAGCCACTTCGGCAAGATCTGCATCGATATCTGACGGGCCGGTGCCGAAAACCGGCGCCGCGCCCTCCCTCAGATTTCGGCTTTCAGCGCCAGCTCGACGAAATGGCTGCGGTCCTGCCCGAAAAACAGCCGGTCGCCCACAAGGAAGCTCGGCACGCCGAACACGCCGGCCGCGACGGCAGCCTCGGTATTGGTGCGCAGTTCGACCTTTGCGGACTGGTCATCCATTGCCGCGGCATAGGCAGCCACGTCCAGCCCGGCTGTCGAAATCACGCCGGCCAGTACGGCCATGTCGCCCATGTCCCGGGCGTCGCGCCACATGCCGTCGAACAGGGCACCGGCAAAGGCCTCGAGCTCTCCCCGCCGCTGCGCCGCCACGCAGCCGCGCATCATCGCAATCGTGTTGATCGGAAATT
>BBPE01006191.1_pt1 | contig 10242 bp, 12 predicted proteins | sample 1344301 | NCBI WGS metagenome assembly BBPE01 (sample SAMD00019089, study PRJDB2971) | groundwater metagenome | isolation source: The Cedars highly-alkaline
GGAAGCGTGGCAGAGTGGTCGATTGCACCGGTCTTGAAAACCGGCAACGGGTAACCCCGTTCGTGAGTTCGAATCTCACCGCTTCCGCCAGACATTCAATAAAATCAACAGTTTACAGTGCTGTTTTTTCCGTGTACCACATACCAGCCCACATACTGGGAATGCTTGGTTTTGCGGCTCTTGCCGCCCCGTCACCCGCTAGGTACGGACCGTGACACTGTGCCAGCCGTCGCAGCCTTTGGCTGCATGGGTGCCCTGCAGGGCTGGCGGCGCCGGTGCCACGGCGGTGAGCGTGAACGCATCGACCGGTGTCCAGTTGTGCGTCTGGCCCGACCAGCGCGCCGGGTTCTTGTGCCAGGCTTGCTGGTACAGCGCATGGCGTGCATCGAGAAATTCCTGATCTTGGCCGCTGTGGCGTTGGGGCGGGACATTCGTCCTCTCCCTTTTGGCAGATCGCCGCGACTTTTTTTGATAGCACCAGAAGAGCGGCGGCTTCGGCCCGTGCCCGGTCTTTGCACAGCAAATCGCGTTCGAGCTTCTTGATGTGCGCTTGGCTGAGGCCCGCGTGGCCTGCGGGCTGGCGCGCACCTCCTAGGCGGTTGGTCAAAGTCATGGTGCACTGCTGCGCCACTGTTCAAGCTCGCTGGGGTACACGCAGTGCTCGCGACACCACGCGCTCTTGGCGGCCATGAAAGCACGGTACGCTTCGCACCCTCACTTCTTTCAGAGGGCACCCTATGATCGTCCGGGATGCGACAGCTACCTAAAGCAACACCAGGCAGCGTATTACCGCCACCTGTCGGCCATCCGCACCGAGGGCGATTGGGAGTCGTGGATCAGGTTTTTTCTGGAGGGTGTGGCGGTGGCCGCTGGCGATGCAGAGAAAAACATCATTGAAATAGCCAGTCTGGTGGCTGCAGACCGCAGACGCTTGTTGCAATCGGCCACTGTCGGCCCAGCCAGCTACCGGCTGTTCGAGTTGCTGCCGATGATGCCGCGCTTCACCATCGAGCGCGTGCGCCAGCAGCTCAACACCAGCTTCCCCACCGCCGCAGCGGCGGTTAAGGTGCTGGAGAATTTGGGCATCATCCGGGAGGTAACCGGGCAGAAAAAAAACCGAAGCTACAGCTACCCTACCTATATTGACCTGCTCTCTCGGTGAGCAGCGGCAGCCAAGGGCGGCGCATGAAAAGCCACAAAACCAGACGCCTTGAGGCTTTTCAAGATGTGTATTTGGTGGGCGCCTAGGACTCGAAAAAATGCCTAACGTGTTGTTAATCAATGGTATTATTTGGCATATTTTGACCTCTACCCTCCGGCGCATGTAAGAACAGTTGTCGTCTGCACCTGCCGGTTTGGCGCTCAGCGTGCCTTGACGCATGCGAACATGGTGTAGCTGTCCTGTCCCGAAATGTACTGTTCCTCATGCACATCGAAACCCGTTTCGCGCAGCACATGCCTCCAGGTGTCCAAAGAGAAGATCCCCATCGTCCAGTGTTCGGTTTCAATTCGCAGGCGGGCGCGATCGCGGATCAGGTAAAGGATCGTCGTTTCATACTGCTCGTCCGCAGGGTCGGGGTCGTACACGTTCTCGACAAACACAAGGTCCAAACCGTCCCGCGAGGCCGGGGTGGTCGTGGTCTGGTTTTGCTGAAACGTTTCGATTGTCACGTCCGGTGTGGCGATCAGCACGCCGCCGGGGTGCAAGTGCTCATACGCAGTGCGAAACGCCGCCACGAAGTCGGCTCGACAGTTCATGTGTGAGATCGCGTCGTCCATCAGCACGGCATCGAAATGCTGGCCGAGCCTGAACGTGCGCATATCACCCTGAACAAACGCGCCGCCAGGATTCAACTCTTTCGCCTGCGCGAGCATGGCGGGACTGAGATCAAGCCCGGTGACCTCAAAATCGCGCTTCAGGTTGAAAACGTTTTTGCCGCCCCCGCACCCGATGTTGAGCAATGTCGCAACTGAGCGCTGGGCATGCTTGCGGATCAGGCCGCTGACGTGTTGACAGTAGTGGGCGTATTCGGTGGCAGCATCGCCCCACATCGGCCACAGCCATGCCAAGTCTGTGTACAGATGGCAAGTGTCTTTCATTGCTTTTGTCGGGCCAAGCGTTCTGGTAAGTAGCGCTCTGCAGCGCTCGTCCGAGTTGAACCGCAGGGTGGTGGGCGCTGTGGAAAAGGGTGCTGCGGCCTTGGAGCGCCTTGGCGGTGCCCGAGATTATGGCCGGGGCCATGTAGGAAAGCAAGCGCGGTGCGCCAGTGCCTTTCCGCGAAAGCCAGCCACCCAGCAGCACCAACGAAGCCACGTCAGCAGCCCGCCAAACTGTGGAGCCTGCCCCCGCCGCTCACACCTGCGCACCCAGCCGGTGCAAGCCGAAACTCAAGCCTGTGGCGCCTCCGGTGGCGCTGCTTGCCGCCCCATCGCCGGCGCGTTCGTCCACTGCGACAGTGCCTCTTGAGTAGCCGCATCCGACACGCCCAGAGCGGGGTGGGTCCAGATGAACTGCGGATGCCACGAGGTCAACCGGTGCGCATCCTCTTGGAACATGGATGGCCGGTCATCGAGCACGCACACCGATTCGACCTGCACGCCTTCGACTTCCTGCCAGGTGTTGAGGGCCAGATCGAACTGGCTGGCCCGCTGGAAACTTGGCAGATAACCGATACTGGGTGCTCTGGCCCAATGCGCCACTTTGGATCTTGAGCGATCGCCGCAAAGGGTCGGAAGCCGGTACTTCGCCCTCAAAACCAGTAGCAGAAACCGAATCTTGCCACTGGTTTACAGCAGCATGCTCCACCCACTCGAAAAAAGCTTGGCAACGCTCACCAGCAGGCTACGGATGAGATTGTCGTCCCAAAACCAGCAGCGCTGGTAGTCGGACGAATTGATCTTAATCTTGACCATGTGGGCCCAAGTTTGCTACCTTGAAGACTGCCGAAATTCCCTAAGCGCTGTGGAGTCTCGGTCTGAACACAAACCACGCCGGCGTCATACTCTCAAAAGGAAACGCAGTTTCGAAAACTATTTTTGACATAGAGCCTTCCATGCCTCCAATCTCCTGGCCGCATGCGTTGAGTTTTCCCTGGCCAGACGCCTCAAGGCAGCACCCAGTATTCGCTTCCGATAGGCTGGATGCACTTGTAGCGGATAGAGCATATGCCACGGATAAATGTCCAGTAGTTTTAATGCCCCGCGCCAAGACTTTGCCCTTCCTCGCTCGCCATCGGTCACATCGCCTTCGTCGATAAACAGCAGCGTATGATCGACAATGGTCAAGACATAGTTCGGCATGACCGATGACATGCTGTCGTACAGACTCAAACCACCGCCTTCGCCGCCAACTCTAACCACAAGATGCATTTGTTTATTAGACACGAAACTTCCTACAACAAATCAAAACCGCTCCATAAAAATGGAGAATACTAGAATCGGGCCTTCAGCGGCTCAACCCAACGGCATCAGAGCTTTCCTTCATTAGTTCATCAATTGTCCTGGAAATTTCTCCATATACACACTGAATTGGTTGAAGTTTCAACAATAGGTTGAGCGAGAGCGTCTCTTGGTTACCCAGTTCAGCATCAATTTTTCGGGTTGCCAGCACATAGAACTGCCATTGCTCCAGATTGGTGGGATCAAGCGTTGACTTGTCTTTGTGGGCGAGCAGACAGAAGACATACACATCTGCGCTGCGGGTAGGGATTTCGTTTCGCCGACCAGTGACAGAGTTGAACGATCTTGCAGGGGCAATTCCGAAGGATATGGAAGAGCGTTTCGATTGATTCCAACTTTGGAGGTAAGCCGCAGACTTGACTTCAACCTTGATTCCAGTCTTTGTCAGCAGGTCGTGATCCGACCACTCAATAGGCAATTGGGAAATGACGCCGAGGTCTGAACCGACAAGAAACTCTGCAAGATAGCCACGAAGGTTGTTTGCCACCAGATTGGAGTAGGCCCACCGCCAGAAATCAGAAACCCTGAGTTCGACTGACTCGCCTTTTTGAAAAAATGATTCAGAGCCTGTGAGAGGCTTTACCTTCAGAGCGCCGAGTTGTATGGAAATGTCGACCATATGAGCCATTGCTGTGACTGCTCTTGTGAGATTGATGTCGTTCCGCTTTGATCATTCGCAGAAAGCACGGTAGACAAAGGTTTTCAATGAAACCTATCCACCGTCAGCGCTACCAATCGATGACGGAAGGCATTTATCATTCGATTCATGACATCTGCGAGATGTGAAATCACTCGAGCCCGATCCTCTGGATTGTTAAGGTCCTTGTAGCCTACACGCTCCGACGCTATCCAAATTTTGCCGGTAGCTTCGTTGCGCTCCCAACTCAGCTTGGAACCAAACTCCCTTTCAATGTCTTCCTTCTGATCAAGCAAAGCTGCATAGACCTCGGCCGAATACTGAAATGCCTTGCCAAAAGTTATGTAGACGCCGGCCTCGAATTTGCTTTGCATCAGGTAGGCACTGATCCAAACCTGATTGCTGCTCCCAGGCGGGAGATACAAATAATAGTTGGCTGCCCTGGGTGGGCGGATAGCCAATGGTTGTGTGGGATCGTCAAGACGCAGGACACCCATGAATTCAGTCCAGAACGCAGCGAACCAGCTTGCATCACTGCTCGGATTTTCGATCTCCTGCTCCTCGGATGTGGGCGCTTCTTGTACTGTTTCGCCTTTCTCGTTGACGATCACCATCCGTGTTAGCACTTCTGTACGCGCAAGAATGCGAGGTTGAAGAAGCATTTCACTTGCGCTCAAACGGTAGGCGGCCACTTCGATCAAACCCAGCGAAAAACGCAGGTTACCGTACTGCTGTAAAAAACCCACAAGACTCTCTGCGCCACTGCGAATACCATCGCCAATGATCAGCAAGAGGAAGTCGCCAGATTTGAGGCTGCGGTTCACACCATCAACGAATACCGCGGTGTCTAGTTTTGGGTGAGACTCAAGCATGCGCTTCATCAGGTAACCTGGCCCTTGCTGTGACGATCTTGACGCTTCGCGAGCGAGGTCATCGTAGCTCCAAGCAGTGAGTTGCTTCGCGTAATCAAGAATCTGTGCCAAAACCTCACGCCGAGCATCTGCATTGCGCCAAAGCTTGGTTTCTGCCAGGACAATTTGTCCGCTCGGGGTGACATAAAGAATATCTGCTGGGCCAGCACCGGTTTCCAACTCCATGCAAATGGGTACAAGCGGACCTATGTGAGGGTCGATTTCATTGACGGGTATCGCCGTAGGCTGATCAAACAAAGCCTTTTGCAACCATGCCTCCGAAAACTGGCCCTCAGAGCCAGCGTTCAGGGGTATGCGCTCAAGACGGCGGTTCAGACCATCGGTACCGATTACGACAGGGGAAGTGAAAGCCGTCATAAGGTTTGTGTTGCAGGTAGGTTGTCAATTAACGAAATGCCGAGCAGGCCGTCAACCACCGATGACTTCGGGTTCCGGTCGTTCTTAATCAGAACAATGCTGCCTAGGAAGTATTGGCTGCTGGCCCCGGGGACAAGCGCATCCTGCATCGCCGACACGAGGTCATTGAACAGATCCTCGGCTTGCTCGGTCGTCCAAGCGTAAGGGCGCTGGTAGTCCGGAATTTCGAACTGGTAGCTGCCCTCGAAAATTTCCCGGATCAGCTTGTCGTGAGCTTCAAGTGTCTTGGCCATTGGTTTTCTTCTTTCCTATCGTTTCTTTGGGCTGCTCGGGGCTTGGTAGCCCGGAGCCAGTTTTGCATTCTCGACCCCATACAGCGCCAGGTGATCTTTCAGCCACAGCCGGTACTCGTGCCCGCGCAAGCTGTGGTCGGGCGTGCAGTCCACATTCCATTGGCGCAGGATGTAGCCGGCCGTAGCAGCGCGCAGCTTGATCCGCAGCACCCCGCCCTGCATGCGGTAGTCCATCTCGGTGATCTCTGGCCGGGGCTGGTCTGGGTGCGGCACCAGCTCCAGCTCCACGATGCGGGTCCACTGAATGTCTTGGTCGCTCAGTTCGTGAGGCGCCACCGGCTGGTCCTTGAGCAGCACCGGGCGCTTGATCCGGGTGATCACAAAATCCCGGAACTCCTGCGACTTCCGGTCGAAGGCTCGGACGTGCCAGCGCAGGCCGTTGTCGATCAGCGCGAAGGGGACGATCTCCCGCTCGGTGCGGCCACTGGAAATGGAGTGGTACTCTAGCCCGAGCGGACACTGTTGGTGAATCGCCCGGGTCACGCTTGCCAGCACATCCAGATCTGGATGCGTGAGCCTTGAGGGGCGCTCGCTGGCCACCCAGGCCTTGAGCCGCATCGGCTCACCGTCGCCAAAGCCTTGGGTCAGCCACGACAGCACCCGCTGCGCTGGGAAGTCGAAGACAGGCCGAAAGTCCGGCCCCAAGACGTAGCTCTTGCCCTTGGGGTCGTAGTCGATGTTGCCCGGGGCCAGATCCTTGTACAGCGCCAGATCCCTGGATGCCGCAGCGGACTGGATGCCAAACCGCGTGACCAAGTCCTGACGGCGCATCAGTCCGATGAAGCGCACGCGCAACTCCACGAACGCGAGGCGGTCGCGTTGTGGCTGGGTGAGGTCGGCAAGCGGTTCGTTCAGCATCTTGGTGGGCTCGTTCGGGGGAGCGAATGCTGGAACGGGTTGTAGCATAAAGTGTATGGTCTGCCCTAGAATCTATCCATGAGACTTTTTTGATTTGTGCATGCGTCGCACCGTGATAAGCACAAGCGGCGCAGCGATACCAAGATCGGTACAGGCGCCATGCAACATTTCGCCCCGCTTCACCTCAGGCCAGTGACACCGCCCACAGCAGCCTGGCGCAGCAAGCGCCAGCAAAAGCGCACAGTCCAAGGGCGGTTTCTGGGCTGCCTGCTCGGTGGTGCGGTCGGCGATGCGCTGGGCGCACCGGTTGAGTTTATGAAGCGGGCCGAGATTTTGCGTCGCTTCGGCCCCAAGGGCATCACCCAGTACGCACCGGCTTATGGCGGGCTGGGGACGATCACCGACGACACGCAGATGACCTTGTTCACCGCCGAGGGCTTGCTCCGAGCCTGGGTGCGCGGCTGCTTCAAAGGCATCACGACCTATTCCGGGGTAACGGCGCACGCCTATCTGCGCTGGCTGCAAACCCAAGGCGAACGCCCGGCATGCGACATCGGCTTCGGCTCTGATGAGCCCGGCTGGCTGTTTCAGCAGCGCGAGTTGCACAGCCGTCGCGCACCGGGCAACACCTGCCTAGAGGCCCTGCGGGCCATGAACTCGCTCGGGGAGCCGGCCCGCAACAACAGCAAGGGCTGCGGCGGCGTCATGCGGGTTGCGCCGGTCGGTCTGTTCGCTTGGCGGCTTGGGCCGCACGAATCTACCCAAAAAGCCTTCCGGCTGGGCAGCGAGTTGGCTGCGCTGACCCATGGGCACCCGACCGGAGCCCTGACCGGTGGTGTGCTGGCGGTGCTGATCCTGGCGCTGACCGATGGCGCGTCGCTGCGCGAGGCACTGGCCGCCGCCAAGCGCCTCTTGCGAGTCGAGCCCGGCTTTGAGGAGACGCTGCGGGCGGTCGAGATGGCTGAGGAGTTGGCCGATTCCGGTTTGCCACATGAAGCAGCCATCGCCCGGCTGGGCCAAGGTTGGATCGCCGAGGAGGCGCTTGCGATCTCTATCTATTGCACGCTGGTGGCCCGCAATTTCAAGCAGGGCGTGATCCTGGCCGTGAACCACGATGGCGACTCCGATTCGACCGGAGCCATCGCTGGCAACCTGCTGGGCACGATGCACGGCGTGAAGGCGATCCCAGCCGAGTGGCTGGAGCCGCTGGAACTGCGCAACGTCATCACCGAATTGGCGCAAGACCTGTACGCCTTCAAAGATTGGGACATAGGCGATTACAGCGACAACGAAGAATTGGACCAGCGGATCTGGCAGAAGTACCCGGGGTTTTGAGGGGGTGGTTGCCCAAATCGCCCTAGGGCGCTGAATCGAGCCGTGCTGCGTCCCGCTCCCTGACAATTTCGTACCAGCGCTTGACAGGCCCCGATGGGGTGGTCGGGCTCTGGACTTGCTCTTCGGCTGAGGCAGCGGCGCAGCGCTGCAAGCTGTGGGCCTGCTCCCGCTCCAGTATCGCGGGCAGCGAGAAGCCTGCCAACGGTCGGCGAGGAGCTTTTCGGTCATCACGGGGTAGTGCATCTTTTTTGCTCCTGAACAGATGACCCCATGACACCGCTGTTCACCGCAAAAGCCAAGCCCAGTGTTCGCTGATCACCCCGCAGCCGTCTGCGCAATCAGCACATCGGCCGGGATGCCCAGGCTCTTGTGCAGTCTGCGGATCATGGCCAGCGTCAGCGGGCGCTTGCGGCTCAAGACTTCGTAAACGCGGTTGCTCTTGCCTATGATGGGCTCCAGATCTTTGACAGACAGACCGCTTTGCTCCATCCGGAATTTGATGGCCTCGATCGGGTCGGGCGCGCCGATGGCAAAGTGCCTGGCCTCGTAGGCCTGCACCAGCGTGGCCAGGATGTCGAGGCGATCACCCTCCGGCGTGCCCAGATCGGGGTCGGAATCCATCAGGGCTGAAATCTCTTTGAGCGTGGCCTGGTAGTCTGCTTCGGTGCGGATGGGGCGGATGTCCATGTTTTTCTCCGTGGCCGGTCAGGCCGTATCGATGGTTGCTGCGTCCACTGCGTCGTACTCCTTGTGGGTGCCGACAAACTTCACGTAAACGATCTGCAATTTGTACGCAACGGCCACGATCAGCCGGTAGTCGTTGCCTTTGATGTTGAAGACCACGCGGCGGTTCTTGAGCACGCTGGCGCTGCGGTACTGCGCCTTGATGTCGGCGGGTTGGGTCCAAGTCGCACCCGTGGCTTCCTCGTACCAAGCCTTCAGCGGCTGCTCGGCGTCGGGGTAGCGCTCCCAAAAGGCCCGAAGGGTTGAGACGGCAATCACTCGCATGGGTCGCATTTTAGTCCCAATTTGGGACTACTGCAACCTTGGACTGACCCAGCCCCGATTTTTCACAACTCAAAACGGCCATTTGATAGAGGTGGACGCCCTCAAGCGCAGTGCCTTTCTAGCCACTCTCATATGCGGACGCGGGTTCGGTTGCGTGCTCCACCACCACGCGGCGCAGGGAAAACCCAGTCCGTATCAGCCCCTCGCGGCAGGGCGCGCAGGATCTTCAGGGCTTGCTCGGACAGCGGCACGCGGTGCCTCTTTGGCAGCCTTCATGCGCCGGGCTGGGACAGTCCAAACGGCTGCGGCCAGGTCTATTTCGGCCCACGTTGCGCCTCGAACCTCGCTAGATCGGGCGGCAGTCAGGATGGTGAACTCCAGCAGGCGGGCCGATATGCCAGCCTTTTGGCGCAGCGCTGCCATGAATTGGCTCACCTCGGCATAGGGCATGGCCGGATGGTGCTCCACCTGGGCCACCTTGCTCGGGCGGGCCAGGATTTTGTCCAGATGGCCTTTCCAGCGGGCCGGGTTGTCGCCCGTCCTGTAGCCCCGCACGGTTGCCCAGCCCAGTACCTGCTCTATGCGGCCACGCAAGCGGCTGGCGGTCTCTGTCTTGGTGCTCCAGATCGGCTCCAGTATGGTGACAATGTGGGGCAGCGCCACGGCGGCCACGCTCATTTTGCCGATAACCGGGTGGGCGTAGGCCTCAAGCGTTGCGGCCCATTGGGCGGTGTGCTTGGGGTTTTTCCACTCGGGCGCTTTGGCACGAATCAGGTGCTCGGCTGCCTGGGCGAATGTCATGGCGGGGATTTTGGATGCCACCAGTGCGCGCTTGGCGGCGGCGCGGGCGTCGATAGGGTCGGTGCCTTGCTCGATGGCTTCGCGGGCCGCTCGGGCCTTCGCGCGTGCCTGGGCCAGCGTCACGTCGGGGAAACCGCCTAGGCCAGCGTCGCGGCGCTTGCCTCCCACGACTGCGCGCAAAACCCATGATCGGGCACCCGTGGGCGTAACCTTGAGATACAGCCCGGACACCCCTCCCACCGGGTGACGGCCAAGGGCTTGCAGGCGGCCTACCTGCAGCGCAGAAAGTTCGGCGGAGCGTTTTGTGGCATGATTTCTGTCCCACATCGTGTCCCACATCGGAAATGCTATTGTATGCGATGGTAAGACACGACACGAAACACTATCCGGCAGCAAAACATCAGGGAAACAAAGGGTTGCGCCTACCTTGGGTTGACGCATGGCGTATCATAAAATGCCACTTTCAGCAGAAACCGCTTCCGCCAGCAGGCGCATGGGCTGC
>BBPE01001994.1_pt1 | contig 10237 bp, 10 predicted proteins | sample 1344301 | NCBI WGS metagenome assembly BBPE01 (sample SAMD00019089, study PRJDB2971) | groundwater metagenome | isolation source: The Cedars highly-alkaline
CAGCATACGACGCACGCCATGTTGCCATTCGGGCAGGTTCAGGTCGAAGGTCTGACGCAGGCGGCTGGTGTCCAGGCGCGAGTTGAGGGGGCGGCGCGCGGGTGTGGGAAAGGCGCTGCTGGGTACCGGGGCCAGCTCTTGCACGGCCAGCGGCTGTTCGGGATGGAGCGCGCGGGCGCTGTCTATGACCCAGCGGGCGTAGCCATGCCAGGAGGTTTCACCCGCAGCCGCCAGGTGGTAGATGCCACCCGCCTGCGGCTGGCGCAGCGTCTGGCGGATGGCGTGGGCGCTGACGTCGGCGATCAGGTCGGCACCGGTGGGGGCGCCGACCTGGTCATCGATCACGGTCAATCGTTCGCGTTCCCGCGCCAGTTGCCACATGGTTTTGGCAAAATTGCCGCCGCGCGCGGCGTACACCCAACTGGTGCGAAAGATCAGGTGGCGCGCTCCTGAGGCCACGATCAGGCGTTCGCCTTCCAGCTTGCTGCGCCCGTAGACGTTGAGCGGGCCGGTGGCAGCGTGCTCGTGCCAAGGCGCGGTGCCGCTGCCGTCGAACACGTAGTCGGTGCTGTAGTGCACCAGCAGCGCAGCGCAGGCCTGCGCGGCCTGGGCCAGCGCGCCCGGGGCCAGCGCGTTCAGGGTATGGGCCAGATCGGGTTCGCTTTCGGCCCGGTCGACGGCGGTGTGGGCGGCGGCATTGACGATCAGGTCTGGCTTGAGCTGCAACACCGTGGCGGCCAGTGCCTGCGGCTGCGCAAGGTCGCCGCACAGGCCGCGCTGCGGCTCGCCCGTGCGGTCGAGCGCCACCAGTTCGCCCAGCGGGGCCAGGCTGCGCTGCAGTTCCCAGCCGAGCTGGCCGTTCTTTCCCAGCAGCAGAATTTTCATGCCGCTGCCTCGGCGTAGTGCTGGTGTATCCATTGCCGGTAGGCCCCGCTTTGCACGTGTGCCACCCAGTCGGGGTGATCCAAAACCCACTGCACGGTTTGGCGGATGCCGCTCTCAAAGGTTTCGACCGGCGTCCAGCCCAGTTCGCGCTCGATCTTGCGCGCATCGATGGCGTAGCGCCGGTCGTGGCCGGGGCGGTCTCGCACATGGCTGATCTGCTCGCGGTAGCACTTGCCGTCGGCCCGCGGGCGCAGCTCGTCGAGCAGCGCGCAGACGGTGTGGACGATCTCGATGTTGGGCTTTTCGTTCCAGCCACCGACGTTGTAGACCTCACCTGGCCGACCGGCTTGCAATACGCGGCGAATGGCGCTGGTGTGGTCCCTCACATAAAGCCAGTCGCGCACCTGCAGGCCGTCGCCATAGACCGGCAGCGCCAAGCCTGCCAGCGCGTTGACAATCATTAGCGGGATCAGCTTTTCCGGAAAGTGATAAGGGCCGTAGTTGTTGCTGCAGTTGGTGGTGAGTACCGGCAGGCCGTAGGTGTGGTGCCAGGCGCGCACCAGGTGGTCGCTGGCGGCTTTGCTGGCGCTGTAAGGGCTGTTGGGCTCGACGCGGTGCGTCTCGGTAAAGGCCGGGTCGGTCGGTCCCAGGCTGCCGTAGACTTCATCGGTGCTGACATGCAGGAAGCGGAAGGCGCTTTTTTCCGCTTCGGGCAGGCCGCCCCAGTGCGCGCGCACCGCCTCGAGCAGGGCAAAAGTGCCGACCACGTTGGTCTGGATGAAGTCTTGCGGGCCGTGGATGCTGCGGTCGACGTGGCTTTCGGCAGCGAAGTTGAGCACCGCGCGCGGACGGTGCTGCGCCAGCAGCGCGTCCAGCAGCGCCGAGTCGCCAATGTCGCCGCGCACAAAAAGGTGCCGTGCGTCGCCTTGCAGGCTGGCCAGGTTTTCCAGGTTGCCGGCGTAGGTGAGCTTGTCGAGGTTGACAATGGGCTCGTCTGACTGCGCCAGCCAGTCGAGCACGAAGTTGGAGCCGATAAATCCGGCGCCGCCGGTCACGAGAATGCTCATGTGGATGGTTCCTGCTTGTAAGACAGGCTCAGTGCCGCTGTGCCAGCGCCTGGCCCGCCTTCAGCCGGTACAGCGTGCCGCAGTAGGGGCAGCGCGCCTCGCCGGTCTTGGTCAGATCCAGATAGACCTTGGGGTGGCTGCTCCAGAGCTGCATGCCGGCTTGCGGGCTGGGGCAATAAATGCCGCCCTGGGCGTTGAGATCCTGGGGGCCGAGTTCGATGCTGGAAGGGTTCATGGGGCGTCTCAAATCAGGGTCAGCCAGTGGGCGTATTGCGGGTTGCGGCCGTTGACGATGTCAAAGAACGCGCGCTGGATTTTTTCTGTGATCGGGCCGCGTGAACCCTGATAGTCATCCTTGCCCAGCGCGATGCGGTCGAGTTCGCGGATGGGGGTGACTTCGGCTGCGGTGCCGGTGAAGAAGGCTTCGTCGGCGATGTAGACCTCGTCGCGCGTGATGCGCTTTTGCACCACTTCCAGCCCGAGGTCGCGCGCGATGTGCAACACCGTGTTGCGGGTGATGCCGTTGAGCGCGCCGGCCGAGAGATCGGGGGTGTAGATCACCCCGTTTTTGATGATGAAAATGTTCTCTCCTGCACCTTCGCTGACAAAGCCTGAACTGTCGAGCAGCAGCGCTTCATCGTAACCTTCGTCGGTCACTTCCATGTTGGCCAGGATCGAGTTGGTGTAGTTGGACACCGCCTTGGCCTGCGTCATGGTGATGTTGACGTGGTGGCGCGTGTAGCTGCTGGTCTTGACGCGGATGCCGCGCTGCAAGCCGTCTTCGCCCAGATAGGCGCCCCAGGGCCAAGCGGCCACCATCAGGTGAATCGTGTTGCCCTTGGGCGAGACGCCCAGTTTTTTGTCGCCGATCCAGGTCAGCGGGCGCAGGTAGCCGCTGGCCAGCCGATTTTCTCGCAGCACAGCCTGTTGAGCCTCGTTGACCTCTTGCGGGCTGAACGGGATTTTCATGCGCAGAATCTTGGCGCTGTTGAACAAGCGCTCGGTGTGCTCTTGCAACCGGAAAATCGCCGTGCCCTGTGCGGTTTGGTAGGCTCGCACGCCCTCGAAGGCGCCGCAGCCGTAGTGCAGGGTGTGGGTCAGCACATGGATCTTGGCGTCGCGCCAATCGACCATCTGGCCGTCCATCCAGATTTTGCCGTCGCGATCGGACATCGAGGGAAGTGGGGGGCTCATGCAATCGTCCTTTGTTTTGAGTGGATGGCTGGCGCTGGGGTGCTCACGCCAAGCGCTTGATTTTACGGTTGCACGGGCGGCTGCACGGGCGGCTGCGATGGGTCTGGCGGCGGTGCGGCGGGCGTGCCGTCGTTCGGACGCAGCAGCGTCCAGCGCAGCAGCCGGCCAGAGCGAAACTCAGCCGTCAGCGCCGAGCCGCTGTTGTCGCTCCAGCGATAGCGCTCGGGCTGCTCCCCGGCGGCTGATTCGAGCACGCCGAGCGAGCGCGTCTGCGCCAGCACGTGCAGCAGCGAAGCGCCCACCCGCAGCCGGGCATTGAGCATGACGGCGCTATCGATATGGCCCAGCGGGCGTTGAGCGGCGCGTTGCAGCACCGTCAGCAAGCGCGTGACGTGCAGCAGCAGCCACATCAACAGGCCGCCCGAGACGGCGGCCACGCCCGGCCAGCCGTAGGCCCGGTGCGCCAGCACCAGCAGCAGCGCAGCGGCCAGTGCGACAAATAATTTGCGCAGGGTCATGGTCATGGCCTGGCGGACGCCTCATCAATCCAGGCTGCGCACCAGCGCCATGGCGTCTTCGATCCGCTCGACCGCATGAATCTGCAGTCCGGCCAGGGCCGGGTCGGGCTTCTTCGGTGCATTGGCTTTGGGCACCAGTGCGACTGAAAAGCCCAGTTTGGCGGCCTCGCGCAGCCGTTCCTGGCCGCGCGGTGCCGGCCGCACCTCGCCCGCCAGGCCGACCTCGCCAAAGGTGACGAAACCCTTGGGCAAGGCGCGCCCGCGCAGGCTGGAGCTGATCGCCAGCAGCACCGCCAGGTCGGCGGCCGGCTCGCTGACGCGCACACCGCCGACGGCGTTGACAAACACGTCCTGATCCATGCAGGCCACGCCCGCATGCCGGTGCAGCACCGCCAGCAGCATCGCCAGGCGGTCGCGTTCCAGCCCGACCGACAAGCGCCGCGGCGACGGGCCGCCGTTGTCGACCAGCGCCTGAATCTCCACCAGCAGCGGCCGCGTGCCTTCTTGCGTGACCAGCACGCAACTGCCCGGCACTGGCGCGGCGTGTTGAGACAGAAAAATCGCGCTCGGGTTGGAGACGCCTTTGAGGCCGCGCTCGGTCATGGCGAAAACGCCGATCTCGTTGACGGCGCCAAAGCGGTTCTTGATGGCACGCACCAGGCGAAAGCTGCTGTGCGTATCGCCTTCAAAGTAGAGCACCGTATCGACCATGTGCTCGAGCACGCGCGGCCCGGCCAGCGCACCCTCTTTGGTCACATGGCCGACCAGTACCACGCTGGTCGCGCCGGACTTGGCCGCGCGCGTCAGGTGGGCGGCGCATTCGCGCACCTGTGCCACCGAACCGGGGGCGCTGCTGAGCTGCTCGGAGTACACGGTCTGAATCGAATCGATCACCGCGATGTCGGGCTGCATGGCGCTCAGGGTGGCGAGTATTTTTTCCAACTGGATTTCGGCCAACACATTGACCTGCGAGCCGTCCAGCCCCAGGCGGCGCGCGCGCAGCGCGACTTGTGCGCCGCTTTCCTCGCCGCTGACGTACAAGGTCTTGAGACCGGCGCGTTGCAGCGCGTCCAGCGCCTGCAGCAGCAAGGTGGACTTGCCGATGCCGGGGTCGCCGCCGATCAGCACCACGCCACCGGCCACGATGCCGCCGCCCAGCACACGGTCGAGCTCGTCGACGCCGGTCGGGCTGCGCTGCAACTGACTGGCTTCGATGTCGGCCAGCGCCACCACGCCGGTGCTGCCAGCCAGCGCGTCAAAACGGTTCTTGCCGCTGGCAATCGGTTCGGCCCGCGTCTCGACCAAGGTGTTCCAGGCGCCGCAATGCGGGCACTTGCCGAGCCACTTGGGGCTGGTGCCGCCGCAGGCATGGCAGCAGTAGAGGGTCTTGTCTTTGGCCATGTGGCCGACAATATAGCCGCGCCGCCGTCGGCTCCGGTTTTTTCAGACCTCACAGGCGCTGTGGCTGGACCAGCGGCGGGCAGCCTCAGGCGTGTTGGGCAGACGCAAAAGCCGCCAGACAAGCGGCACAAACACAGGCCCGGCCCTGCGCCGCTGCCGGTACCTGGGCCAACAGCGCGGGCGCAAAAGTCTGCGCCACACACCAGCACGGCAGCGGCGTTGCAGCGCTGGTGCCACTGGCGCTGCTGGCCTGCTGCGCGCAGCGGTTGTCCTGGCCACACAGAGGGCAAAGGCTGGCATGCAAAGCCAGATCGGGGGCGCACTCGGATGGTTTCACGGCGGCGGGACCGGCTTACAGGGCACGCTGGCGCAGCGCCAGTGCCGCGCCTATCCACAGCGCCAGGGCGGAAAACACCAGCCCACGCGCCAAGCCGCCGGGCCCGTCGGCGATCAGGCCGACCACGGTTGGCCCGACGATCTGACCGGCCGCGAATACGATGGTGAAAGCGCTGATGCCTGCCGCCCACTGGCTGGGCGGCAGGTTGTGCCGCACCAGCGCGGTGGTGGATGCCACCACCGACAAAAACACGCCGCCAAACAACAGGCCGGAGGCGATCACCAGCGGCCAAAAGCTGGTGATCGCCGGCAACAAGATGGCCAGCCCCAGCAGCGCGTTGAGCCGCGCCAGCGCCTGGCCGTCGCGGTGGCGGTCGAGTAAGCCGGCCCACAGACGCGCAGAAGCGACCACCGCCAGCCCCAGCAGCGCGTAAAACCAGGTGATGGCGGCGCTGCTGCTGCCCTGCTCGTGCAACAGCGCAATCACAAACGTCATGTAACCGATGTAGCCCACGCCGAAGGCGGCATAGCCGGCCAGCGCAAAGGCAAAGTCGCGCGGCCGAAAAACCCGCTCGTGCCGGCGGGCGCTGGCGTGTACCGGGTCGGCAGACGGTGCGCCGGCGGCGGGGGCGGTGCCCAGACGGCGTGCCGGCCAACACAGCAAGGCGGCGGCCAGCGCGCACAGCAGGGCCAGGCCCCACCAGGCCCAGGCCCAACCGTGTTCCTGCCCGGCGGCATGTTCGAGCACCCAGGGCACGCCCAGCGCCGAAGCGACGATGCCCAAGCCGACGCCACCGTAATACAAGCCCAGCAAAAAGCCGGCGCGCCGCGCTTGTCGCGCCCCCAGTTGAGCCGCGAGCAAACCGCCGACAATAAAGACCAGCGCGCTCGCCACCCCGGCCAGCAAGCGCTGCAGCAACAGCGGGCCGGCGGCGGTAAAAAAACCGCTCAGCGCCATGAAGACCGTGGCCAGTGCCGCGCCGCCCAGCAGCAGCGTGGTGGTCGAATAGCGCCGCAGCAGCCACGGCGTGGCCAGCGCGCCGAGCAAGTAGCCCACCGCATTGGCGGTGTTCATGGCGCCGGCCAAGGCATACGTCCAGCCCAAATCTTCGCGCATCGGTGGCAGCAACAGGCCGTAGGAAAAGCGGGTGATGCCCAGTGAAATCGCCGCCCCCAGCGAGAGCGCCAGCGCCAGCCGCACGTAGGGCGTGCGGTCGGATGGATCAGACAGGGCGTAGCGGGACATGGCCGCTCGATTGTCGCCCAGAGTCGCCTGGCGGCAAAGGCAGGCAGCCGGCTGGAACCCCCCGATACGCCGTTCAGCACGGCGAGCTTTGGCGCGCCGTGCAAGCGATCACGCCCGCGCTGCTGCACTCTGACACCCGCTGCGTCGCCTGGAGCGAGCACGTTGGCCCGGGCGCGGCGGCCCGAGCAGCGCGCCGGCGCCGCATCTGATCGAAGCCCTGGCCAGGCAGACCGGGTGTCACGGACTTTTCATGCAAACAAGCAAGACTGAGCGGCAGTTCATTGGATTCCCGTTCGCCCAGCGCCCGCCGAAGGGCGCCGGGCGGTATTTTTTGAATTGCTGCAAGCGCCCATGAATTCGCCGCCACCGCATGCAATGCCGACCGAATCTCCCGCCCTTCGTCTCACCCTATCTGAAAGGATATGAAATGCTGAACCGACGCGATATCTTGTTAACGGCTGCAGCAACAGGTTCTGTCGCGGCACTGGCGTTGCCCGCCAGGGCGCAGACCGCCACGGCCATCTGCTACAACTGCCCGCCCGAATGGGCCGATTGGGGCGGCATGCTGCGTTTGATAGGCCAACGCTTGGACATTCGTGTGCCGCCGGACAACAAAAATTCCGGTCAAGCCTTGGCCGCGCTGGTGGCGGAGAGGGCGCGGCCGGTGGCAGATGTGGTTTATCTCGGCGGACAGGTTGGTCCGCAGGCCCGGGCCGCAGGAGTGATCGAGCCTTACCGGCCTGTGCGCTGGGAAGAGATAGCAGCGCCACTGAAAGATGCCCAGGGCTACTGGTTCACGATCCATATCGGAACCCTGGGTTTGTTTGTTAACACCCAGGCCTTGCGCGGCAGACCGGTGCCGCGCAGTTGGCAAGACCTGCAAAACCCGGTCTACCGCGGTATGGTCGGCTATCTGAATCCCGGCAGCGCCGCAGTAGGGCAGCTTGGCGTAATGGCTGTCAACCTGGCGCTGGGCGGCAGCTTTGAGAATCTTGATCCTGGCATCAATTTTTTCCGCCAGCTAATGGCCAACAATCCGATCGTTCCGACCATGACTGCATACGCGCGGGTGCTGTCGGGTGAAATACCGATCCTGATTGATTTCGACTTCAACGCCTATCGCGCCAAATACACGGATCAGGCGCCAGCGGTATTTGTTATTCCGCAGGAGGGCACGCTGCAATTGCCTTATGTGATGGCCTTGGTCAGAAATGGACCGAATCCGGCGCAGGGGCGGCGCATGCTGGATTTTGTTTTGTCCGAAGAGGGGCAAAGGCACTGGGCCAATGCCTTTATGCGTCCGGTATTTCCGGGGGCGATGCCCGCTGAAGTGCAAAGACGGTTCCTGCCGGCTGCAGAATATCAGCGGGCCCGCCCGGTTGACGTGCTCAGGCTTGCTGCCGTGGCGCGGCAGATTGCCGAGCGCTACCAGCGCGAGGTCGGCTGATGCAAGGCGAGCGCGGCTGGTTGCTGCTGTTGCTGCTGCCGGCCGCGCTGATCTTCCTGGTTTTCTTCACGCTGCCGATGGGTCGGCTGTTTTTGATGAGCGGCGCGGGCGAATTGGGCTGGAGCGTGTACCTGACGGCCCTCACCGAGCAGCGCTACTGGCGCAGCATGCTTTCCACCATCACGCTTTCGGTCGTGGTGACCTTGAGCACGCTGGTCATTGCGGGTATTGCCGGCGTGTTCTTGGCGCGCAATCAATTTACCGGAATTCAGATTCTGACCGCGCTGCTCACCTTGCCGCTGGCATTTCCCGGTGTGGTGATTGGCTTCATGGTCATCATGCTGGGTGGCCGCCAAGGCCTGGTGTCCCAGCTCTCCGAGCCGCTGCTCGGAGAGCCTGTGGTTTTTGCCTATTCCATGGTCGGGCTGTTTGTCGGGTACATTTATTTCTCGATTCCACGCACCATTCTCACCGTCATGGCCGCGGCAGAAAAACTTGATCAGCGCCTGATTGAGGCGGCGCGCTCGCTCGGGGCATCAAACTGGCGGGTATTGTGTGATGTTTATATTCCCGGTCTGCGGCCGGCACTGCTGGCGGCCGGGGCAATATGTTTTGCAACTTCGATGGGCGCCTTCGGGACCGCATTCACCCTGGCCACCAAGATCGATGTGATGCCCATGGTGATTTATACAGAATTCACCCTGCACGCCAATATAGCCATGGCGGCAGTGTTGTCATTCCTGCTCGGCCTCGTCACTTGGGCGGCACTGGCGTTTGCGCGCACGCTCAGTGGTAGTGTGGTTTCGACGGCGGCATGAGCCAGCATAAGTCGTTTCCGCGCTCTGCGGTATTCTGGGCCGCACTGGCGTTCACGGTATGCGTGGCCATTTTTTTGCTGTTGCCGGTACTGCTCTCGATCCTGACCGGCTTGACCCGCAACCAACTCGTCGGACTGGAAAGCGGTTTGACCCTGCGCTGGGTCTTTGAAGTCTGGGCAGACTACCGGAGCAGCATTTGGCTGTCGTTCGGCATCGCGCTTGCCTGCTTGGCCAGTACGCTGTTGCTGGGGGTGCCGGCAGCCTATGTGTTGTTGCGCTGCCAGGGCCGGTGGGCGCGCACGATCGAGGAAATGCTGATGTTGCCGGTGGCGTTGCCAGGCATAGCCACGGCGCTGGCGTTGATAGTCACCTACGGTGCCGTCGGTGATTTTCGCACCCATTGGTCGTTCATCTTGGTCGGTCATGTGTTGTTCACCTTGCCTTTCATGGTGCGGGCGGTACTGGCGGTGATGCTATCGGTAGACATGCCGGCATTGGAGGAGGCTGCGCGCAGTCTGGGGGCGTCATTCTGGCAGCGCTTTACTCGGGTTGTGCTGCCCAACTGCCGGTCGGGGATCGTGGCCGGCGCACTCATGGTGTTGACGCTTTCCATAGGTGAATTCAATATGACGTTGTTGTTGCATACGCCGCTGACGCAGACCTTGCCGGTTGGCTTGGCTGATGCATATGCCTCATTGCGGATCGAAGTCGGCAGCGCCTATACCATCGTGTTTTTCGTCATGATCGTGCCGCTACTGATTGCGCTGCAACTGGCTGGCGGACGCAGGATTCAGGTATGACGAGCGCAGCAGATGGCGTCTCGGTGGCCTTGCATGGCTGTTCCAAGAGTTACGGGCGCCAGCGTGTGCTGGATCCGATCGATTTGCAGGTCGAGGCGGGCGAGACCCTGGTCTTGCTGGGCCCTTCTGGTTGCGGCAAAACGACGACATTGCGTCTGATTGCCGGCCTGGAGCTGCCAGATACAGGACAGGTCTGGTTCAATCAGAAAAATGTCACGCAGCTACCGATTGAAAAGCGCAACGTCGGCATGGTGTTTCAAAACTATGCATTGTTTCCCAATATGACGGTGGCGGAAAACATTGCCTACGGACTGGTGGTTAGAAGCATTCCGGTCGCTCAGCGCAATGCACGGGTGGCGCAAATGCTGGCCATGATGCACATTGAGTCGTTGGCGGCGCGAGCGGTCAACCAGTTGTCTGGCGGCCAGCGGCAGCGCGTCGCCTTGGCGCGTGCCATTGCGCCGCAGCCCGGACTGTTGTTGCTCGACGAGCCGTTGGCTGCACTCGACGCCCGCCTGCGAGAGG
>BBPE01000418.1_pt1 | contig 10227 bp, 9 predicted proteins | sample 1344301 | NCBI WGS metagenome assembly BBPE01 (sample SAMD00019089, study PRJDB2971) | groundwater metagenome | isolation source: The Cedars highly-alkaline
CAACTGCGCCCGATCACAAACACCAGCCCGGCCGTGGCCAGCACCTCGGCCAGCCACAGCGGCGGCCCGCTGCGCACCTGCTGCGCCAGTTCCAGCGGCGCGTGCCCAAACATCAGATTCGCCAGCAGCACCCCCGCCAGCGCCCCGGCCAGTTGCGCCCCCACATACGCTAGGCGCGCGCTCCAAGGCAGGCCGTTGGCGGCACCGAACACGGCTGTCACCACCGGGTTGAAATGCGCGCCGCTGATCGGCCCCAGGGTTTGAATCAGCACGAACAGGATGAACACCGTGGCCACGGTGTTGGCCAGCAGCATCAGCGCCACGTTGCCATCGGCCAGGTGCTGCGCCATGATGCCCGAGCCCACCACGGTGCACACCAGCAGCAGCGTGCCCACGAATTCGGCCAGCAGGCGCTGCGGCAGCGCGGGCTGCAGCGGCTCTGGCATAGCTTGCGCGCTCATGCTTGGGCCAGCCGACGCGCAATTTGCGCCAGCCGCTGGCCGTCCGATTCGGGTTCGGTGATCCCGCAGGCCGCAAGGTCGGCGCTGGCAGCAAGCAAAACTTCAAGGCGGCTGCGTATGGCTTGCAGGGTGCTGCGAAAACGCTGCAGGCGCTGCTCTGGGCTTTGTTCACCTGCCACTTCGGAGGGATCCGCATAGCCCCAATGCGCCGTGGCCGGGTGTCCGGGCCAGATCGGGCAGACCTCGCCCGCGGCGTTGTCGCACACGGTGACGATCAGGTCCATGGGCGGCGCATCCGGGCCGGCAAATTCATCCCAGTTTTTGCTGCGCAAACCCGCTGTGGCCATGCCGGCCTCTTGCAAGGTGGCCAGCGCCAGCGCGTGAGGCTGCTGCCCCGGCCGCGGGCTGCTGCCGGCCGAAAAGGCCTGCCAGCGCCCCTGCCCCAAGTGGTTCAAACAGGCTTCGGCCAAGATGCTGCGCGCCGAGTTGTGGGTACACAAAAACAGCACCCGAATGGGGCGGGGATCAATCATGTTGAGGCTCCAGCAGATTGCAAAACAGGGATGGGGGACTCAGGCAGCTCTGCCCTTGGCAGCAGTTTTCGCTCAAGTAGGCCAGCAGCGCATTCATGCGCTCCAGCGCGGCCCGGTAGTGGATGTGGCGCCCGCTGCGCTGCGCCAGCACCAGCCCGGTGTGCATCAGTTCCTTGAGGTGAAACGAGAGCGTGGCCGCCGGCAACACCAAGTTTTGCGCCAGCGCGCCGGGTGTCAGACCACCCGCACCCGCCACCACCAAGGCACGAAAGACGCGCAAACGCACCGGGTGCGCCAGGGCGGCAAAACAGGAGGCGGCTTGGGAGTCTTCCATAATTCGATGATTATCGAATTGTACGATACAGCAAGGCATGATGCACCCGACCAGCACAAAAACCCAAGGCAGCCAGCGCAAAGACTGGCACACCGCCCAGGTCGCCCTCAATGCCTGAAGTGCCGCACCCCGGTGAACACCATCGCCAGCCCGCGCTCGTTGGCGGCGTCGATCACTTCTTGGTCGCGCACCGAACCGCCAGGCTGGATGATGCAGCTCGCGCCCGCTTCGGCCACCACATCGAGCCCATCGCGAAACGGGAAAAAAGCGTCGCTGGCCACCACCGAATCCTGCAGCGACAAGCCCGCGTGCGCCGCCTTGATGCCCGCGATGCGCGCCGAATCGAGCCGGCTCATCTGCCCCGCGCCCACCCCGAGCGTCATGCCGTCGTGGCAAAAGACGATCGCGTTGGACTTCACGTATTTGGCCACCTTCCAGGCAAACAGCAAGTCGTCGAGCTGCGCCGGTGTGGGTTGCAGCGCTGTCACCACTTTCAAGTCCGTGCGCTGCAGCTCGAAATTGTCCGCCGTCTGCAGCAGCAGGCCCGAGCCCACGCGCTTGATGTCGATCGCATTGCGGCCGCGCGCCCAGTCGGAGGCACCGACTTGGGGCAGGGTGGGCAGCGCGATTTTGAGCAGCCGCACATTGGCCTTGGACTTGAACACCGCCAGCGCCTCGGGCGTGAAATCGGGCGCCAGCAAGACCTCGACAAACTGTTTCGACACCGCCAGCGCCGCCGCGCCGTCGAGCGGCCGGTTGAAGGCGATGATGCCGCCAAAGGCGCTGGTCGGGTCGGTCTGAAACGCCTTTTCGTAGGCCTGCTGCGCAGTTGAGCCCAGCGCCACCCCGCACGGATTGGCGTGCTTGACGATCACGCAGGCCGGCACCTCGAAACCCTTGACGCACTCCCAGGCCGCGTCGGCATCGGCGATGTTGTTGTACGACAACTCCTTGCCCTGCAACTGCGTGCCGGTGACCAGCGCACCCGGGGCGGGCTCTAGGTCGCGGTAGTAGGCCGCCTGTTGGTGCGGGTTCTCGCCGTAGCGCAAGTCTTGCAGCTTGACGAAGCGGCCGTTGCTCTGGCCCGGAAAGAGCAAGCGCGGCGGCGTCGAGTAACCCGCAGGCACACCCGCAGATAGGTCCAATGCCGACAGATAGTCGCTGATGGCGCCATCATAATGGCTGATGCGGTTGAAAGCCGTTATGGCGAACTGTAGGCGGGTGCGCTCGCTCACGCCCCCGTCTTGCAGCTCGGCCAGCAGCAGCGGGTACTGGCTGGCGTCGGTGAGCACCGCCACGTCGCGCCAGTTCTTGGCCGCCGAGCGCACCATCGCTGGGCCGCCGATGTCGATGTTTTCAATCGCCTCATCGAGCGTGCAGCCGGGTTGCGCCACCGTGGCCTCGAAAGGATAGAGGTTGACCACCAAAATGTCGATGGGGGCGATGCCTTGCGTTTGCAGCGCCAGCATGTGCTCGGGCCGCTCGCGCCGCGCCAGCAGGCCGCCGTGCACCGCCGGGTGCAGGGTTTTGACGCGGCCGTCGAGCATTTCAGGGAAACCGGTGAGCTCGGCCACCTCGGTCACGGGCAGGCCGTCTTGCGCTAGCAGGCGCGCCGTGCCGCCGGTTGAAATGAGTTGCACACCCAGTGCGTGCAGGCCGCGCGCGAGTTCGAGCAGACCGGTTTTGTCGGAGACCGAGAGCAGGGCTTTCATGGGGAGACTTTCAATGCCTAAAAAATGATCAAAAAATGGGGCGGTGCAACCAGCGCAAGCGTCCGCTACAGGGGCCGTCGCTGACTCAGCGGGTACCTAGGCTCAATCGAGCAAACCGTGTTCCTGCAGCTTTTTGCGCAAGGTGTTGCGGTTCAACCCCAGCCACTGGGCCGCGCGCGATTGGTTGCCTTGGCAACGACCCAGCACCACCTCGAGCAGGGGTTTTTCCACCGTGCGCAGCAGCATATCGTGCATATTGGCCGGTTCGTTGGCGCCCAAATCCTTGAAATAGGCTTCGATGTTGGCGCGCACGCTCTCGGGCAAGCTCGGGGTGCTCATGCGGCCAGCCTCCAGTCGGGGGTGCAGGCGCTGTCGAAGCAATCTTGGACGCAGCGCAGTTGTTGTTCGGCCGATTCGGCGCGGTTGATGGCCAGCCTGAAGTCGGCCTGCTGCTGCACCGTGGCGGGCAGCGAACGCGCATACCAGCCCAGGTGTTTGCGCGCACTGCGCACGCCGCTGTGCTCGCCGTAGAGCTGATAGTGATCCAGCAAATGGGCGCGCAGCAAGCGGGCCAGCTCGGGCGCCGTGGGTGCCGGCAAATGTGTGCCGGTTGCCAGAAAATGGGCGATTTCCCTAAACAGCCACGGCCGGCCTTGGGCGGCGCGGCCGATCATGAGCGCATCGCAGCCAGTGGCGGCCAGCACCGCGCGCGCCTGTTCCGGGCTGTCGATGTCGCCGTTGGCCACCACCGGGATGCGCAATTCGGCCTTGATCGAGGCGGCTGTGTGGTGCTCGGCCAGGCCCTTGTAGCCTTGCTCGCGCGTGCGCCCATGCAGCGCGATCATCTGCACCCCAGCCGCCTCAGCGGCGCGCGCCAGTTGCGGCGCGTTTTTGGCGCTTTGGCACCAGCCGGTGCGCATTTTGAGCGTCACCGGCACGCCGTGCGGTTGGCAAGCCGCGACCACCGCCTCGATGATCGCCAAAGCGCGTGCTTCGTCTTGCATCAGGGCCGAGCCGGCCCACTGGTGGCAGACCTTCTTGGCTGGGCAACCCATGTTGATGTCGATGATCTGCGCCCCGCAGTCGATGTTGGCGCGCGCGGCGTCGGCCATCTGCGCCGGGTCGGTGCCGGCGATCTGCACCGCGATCGGGCCGGGTTCGCCCACGTGGTCGAGCCGGCGCAGGGTCTTGCGGCTGTCGCGCAACTCGGGCCGGGCGCTGATCATCTCGCTCACGGCGTAACCCGCCCCCAACTGCTTGCACAGGATGCGAAAGGGCCTATCCGTCACCCCCGCCATGGGGGCGACGAACAAACGGTTGACGAGTGTGTAGGGGCCGATGCGCATCAGGAAACAAAAAAACCACAAGCCACGGGCCGCTGCCATAGGGGGGCCGACACGAGGGAAATGCTGAAAAATTATGCAGCCTATTGTAGCTTGCCCACCCAAGCGGCCAATTGATCTCGGTTCGCTGCGCCCGCTGCGCGCCCCTTATACTGGCACCACGATGGAAGCTGTGTTGTGGTCGATCTTGGATGCCTTGCGCCTGCCACAATTTGGGCTCAGCACGGTGTTCGTGGTGGCTTTTCTTTCGGCCACCCTGCTGCCCTTGGGCTCGGTACCGGTGGTGCTGGGGGTCATCAAGCTCAACCCAGAACTGTATTGGCCCGTGATGCTGGTGGCCACCGCCGGCAACACCTTGGGCGGCATCACCAACTGGCTGGTTGGCTACGGCGCCCATTCGGCGGTGGACAAGGTGCGCGGCTCAGCCACCCACGTGCGCGCGCTGGATTGGCTGAAACGCTTTGGCCCCAAAGCCTGCCTGCTGAGCTGGCTACCCGGCATTGGCGACCCGCTGTGCGCCGTGGCCGGCTGGCTGCGGCTGCCATTCTGGCAGTGCGTGCCCTACATGGCGCTGGGCATGTTTTTGCGCTACATCACCTTCATCACGGCTTTGCTGTGGTTGCTGCCCGACGAATGGGCGCAAACTCCGGGTTGAAACGCTGAGCCACCGCGCACTCAAAGCCAACGCAGCACTTTACGCAGCCAGATCGAGCCCGAACGCGGCCACCAGACGCAGGCGCAACGCCGTCCACTGCCCTTGCAACTCGGCCCAATCGGCTCGCTCGGCTTGGACTTGCAAACCATGTGCCAAGGCACCGATTTCGGTGTGGCCCAAGGTGTGCAATACGCCCTTCAAGCTGTGCGCCAAGCGCACCAGCGCCGCCCGATCCTGCTGCGCCGCCAGCAGCTCGGTCGCAAGTCGAAAATCGTGCTCGAACTGCTCGATGCAGGCGGCTCGAAAAGTTAGAAACAAAGCCAAATCGTTGTCGAACAAGCTCTGCACCGCCACCTGCTCGCAAGGGGGCAGCTGCGCCACCGAGTCCGCCGCCAAAGCAGTCGGTGGCAGCGGCTCGGGTTTCATCTCAGCCATTCGCTGGCTGAGGCCGGGCTTCGGTCGCCACAGCCGCCTTGGCCTTGCTGGCGGCCTTGGCAGCCTTGGCAGGGGCTGGAGCCACCGCACCTCCCGCCGCCAACGCAGGAGGAGCGATTGCGCTTACCTCGGCGCTCCGATCGTCAAGCAAATGGCCCATCGCCGCCTCGATCAGCGGCGGCAGGTCTTGCACCAGGCGCGGTTTGTGCACCACCGCCACATCTTGTAGGGCATGGGCATAGGGTTCGCGCTGCGCCGCATCGAGCGCGGTGAGCACGATCAGCTTGCAGTTGCCAAACAGCGCGTGGCTGCGCAGCCCCGCAATGAGCGTGGCACCATCCATGCCCGGCAACAAAATGTCGACAATGATGAGGTCGGGCTGCAGATGGCCGAAGGAAACCAAGCCGGCAATGGCGTCGGCCGAAACGTGCAACTCAACGCCTTCAAAGCGTTGCCGCACCAGCGACGAGACCAGGTTCTGAAAATGCACCGAGTCTTCGATCAGCAGCACGCGCGGCACGTGCACCGAATGACGCCGCCGCCCACTCGGGCGCAGGGTTGCGCCGCCGTGCATGGCCGCCACCCCGGTCACGCCGGCGCGGCTGCCCTTGATCCAGCGCTCGAGCGAGTCGCGCGTGATGCGCCGGTGCCCGCCAGGGGTTTTCCAAGCTTGCAAGTCGCCCCGGTCCACCATCAGTTGCACCGAACGCACCGCCATGCCAAGCATTTTGGCAACTTCCAGCGTGGTGAAATACGCGCCAGACGACATGTCAACGGGGTTGTTTGTATTGTTCATGGGCGTATTTTGCAACAAATGGCACATTCAGCACAAGACTGTTTTTAGTAATTCTGTCGGAAATTCTGCATGACGGTGGCATTCGCAGGCTCCAACGCTTAAGCCAGCGACTTGAAGCGCACGCGCTTGGGCCGTGCGCCCTCCTCGCCCAGGCGGCGCTGCTTGTCGGCCTCGTACTCGGTGAAGTTGCCGTCGAAAAACACCCACTGGCTCTCGCCCTCGTAGGCCAGGATGTGGGTGCAGATGCGGTCCAGGAACCAGCGGTCGTGCGAGATCACCATCGCGCTGCCCGCAAATTCGAGCAGCGCCTCTTCGAGCGCGCGCAGGGTTTCCACGTCGAGGTCGTTGGATGGTTCATCGAGCATCAGCACGTTGCCGCCCAGCGCCAGCGTCTTGGCCAGGTGCAAGCGCCCGCGCTCACCGCCCGAGAGGTTTTTCACCAGCTTTTGCTGGTCGTTGCCCTTGAAGTTGAAGCGCCCCAAGTAGGCGCGGCTGGGCATGATGAACTTGCCCACGGTGATGTTGTCGAGCCCGCCGGACACGTCTTCCCACACCGTTTTGTCGCCTTGCAGCGCTTCGCGGCTCTGGTCCACAAAGGCCAGTTTGGCGGTCTTGCCGATGACGATTTCGCCCGCGTCGGGCTGCTCCACGCCCTGGATCATGCGAAACAGCGTCGATTTGCCGGCCCCGTTGGGGCCGATGATGCCGACGATGGCCCCGGCCGGCACGCTAAAGCTCAGGTCGTCGATCAGCAACCGGTCGCCGAAGGATTTGCGCACGTGCTTGAACTCGATCACCTGCGCGCCCAGGCGCTCGGCCACCGGGATGAAGATCTCGTTGGTCTCGTTGCGGCGCTGGTAATCGACGTCGGAGAGTTCCTCGAAACGCGCCAGCCGCGCCTTGCTCTTGGCCTGGCGGCCCTTGGCGTTGGCGCGCACCCACTTGAGCTCTTCTTTCATGGCGCGCAGGCGCGCGTCTTCGCTGCGCTGCTCGCTCTCGAGGCGGCGCTCTTTCTGGTCCAGCCAGTCGGTGTAGTTGCCCTTGTAGGGGATGCCGTGGCCGCGGTCGAGCTCCAAAATCCACTCGGCGGCGTTGTCGAGGAAGTAGCGATCGTGGGTGATGGCCACCACGGTGCCGGAAAAGCGTTTCAGGAACTGCTCCAGCCAGTGCACGCTTTCGGCGTCCAAGTGGTTGGTGGGCTCGTCGAGCAGCAGCATGTCGGGCCGGCTCAATAGCAAGCGGCACAGCGCGACGCGGCGTTTTTCGCCACCCGAGAGGGTTTTGATCTGCGCCTCCCAGGGCGGCAAGTTGAGCGCGTCGGCGGCGAGCTCGAGTTGCAGGTCGGCGTTTTCGGAGCCGGAGGCGGCGATCACCGCCTCCAACTCGGCCTGCTCGGCGGCCAGGGCGTCGAAGTCGGCATCGGGTTCGGCGTAGGCGGCATAGACCTCATCGAGCCGCGCCTTGGCCGCCAGCGCACCGCCTATGCCCTCTTGCACCGCCTCGCGCACGGTTTGCTCGGGGTTGATGTGCGGCTCCTGCGGCAGGTAGCCGATGCGGATGCCCGGCATGGGGATGGCCTCGCCCTCGATCTCTTTGTCCACCCCGGCCATGATTTTGAGCAGGGTCGATTTGCCCGAGCCGTTGATGCCGAGCACGCCGATCTTGGCGCCGGGGAAGAAGCTGAGCGAGATGTCTTTCAAGATCTGGCGCTTGGGCGGCACCGTCTTGCAGACGCGGTTCATGGAGAAAACGTATTGGGCCATGGGGATGTAAAACAAATGAAAGGAATGCGCACGCAACCCCACCGGGGCCAGCACTTCGCCTCGATTATCCGCTGCTTAAGCGGCTTTGTGCGGATTTGTGCCGCACGCCAGGTTCGGCCTGCGGGCGCACCCAACCTGTGGTTTTTAAACGCCATGCAGCGCACCCACCGCAGACAAGGGCGGTTTGTGCCACAATCGGGCGGTGCGTACTTGCATTCGGTACCACAGCAGCACCATGCTGGGGCTTGGACGGCCCACTTTGCTCCCCATCTGCCCCGCGATTGCCCTTGCCCCTTGCGGCGCAGGGAGTGGCCGATACCCCTCGACGCCCCATGATGGGCGCAACCTAGACCCATGACTTTTGACGAACTGAACCTCGCCCCGGCTCTGCTGGATGCCGTGCGCGAGCAAGGCTACACCCAACCCACCCCGGTGCAGGCGCAAGCCATCCCCTTGGTGCTGGCCGGCCACGACCTGCTGGCTGGCGCCCAGACCGGCACCGGCAAAACCGCCGCCTTCACGCTGCCGCTGCTGCAGCGCCTGCACACCGGCCCTGAAGGCCAAGCCGGCCACGAGTCCCCCAAACGCGGCCAGCCGCGCCCCATTCGCGCCCTGGTGCTCACCCCCACCCGCGAACTGGCGGCGCAGGTGGAAGAATCGGTGCGCACCTACGGCAAGCACCTGCAGCTCAAATCCACCGTGATTTTTGGCGGGGTCGGCATGAACCCGCAGATCGACAAACTGGCCCGGGGCGTCGATGTGCTGGTAGCCACCCCGGGGCGGCTGCTGGACCTGGTGGACCAAGGTCGCCTGGATTTGTCCAAGGTGGAAATTCTGGTGCTCGACGAAGCCGACCGCATGCTCGACATGGGCTTCATCCACGACGTGAAGAAAATCCTGCGCCTGCTGCCACAAAACAAGCAGAGCCTGCTGTTTTCGGCCACCTTCAGCGACGAGATCCGCGAACTCGCCAACGGCCTGCTGCGCAGCCCGAAGCACATCCAGGTCACGCCGCCCAACACCACGGTGCAGCGCATCGTGCAGACCATCCACCCGGTCGGGCGTGGCAAGAAAAAAGCGCTGCTGGCGCACATCATCAAAGAGCACGACTGGAGCCAGGTGCTGGTGTTTACGCGCACCAAGTTTGGCGCCAACAACGTGGCCGACTACCTCAATGCCCACGGCGTCGGTGCGCTGGCGCTGCACGGCAACAAGAGCCAGAGCGCGCGCACCCAGGCGCTGGCCGACTTCAAGAGCGGCACCATCCGCGCCTTGGTGGCCACCGACATCGCTGCGCGCGGGATCGACATCGACGACTTGCCGCACGTGGTCAACTACGACATCCCCAATGTGTGCGAGGACTACGTGCACCGCATCGGCCGCACCGGCCGCGCTGGGGCCGAAGGGGCGGCGGTGAGCCTGGTGAGCCTGGACGAAGAAGGCTTCATGATGGCGATCGAGAAGTTCACCAAGCAACAGCTTGCGGTGCAGATCTTCCCCGATTTCATGCCCGAAGCCGACGAAAAAGCCGAACCCATCGCCATGGGGCGCCAAACCCTCTGGGGCGGGGCGGGCAAACCACCCAGCCGCGATGTCATGGCTGCCGCCGGGCGCGCCGCGCGCAAAGAGATGACCGACCGCGTGCGCGACAGCAAGGGCGGCGCGCGCACTGGCCGACCGGCGGGAGGCGCGCCAGCCCGATCCGGCGCGGGCCCCGCGCGGGTTGCGCCAGCGCGGACGGCGCCTGCGCGGGTTGCGGCAGCCCCCACCTTCCACGACGACGACTTCGACGACGACGCCCAGCCCCCGCGCCACGCCGACCCCTTGGCCCCGTCCCGGCTGGCCCATGCCCCCGGACGGCGCCGCAACGGTGGGGGCGCTGCCCCTGCTGGCGGGCGCAACCAGGCACCGGGTTCGGGCACCGGGCCACGCCAGGGCGGTCCGCGCCAAGGTCCGGGTCAAGCTCAGCCGGGCCAGGCACGCAGCCGAAGCGCCGGCAGTGCTGGCGCGGGCGGCCCCGGCAGCCCGGCACGCCAGCCCGACCCGCTGCGCACCGGCATCGACACCTTGGGCCAGCGCGGCGGCGGCAACCGTTCACGCACCGGCGGCGGTGGCCAGGGCCAAGGCCAAGGCGGTGGTGGCGGCGGTGGTGGTGGCGGTATCGACCCCCTGCGCACCCGCTTTGGGCGCATCAA
>BBPE01005587.1_pt2 | contig 10227 bp, 9 predicted proteins | sample 1344301 | NCBI WGS metagenome assembly BBPE01 (sample SAMD00019089, study PRJDB2971) | groundwater metagenome | isolation source: The Cedars highly-alkaline
AAGCCGAGCTCCAAGCGTCGCAAGCGAGCACGCGCGCCCTTGCCGCCCAATACGGCCTGAACCCGAAGACCGTCGCCAAGTGGCGCGCCCGGCAAACCACCGCCGACGCCGCGATGGGGCCGACCGAGCCCCGCAGCACGGTGCTGTCAGAGGCTGAGGAGGCGATCATCGTCGAGTCCCGGCGCCGCACCCTCCTGCCGCTCGATGACGTTATGGGTTGCCTGCGTGACGCCATCCCGAAGCTTTCCCGCAGCGCCCTGCATCGCTGCCTCCAACGTCATGGCATCTCCCGGCTACCCGCCAACGAGGAGAAGGCGTCCAAACGCGGCAGCTTTGCCGAGACCACGATCGGCTACGTTCACATCGATAGCTGCGAGCTGCGCCTCGCCGAGGGTAGATCGGTCATGTTCCTGGCCATCGACCGCGTGTCGAAGTTCACCGTCGTCGAGTTCCACGACTGCGCAGGAAAGACCGAGGCCGCAGCTTTCCTTCGCAACGTCGTCGCAGCCTTCCCCTACGCCATCCACACCGTGCTCACCGACAACGGCATGGCCTTCGCCGACCTGCCCAAGAACCGCGGCCGGCACCCAGAGATCATCGCGATGTTCGGCGGCCACATCTTCGACCGCGTCTGCAAGGAGCACGGCATCGAGCACCGCCTGACCAAGCCCTACCACCCGTGGACCAACGGCCAGGCCGAGCGCATGAACCGAACCATCAAGGACGCGACCACGAAGGCATTTCACTATCCCAGCCGCGCCGCCCTCAAGGCGCACGTCGTCGCCTTCGTCACAGCCTACAACTTCGCCAAGCACCTCAAGGCACTCCGATGGCGCACGCCCTTCCAGAGCATCTGCGACGCTTGGGCAAAAGACCCGTCACCGTTCAAGATCAACCCGCACCACCTCATCCCGGGACCAAACATCTTACAGGCAAGCTTAAGCGCCCGTGACTCAGCTCAGCGGAGCGGTGCTACAGTCTCAAGGAGATGAGCTAGAATCGAGTCGTCATGAACCTTTGCCAGCTGCCCATTGATCAGATTGTGCTCGATGAGCGGAATCCGCGCATCGCGCATGTCGTCGAAAACAGTCGGAATGGGACGCCGCAGGAGTGGATACCTATGGCGCTTGGACAGTATGCGCCCGAGGACCAGGAGAGCGGCTCGGCGTCGACATACTCGAGCCTGAAGGCTTCGATCCGGGCACACAAGAAGCTGATTGTACCGATTATTGTAACCCCCCGACCAGATGGAAATTATATCGTCATCGAAGGCAACACCCGTGTTGCTATCTTTAGGGAGCTCGCAGACGAAGGATCCGAAGGGGACTGGTCTACAATCCCGGCTATTGTCCAGACGAATATCGAAGAAAAAGGTGAGCATGCTATCCGCCTACAAGCTCATCTTGTTGGACCGCGTCCTTGGCGCCCCTATGCCAAGGCCAAGTATCTCCATGACCTTTACATTAATCAGAACTTGTCCATCAGTGAGATTCTTGATTTTTGCGGAGGAAATGCCCGCAAGAAGGAGATCGAGCAGTACATCGCTGCATACAAGGATATGACCCAAAACTATGTGCCCCTAGTGCAAGCCGAGGGAGCGCCACCGGATTATTCTAGATTCAGTTCCTTCGTGGAATTGCAGAGCATCAAGCCGGCACTTCAAAGGGCAGGCCACTCTGAAGCGGAATTCGCTAAATGGGTGCACGAGGACCGCATGCATCCTCAGCAACTGGTGCGACAGCTCCCACGGATCCTGGCCCACCCGGAAGCCCGCAAGCAGTTCTTTGCGCATAATGCACGCGAGGCAGTGAAGGTGCTCGACCAGCCGAATCCAAACGCAATGCTGGGCAGTGCCTCGCTCGAGCAACTTGCCACTGCGCTTGCCGTGCGGCTGCGGCAGATTCCCTTTCCTGACGTGACCGCGATGCGGCAGGGCCTCGACAAGCAGCCTGCGCAGGCCTTGTTGAGCTGCTACGATGAGTTGAAGGTGATCGCTGACTATCTTGGGCCACAAGACCGTGGCTGAGGGCGACGTGCACCGTCATCTAGTTCGACTGCTTTCCGCCCACATGACCAACGTCAATCCAATAGTACTTGCCAGCTTCATCGACGGTGGCGCCTTCGACCGCGCTGGCATTCCCCCATTGGTCGATGGCCACCGCCCAGATGTATATGCAGTCGAGCAGATCACTCGGAGGATCGTTATCGGTGAGGCGAAGACCCCTGAAGACATCGACAACGACCACACAAGACGGCAGTTGGCAGTATATTTTCAGCATGTCTCTGAGGAGCCATGCGGCGAGGTATGGATGGCAGTGCCCTTGACGTCGGCTGGAGCCGCTCACCGAGTTTGCAGTGCAGTTCGTCGCCGCATTGGATTATTCCGGATCAGCTTTTTTGTGACTGGCTGGCTACTCGGCCCAAGGCCGGTCGTCGAGACTTGGCGTGGCTGATCATCCCGCCTTCGAACTGCGGTTTGAGCCGCGCCTTGGAGCCAAGCACGCCGCCTTCCCATACCAGGAAGAGGCAGTAGAATTTGTTCGCTCGCGGGATCACTGCGCGATCTTCCACGAGCAAGGACTCGGCAAGACGAAGATCGCCATTGATGCCATCCTGACGTGGCTGCGCGAGGGTAAGATCGACACTGCATTGATCTTCACCAAAAAGAGTTTAGTGGACAATTGGATCAATGAATTTCAGCAGCATACGTATCTCAAACCGAGCATATTGTCCGAGAATTCGGCTCAAAACTATTATGTAATTACAGCGCCTATAAGAATTATTGTGGCACACTACGAGGTCGCGAAGAAAGAGGAGCGACGTCTCACGGCTTGGTTGAAGACGCGCCGCGTCGCGGTCGTGCTGGACGAAGCGGTCAAGATCAAGAACCCAGACGCTGAGCTGACTCAGTCTTTCTTCCGGTTAAGCAAATTGTTCAGCAAGCGCGTGATTATGACCGGTACGCCCTCAGCCAACCGGCCCTTCGACGTTTGGGCTCTGGCCTATTTTTTGGATCAGGGTGCGACGTTGGGAAGCGACTTCCGCGAGTTCAGAAAGGCGATGGACATCCCGAGCGGAGAGACAGTGACAGATGCCGTACTGACTGCTTACAGAAACCGCCTGTCCGAAGTGCAAGAGAAGCTGGCAGGCATCTCGATGCGGGAGACCAAAGACGGCGGCCGCGTCGTACTTCCAGATAAGGAGTTCGTGAAGGTAGAGTGCCGGTGGGAGGTCGCGCAATTTGAGCTCTATCGCCGTGTGCGGGAAGATCTGCGGGCGACACTCGTACGCGATGGCAAGCTTATCGAGGAGAACGAGGAGGCGATCCTCAAGCGGTTACTAAGGCTGGTGCAGATTGCCTCGAACCCGGCCCTCCTCGACGAGTCTTACCGGCAGGAACCAGGCAAGTTCGGTCATCTTTACGACCTCCTGACTGACATCACCCGTGCGGGAGAGAAGGTTATTGTATTCACGCAGTTCAACGAGAATGCGCGGTGGTTGAAACGAAAACTGGAGCCGTTCGGGTGTCTTCTGCTCAACGGAACAATGCCAATGGCGCGCCGCACAGAAGTTGTCCGCTGGTTCATGACCAATCCAGCTGACCAAGTCTTGGTAGCTACGACAGGCGCAGCCAAGGAGGGCCTCACTCTAACTGCTGCCAATCATGTCGTCTTCTTCGATCGCGGTTACAGCCTAGACGAGTATCTCCAAAGTCAGGATCGCATCCACCGTGTCTCGCAAACCCGCAAGTGCTTCGTATATAATTTAATCATTCCGGATTCCATCGACGAATGGATTGATCAGATCATCGAGCAGAAGCGTCTCGCAGCGCAGCTCGTGCAAGGCGACATTGCCCCGGACGCGTACATGATGCGAGCGGACTTGTCTTTCACCGATCTCCTGAGAAGGATATTGGGTCGTGACGATTGAGGCCAGCGCGCCTCTCGGCGGTGATGACAGCGCCCCGCAGTCCGACGTCATCATCCTTCGCGGGCGCGAACTCAGCATCTCGGTGGCATACGTCGATCAGACGTCGCTGCGTTTCTACACGGAAAACCCGCGCATTTACTCGTCGCTCTGGCGGGACAATGGCCACGAGCCGACTCAGCAAGAAATATTTGAAGTGCTCAGTAGGCGCGAGAACGTGCGCGAAGAGCTACTGCCGTCAATCCGTGCGAACGGCGGCCTTATCGAGCCCTTACTTGTCAGGGGCAACGTGGTTCTGGAAGGCAACAGCCGCCTGGCGGCCTATCGCATGCTCGCCCAGACAGACAGTGCAAAGTGGCAGAAGGTTCGCGTACGAAAGCTGCCGGAGACGATCAGTGATGCCGAGGTGTTCTCTCTACTAGGCGAGTATCACATCGTCGGCCGGACCGACTGGGCACCGTTCGAACAGGCCGGCTATCTGTATCGTCGGCATAAGCAGCACGGGATGAGCATTGAAACTCTGCACCATGAGATCAGTAGCGTACCGAAACGCCGCATCAAACACATGATCGCCGTTTACCAGTTCATGATCGATGCGGGAGACAGGCAGTCCAATCGTTGGAGTTACTACGACGAACTTCTAAAGAGCCGACGGATAGCCAAAGCGAAAGAGTTATATCCAGATTTTATCGATGTGATTGTCGAGAAAATCAAATCGGAGGAGATTGAGAGGGCAGTCGACATCCGAGACCGGCTTCCGCTGATCGTCGAGGCGGGCGGCAACACGCTGAAGCGGTTCGTTCAGGGGAAAGCTTCATTCGAGCATTCCGTTGCGGATGCAAAGGACCGTGGTGCCGGTGATTATACGGGCCGGAAGCTGCGCGATTTTCGTAGTTGGCTTGCTGAGGAGCAACTTGGCCGTGAAATTGCAAATACGCCTGATGCCGAAAAGGCGAAGCTCAAGTATGAACTCAAGCAAATCGAACGGCGCATCGGCACGTTGTTGAAGTTGTTCTAATAGGACAACGCTCGCCCATTGAGTGTGCCGCCGCACCTCGAGATGAAGTGGCGGCAGCGGAAGGGGCAGGTGTTCGCGTTAGCTAATTTTCATCAGCATGCGGTCTACAAGAGCCTTCGCTGCGGCCTGATTTGCAGAGCACTCATATACCAGCGCAAAAAGACGCTCGTACATCCGGCGTTTTCCTGCCGGGAGGCCTGCGAGCGGTTCCGCCGTGATCTTTGATCCTTGAACCTTCTCCAGCTTACGGCGGAGATCATCGACAGTAGTCGCAAGCGGAGCCGAGCTACTCAGTTGAAGCGCGTCCATCCCGGCGATCTTTGCCATCTTCGCAAGGCTCTCGCGGATGGATTGGGCAACCTTTTCCCGCTCTTTCACGCCGAGACTGCCCTGCTTCAAAATGCCAAGTTCTGCCTGTGCGCCCTCTTGCATCAGTTCGAACTCGCGTAGCCACTTGCGGCGCACCGAACTCGTCCGGCAACGCCGCGCGACATCACGCGCAACTGGCGCGAGGTGATTGGTGACGTTCGTATAGTGGACATTGGCAAGGAAATGATCGCGCCGCCCGTTCGGTACGATGCGAGGATCGAGGATGTGCACTTCGCCTACGGCCCAGGCATTGAAGCGGGTCTCGGGAAACAACTCCTCAAGGAGATTGCTCTCCCCCACCTGCACGTTGCCTGCCCTCAGGCGCAGGCCCTTGATGCCTGCGCTTTGCGGTAACGCTCCGACGTACCCGTGGTGCAGCAGCCAGCCGACCGCCGCTACGCCGCCGTCCGCCGACTGGATCTCGAAGAACTCAACGAAGGTGAAGGCGTCATGCGTTCCCTCGCTTATCTCGAAGCGGTCGCGATGCGGACGAAAAACGGGCCGCTCCATGCCGCTCACCCTGACCTCCACGGAGCCGAGGTTTACGCGCGAGGCGAGCGAAGCCGTGATATCGGCGCCGAAGGTGAACTCAGGATCAAACGGGACAGGAGCGACCTGTGCCAGGTACTCCGCGATCACCGGACCGCTTAGCAGCCGGTCATTGCGGTGACGGACTACGCCACGAAGTTCAACCTCGAAGAAGCGTGCAGGCGCCTGATCATCTGGCTTCACGCGGCGCAAGGTCACCGCGTGGCGGATGATGTCTGCAAGGCCACCGTCGAAATCATGGGCGCGGAGTGCCGCCTGAAGGCGTCTACAGTCCCAGCGGAGTTCAGACACCTGATCCTCTCCCTCCGCGCGCGAGCGGAAGATCAGCTCCTGACAATACCCTAGCCCTGCGAGCCGGCCGACGCCGCGAAAGCCTCGCGCCTGGGTGCCCCGCTTCTGGCTGCCACCGAGCGCGGCCAGCTGCTTCGCAAAACGATCCCAGGGGACCCCGGTCCCGTTGTCCCGGATGCGAACGCTTCGCGCAGCTGCATCTGGCTCGATCGAGACAGAACCAGCCTCCCCCTCCGCCAACAAGCCGGCTCGTCGCGCGTCGTCGATTGCGTCGGCCGCGTTCTGAACGTACTCGCGATAGATCGTCATGGGGTCGACGTACATCGAGGTGCTGAGCAGCTCGAGCACGTCCTTGCCGAGAACGATGTCATCACCAAGCGGCGCCCAATCTATCGCCGCCGAAGTGCTCTGTCGCGCTAACGTCGCACGGGCCGCGGAAGGATTTGCTACGCTCATGCTGCGGCTCTCCGCGAGCGCGCGATGGGCACCCTCGCATCTACCACCGGCACCTCGGTCTCCTCATACTCAAGGCCGGCATCCTCGACACGCTCATCATCAGGCAGAGTCGCATCGGCGGCCTGCTCTCCTTCGGTCAAGGCGCGCTGACGCTTCCAAATCTCAGCGAGTAGGTCCTTGGGCTTCGGAACATAGAACGGAAGGATCTTGAGCAGGCGCGTGTTTACCGTTCGGCTATTCAGCCTCCCAAAGTCCCGCGGGTCAGAGGACGAGAGGAGATCAACCAGCTCGGCGCGATCGCTCTCTTCGAGGCTGCGTGTAGCCGACCGATACTCATCCAGCTCAGCACGACCGCCAAACCGTTCGTACCAATCACGGTTGAAGATGTAGTCATGCGGCATCATCAGAATTCTGTGGTAGTCGTCGACCGTATTTCCGAACGCGCGCTTGAAAAAGGCCGGCTCGCCGCTCACCACGCCGTGCGTTGCCTGAAGGATGATCTGCATCGAACGCAGCTGGTAGCGGCGCCATTTCTCCCCGACGTGGCCCCTGTCCGGGCGGTCGGTCGGCTGGTAGCGCATTGGGAAAGACCAGATACGTACCCCGAGCTCTTCGTTGAGCGTGACGTTCAAGCGCATGCGCTCGAACAGGTCAGTGGGCGAGTCGTGAAAGTTATAGAGCATGTAGTTCGAGAGCTCGGTCAGGCCGAACTCGTGCGCAAAGCGGACCGCCTTCTCGTAGGGGCCCTTGAGGCCAAGGTGATCGAAGGCGATCCGAAGAGGCCGGAGGGAGATCGTCGAAAGCTCGCGAAGGTAGAACTTGTCCTTGCAGAGGATGCGGGCGTCGACCCCCTGGTTGAAGTCCACTCGACGCAGCGATGCGACGCGTTCATCAGGTCGCCGCAGCTTGGCGCCGGGCGTGAATCCAAGATCCCGGATCTCCGCGATGATGTCCTTGAAGCGGGCCGACGCGACGACGTTGTTATCCATCAGAATGAGGTCCTTCTTCGGACCATAGAGTTCATCGACCGCACGGACGAAACCCGACAAGGACTCCGTGTCGCGCTGCCCCCCTTCCAGCTTCGGCACGCCGCAGAATGTGCATTTGCGGATGCAGCCGCGGGACGTGTAGGTGAAGTATGCGTCGCGCACCGGATACCGATAATCGATCTGATGCAGGATGTCGTAGTCTGGAACTAGATCCTCGATGGGCGTTCCCGTTTGGTCGTCGGCGTAAAGCTCCTCAGCGAACTCATCGAGCTGCAGCGACACTGCCGGCGCCTTGTCCAGCAGGCCTCGAATGAAGCGGATTCCGTGCCAGCGCGGCTCGACCAGGAAGCGTTCCTGCATGAGGGAGGCTGCGATGCCGCCGACAAAGATACGGTCGGCGTTACCATTGGCGACCTTGAGAGCGAAGTCGATCGTCTGCGCGATTTTGGCGTACTCGAACGAGAAGAGTGTGGTGATGTAGATTCGATCCCACGCCCGCCCCATAACTGACGGATCCTCGCCTTTTATAAAGTGAACGCGATCACGTTTCCCGCGAGGGCCATGATACTGTGCAATTTTCATGAGGCCGAGCGGTGGATACTTGTTCTTGTATCCAGGTTCGATCAGAAGAATATTCTTATCAGCCACGAGCGACCACCTTAATCCGAGATTTCCGCCGAGCCGCCCGCAGTAGTGCCACGGCCGCCTTAACGCCGCCCTCTCCGCCCAGACCCTTCAATGGCCCGTCCGTTCTCCAGTCGAAGTCGCTGGCAAAGTCCATGAGGGCGGCTGCAAAGTACCGTCTGTCTGCTACGACTCCCGGTGGAGCCTCAGCATGAAGGTCTGCCGCCAACTCCATAAGGGCATAGACGCCAACCCCCTTGGAGATGAGATGCTTCCGAGGATGTGCCCATGGTTCTGGCATCGCGACAGTAACTGCGAACCAGAAATCTAAAACGACGCGTGCGGCGAGGTCTATTCCACCGGTCCGCGCGATGCGCGTTTTGGTCAGAAAATTTTTGATCGCCTTCTGCAGAGTGCGCAGAGAAGCACGACGCGTCATTCCAGATGTGCTTGCCCCACCAAGGTCAAGCTGCTGATACCAGGGAGAACTCGGTTCGTTCTTGAGGAATAGCGCGATGTAGAGTTCAGGGCGCTCATTGCCGAGGTCGGCTGATAGCTGAGCGTCATGAAAATCTAGAAGGCTCGTGCTTAGGCCACGCGCTTTTCCGTTGATGACGCTGAAGACTTCCATCTCTTCGCGTTCAGACAGACCAACGAAACACATAAACGGCAGCTCGATGTCCAAATCTCCGAGGTGCCCCAGCCGGTGCTGACAATCGACTTGAGCCATGAGCTTTCCGGCGCCCATCGTGAGTTCCAGCGTCGCCATGCCAGCGCCAGAGGGAACAATTCGCCACGCCTCGTCAGGTCTCGGACGCAGATTGAAAGTCAGAGGTATGGTTGAGCTATCCGCGCGCTGAATGTAGCGACGAAAATCCAGGCTGTGCTGCGCATTGAATCGCCGCTGGTAACCCCGGCCTGTGTCCTCGTCGAGCACGTCGGCGAAGCTGAGACTGTAGAGGTGCTTGGCCGCGGCGAAGCCCATGAGCACCTGCCGATCGGCAGATTTTCCTAAACTACATTGAATCAACAGCTTCGCCATAGCACCTCCCCCTTCAGCGCCCACCATAACTGCATTGTGCCGATGCAGAAACGCGATTCGCCAACTGCGTTTATGTGATTCTGCTCCCTGTGGCGATCGCAAAATCGAGGTGGCCGCCGGAGGCGGGCATGGGACTATGCCTGCGCACCGGCGCATCCAGCGAACTGGAGCCGCCTCCCAGCCTATGCGTCTGTTATTGTTATAAATTCTTTCCCCAGCCGCAGCGGATGCGCGACTTGTCCATCGTCCAGCATTTGGATGGATCATGTCGGCCGCCCGCCATGTGCGGTGAACCGACAGACTTGGTCGTGCCAGGATGGGGGGACGGACTGAAGCAGCTCTGAGAGCGCGCAATCCGCATGCTGATGCGCGTCTAGGATGGCCTGAAGAATGTCGGGCGCCAGGAGGGTGAGCCGGAGCAGGCTGCCGAGGTAGCCCCGCTCGAGGCGCTCGGCGGCGGCCATCTCGGTTATGGAGGCATACCGCCCCTGATCGAGCATGCGCTGGTATCGGAAGGCCCGTGCAAGCGCTTTCACCAGCGTCGGGTCGGCCCGCGTCGTGACCGGCGCCACGCCGTCGGTCATCGGCGTCACGACGGTCTTCCGCCCCGGCCGGTGCCGGATGGCTAGCGGCACCCGGACCGTGATGCTGGTCGCGCTCGTCATGCCGCCGCCCTAAGGGCGCCCGGCGCGGTGGCGGTAAGGTCGCGGACGAGGCTGCCAAGCCCATCTAGCCGCAGCCGGATGTCCGCGCCGGCCGGGCCGACCACCACCCGCTCCACCAACGACCGCACAATCCGCGCCTGCTCCGCCGGGAACAGGTGCTCCCAAAGCGGGTCGAGCCGATGGAGAGCGTCCTGGGTCTCGCCCTCGGTCAGGTCCGGTGCCTCCCGGCGCGCCGCCCGCCAGGTGCCGACCACGACCTCCGGCTGCCGCAGCACCGCCCGCACCTGATCCACCACG
>BBPE01000849.1_pt1 | contig 10201 bp, 15 predicted proteins | sample 1344301 | NCBI WGS metagenome assembly BBPE01 (sample SAMD00019089, study PRJDB2971) | groundwater metagenome | isolation source: The Cedars highly-alkaline
TAACCAATTCGCTCTAGGATGTCTAGGGTGAAGATTATAACAGGAGATGGTATGATAACAGAGATTGGTATAACAGCAGGAGAGATATGGCATTATCTTGATCAGCATGGAAGGGCAAAACTTTCTGCTCTTATAAAAGGGATAGAAAGACAAAAAGAATTAGTTTTAATGAGCGTCGGATGGCTTGCAAGAGAAGGGCATGTTATAGTGGAAGGGACACTGGAGTGTGATTTTGAAATTTATTTAAGACAACAATGAAGATAGGAATTGTTTTAACCACTGTTTCAAACTTAAAAGACGCTAAAAGGCTTGCCTATATCTGTTTGCGGTCAAAAAATACTGCCTGTGTGTCAATCATTCCACAGGCAAGGTCTATATACAGGTGGAAAAAGAAGATAGAGGAGCAGAAGGAGTTGGTTTTAATATTTAAAACAACCTTGGCCAATCTCAATTCTCTGCAAGAGGTCATAAAGTTTTCTCATCCTTACGAACTGCCGGAGATTATTGCTGTCAGGGTCTGTGCTTCATCAGAATATGCCAGGTGGGTTTCTTCGTTTCGGAATGTATGAAAATTGTATTTTTCGGTTCTTCCTGTTTTGCTGTTGAAGTATTAAAAATACTTTCACAATCAAAATTTAAGCCGATTGTCGTTATAACACCTCTTGCAAAAACAAGGGGAAGAAATTTAAAAGTACTGCCTGCTCCGGTAGAAGAATTTGCAAAAGACTCTGGCTTAAATTGCTTGCCAGTGTCTGATGTCAACTCAAAAGAATCGTTAAAAAAAATTTTAAGTTTAGGACCAGATATCTGTATATCTGTTGCTTTTGGTCAGATATTTAAACAACCTGTATTAGAGATACCCAAAAATGTTTTTTTAAATGTGCATGCTTCTATGCTTCCTGTTTTAAGAGGGCCTGCACCTGTCCAGCATTCCATACTTAATGGTGATACTGCCACAGGCATAACAATACAAAAGGTTTGCTTAAAGGTTGATGCAGGAGATATATTGCTTCAAAAATCTATACCTATCGGGCAGGATGAAGATGCTCTGTTGTTAGCACACAGACTTTCCAGGATTGCAGGCGAATATCTGATACAGGCACTTGATATAATATCATTGGGCAGGGCAGTATATGCCCAGCAGGACGATTCAAAAGCAACATATGCTCCGAAGATAAGGAAGATAGATGGACTGATAGACTGGAATAAAAAAGCGGTGGATATATATAACAAGGTCCGAGCACTTGTTTTGTATCCTTGTGCCTGGACGATTTTTCGTGGGAAGATATTAAAAATATGGAAGGCAGATGTTTATAATCAAAAAACAGATGAGTTTTGTCCCGGGACAATAGTGGGGTTCAATAGAGAAGGTTTTATTGTTAGATGTGCAGATGAAAGCATCCGTATGAAGGAAGTTCAATTAGAATCAAAAAATAAAATTTCTGCAAATGAATTTATTAACGGAGCAAGACTCAGAGTAGGAGAAAAGTTTTCGGCCTCCCGCCTTTAGCCTCGTATCTGTCCCTAGCGCCAGAGCACCAGAGCACCAGAGCACCAGAGCACCAGAGGGCGCCCGAAGATACAAATTACAAATAGATAAATGTCAAATGACAACCTACGGTCCATACATGGCAGATATATTCTATCTTGCAGATAAGGTTCAACTGCAAAAACGGGTAGACGAATATTTAAGGAAGGCAAAAGAGGTTGAAAATGAAGGAAAAATTTTTGGTATCCTATCTGCGCATGCCGGGTATGAGTTTTGCGGGGATATTATGGGTGCTTCATATAAGGCTGTTGTGGGTAAAGATTTTGATACTGTGATTATACTTGCTGTTCCGCATCGTTTTCCTGTAAGGGGTGCTTCCTGTGTAAAAGAGGGGGTGTTTAAGATTCCCTTAGGGGATATAGAAATAGACTCACAAATAACAGAGGAGATTATAAAAAACAGCAAAGGCATACTTAAAATTATTCCTGCATCTTTCAAAGAAGAACATTCTGTTGAGGTTCAGCTCCCATTTATAAAAACAGTTTTGCCAAGGACAAAGATTGTTCCTGTTCTTGTAGGTTCTATGGATGAGGAAACCTGCAATATATTTGGACAGGGCATTTCTTTAACAGTTAAAAATAAAAATTGTCTTATTGTTGTAAGTTCTGATATGTATCACGGCAACAACTATAAAGAATGTGAAAAAACAGACAAGAACACACTTTCTATTCTCGAAAAAGTTGAGCCTGAAAGATTTTACAACAGCATGCTCACAGAAGAAACCCATATGTGTGGCGGTTTTGGAATGTCCTGTCTTCTTTATGCCGCAAAACATTTCGGAAATATTATTGCAAGGGTTTTAGATTATACAAATTCAAGTAAAGCAAGGGAAATGCAAAGAATTGGAGAATATTGTGTGGGTTATGGCTCAGTTATTTTTTTGAAAAGTCTCTAAAAGACCAGAACCTTGTTTCCTTAAGTGAACAGCAAAAAGAAAAACTTTTAAAGATTGCAAGAGAAGGTATTGAAATCTGTCTAAAAACTGGAAAAATTAAAAATATGAAAGAGAAAGACCCGAAACTTTTAAGAACACTCTGCGGTGCCTTTGTTACGCTTCGTTTAAATAAAGAGTTAAGAGGGTGTGTGGGAAATATCATTACATCAAAGCCGCTTTATCAAACTGTTCAAGAAATGGCAGTAGAGTCTGCAACAGGTGACCCAAGATTCAGAGTTTTAAGTCTTAAAGAACTTTCACAGGACGAATTTGCGAGAAAGGCGGATGTTCCCTATACTATCCTTACTAAAATTGAAACCGGCGTAATTAAAAAACCATCGGTGTTTGTTATGACTAAAATAGCCAAGGCATTAGACGTTAATATTGAGGACTTAATCAAATAATTATGAAAATAAAGTCAAGAAATCGAGCACCAAGGAATAGAACAATAACGCTAGATGATAGTGAAATTGCTCGTCTGAAAAAGAAACTCATTAAAATAGAAAAACCTGTTTCTGTTTCGGATATTGAGAATAAAACTATCAACCAGGATACTTTTCAAGTTTTAGATTTTTTGCCAAATAATTTTGTTGATTTAGTTTTTGTAGATCCGCCTTATAACCTAAACAAAACTTTTAACCTAACTACCTTCAGGGCAATGGAGTCCGAAAAGTACGAAGAGTGGTTGGATTCTTGGGTTAAGAAAATAATCCGATTATTAAAACCAAGTGTTTCTATATATATTTGTGGTGATTGGAAATCATCGGGTGTAATTTTTAATGTAGTTAAAAAATATTTTCAAATTCAAAACAGAATAACTTTTGAAAGAGAAAAAGGGCGGGGTGCAAAATCAAATTGGAAAAATTGCTCGGAAGATATTTGGTTCTGCACGCTTTCGAAGAAGTATTGTTTTAATGTTGATGTGGTAAAAATGAAAAGAAAGGTTCTTGCCCCATACAAAGATGAAAGCGGGAGTCCAAAAGACTGGGAAAAGACAGAAAACGGAAATTATCGCATAACACACCCTTCCAATATTTGGACAGACATTACAATTCCTTTTTGGTCTATGCCGGAAAAAACTGACCACCCAACGCAAAAACCGGAAAAGTTGGTAGCAAAGATTATTTTAGCCAGTTCAAGACCAAATGATATAGTTTTTGACCCGTTTCTTGGTTCGGGCACGACATCTGTTGTGGCGAAAAAATTAGGCCGTAAATATGTTGGTATCGATATAGATGAATTATATTGTTGTTTAGCAGAAAAACGGCTTGAGATGGCTGATAATGATAAAACAATACAAGGATATTCTGGCGGGGTTTTTTGGGAAAGAAATACTCTTAATGAGCAAAATAATGGCAAAACAAAAAAACGAAATAATGAAAGAGATTTATTTAATAGTAAATTACTATTATGAATAAATTGATAATTAACTTTCTAAACTTCATAGAGTCTAAAAACGGGGTAGGAAATAAATCTACTCTAATTAAAGAAGTACAAAAAAAGTTTAATTTAACTAAAGATAGGTCTGTTTATTATTGCGAAGCTTTTGCTGTACGATTTAGTTCTTCCAAATCCACCAATTTTTCAAACACAGTTATTTCATTATCAAATTTACAAAAATACGATGATTTGCCTTTTATAGTTTGTCTTGTAATGCCAAAGAAAAATATTTTGTATTTAGCTAACACAACCTTTTTACAGAAAATCAGCCATAGTTCACAGGAATTGCGTGTTGATAATATTAGAGGTAGTTTGAATGGGTCTGATATTGTTAAAGAATTTAATGGTATAAATAATTCACCTGAAAATTTTGAAAAGTTATTCAATATTCATGCAGAAATCGGATTTGAGGGCAACCTTGTTAGATTAGTAGAGGCAACAAATAATATTAGTCCTTCGGGAAAAAAGTTTGAAATTTCTCCCCAACAAAAATCAATTATTTTGAACTCGATAGAACGGGCAATAAAATTTATCGATTCAAATGAATATTTACAATTAAAGAAAGAACTTGATGAAAAAGTTCGGAAATACAAAAATGAAATTTTGATAGCCGGTTTTATTGAAAATGTAAATATTCGAGGCAGAATAATTGAATACCTGATTGCTGGTGAAGATGATAATTTGAGGAAAAAGTTAATTGAGGCCCTACGTAAAAATAGCCGAAAAATCCCTAGTTTCAGAACTAAAAATACTCTGGGCGATTATACAAGAATTTTTAAGAATTATAATACCGCAACAGATGTTAAAACTAAAATAATGATATTGAGCTCAAATCCCAAGGGTTATAATATTGATAAATTACTTGAATTTTTATCGAACAATCAGGCCGTGTTTATGTTTTATTTTATAGGGCTTGAGCCAAACAAAATAGTGAATCAAATTCTTGTATCAATGTTCCAGACCGATTTATTAAAATCAACTATTCTTTTAAAACATTGGGCGGGTAGACATTCAAGGGGCGTAACTCAATTTGAAGGGAATACAATTCATCGACTTATTATTTCACCAAATAACAAGATTGATGAAAAGGAAAGTAAAAAATTTTTAGAAACACTGATATAATTATAAAGGCGAAAATTATTGTATTAAACAATTTTATAAAATGAGCGATTATAAAATTATAAAAATTCACATTGGCAATATTAACCCCGACAATACAACAATCGAGCGGTTATCATTTTTATATCCGAAAGAAGATATTTCTTTTGAACTAACTAATAATGAATTAGTTATAAATTTACGGCAGTTAGATTTTCTCGATTTCAGGAATAATATTCAAACGCTGGCAAAAAATTCTCATGGCGAAACCTCCCGATTGTTAGACGCGATATTTAATAACATTGAGAAAATAAAAAGTTATGGGTTACGAAAGAACGTTAAACAAAATGGAGGTAATTATGAAAACAAAACTCGTTTGTAAAAAATGTGAGAGCAATAATTTTTATGTTAGTTTATCAGAACGTATGAATACCATTTTTGAATTAAAAGATGGAACCATAACAAAAAGGGACACGGCTTATCCCGACGATGGTGAAATAAATTATGTCAAGTGTTCTAAATGTGATACTGACATGGAAGACTTTGAAGAAGACAAAATAATCTTATTAACATTAAATCTGTGAGGTGATAGAAATGACAGATGATTTTCATAAAATAAAAAAAGTTATGACATTCAAAGAACTACAATTAGAGATTGAAAACCCATTATCGACTAATGAATTAAATTCTTTGAATGAACTTAACTCCAAACTTTCAAATAAAGGTCTATCTATAAAGATTAATAACAAATCAGTCAAAATTTTGTTAAGGGAAGTTGATATAACACAATTAAAGTCTTTAAGTGATTATATTTCAAGGAAATATAATCTCAATAAAAATAATAATCCTGTAAAACAAATCATTAGTAAAATTGAAAGTATTAAAAGTTATGGGTTAAGATCCGGAAAAAGAAAATATGTGGATTACAATAAAGAAATAAAAGTAAAAAATAGAAAATTGAAAGAGGTAAAAAGAGGTAAACATTATTATACTCGGAACAACTTTTTTGTTAAAGAAAATACCGATTGCCCAAGCGAATATATAAACCAGATTATTTGTGGTGATAGTGAAGAAGTTTTAAAAAAACTGCCTGATAATTGTATTGATTTAATTTTTACTTCTCCACCATATAACTTTGGTTTAGATTATTCAAAAAAAGATGATGATTATCAATGGGAGAATTATTTTGATAAATTATTCGGCATTTTCAGAGAATGTATAAGAGTTTTAAAATACGGTGGCAGAATTATAGTCAACACACAACCTTTATATTCTGACTATATACCGTGTCACCATATTATCAGTAATTTTTTCATGCAAAATAAGTTGATATGGAAGGGTGAAATAGTATGGGAAAAAAATAATTATAATTGTAAATATACGGCCTGGGGTAGTTGGAAAAGCCCTAGCAATCCTTATTTGAAGAATTCGTGGGAGTATTTGGAAATATTTTGCAAAGGAGATCTGAAGAAACAAGGAAGAGTAGAGGATATTGACATTAACGAAGAGGAATTTAAAAAATGGGTTTTCTCACGATGGTCAATAGCACCTGAAAGAAGAATGAAAGAATTTGGACATCCTGCAATGTTTCCTGAACAATTGGTTGTAAGAGTTTTAAAGTTATTTAGTTTTAAAGGAGACATAATTTTAGATCCTTTTAATGGAGCAGGCACGACGACTAAAGTTGCAAGAGAGCTTAATAGAAAATATTTAGGGATAGATGTTTCTGAAGAATATTGTAAAATTGCTAATCAAAGAATAGAATCTACACTTTTTTGAAAAAATGAACAAAACAAATACATCAAAACAAATAAAAGAAATTTTAAAAGCATATAATTTGCTTGTTAAGGGTATTGAAGCAAAAGCTAATGAAGATGAATATAGGACATATGGAGGAATCATTAGATCCAGTAAAGGTCTAATGGTTGAAAATATTGGAGAACATTTGGTCAGAATTGCTTGGCAGGGATTAGGGGGAAAATCAGATCGATTATCATTAGAAAAGCAAACTGTAAGAATTCCCTTAAACCAACAGTATTTGGCACGGATTAGGAGTCGTGAAGTGGTAGAGTATATTAAACAAAACATTCAAGATTACTATTATACGCTTAAAACAGATATTCATACATACATTAATAATGAGTTTGTAATTGCTATTGAATGTAAATCTTTCACTGAAAATGCGATGGTGAAAAGGATTTTAGTTGATTTCACTTTGTTCAAGCAAGTGTTTCCAAATCTAAAATTTGTTTTGCTTCAATTAGAAAGTCAACTTACAGGAGACTATTCACAACCAAGCAAAAAAATTACTTATGGAAGCCCATCAACTCATACATTACTTTCATATTTTGATATTGATATAAACATAATAACCTTGTTGGAAGGTGAAAGAAAAGTTGATGAACCAATTCATAAACCGAAATTTTATAAAGAACTAAAGAAAAAGAATTTAGTAAGAGCAATAGATATTTTTAAAGAACTTTTGAAAGATAAATTGTAGGAGTAGGTTTATTTTAGTTTTTGTTTACTTGCGTTTTGGATTTGATTACGATTTGGCATGTTTGTGCTTTATCACCTAATGTTTAATTGAAGTGACAAGAGAATTTCAAAAAATGAAAAAGGTTTGGGAAGCATACATTGATGGTTTCTTTGCATTCAGACCAGGAAAAAGAACTAACCCGGGAAAAATAATAATAGATAAAGTAAATCAGTTTGAAAAATTTGTAAGCGATTATGTACAGAAATTATAAATTGAAACGGCATGGAAAGAGTTAGGAAAAAGTCCTGCAAAATTATCTCTTGAAAAAGAAACTGTTAAAATTCCGATTAAAGAAGAATATCTTGAAAGAGTTAAAAGTCCCGAGGTTAAAAAATTTATAAAAACCCATATTAAAGATTTTTACTATCCCTTGTGGACAGATGTCCATGTACATATTAATGCATATCTGTCCAAAATAGATATTAGATAACCCTCGGATTCGGGTATTATAGAATAGCGTAAACCATAGAAACCTGAACTGGAAGTTATCATGAATAAGTTTAACAATATTTTTGGTCAGATTCTACAGATATTTTCTAAGAAGGAGTTTTATGAGGCTGTAATTAAGCAAATGTCAGGCGTTGGCGAAGGGCAAAAAGAAGTTTCGCTTCAGGAACAAACTCTTCAGCCTTGATGCCACATTCATAGAGCTTTGTGCGAGTCTTTTTGACTGGGCAAGGCAAAGGCGGATATCCTGATTTACGGACATACCCATATTCCGTACAGAAGAGACTTGGGCGGCAAGGTATTCATTAATGCCGGCAGCGTCGGAAAGCCGAAGGATGGGGATACACGGGCATGCCTGACCCTCGTCGAATGTCTGCTCGAAGACGTAAAAACAGGGTTCATAAGTGTGCCTTACGACGTTGAAAAAGTCGCCTCGGCGATTACAGGATCCGCTTGCCTGCTTTTTTTTGCGGAAAAACTTCGTGAAGGGAAATGACAACCGAAATGGTTTAATGCGAGAAAAAATAAACGGAAGAAATGAAAAAATACACTGCCGAATTTATTGGGACATTCTGCCTTGTCTTTACAGGCACAGGCGCCATTGTAGTTAATGATGCCGCCAATGGAGCAATCAGCCACACAGGCATCGCGCTAACCTTTGGACTGGTTGTGACGGCAATGATTTATGCTATAGGCGATATTTCGGGCGCACACATAAACCCGGCAGTTACCATTGGATTCTGGACATCAGGCAGACTGTCAAAACATGATGTTTTGCCTTATATTTTAAGCCAGTGTTCAGGGGCATTGGCGGCAAGCATAGCGCTCAGGTTATTGTTTCCGGGACATCAAACTCTCGGCGCAACCGTGCCTTCAGGGGCAGCGGTTCAATCCTTCTTTATGGAGGTTATCCTTGCTTTCATCCTCATGTTTGTAATACTCAATGTTTCCGCAGATGCAAGGGAAACAGGAATCATGGCAGGAATTGCTGTCGGCGCAACCGTGGCGCTGCTTGCGCTGTTCGCCGGTCCTGTCAGCGGAGCTTCTATGAATCCAGCCCGCTCCATTGCGCCGGCAATTGTATCGGGAAATTTCGATGCCGTATGGATTTATTTAACCGCCCCTGTTTTAGGCGCATATACGGCTGTTTTAGCCTGCAAATTTTTGAAGGATAAATGGAGGACTGTATGAAACGAAAAGTTTTATTCGTGTGCGTGCACAATAGCGCAAGGAGCCAGATGGCAGAGGCATTTTTAAACAATATGGGAGGAGACATGTTTGAGACTGAAAGCGCAGGCATTGAGCCGGGCACATTAAACCCCCTTGCTGTTGAAGCGATGAGGGATATCGGGATAGATATATCGCCGAACGAGACAAAGCGCGTGTTCGATTTTTTTAAAGAAGGACGGCTGTTTAATTATGTGATAACGGTCTGCGATGAGGCTTCGGCAGAAAGATGTCCCGTATTCCAAGGAGCCTCAAAAATGCTTCACTGGAGCTTTGAAGATCCATCTTCATTTACAGGCGAGCATGAAGAAAGGCTGGCAAAGACGAGAGAGGTCAGGGATAAAATTAAAATAAAAATAGAGGAATGGCTCCAGGAGAACAAATGATTTATAAAAAGCAAAAAAGAAAGCCCATTTTCATGGGCTTTTAAAATGGGGGGTTGGGAAGAATACAGGTTATATCAAGATGGTCAGAAATGACAGCGGTGTTTCTTTTAATGCCATTCCTGTAAATGCGCCGAAGATGGATTATGCGGTCTATTGAAATATTTAAGATTTGAGGAGAGAATACGTGGTAGCCATCATATATTTACAAAAGATGTTATTGAGGAGATACTCAATTTACAACCCAAAGGCAGTAAATCAAAACCTTATCAGGTTAAACAGGTTCGTAATGTGATACTAAAATATAAACTAGGAGAAAAGGAAAATGTGTAAGTATGAAGTAATTATTTACTGGAGCGCAGAGGATAAGGCTTTTATTGCTGAGGTGCCAGAGTTACCAGGCTGTGCAGCAGATGGTGCTACATATCAGGAAGCACTTGCTAATGTTGAAGTAATTATTAAAGAGTGGATTGCAACCGCAAAAGAGTTAGGACGCCCTATCCCCCAGCCTAAAGGCCGATTGGTGTTTGCATAAAAAAATTTAAGATGGCTATGGAATGTAAAGCATATACAGAAAACGCTAT
>BBPE01001143.1_pt1 | contig 10164 bp, 9 predicted proteins | sample 1344301 | NCBI WGS metagenome assembly BBPE01 (sample SAMD00019089, study PRJDB2971) | groundwater metagenome | isolation source: The Cedars highly-alkaline
TGGCTTCCCGGAGAGCCACGCGGCGAGCTTCGCGCAGCTCGTCTACATCTCGGCGTATCTCAAGTGCCACCACCCGGCGGAGTTCTGCGCCGCACTCCTCAACAGCCAGCCCATGGGCTTCTACGCGCCGGCGCAGCTCGTGCGCGACGCGCGCGAGCACGGGGTGGAGGTGCGGCCGGCGGACGTGGAAGCGAGCGACTGGGACTGCACCATCGAAGGAGGCGCGCTGCGCCTCGGCCTGCGCCTCGTCAGCGGCCTCGCGCGCGAGGCCGGCGAGCGGATCGCCGCGACGCGGCCGCACCTTTCGCTCGACGACCTGGTGCGCCGCGCCGGGCTGAACCGCGGCGACGTCGCCCGCCTCGCCCGCGCCGACGCGCTGCGCGGCCTCGGGTTGGATCGCCGCCGGGCGCTGTGGGAGGCGGAGGCGGCGGAGCGCGCGCTGCCACTCGAGGCGCCGGTCGCCGAGGCGCAGCCCCTCCTGCCCGCTCTCGGCGCCGGCGAGCGCGTGGTGCTCGACTACCTCGGCACGGGGCTGACGCTGGGCGCGCACCCGCTGGCGCTGCTGCGGCCCGGCCTGGCCCGGATCAGCAGCGTCACCACCGCCGACCTCCCCGCGCTGCGCCACGGGCGCTGGCTGCGCCTCGCCGGGCTGGTGCTGGTGCGCCAGCGGCCGGGCAGCGCCAAGGGCGTGGTGTTCTTCACCGTGGAGGACGAGTTCGGCACGGCCAACCTCGTCCTCTTCCCCGACGTCGCGGAGCGGTTCCGCGCCGCCGTGGCCGCCGCGCGCCTCGTCGTCGCCGAGGGGCGGCTCGAGCGCACCGAGGCGCACGTGCCCATCCTGCACCTGCGCGTGCGGCGGCTCGAGGACCACTCGGAGCTGCTGCGCGGGCTGCGCGAGGTCGGCGCGGCGCCCGCCGACGCCTTCCGCCACGCCTTGGCACGGGCCGACGAGGTGGAGCGGCCGAACCTCCGCGGCGACGCCCGAGCGCCCAAACCCGCGACCGAATCGCGCGGGTCGGCGTTGCGGCAGCGGAGCCGCGATTTCCACTGAACGGTTGTTGCGAACCATTCGCATTCGCAATACCATCCCGGCCGGACGAGAAGGAATCGACCCCATGGCCACCCGCACCCCGCCCTGGCCCCAGGCCGACAGCGACGTGGACGAGCTGCCCGAGCCGGAGCGCCTGCTGCTCGACGCGGCCCGCGGCTGGGCGGCGGGCGGGCCGGCGGCGGCGCGGGTCGTGCTGGCGGCGGGGAGCGCGCAGCACCTCTACCCCGCGCTCGACGCGGCGCTGCGGCCGCTGTCCGGCCTGCGCCTGGGCTGCCCGCTCTGCCCGCGCCTCACGGCGGAGGAGAGCGCCTGGCTCGCCGCCGTCGCGGTGGCGCAGGGGCCGAACCGGGGCGTGGCGCTCGCCCTGCTGCAATCGCTCGCGCCGCCGATCCCGGCCTACCAGGCGATGCCCGCGATGGTGGGCCTCGCCTGCGGCCTGGGGCGGATCGGACTCAAGCTGGCGCCGTCGCCGGCGCGTTGACCGCGTCGCGGGGCGCGCGCCCCGCGTACCAGTCCAGGATGTTGTCGGCCGCGCGTTCGGCGATGGCGCGCCGCACCTCGCGCACCGCCGAGCCGAGGTGCGGCGTCCAGAGCGTGCGCGGGTGCTCGCGAAGCGCGGTGGCGATCCCGCGCGGTCGGCCGGGCAACGCCCAGTCCTCGAACTCGAAGACGTCCGCCGCGAAGCCGCCGAGCCGACCCGAGTCGAGGGCCCCGAGCACGGCCCGCTCGTCCACCACCGAGCCGCGGCCGACATTGACCAGCAGAGCGCCGGCCTTGAGGCGCGCGAGGCGCTCCGCGCCGAGCAGGTGCCGCGTCGTGGGCGCGAGCGGCGCGCAGCAGACGACGAGGTCGCTGCGCGCCAGCAGCTCGTCGAGCGGGGCCGAATCGCCCGATACCGGGTCGTGGTGGCGCACCGCCGCGCAGCCGAAACCCGCGAGCCGGGCCTCCACCGCGCGGCCCACGGCGCCGCGGCCGACGATGCCGACCTCCGCCCCGGCCAGGCCCTGCCCGTAGAGAACCGGCCGCCAGCCCGAAAAGCGCCCCGCGCGCACCAGCGCGTCGCCGGCGCGGATGTTTCGGCCGAGCGCGATGGCCAGCCCGACCGCCAGCTCCGCCGTCGGCTCGGTGAGCAGGTCGGGCACGATGGACACCCACACGCCGCGGCGCGCGCAGGCCGCGACGTCGAAATTGTCGAAGCCCTTGAGCGCGCTGGCCACGATCCGCAGCGCCGGTGCGCCACGCAGGAACGCCTCGTCCACCGCGTCGGGCATGAAGGCCATCATCGCCGTCGCGCGCGCGGCGCGGCGCGCGAGCTCGGCGGCCGGCCACGTCTCGCGCAAGGCGTTCGCCTCGACCGGCGCGGCGGCGGAGAGGCGGCCCAGCACTTCCGCCTCGACCCAGTGCGTGACCAGGATCACTTGAGCTGCCGGCGGAGGAAGGAGCCGGTGGAGTCCACCACCACCACGCAGGCCAGGATGCACGGCAGGATCGCCGGGACCTGATCGTACCGCATCAGCCGCAGCGCCGCGATCAGCTCGAAGCCGATGCCGCCGGCGCCGACGATGCCGAGCACGGCCGACGCGCGGAAATGGTCCTCCCAGCGGCAGATCGTGATGTCGGACAGCTGCGGCAGCGCCTGCGGCAGCACGGCGTGGGTGATGACCTGGCCCGGCGAGGCGCCGGCGGCGCGCGCCGCCTCGATGGGCTTGGGGTCGGCGTGCTCGATGGCCTCGGGCAGGGCAATCGCCTGAACGCCTCCGGGATTCCGGCGCGGGCGTAGATCTGACTGACGGGAGACCTCTGAGGCGGAGGTTCCCCGATGGCTGGCCCGGCTTTGCTCGGCCATTCCTCGGCGCCGGAGGATCCGCGGCAGCCGGGGAAGGTGTTGTATCCCTTGCCGGAGGTGATGCTGCTGGTGCTGTGCGCGACGCTGGCTGGCGCGGAGGACTTCGTGGAGGTCCGACTTTGGGGCCGCGAAAAGCTTGCCTTCCTGCGCACCCTGCTGCCATTCCGCCGCGGCATCCCCGCGCATGACACGCTGAACGACGTCATCAACGCGATCGACCCGGACCTGTTCGGCGCCTGCTTCGTCGCCTGGGTCGAGGGCCTGCGCGAGGACGAACCCGACATCGTGGCGATCGACGGCAAGACCTCGCGCCGTGCCCGCCGCGGCGAGGACCACCCGCTGCACGTCGTCAGTGCCTGGGCCACCCGCCAGCGCCTCGTGCCCGGCCAGCAGGCGGTCGGCAGCAAATCCAACGAAATCATCGCCATCCCGCGGCTGCTCGAGCGGCTGCACCTGACCGGTGCGCTGGTCACCATCGTCGTGCGCTGGCGCACGCAAGCGTGCGACGCCATGGGCTGCCAGACCCGGATCGCCCAGACCATCCTCGACCGCGGCGCCGACTATCTGCTCGCCCTCAAGGACAACCAGCCGAGCCTCGCCGGCGAGGTCGAGTTGTTCTTCCAGACGCCCGGCCAGCAGGCCGCCGATGCCTTCGAGACGATCCACGCCGACCATGGCCGCATCGAAACCCGACGCGATTGGGTCAGCCACGAGGTGGACTGGCTCACCACCGACCGCCGCTTTCCCGGTAAGCCCCGCTTCCCCGGCCTCAAGGCCATCGCCACGGTCGAGGCCACCGTCGAACGCCGCGGCACCGTCACCACCGCACGCCGCTACTTCCTCTCCTCCCTGCCGCTCGATCCCCGCACCCTCGCCCGCGCCGTCCGCGCGCATTGGGGCATCGGGAACCGCCTGCACTGGGTGCTCGATGTCGTCTTCCACGATGACCCGATGCGGCTGCGGACCCACCATGGTCCGAAAAACATGGCCACCATCAGACACATGGCCATGAACCTCATCCGCGGTGCCGCCGGAGAGGACAGCCTCAAAAGCCGACGCAAGGCCGCCGCCTGGAACCACGACTATCTCCGCGCTCTGATCACAAAAACAGCTCAGTGACCTTCAAGCGATTCCCCTGCGCGGCGCCCCTATTCGCGGAGTTCCGTGCGGAACGCCTTCTGCGCGATCCGCCAGCCCTCGTTCGTCCGCAGGAGCAGCAGGAAGTCGGTGAAGAAGCGCGGCGGGACGGCGCAGTTGAGCTTCACGCAGGCGAGGTCGGCGCCCGCAAGGTCCACGGCGAGGATCCGGTCGTGCCGCGCGAGGCCGCGCGAGGCCGGCGAGGGGCGGTTGCGGACCGCGTCGAGCCAGGCGTCGCGCGGCAGCACCATCACCGTCCCGTCCTCGGCGAGGCTGTGCAGCGCGGCGCAAGGGTGGAAGGCGGCGCCGAGCTTGTCGGCGTCGCCCTCGTGCAGCCCGTCGAGGTAGAGGCGGATCGTGCCCTCGATTTCCGCGACGGCGGCGGCGGTGGGGCTGGTGACGGTGTCGGGCATTTCCGGCGAATCCCTTGGTCGTTGCCGGGGGCGAGCCTAGCATCGCGCGCGAGACCGGGGACAGGGAGCATCCGCCGCGCCATGCCGAGCCAACACACCGCCTTGAGGGCCGCCCTGGAGAGGCGGAAGTTCCTGATCGCCCCCGGCGTGTTCGACATGATCTCCGCCAAGCTCGCGGACGGCATCGGGTTCGACTGCCTCTACGGCACCGGGTTCGGCACCGTCGCCTCGCACCTCGGCGTGGCCGACGCGGGGGTCGCGACCTGCACCGACATGGTCGGCCGCATGGGCGGCTTCGCGCGGGCGTGCCGCACGCCGCTGATCGCCGACGCCGACACGGGCTACGGCGGGCTGCTCAACGTGCGCCACACCGTGATGGGCTACGAGGCGGCGGGCATCGCCGGCATCCAGCTCGAGGACCAGGAGGTGCCGAAGAAGTGCGGCCACACGCCCGGCCGCCGGGTCATCCCCGCCCAGGAGATGGCGCTGAAGATCCGCGTCGCCGCCGCGGCGCGGGTGTCGGAGGACGTCCTCATCGTGGCCCGCACCGACGCGCGCACCGCGCTCGGTCGCGACGAGGCGATCCGCCGCGGCCGGATGTATGGCGAGGCGGGGGCCGACATCGTCTTCGTCGAAAGCCCCGAAAGCGAGGCGGAGATGCGGGCGATCTGCCGGGCCATCGAAAAGCCCCTGCTCGCCAACATGGTCGAGGGCGGGCGCACGCCGGTGCTGCCGGCCGAACGCTGCGCGCGCTGGGCTACGCCATCGCGATCCACCCGGCCGTCGGCTTCCTCGCCGCGGCCAAGGCGCTGGAGGGCGCCTACGCCGAATTGCGCGACACCGGCTCGCCACCCTCGGAAAGCTACGGCTTCGGGCGCATGGGCGAGCTGACGGGCTTCCCGGAGGTGTGGGAGTTCGAGCGGCGCTGGGCGGTCAACCCGATGAAGGACGCGGCGGAATGACGGTTCGCGCCCTCGTCTTCGACGTGTTCGGCACGGTGGTGGATTGGCGCAGCGGCGTCGCCCGCGCCTTCGCCGCCTTCCCGCCGGCGCGCGGGATGGACCCCTTCGCCCTCGCCGACCGGTGGCGCGCGCGCTACCAGCCCGCGATGGAGGAGGTCCGCAGCGGCCGCCGCCCCTTCGCCAAGCTCGACACGCTGCACCGCGAGAACCTGGAGGTCGTGCTGCGCGACGCGGGCGCGGACCTTTCGGGCGTGTCGGAGGCCGACCTCGACGACCTGAACCGCGCCTGGCACCGGCTCGACCCCTGGCCCGACGTGCTTCTCGGCCTGCACCGGATGCGGCGGCGCTTCTTCCTCGCGCCGCTTTCCAACGGCAACATCATCCTCCTCGCCAACATGGCCAAGCGCGCCGGACTGCCCTGGGACGCGGTGCTGGGGGCGGAGGCCGCGCGCGCCTACAAGCCGACTCCGGAGGCCTACCTCAACACCTGCGACATCCTCGGCATGCGGCCGGAGGAGGTGTGCCTGGTCGCCGCGCACAACGGCGACCTCGCCGCCGCGCGGCGCTGCGGCCTGAGGACGGCCTTCGTGCCGCGCCCGCTGGAGCACGGGCCAGGGCAGAGCAGCGACCTCGCGCCGGCGGAGGATTGGGATTGGGTGGCGGCGGACTTCGTGGCGCTGGAGGCGGTTCTGTGAATCGGCTCGACGTGGATCCGCGCCCGCATCAGATTCAGCTCGTCCACCGCATCCTGTCCTCCGCAAACGGCAACTGACTGATCGCCGAGGACGTGGGGCTCGGCAAGACAATCGAGGTCGGGCTGCGTCTCGCGGCGTGGCGGCGTCGCGGGCGGGCGCGCCGCGTGCTCGTCGTGTGCCCCTCGGGCCTCACGCGCCAATGGCAGGCCGAGATGCGTTTCAAGTTCGAGCAGGTCTTCCACATCTACGCGAGCGACTTCTTCGTCAACGACGCGGCGCACTGGCCGCCGAACGCGCAGGTGATTGTCTCGCTCGACCTCGCGAAGCGCGAAAACCACCTTGCTGTTCGGACCGCGGCCGAGCCCTGGGACGTCGTGATCTTCGACGAGGCGCACCGGCTTTCCCGCCACGCGGACGGACGCCGTGCCGAGCGCTGCAAACTGGCCGAGGCGCTGCGTCCGCGCGCGCGCGACTTCCTCCTCCTCACCGGCACGCCGCACCAGGGATACCAAGATCGCTTCCTGGGTCTTCTCGAACTTGTGCGCCCTGACCTTCGACGAGAAATCCACACGCTGGACGCCAACCCGGAGATTGTCGCCGAGATGATCCTCCGCAATCGGAAGTCGGAGGTGACGGACGCGGCGGGCAGTCTGCTGTTCCGCGGGCATGAGGTACTTCGTCACCGAGTCGCCCCCTCGCCCGCCACCGTGCGGTTCCAGAAACATCTCGCCGACTACCTCCGGCGTGGCTATCGGGCGAGCGACGCCGGCGCGGCCGAGGGACGGGCCATCGGCTTCGTCATGGTGGCTTACCGCAAGTTGGCCTCTTCCAGCATCGCCGCCATCGAGACCGCGCTGCGCCGGCGCGCGGCCCGCCTTGACGGGGCGGAGCCCGCGCCGAAGCGGTCTGCGACGCAGCCCGAGTTCGACTTGGAGGACCTCGCCGGCGGCGGCGACGACCACGACGCGCTCGACCCGAACGCGCCAGGCAAGGCGTTTTTCGGCGACGAACGCGCATTGCTGGAGAGCCTGTTGCAGACGGCCGCGCTCGCGCGCGCGAGCGACGAAAAGCTGCGGATGTTCCTCGACGGCATTGTCCGGCCCCTCGTCGAGGCAGGCAAGAACCTGCTCGTGTTCACCGAGTACCGCTCGACACAGGAGTATCTGCACGAGGCGCTGCGAGCCGCCTTTCCGAACGACAGGGTGGCACTGCTCCACGGCGGGATGCGGCAGGCCGACCGAGACGAGGCCATCCGTGCTTTCGGGGCGAGCGCGCGGTTCCTTGTCTCGACCGAGGCCGGCGGGGAGGGATTCAACCTGCAGGAGGCGTCGCACATCCTTGTAAACTACGACCTGCCCTGGAACCCGGCGCGGCTCGCGCAGCGCATCGGGCGCCTCTACCGCTACGGCCAGCGGGAGAAAGTGCTCGTCTTCAATCTCCACACCGCCGACACGTTCGACAACCAGACCATCGCCCAGATGCTGGACCGCGTGGAGCTCCTCGCGCGCGACATGGCCCCCGTGGGCGGGGAGTTCGACGAACGCCTGCACACGGAGATCGTGGGCGAGCTGCTCGAGCAACTCGACGTGGCCGCCATCCTCGCCCGCGCGCGCGACCGCTCCGACAAGACCCGCACCGACGAGGAGATCGAGCGGGCGCTCGACGCAGCACGGCGCGCGCGCGAGATGCAGGAGGAGATCTTCGCAAATGTCGAGGCGTTCGACCCCACTGCCCTCGCTGGCTCACTGGCTCTGACGATGGACGACGCGCTCGTCTTCGTCCGCGGCATGGTTCCGATGGTGGGCGGCGAGGTCGTTTCCGCGGCGCGCGACGAGCGCAGCGCGGAGCTGCGCCTGCCGGAGGATCTGCGCGGCCGGTTCCCCGAGTTCGGCAACCGAACCGTCGTGCGCGTCACCACGGACCGCCGCCTCGCGCAGCGCCGACCGGAGTTCGCGCTGCTCGACTTCACGAGCGCGTTTTTCCGCTTTCTCGTCGCCCAGGCGCGCCAGCCGGATTTCGGGGGGATGCACGCGGCCGTGTGGGAACCAGCGGCGCCGTCCCCCGCCGCCGCGCTCGCCGCGTTCCATCTCCGTTGGCAGGACGAGCGGGGGGAGCCCACGACCGAGCGCCTGCTGCTGGCCGCGATGGACGAGAAGGGCAGTGTCGCGACCGACCCTGGCTTCGTCCGCCGGTGGCTGCGCGAGGGCGTTGCAGCCGCGCCATCCGCGGCCCCGTTGGGCGACCGGAACGTGGCGCTGCAGGGCTTGCACGACGTGGCAAACCGCCAGCTCGCGGCCGGAACCAGTCGCTTCAAGCACCCGAACGCCGCCGTGCTGCTCGCGGCGGCCGACGTCGTGCGCGACGCCTGAGCCAGCTTCAGCCGAACAAATGCTCGACCGCCGCCTCCCACGAGGCGCGGTCGGGCGCGCAAACCAGCCCGCCGGTGTGCACCAGGGACGAGTAGGGCGTCCCGTCCGGCTGCGCCGAAAACCCGCCGGCCTCCGCGTGGATCAGCACCCCCGCCGCGTGGTCCCACGGCATCAGCCTGGTGTAGGCAAGCAGGTGCGCGCCGCCCGTCGCCGCAAGGCGGTACTCGTGCGCGGCGCAGCGGAAGTTCACGGTCGCGGCGAGCCCGGCCAGGCGCGGCAGCACGCGCGCCTTGAGCTCCGGGTTCATGTAGCCCCAGGAGATCGCGCCCAGCATCGCCGCGACCGGCGCGGGCTCCGCCACGCGGGCGCGAAGCGGCATCTCGCCGAGGACGAACGCCCCCGCGCCGCGCTCGGCGGCCAGCGTGTCGTCGCCGGGAGGGTCGTGGATCCAGCCCGCCACCGTCTCGCCGCGCCGGACCGCCGCGCACATCACGCCGAACAGCGGCACGCCGGCGGCGAAGTTCGCCGTGCCGTCCACCGGGTCCACGACGAAGGCGAGGTCGTGCTCGCCGAGGCGGCCGAGCAGCGACGGGTCGGCCGCCGCCGCCTCCTCGCCGAGGACGAAGCAGCCCGGGTGCAGCGCGCGCAGCCCGGCCGCGATGCGCCTCTCCGCCGCCTCGTCCGCTTCCGTGACGAGGTCGAGCGGGCCTGTCTTGGTGCGGATGTCGGACGCGGCGAGGCGGCGGAAGCGCGGCAGGATCTCGGCGCGCGCGGCCTCGCGCAGCACCTCCGCGACGGCGGCGATGTTCATCCGGGGCGCCCGCGAAAGCGCGAAGCGGCCTCGCGGGGAAGGATCATCCCGGCAGCTGCGCGAAGCGGTCGCGGTCGGCGGGGGCGAGGCGCACGGCGAGGCGGATCGCGCCCTCCTCCTCGGCGCGGGAGACGACCTCGCCGTGCCGGTAGAGCCAGGCGAGCCGCGCGCCGTCTTCCGGCGAAAGCGTGACCTCGTGCGTCACCGTCGCCGTGCCGAGCCGCGCGTCGAGCGCGGCGCGCAGGTCGTCGAGCCCCTCGCCCGTGAGCGCCGAGACGGCGACGGCGTTGTGCGCCGCCGCGCGCGCCGCCACCGCCTCCGGCCCGCCGAGCAGGTCGGCCTTGTTCAGCACCTCCACGCAGCGCTCGCGCCAATGCTCGTCCAGCGCCGCGTTCGGGCCGTGGGCCATCTCGTCCAGCACGCGCTCCACGTCCGCGCGCTGGGCGGCCGTGTCGGGGTGCGCCGCGTCGCGCACGTGGAGGATGATCTCGGCGCGCGCCACCTCCTCGAGCGTCGCGCGGAACGCCTCGACGAGCTGCGTCGGCAGCTCGCTGATGAAGCCCACCGTGTCGGAGAGGATGGCCGGGCGCCCCGACGGCAGCGCGATCTGCCGCATCGTCGGGTCGAGCGTGGCGAAAAGCTGGTCCTGGGCGAGCACCGCGGCGCCCGTCAGCGCGTTGAACAGCGTGCTCTTGCCCGCGTTGGTGTAGCCCACGAGCGCGAGCACCGGGTAGGGCACGCGCTCGCGCGCGCGGCGGTGGAGCGAGCGCGTGCGGCGCACCTGCTCCAGCTCCTTCTTCAGCCGCACGATGCGCTCGCCGATCAGCCGGCGGTCGATCTCGATCTGCGATTCGCCCGGCCCGCCGAGGAAGCCGAAGCC
>BBPE01000769.1_pt1 | contig 10153 bp, 4 predicted proteins | sample 1344301 | NCBI WGS metagenome assembly BBPE01 (sample SAMD00019089, study PRJDB2971) | groundwater metagenome | isolation source: The Cedars highly-alkaline
GCGTGCCGTGCTGCTGGCGCGTGCCGCCCGCTTGCTGGGTGTTCCGGTCTGGGGCACGGAGCAAAATCCGAACCGCCTAGGGCCCAACGCACCCGAGCTGCGCGCATTGTGCCAGCAAACCTTCAGCAAAATGCATTTCAGCGCCTGCGAGTCGGACCTGCTCGATGCCCTGCGCCCGCCCGAGCGGCCCGCGCCCAAACTGGCGGGCAACGCGCGCAGCCTGCCCAAGCACCTGCAAAAACCCGCCGCCGCGCCCGAGCCCGAGCGCCAAACCGTGCTCATCGCTGGCTGCGAAACCCATGTGTGCCTGTTGCAAAGCGCGCTCGGCCTGCTGGAGCAGGAGTTTGAGGTCTGGGTCGTCACCGACGCCTGCGGTTCGCGGCGCGAGCGCGACCGCGACGCCGCCTTCGACCGCTTGGCCAACAACGGCGTGGAACTGGTGACGAGCGAAATGGTGCTCTTCGAGTGGCTGCAACACTGCGAGCACCCGCAATTTCGCGAGCTGCTGGCGCTCATCAAGTAAGCCCGGTGGTGGCGCGGTGGGTCGGTAAAATCAGCCCCAATACCCCATCCCACCTGGCCCACACCGTGACCCCACACCTGACCCCAATCGAGGGCGGCGACGCCCTCAGCCGTTTTCGCGCCCAACAAATCCTGCCCCGCCTGCAAGCCGTCTCAGGGGCCATAGTCGGCGTGTCGGCGCGCTACCTGCATTGGGTGGCCACGGACGCCCCCTTGACCGCGGCGCAACTGCAAGACTGGCAGGCGCTGCTGCGCTATGGCCCGGCCTGCGAACCCCAGCCCAGCAAGGGCGACAGCGTGTTGGTCGTGGTCACGCCGCGCTTGGGCACCGTGTCTCCTTGGGCCTCCAAGGCCACCGACATTGCGCGCAACTGCGGTTTTGCTGTGCGCCGCGTCGAGCGCTGCACCGAATACCATTTGCAACTGCGCGCCGGCCTGTTTGGCCGCTCCAGCGCCGGCCTGAACCCCGCGCAGTGGCAGCAGGCGGCGGCGCTGCTGCACGACCGCATGACCGAAAGCGCGCTGGCCACCCGCGAGGCGGCGCAGCAGTTGTTCAGCGAACTGGCCCCGGCCCCGCTGGAGCACGTCGATCTGCTTGGCGCGGGCCGCGCCGCGCTGGAACAGGCCAACCGCGCCTGGGGCTTGGCGCTGGCCGAAGACGAAATCGACTACCTGCTGGCGGCCTTCAAGGCGCTGGGGCGCAACCCGAGCGACGTCGAGCTGATGATGTTTGCGCAGGCCAACAGCGAGCACTGCCGCCACAAAATTTTCAACGCCGAATTCGTGATCGACGGCGTGGCGCAGCCGCACAGCCTGTTTGGCATGATCCGCCACACGCACCAAAGCAATCCGCAGCACACCGTGGTGGCCTATTCCGACAACGCCGCCGTGATGCAGGGGCACCAGTTGGAGCGCTTCGTGGCGCGCATGGCGCAGCCCGATGCGGTGCCGGTTTACACCACCGAGACCGCCGAACAGCACATTCTGATGAAGGTGGAAACGCACAACCACCCCACCGCAATCTCGCCCTTTGCCGGGGCCGCCACCGGCGCCGGCGGTGAAATCCGCGACGAGGGCGCCACCGGGCGCGGGGCCAAGCCCAAAGCGGGCCTCACGGGCTTTAGCGTCTCCAAGCTCTGGGGCGGCTGGGCCGACCTGCCCGAGGGCAAGCCTGAGCACATCGCCAGCCCCTTGCAGATCATGATCGAAGGGCCGCTGGGCGGGGCCGCTTTCAACAACGAGTTCGGCCGCCCCAATCTGCTCGGTTACTTTCGCGAATACGAGCAGGTGGTGGGCGGGGTGCGGCGCGGCTACCACAAGCCGATCATGATTGCCGGCGGCATTGGCCAGATCGACGCCGCGCTCACGCACAAGGTGCAGTTTGCGCCCGGCTCGCTGTTGATCCAGCTGGGCGGCCCCGGGATGCGCATCGGCATGGGCGGCGGCGCCGCCAGTTCCCTGGCCAGCGGAACCAACGCCGCCGAGCTCGACTTCGACTCGGTGCAGCGCGGCAACCCGGAACTGGAGCGGCGGGCGCAGGAGGTGATCAACCACTGCACCGCGCTGGGCGCGCACAACCCGATCCTGTTCATTCACGACGTGGGCGCGGGCGGGCTCTCGAACGCCTTCCCCGAACTGGTCAACGACGCCGGGCGCGGCGCCCACTTCGACTTGCGCGCCGTGCCGCTGGAAGAAAGCGGCTTGTCGCCCAAAGAAATCTGGTGCAACGAGAGCCAAGAGCGCTACGTGCTGGCCATCGCCCCCGAGTCGCTGGCGCAGTTCCAGGCCTTTTGCGAACGCGAGCGCTGCCCCTTCGCCGTGGTGGGCGTAGCAACCGAGGCGCGCGAGCTGGTCGTCAGCGATGGTGGGGAGGGGGGCAGCACAGCGCCGCTAGGCGCAAGCGTGAGGGCCAGTCCTTCACCAGTCCAGATGCCCCTGGACGTGCTGCTCGGCAAGCCGCCCAAAATGCGGCGCGAGGTGCACACGCTGCCGCGCCCGCGCACCGAGCTCGACCTGAGCGAGGTGCAACTGCAAGCCAGCGCGATCGGCGTGCTCAGCCACCCCAGCGTGGCCTCCAAGCGCTTTCTCATCACCATCGGCGACCGCAGCGTGGGCGGCCTGACGCACCGCGACCAGATGGTCGGCCCGTGGCAGGTGCCGGTGGCCGATTGCGCCGTCACCCTGGCCGACTTTGCCGGCGTGGCCGGTGAGGCCATGAGCATGGGCGAGCGCAGCCCACTGGCCGCGCTCGACGCCCCGGCGGCGGCGCGCATGGCGGTGGCCGAAGCCATTACCAACCTGCTGGCGGCCCCGATCGAACTCGGGCGCGTCAAGCTCTCGGCCAACTGGATGGCCGCCTGCGGCGAGCCGGGCGAAGACGCCGACCTCTACGCCAGCGTGCGCGCCGTGGGGCTGGAGCTGTGCCCGGCGTTGGGCATAAGCATCCCGGTGGGCAAAGACAGCCTTTCCATGCGCACCCAGTGGCGCGCCGAGGGCCAAACCCTCAAGGTCACCTCGCCCGTGAGCCTGGTGGTGAGCGCCTTTGCCACCTTGGCCGATGTGCGCGGCACCCTGACACCGCAACTGCAAACCCACGAGCCCGACACCGCCTTGCTGCTGATCGACCTTGGCAAGGGACAAATGCGCCTGGGCGGCTCGATTTTGGCGCAGTGCCTGGAGCAAAGCGGCGACCCCGTGCCCGACCTCGACCAGGCGCAAGACCTGATCAGCCTGGTGCAGGCCGTCAACGCCCTGCGCGCCCAAGGCCTGCTGCTGGCCTACCACGATCGCAGCGACGGCGGCTTGCTGGCGGCGGTGGCCGAAATGGCTTTTGCCGGCCAGGTGGGCGTGGCCCTCAACCTCGACGCCCTGCTGGTTGAGGGCGACGGCGTGAGCGACAGCCGCATGGACGCGGGCGATAGCAAAAACTGGGCCTCCCAGGTGGCGGCGCGGCGCGAAGAGCGCAGCCTGCGGGCACTGTTCAACGAAGAACTCGGCGTGCTGCTGCAAGTGCGCAGCGCCGAGCGCACCCAGGTGATGCAGGTGCTGCGCGCGCATGGCTTGGGCGCGCACAGCCACTTCGTGGGCAAGGTGCAAAGCCCGGCCTGGCCCAGCGCCACCGCAGCCACCACCGCAGCCACCACCGCAGCCACCACCGCAGCCACCACCACCGCAGCCACCACCGCCGAAGCAGCGCCCGAGCAGCGCCTGCAAATCTGGCGCGACGCGCGCAAGGTCTTCGACTCCAGCCTGCAAGACTTGCAGCAGGTCTGGGACAGCGTGAGCTGGAAAATCTGCCGCTTGCGCGACAACCCGGTGTGCGCCGACGCCGAACACGCCGCCCTTGGCCAGCCGGGCGATCCCGGCCTACACCTGGCGCTCAGCTTCGACCCGGCCGACGACGTGGCCGCTCCCTACCTGAACCTGGCGCGCCCCAAGGTGGCGATTCTGCGCGAGCAGGGCGTGAACTCACAGCTCGAAATGGCTTACGCCTTCCACCTGGCCGGCTTCGAGGCGCACGACGTACACATGAGCGATTTGCAAAGCGGCCGCGCGCACCTGCAAGATTTCAAAGGCCTGGTGGCCTGCGGCGGCTTCAGCTACGGCGACACGCTGGGCGCGGGCATCGGCTGGGCGCGCTCGATCACCTTCAACCCGGCGCTGGCCGAGCAGTTCCGCGCCTTCTTTGGCCGCCCCGACACCTTCGGGCTGGGCGTGTGCAACGGCTGCCAGATGTTTGCCGAACTGGCCGACCTCATCCCCGGCGCGCAAGACTGGCCGCGCTTCACCAGCAACCAGTCGGAGCGCTTCGAGGCGCGGCTCTCGATGGTCGAGGTGCAAGCCAGCCCGAGCCTGTTCTTCCAGGGCATGGCCGGCAGCCGCTTGCCCATTGCGGTGGCGCACGGCGAGGGCCATGCCAACTTTGCCCAGCGCGGCAGCGCCGAGCAGGCCATTGCAGCGCTGCGCTTTGTGAATCACCACGGCGCCGCCACCGAGGCCTACCCCTACAACCCCAATGGCAGCCCCGGTGGCTTGACTGGCGTCACCACCGCCTGCGGGCGCTTCACCGCGCTCATGCCCCACCCCGAGCGCGTGTTTCGCAACCTGCAACTGAGCTGGACCGACCCACGCCACAGCGGCGCGCTCGAAGGCCCCAGCCCGTGGCTGCGCATCTGGCGCAATGCGCGGCGCTGGGTGGGCTAGACGCACCACAAGCCAACAGCAGTCAGCAACACCCACCGACCATGCGCCGCCTGCTGTACCTCTGCTTGTTGTGCTTGTTGCCGCTGTTGGCTGGGGCTTCGGCGACTGGCACAGCCCCAGCCCCCGGTGCGGCCTCGGCCACCGAGCGTTTTGTGCTCGGGGTGCTGGCCACCCGGCCGCTGCCGCTGGTGGAGCAAGAGCACCAGCCCCTGGCAGACTACCTGGCGCAGCAACTGAATGCCGAGGTGCAGCTGCACGTGCTCGATGACGCAGCCCTGAATCGGGCGTTGGAACGCGGGCAGATCGACTTTTTGCTCACCAGCCCCGGCCACTACATGATCGTGCGCCGCCAGTTCCCCCTGGCGGGCTTGCTGGCCACGCTGATTCGCCAAGACAACGGGCAGCAAACCACGCAACTGGGCGGCGTGATCATCGCCCTCGCCGCACGCACCGATCTGCGCACCCTGGCCGACCTCGAAGGCCAACGCATCGCGGCGCTGCCCCCGCGCACGCTGGCGGGCTACCAAATTCAGGCCTACGAGCTGCTGCAAGCCGGTTTTGATGTGCAGCGCGACTTTGCCTTCACCCACTTCGAGCACCACGACGCGGTGGTGCAGGCGGTGCTGACCGGGCAGGCCGATGCCGGCTTTGTGCGCACCGGCATCCTCGAAGCGCTCAAGCTTGAAGGGCGGCTGCGGGCGCAGCAACTGCACGTCATCCACGCGCAGCAGCACCCGGGTTTTCCCTTTTTGGTTTCGACCCGGCTCTACCCCGAGTGGGCTTTTGCCGCCATGGAGCGGGTCGATCCCCTCGTGGCGCGGCGAGCGGCGGCGGCTTTGATGCTGCTGCCGCCCGGGCACCCGGTCACGCAAGGCACGCAAATCGCCGGCTTTGCACCGCCGCAGGTCTATATTGAAGTCGAAGACGTGACGCGCGCGCTGCGCCTGCCACCCTTTGATGCCGCGCCCGAGTTCACTTGGGCCGATGTGTGGGAGCGCCACAAAAATCCGCTGCTGGCGCTGGCGGTGAGCTTTCTGGCCATCGTCGCGTTGCTGGGCTTTAGCTTGTGGCACCGGCGCGAGCTGCAGCGCCAGCGCGACGCACTGGACCGGTTGATACAGTTGTGGCCGCAACCCATGCTGCTCATCCATCAGCAGCGCTTCGTGCAGTCCAACCGGGCTGCGCTGGCGCTGCTTGGCCTAGAGCACGAGCACGAATTGCTGGGCCGCACGCCGTGGGATATTTCGCCGCCGCAGCAAAGCGATGGCCTTGATTCGCGCCAGCGCGTGCAAGCGGTGCTCGATGCGGTGCAGCACGGCCAAGTGACGCGGCTGGACTGGGACTTGAGCCAGCGCGACGGCGCCCTGGTGGCGGTGGAATTCACGCTGCTGGCGCTGGAGCCGCACGCCGCTCAGCGCAGCAACCAGCGCATTTTGTGTGGCTGGACCGACCTGACATTGCGCAAGCAAACCGAGCGCTTGCTGCAGCAGCACGCCGACAACTTGGCGCGCTCCAACGCCGAATTGGAGCAGTTCGCCTACGTGGCCTCGCACGATCTGCGCCAGCCGCTGCGCATGATCAACAGCTATGTGCAGTTGCTCGAGCGCCGCTTGGCCGATCGGCTCGACGAGGAAACGCGCCAGATGATGGGCTTTGTCACGCAGGCGGCACAGCGCATGGACCAGATGCTGGTCGCGCTGCTCGAATACTCGCGCGTGGGGCGCTTAGGCGAGCCCATGGAAGCGCTCTCCATGCGCGAAGTGCTTGATGAAGCCTTGCGCTTCCTCGCCCCACTCAGCGCCGAGACGCAGGCCCAAATTCGCGTACGGGGGCATTGGCCCGAACTGCTTATCAGCCGCAACGAAATCACGCGCCTTTGGCAAAACCTGGTGGGCAATTCCCTCAAATTTCGCGCACCAGACCGCGCACCGCAAATCGAAATCAGCGCCGCACCCGATGAGCAGGGCTGGCGCTTCGAAGTGGCCGACAACGGCATTGGAATCGACCCAGGGCAGTTCGAGCGCCTGTTTCGCGTCTTTCAACGCCTGCACACCCGCAGCGAATTTGAGGGAACCGGCATCGGGCTGGCGCTGGCGCGCAAAATCGTCGAGCGCCACGGCGGGCGCATCTGGGTCGAGTCGGCTGGACTGGGGCAGGGCAGCCGCTTTGTGTTCTTCCTGCCTACACAAAGCCCTGATTCGGCGCACGCGGAGCCTCAATCATGAAGTCGAAATGGCAAAAATACCTCGCTTGGCCGCTGTTGGCCTGGGCGCTGTGGCAATTCACCAACGCGGCTTGGGCTCTACCGGGCGGCCCCACCTTCGCGCACTTCTTTAATACCCACGCCAACCCGATGCTGATCATCAACCCAGCCAGTGGGAAAATCGTGGATGCCAACCCGGCAGCCGCGCGCTTTTACGGCCATCCAAGGGAGCAGCTGCGTCAGATGACGATACAGCAGATCAACGCCTTTACCCCCGAGCAGGTTGCGGCCGAGCGCGAACTGGCGAGCATTGAGGGGCGCAACTTCTTCATCTTCAGGCACCGCTTGGCCAGCGGCGAGCTGCGCACGGTCGAAGTCTATACGCACCCCTACGCCTTCAACGACCTCACCTTGCTGGTCTCGGTCATCAACGACATCACGCCCGGGCGCCACCAAGCGGTCGATCTTTGGCACTACAAGCAGCGGTTGGAAGAGATGGTGGTCATACAAACCGCCACAATCGAAGCCGCGCGGCGCTGGCAGGTGCTCACCCTGCTGCTGGCCGTGTTGGCGCAGGCCGTGGCCATCGTCTGGCTGCTGCTGGTGTTGCGCCAGCGCAAGGGGCTGGCGGCTGAACGCCAAACGCTGCAGGCGCACAACCAGGATCTTGCCCACCTAGGCCAGGCGCTGTCGCACCACTTCCTAGAGCCCACGCGGCGGCTGCGCAGTTTCGCGCAGCGCCTGCAGAACAAGCCCGCGCTGGCGCTCGACGAAGACAGCCGCCAGGCGCTGCGCTTCATCGACGAGCAATCGAGCCGCCTGTCGAACCTGGTGCGCGATGTGCAGCGCTACCTGCTGCTGGATCAATCCCCCCCAGAGCACGCAGCCGGCGCCGACGCGCTGGCGGCGCTGCGCGCAGCGCTCGAGCCCTTGCAAGATGAGCTGGCCGGCTGCACCCTGCGCCTGCCCGAGCAGACCCTGCAGGTGGCGATGGACAGCCAGCGCCTGCGCGAGGTATTCCAGATTTTGCTCGACAACGCCTTGCGCTACCGCCACCCCGAGCGGTCTTTGCTGATCGAGGTGCGCTTTGAGCGCCAGCCCAACGGCTGGGCGCGCCTGAGCTTAAGCGACAACGGCAGCGGCATTCCCGCCCCGTACCGCCAGCAGGTCTTTGATCTGTTCTCGCGCCTGGTCGGCAGCGAAATACCGGGCAGCGGCATGGGTTTGGCCTTGGCGAGCAAAATGCTGCAATCGGCCAAAGGCCGTGTGCGCATCGAAAACGGATTGGACGGCGGTGCGTGTTTCGTCATTGAGCTTCCATTAAAATTGCAACCATGACAGCTTCGCACCCCATTTCGATTTTATTGGTCGAAGACGAACCGGCCGACGCCTACTTGGTGCGCACCGCCTTCAAAGAGGGCAAGGTGCTGGCCCAATTGCACCACGTGCGCGATGGGGTGGAGGCCTTCGCCTTTTTGCGCCGTGAAGCTGGCTTTGCGGATGCACCCCGGCCCGACCTGATCTTGCTCGACCTCAACATGCCGCGCATGGATGGGCGCCAGTTTTTGGCCTCCATCAAGCAAGACCCAGATTTGGTCAGCATCCCCGTGGTGGTGCTCACCACCTCCGACGCCGAGAGCGACCTCCTCTCCAGCTACGAGCGCAGCGTCGCCGGCTACATCGTCAAGCCCATTGACATCGACGAATTTGTGCGCCTGGTGCGCGGTCTGAACCATTATTGGGTTTCGATCGTCAGCCTGCCCGATCACTAGCAGGCGCCATGTCCAGCCCCCCTGCGCTCCCGCCATCGCCCCTTGTTTTGCTGATCGAAGACGAGCCCAGTGATGCGGTACTGATCAAATACCAGTTGCTGGAGCAAGACGTTCGCGCCTTTGTTTTGCACACGGTGGACTCGTTGGCGGCGGCACAGCGGGTGCTCGATGCCGGCACAGTGGCCCCCGACGTGGTGCTGCTCGATTTGAATCTGCCCGACTCCTTCGGGGTGCAGACCGTGTTGCGCTGCCGCGCACTCACCGACGCACCGATCGTCGTCCTCACCGGCCACGACGACGTGGCAGCTCAGCAAGCCGCGATTCAAAGCGGCGCCGAAGATTTTTTGACCAAAGGGGCCGACGGCAGCACCCTGCGCCGCGCCGTGCGCTACGCCATGCTGCGCCACCAGCGCGAGGCCGATGCGCGGCTGGCGGTCTCGGTCTTTAGCCACGCCCACGAAGGCGTGATCATCACCGACGCGCAGGGCCTCATTTGCGACGTGAACCAGGCTTTTAGCCACATCACTGGCTATTCGCGTGTAGAGGTGCTTGGGCGCAAACCCGGCTTGCTCAGATCCGGCCGCCATGCGCCGGCCTTTTATCAAGAGATGTGGGCCACCCTGCTGGCCAGCGGCCAATGGAGCGGCGAAGTCTGGAACCGGCACAAAAACGGCGAGCTTTTTGTGGAACACCTCACCCTGAGCGCGGTGCGCGACGGGCGCGGCCGCATCCGGCACCTGGTGGGTTTCATGCTCGACATCACGCGCCAGAAAGAGCACCAGAGCCAGCTCGAATACATGGCGCATTACGACCGCCTCACCGGTTTGCCCAACCGGCTGCTGCTGAGCGACCGGCTGCAACAGGCCATGGCACGCAGCCACCGCAACGGCCTGCAGTTGGCAGTGGCCTACTTGGATTTGGACGGTTTCAAGGCCATCAACGATGCGCATGGGCACGATGTGGGCGATGAGGTGCTGCAGGCGGTGGCGCTGCAGATGCGTGCCACGCTGCGCGAAGGCGACACACTGGCGCGCCTGGGCGGGGACGAATTCGTGGCCATTTTTGAGAGCCTGCATCACGCCGACGACAGCCTGCCCTGCATCGAACGCCTGCTCAAAGCGGCCAGCCAGTGCATGCAGGGCGATGTGCGGCGGCTCAAGGTCTCGGCCAGCATCGGGGTGGCGCTGTACCCGCAACCCGATGAAGTCGAGGCCGATCAACTGCTGCGCCAGGCCGACCAGGCCATGTACCAAGCCAAGCTGGCGGGTAAAAATCGCTTTCATTTTTTTGATCTCGAGCGCGACATCGGTTTGCGTGGGCACCATGTGGAAATGCAGCGCATCCGCTTCGCGTTGGCGCAGTCGGAGTTTGTGTTGCACTACCAACCGCGGGTGCAAATGCGCAGCGGTGCCGTGGTCGGGGTCGAGGCCCTGATCCGCTGGCAGCACCCCGA